>Ga0114946_10003722_pt1 | contig 10205 bp, 7 predicted proteins | sample WalLakDeSediment_FD_88676 | JGI IMG/M metagenome (GOLD analysis project Ga0114946, IMG submission 88676) | Lake sediment microbial communities from Walker lake, Nevada to study Microbial Dark Matter (Phase II) - Walker Lake 11/02/13 Deep Sediment | ecosystem: Environmental > Aquatic > Freshwater...
GCGCCCCTGTTACCCAGGATTTTGCCGATGAAATCGGCGCAGATGGATGGGCTCCCGATGCAGCATCAGCCAAAGACCTGGCCCTGAAATTGGTCGGTTAAGTATGACCATTCTTAAACCTAGTGGAGAAAGGAGAGTTTGGGAAAATGAAAAGTAATTATCAGTCACAAGAATCTAACTTCCTGCAGGTTCTCTCCGATGACCAGTGCCGCCGTTTAGTAGCTGCGGCAATGGAAGTCCTGGAAAGAACCGGGGTTACCTATTTAGACGACGAAGCTGTGGATAGAATGGAAAAAGCCGGCTGCCAGGTTGACGGCAGGCGGGTGCGCATTCCGTTTCGGCTCGTTGAAAAAGCTCTGAATTCTGTGCCTCGCAAGGTTTCGCTGTGTAATAGCAGAACCGGTAAAAGAGTTATGGAGATGGAAGGTGGCAATGCTTACTTCGGAACCGGGTCTGATACCCCTAACTTCATCGACCCCTACACCCAGGAAAGGATTAAAGCCAGCCGCAAGACAGTCCAGATGGCAACCAAGGTTATCGATGCTTTGCCGAACCTTGATTTTGTGATGTCCCTGGGTATCGTCCAGGATGTTCACCAGCTGGTTTACGACCGTTACCAGTTTGAGGCGATGGTCCTCAATACATCGAAGCCGATAGTTATTACAGCTATCGATGAACCCGGCTATTCTGACATAATCCAGATGTGCGAAATAATTGCCGGTGGCGAAACTGAGCTGAGGAATAACCCTTTCCTGACACTCTATGCTGAGCCGATTTCCCCTCTGCAGCACCCCAATGACTCGGCTCGTAAACTGATGTTGGCGGCGAAAAAGGGGTTGCCCGTGGTTTATACCCCATGCATAATGGCCGGTGGAACTGTGCCGGCAACATTAGCGGGGGCAATGGCCAACGGGCTTGCTGAAAGCCTGAGCGGCCTGGTTTTAAACCAGGTAACATCAGAAGGCAGTCCCTTCATCATGGGCGGTGTCTTTACCGTTATGGATATGCAGACTACTATTTTCTCCTACGGTGCACCTGAATTTGACCTGATGATGGCCGGACTTGCCGACATTGCCGACTATCTTGATCTGCCCATGTTTGGAACTTGCGGATGTACAGATTCCAAGGTTGTCGACGAGCAGGCCCTGATCGAAGGTGCAATGTCTATTCTGCTGACTGCCCAGTCAGGACCTAACCTGAACCACGACGTTGGTTATATTGAGCACGGCAACACAGCTTCCCTGGAATACCTGACAATATGCAACGATCTGATCGGCATAGCCCGTAAAATTGTCAACGGTATCGAGGTCAACGAGGACACACTGGCCCTTGATGTAATCGATCAGGTCGGTCCCGGCGGCCACTTCCTCGGCGAAGAACACACCATGAAACATTTTAGAAACGAAACCTGGTATCCGCAGCTCTTTGAAAGACAGGTCTACGAAAACTGGGCTGCTGCCGGCAGTAAAACACTCTTTGATAAAGCCAATGAAAAAGTAATCGATATCCTTGAAAACTATGAGCCTGAGCCTCTGTCCAAAGATGTTCAGCAGAAGATTAAGGATATCATTGCCAACGCAGAATCGAAATTGAACAAGTAGCAAACCTTCTTTAATTGGTGGGATATATTATGGCAAATTTAGCACTGGGGATCGACACAGGTGGAACTTTTACCGATGGGGTTATATTTAACCTCGATTCAAAAACAGTGGAAGCTGCAACTAAAGTCGAAACTACCAGGCATAACCTGACGCTTGCCATAAATCGCTGTCTCGATAACCTGATTGATGAGCTCAAAAAGAAAAATAAGAAACAGGTTAATATCGGACAGATCAAGATGGTCTCACTTTCGACTACTCTTGCCACCAATGCCATTGTTGAAGGACAGGGAGCAGAGGTAGGCCTGATCCAGATCGGGTTTGAACCCCGCCAGGGCCTACCTACTCCTTACCATACTTCCATAGCCGGTGGTTGTAATATTAAAGGCCGGGTGACAGAAGAACTCGACTTGACTGCTGCTGAAGAGGCAATTTTAGAGATGAAAGATCAGGTTGATGCTTTTGCCGTATCAGGGTACTTAAGTGTTCGTAATCCGGTTCAGGAAATGCAAATTTCCGAACTGGTTCGCAAACTTACAGGATACCCGGTGGTTGCAGCACACCAACTCAGCACTGATCTGGGCATGCATGAACGGACGGTAACAGCAGTACTAAATGCCCGTTTAATGCCCCTGATTACAGACTTAATGGATTCGGTTAAACTGGGCATGGAACGATTGAAAATATTAGCTCCCCTGATGGTGGTTAGAGGAGACGGCAGTTTGATCAGCGAGGCCATGGCCCGGGAAAAACCGATTGAAACTATTCTGTCCGGGCCGGCAGCAAGCATTATAGGCGCCCTGACCTTAACGGGCGTACAGAAAGGGATCGTCATCGATATGGGCGGCACAACCACCGATGTTGCTGTGCTTAACGATGGACGCCCTTCCCTTAATAAAGAGGGGGCAATGGTTGGCGGATGGTTAACCAGGGTTAAGGCCGCGCATATTACTACTATTGGCCTCGGCGGGGATAGCTTGATCCAGGTTTCAAAAAATGCAGTGCTGTCAATAGGCCCGCAAAGAGTGTTCCCGCTTTCCTGGATAGCAGCACAATATCCTTACCTGGTTCATGAACTGGAAGAGATCAGGCCAATTGACTATTCCTCGATGGATACACAGCCCACAACAATCCTGACCTATATCAGGGATCCGATCAATATTAAGTTAACTGTAACTGAGCAGCAGATTATCGATTTAATCAAAGAAGGGCCGCACACACTGCATCATGTCAGTAAAAAACTTAAAAAAGAAATTGATCTTTTACCCTGGCAGAGACTGGTTAATGTTGCCTCTGTCCACCGTGCATCGCTGACACCGACCGATGTATTACATGTAAATGGCAGATTGAATCTATGGGAAAAGCGGGCAGCAGAATTAGGCACAGCTATGCTGGCCAGTCGCTATCATAACTCTGCAGAACTATTTGTCAGCTCTGTAATGGAAGAGATCCTCTTTAAACTGGCCGGGCTTACAATCGACCGTCTTCTGGAAGAAGAAGGTGCAAAATTTTCTTTGCTTGATGAAAAGGGCAGTACCTATATTCTGCGAAAGATCTTAAGCAGGGGTAAAGAAAAAAAAGATCACCAGGTCAATTTTGCAACGGGCTTAAAACACCCGATAGTGGCTGTTGGCGCTCCTGTTGATGCATATTTCCCTGAACTTGCTGAAAGGCTGCAGTCGGAACTGTACCTTCCCCAATTTGCCGAAGTTGCTAATGCAGTTGGAACAGTTAGCGGTAAAGCAGTTGAAAGAATTACAATCCTTGTTAAACCGGGCGAAGGTGGAGGCTTTTTGGTTCACACTCCACGCAGAAGAGAATTTTTTATGATTTTTGATGAGGCTATCGAATATGCCTGCAATGAGGGCAAAAAACAAGTTTATGAACAGGCCGTTGAAGCCGGTGCCTCAGATATTGAAACAATGGTCGAACGGTTTGACAGGTACAGCAAACTTAGCTCGACCTCCGATAGCGATAACCCTGAGCAAAAACTTTTTATTGAGAGCACAATTGAAGTTTCGGCTGTAGGCCGGCCGTGGAGTGATTAATAATTAACATTGAGGAGGCTTAGTTGCCGGTTAGATTAAAACCGGTAAGCACGAAAATGATTATAATAGGTGAATTGATAAACTCAACCCGTAAGGCAATAAAAAAAGCTATTGATGAGCAGGATGTTAAATACATTCAGGACCTGGCTGTGAGGCAGGAAGAAGCAGGCGCAGATTTTATCGATGTCAACGCAGGGGCTTATGTTCACGATGAAGCTAAACATTTAATCTGGCTCGTGGAGAAATGTCAGGAAGTTGTCAGCAAGCCTTTGGCCCTTGACAGCCCGGATCCTAAAGCCCTGGAAGCGGCATTGAAAGTTCATAAGGGCGTCCCGATGATTAACTCGATCAGCGCCGAGAAAGAACGTTACAGCCAGGTGGTACCTCTTGTAAAAGAATCAGGATCACAGGTTGTGGCTCTCTGCTTCAGTGACGAAGGTATGCCCGAAACAGCCGATGACCGGCTTGAAGTAGCAAAAAGACTTCTTAATGATCTCGATAAAGATGGGATTGATTTAACTAAAGTATTTCTCGATCCGCTGATTAAGCCGGTTAGTGTTAATGGGGAATATGGGCCTCAGGCCCTGGATGCCATTGAAAGAATTGCCGCTCTTGGATCCGGAGCTCATATTACCAGCGGTTTAAGTAACATTTCTTTTGGTTTGCCGCACCGCGCCTTACTGAACCAGGCTTTTATTGTCCTGGCCATGGGCAGGGGTATGGATTCAGCAATTGTTGACCCGCTGGACAAGAAGAAAATGAGTCTGGTTAAAGCTGCCGAAGTAATACTGAATCTTGATCCTTATGCCACGAACTATCTGAAAGCGGCTCGAGCCGATAAATTAGTTTAGAAATCGTTCCGGTGATTAAACTTGTAATGATTTTTTAAGCGGTGCACTTATGGAAGGGTGATAAAAATGATTAACCGTGTGATAAAAGCTATGAATTACCTGGAAGAGGACGAGTTGGAAAAGATACACCAGGCAAGCCTTGCTGTACTTGAAAAAAACGGCATCGAGTTTCACTCACAGGAAGCAAGGGATATTTTGAAAAAAGGGGGAGCCAGGGTTGAAGGCGAAAAAGTATATTTCCCCCCGGAAATGGTTATGGAGCAAGTTGCCCAGGCCCCGGCCGAGTTTACCCTGCATGCCAGGAATCCGGAGAATAGCGTTATTATCGGCGGTAATAATACCGTGCATGCTCCCGGATATGGTTCTCCCTATGTTATGGACTATGTTCAAAACGAGAGAAGAAATGCAACTTACGAAGACTACCTGGCGTTTACCAAGCTTGCCGGCAACAGCGAAAACCTTGATGTGGTAGGTGGAGTGCTTGTTGAACCTAATGATATTGATGATCACCTCAGGCATGCAAAAATGTTCCATGCCGCGGTAAAATACACTGACAAATGCTTGATGGGCAGTGCAATGGGCGGTAAAAAAGCGCAGGAAAGCTTGGAGATGGCTGGAATTGTTTTAGGCGGGTTAGACAATGTCAGGAAAAACCCTGCCCTGATATCGCTGATCAATACTAACAGCCCCCTGCAATTTGATCCGCGCATGCTTGAAGCATTGATGGTTTATGCCCGTAATAATCAGCCGGTAATAATTGCTGCTCTGGCCATGACCGGGACGACTTCGGCAGTAACCCTGGCCGGTTCCATTGTTCAGCAGAGCGCCGAGATACTTTCGGGTGTTGTTCTGGCTCAGCTGATAAATCCCGGCACACCGGTTGTTTTTGGCTCAGCTTCGAGTGTCGTCGATTTAAGAACCGGTAACCTTGCCATTGGCAGCCCCGAGTCGGTAAAAATGTTCTCCGTGATTGCCCAGCTGGCCCGTTTTTACGGCCTGCCTTCCCGTGGCGGCGGTTCATTAACCGATGCTTTGATACCTGATTCCCAGAGCGGCTTTGAATCTATGATGCTTCTTTTAACAAGCGTGATCAGCGGTATAAACTTCATGCTCCACTCGGCAGGTTTGTTGGAAAACTATATGACCATGTCTTATGAAAAGTTTGTCATAGACGACGAAATGCTTGGTATGGCCAAGTCATTTGGCCAGGGTTTTACGATCAACGAAGATACCCTTGCGGTTGATACCATAATGAAAGTTGGTGGCGGAGGGAACTTTATTGCCGATGAACACACTTTTAAGCATATGAAAGATATGCGTATCCCGATAATAAGCGCCAGGGATAACTATGCAGGAGTGAAGGAACTTACTGAAACCGCGCAAAGGGCCCATGAATACTGCAAAACGGTGCTCCGGGATTACCAGGCCCCGCCGCTTGATGAACAGATCGAAGTGGAGCTGGGTAAATATATAGAGGGCATTTCTAAATGATTAAGCTATTGGTGAGATAAGGAACCTCTCCCCTTGATCCCCTTACGATTTAAGTGGCTGCCGGGTAGTTTTTAACCGGCAGCCGCTTTTTCCTATGAATAGTGTTTCGACAAAAAAGTATTTTCATGGCCCGATATTTAATGTAGTTTAATTACAAAATGAAGGTCGTGATTTATTACAACACTCTAAAGGATATTGTTTTGCGAAGTGTAATAGTAATTATATGCTGTTTGACATTTGTAGATCCCTATTGCTATAATTTTCTTAGCATAAAGTTGTTTTAGCTTGGCGGTTTTAATATATTTAACAATCCTAACAACTGGAGGTTGCCATGAGTAAAAACATGATTGAGTTGCTCAGTAAGTCAAAATGGTATGATTTGACCCAGTCTCTTAGTATATTCACTCCCCCGTGGCCCGGTGAAATGCCATTGCAGGTGCACTTTTTTAAGCGTGTAACCGGTTCTTATCACGGTGGGCAGGGTGCAAATGGTCAGCTTATCGAATGGTCAAACAATACAGGGACCCACCTCGTTGGCCCAACCGCTTTTCACTCCGGTATGCGTTCGATAGCTGATATTCCGTTGAAAGATATAAGCGGCGAAGGTGTTGTCGTAGATATCTCCGATGAAGTCTCCGACTTTAGTCTTTACACACCCGAAATGATCGAAAAAAGGGTAAAGGTCAAGGAAGGCGACATCCTTTTCATTAATACCGGTTATCACCGGTATACCTATGATCAACCTGATGTTAAGAACCCCAATGCCCAGGGTGGTATCGACAACAAGGAGTTTTCTTACCTTGTTCGCCATCCAGGCCCGGCGCCCGGATTCTTTGAGTGGGCCCTGGAGAAAAAACTTAAGGTTATCGGTGTCGACTGTGGCTGTGCTGAGCACCCTATGAATACCAATATCCGCTATATGCACGATCGTGAGTTTCAGAAAGCAGAAGCCAAGCTGAAGGAAACTCACGGTAAGACCTGGGATGAGATGTTTCCAGTTGATGAATACTATAAACTAACCCACAGTATAATGCCGAAAGCAGGATTGCTCCTGGTCGAATCGCTGGGTGGCCAGATCAAGGAACTGGTAAATCAGCGTGCCTGGTTTTTTATTGGTGCAATTCCATTCTGCGAAGTTGAATCAGCCTGGTCAAGAGTAGCTGCAATCCAGGCTCCTGACGGAATGAGCGAAGATGATTTCTTTGCTGCCATGAAAGAGTCGAAGATGTATGATCTTTCAATTCCCTTCAGTGTCCAGACCCCGCAGTGGGCTAACTATATCCCTTTGATATTACAATATACCAAGCGGGTTGGGGGCCAGTATTTCGGACTTGGCCGAAATAATGCCCATTGTAAGGCCAGCTTCCATTTAAGCAGCCATATGGATGGTGAACCACACTTCCACGCTGCCGGGCGGACGATCGGTCAAACTCCGCTCGATTTCTGGACAGGACCGGGAGCGATCGCCGATATTTCAGAAATGGTCAGTGATACCAGTGTCTATACCCCCGAAATGATCGAAAAAGTTGTCGAAGTTAAAGAAGGCGATATCTTAATCATTAAGACGGGATATTCTAAATATGGCTGGAACAGCCCCGAGTCTGACGAATTCAGGTATATGATCCGGCACCCGGGCCCGTCACCGGATTTTGCCAAATGGTGTTTCGATAAGAAGATTAAGTGGCTTGCTGTTGACTGTGTGGCTATGGAACACCCGATGAACACGATTCAGCGAATTTTCCATCCGAAGACTTTTGAGGAAGCTAATCAAAAGCTAATTGAGAAATATGGTAAGGATTGGGATGAGATGTATCCGCTGGATAAGTTTTATCAGGACATGCATCTCAACCTCTTCCCGCATGGTATAGTGCATGCCGAGAATCTCGGTAATGACCTTGCCCACCTTGATGCAGGGCGTTACTACATAGGCTGCTTCCTTCAAAAAGGTGTTGAACTGGCTTCCTGCTGGGCTCGTTTCGTTGCCTGGAAAGAATAGTTTATAGCCCCATTCGTTAGTAATGTTATAAGTTCAATGGCCCACCGGTTTCAATTAAGCCGGTGGGCCGTTTTTCAGTATACCATTCGCCCTTCGATATAAGCCCTGGTTTTCTCTTCCGCTGGCGCTGAAAAAATCTTTTCAGTCTCACCCATCTCGATAATATCCCCCTGGTGGATAAAAATAACTTCTTTAGCTATACGGTGTGCCTGGAAAATATTATGGGTGACCATGACCACAGTGATCGATCTTAAGTTGTTCATTTTAATCACCATATCTTCAATCATCTCAATGTTGCCGGGATCGAGGTTTGCTGTCGGCTCATCGAGCAGCAACAACTCCGGCTCAAAAGCGACTGCACGGGCTATTGCTACCCGCTGTGCTTCTCCGCCGGACAAGGTATCCGCCCGGCGTGCAGCAAGGTCAGTCATTCCTACCTGTTCTAATAGAGCATTTACACGTTTCTCTATTTCGGGAAGTGCTAACCCGCGGGCTCTAAGACCGTAGGCCACATTATTCCGCACACTGTCCCTGAAGAGCAGAGTTTTCTGGAATACCAGGGACATTTTACGCTGTATAGCCAGTCGCGCAGCACCATTATAAGAAACAGGCTTTCCATGAAAAAGAATTGAACCGCTGTCGGGAGGCGTCAGCAGATTAATGATGCGTAGAAGAGTGCTTTTTCCGGCTCCGCTGGGCCCGATGATTCCGTAGATCTCTCCCTTTTTTATGGCCAGGCTGTCAACGCGCAGTACTTCGTGTTCATATTTTTTCCTTATTCCGATCAATTCAACCAGCGGTTGTTCTCGATTAATTGTTTTTGCCTCCCCTTTGTATATTATAAAGGAATGAATTAACTATAAAAGAGAGCATCAATAGGATCAGGCCCAACCCGATAGCCAGTTCAAAATTGCCTTTTCTCGTTTCAAGAACGATAGCCGTCGTCATAACCCTGGTTTTACCGGCAATATTACCACCGACTATCATTACTGCGCCAACTTCGGCTATAATACGGCCGAAACCGGTAATTACTGCACCAAGGATTGCTATTCGCGATTCCCTGATTACTGTCCAGGTCGCCAGAGCAGGCCCGGCGCCCAGAGAGCGTGCATTCTCCACCACTTCATTCCCTATGGAGCGTACCCCGACCATTGTTAACCCGGCAATGATTGGTGCCGCCAGGGAAACCTGGGCAATAATCATTACCCAGGGGGTGTAAAGCAGCCCTAAAACTCCCAGAGGCCCCATCCTCGAGAATAAGAGGTAGATAATCAAACCGGCGACAACAGGTGGAGTTCCCATCAGTGTAAAAATCAGCTTATTTATCAACCGGGTTTTCTTTTCGGATTTCAAGCCGAGATAAGCGCCCAGCGGTACACCCAGCAATGTCCCAATAATTATTGCCGCCCCTGAAATGCTAAGCGACAGGAAAACGATATGCAGCAGATCGGGATCAAGAGAGACGATCAGGCGAAATGCTTCAATAACACCTTCGAAAAGACTGGACATTTACTCACCTCCCAATCCCGGGTAAAAAAGATTCTCTCCGCTGAATTGGTATGCTTCAATTAAACTTTGCCCCTTATCCGACATTAAAAATTCTATATATTTCAGGGCATAATCATATTTTACATGGGAATGTTTTTCCGGGTTGACTGCCATGGTTCCATACTGGTTAAAAAGCAAGGGATCACCTGTCAAAACGATAGACAATCCCAGGTTGTCTTTACTTGCCAGGTAGGTTCCCCGATCGGTAAGGGTATAACCCATTAATTCATGAGCAACACGCAGGGTTTCACCCATGCCCTGCCCAATCGACAGGTACCAGTCCCCGGTTTCGAGATCAACTCCGGCTATTTCCCAGAGGCTTAGTTCCATGCGGTGAGTACCTGAATCGTCTCCACGTGAAACGAAGGGATGCTGCCCTGCGGCAATCCTGCTAAATGCTTCTGGTGCAGAATTTACTTGTGCAACCCCGGCCGGATCTTCAGTTGGCCCTAAAATAATAAAATCGTTATACATTACATCATACCGGTTAACAAAATAACCTTGATCAACCAGCTTTATCTCGGACACCCGATCATGGACCAGCAGTACATCTGCATCGCCTCTTCTGCCAGCTTCCAGCGCTGCGCCGGTACCCTGGGAAACGACCCGAACTTCAATACCGGTCTGTTCTGTAAAAATGGGATTCAGAAAATCAAGCAGCCCGGAGTCGTAA
>Ga0114946_10003723_pt1 | contig 10205 bp, 6 predicted proteins | sample WalLakDeSediment_FD_88676 | JGI IMG/M metagenome (GOLD analysis project Ga0114946, IMG submission 88676) | Lake sediment microbial communities from Walker lake, Nevada to study Microbial Dark Matter (Phase II) - Walker Lake 11/02/13 Deep Sediment | ecosystem: Environmental > Aquatic > Freshwater...
GACTACTATACGCTCTTTACTTTCAACATCTTTTTGGTACTGGTAAGCGCTGGCCTGGATCTCTTTCTGCATGTATCCGCCGGCAATAGCTTCCACAGCCCCGCCAAGCTGATCGATTTTCCTGATATATTCTTCCGCTTCTTTTTCGATGGTTTCAGTTAAATTTTCAATGTAGTATGAGCCACCGAGGGGATCTACAGTATCGACTACCCCGATTTCGTGGCCGATGAGCTGCTGTGTCCGAAGGGCGAGCGTAACCGATTGTTCACTGGGCAGGGCCAAAGCCTCGTCGCGGGAGTTGGTATGCAGCGACTGTGTACCGCCCAATACTGCGCTTAAAGCCTGGAAGGCCACGCGCATCAAGTTTACATCAGGTTGCTGGGCGGTAAGGGTAGAACCGGCCGTCTGGGTATGAAAACGGAGCATCTGTGAGCGCGGGTTAACCGCCCCAAAACGCTCTTTCATCAATTTGGCCCAGATTCGGCGCGCCGCCCTGAATTTCGCTACTTCTTCCAGGAAATTTAAATGGGCATTAAAGAAAAATGATAGCCGCGGGGCAAACTGATCGACATCCAACCCTGCTCCCATGGCCGCTTCCACGTAAGCGATAGCATTGCTTAAGGTAAAAGCCACTTCCTGCACAGCGGTAGAACCGGCCTCGCGGATATGGTAACCGCTGATACTGATCGTGTTCCACGCCGGAATCTTTTCCCCGGCAAAGGAGAATATATCGACTATGAGGCGCATGGATTCCCGAGGGGGGAAGATGTAAGTGCCCCGCGCAACGTATTCTTTCAAAATGTCATTCTGAATAGTGCCGTTAAGTTTCTCCAGCGGTATGTTTTCCTTTTCAGCCAGGGCGATATACATGGCCAGAAGGACAACGGCCGGAGAATTGATGGTCATCGAAGTACTGACCTTATCTAAGGGGATATCTTTCATGAGGATTTCCATGTCGGCCAGCGAATCAATGGCCACGCCGACTTTACCCACTTCGCCCCGGGCCAGCGGATGATCGGAATCGTAGCCAATCTGTGTGGGCAGATCAAAAGCGACGCTTAAACCGGTCTGCCCCTGGTTAAGGAGGTAGTGAAAACGCCGGTTGGTCTCCTCCGCGCTGCCAAACCCGGCATACTGACGCATAGTCCACAGGCGTCCGCGATACATGGTTGCCTGAATGCCCCTGGTATAGGGGTATTCTCCCGGGTAGTTTAATTGATCGAGGTAGTTGAAGTCCGGTAAACTGAGAGGATCGTAAACCCTTTCCACTTCCCGGCCTGAATCAAACTTGAACTGCTTGCTCTCAGGGTGTTTCGCCAGCATCTTATCCGTTTTCTGCCGCCACTCTTCACGGGCGGCAAAAAGTTTATCCGTCCCTTTTTCCATGGTAGAGACCCACCCTTCAGATTAGAAATTAACCAAGAACTTTCTTCACCAGCGCCGGGATCTCCGATGGCAGGGAAGCCACCTCTACCCCGGCTGCAGTCAGGGCCTTAACCTTGCTCTCAAAAGTACCCCGCCCTTTTTCAATGATCGCCCCGGCATGCCCCATACGCTTCCCCGGAGGGGCGCTGCGCCCGGCAAGGTAAGCAATAACCGGTTTTTTCATGGAAGCTTTGATATAGGCAGCCGCTTCTTCTTCAGAACTGCCGCCAATTTCACCAACCATCACTACCGCCTTGCTTTCAGGATCACTTTCAAACCTTTCCAGGACTTCAATAAAGTTAAGGCCTACCACCCGGTCGCCTCCGAGGCCGACCACCGTGGTAGTGCCGATATTGTTTGCGGTGAGCTGTCCGACTATTTCGTAGCAAAGGGTACCGCTGCGGGAGACAACGCCCAGGGGACCCGGAATGAAGTAATCGTTTGGCATAATGCCTATTTTACATTTACCGGATGAAACCAGGCCGAAGGTATTGGGGCCGACAATAACCGCCCCCTTCTGCCGGGCAAATGCCATAATATCCATGGCATCATGCACGGGGATATGCTCAGGAATCATCACCAGAAGTTTGATCCCGGCATCGAGTGCTTCATAGGCTGCATCTTTGGCGAAAGGCGCCGGGATGAATAGAATACTGGCATCGGCCTGCACTTCCTTATGCGCCTCAAAGACTGTATCGAATACCGGCACCCCTTCCACGCTCTGGCCCTTCTTGCCGGGCGATACCCCGCCGATAATATTGGTACCGTAAGCTTTCATCTGACCGGTATGAAATGATCCCTGGTTACCGGTAATGCCCTGAACCAAAACCCGGGTATTGTTATCAATAAAAACTGACATGTTTTTTGCTCCTTTCGTTATCCAAGCAGTTTTTGCGCTTTATCAGGACCGCTTTACGGCGCGGGCATCAGTGCAACGGCATGGCGCACTGCTTCATCCATACCTGTAAATGCCTGTATACCGGCTTTTTCCAAGATGGCCCGGCCTTCCTTTTCCTTCGTGCCGACCAAGCGGAAAGATACGGGCAGATCAATACCCTTACTTTCCTTTACCTGGACAAAAGCTTCAGCTACTACATCACAGCGGGTGATCCCGCCGAATATATTGATCAAGAGCACTTTCGGATCTGTGCCGAGCAGCAGTTCCAGTGCCTTTGCCGTGCGTTCCAGATCCGCGCCGCCGCCAAAGTCAAGGAAGTTCGCAGCTGTTCCACCGTAATGTTGCACCAGGTCGAGGGTTGACATGGTAATACCGGCTCCGTTGGCCATAACCGCTATCTCCCCGCCCAGTTCTACATAGGCCAGACCCAGTTCTTCGGCCTGTAGTTCGAGGGCGGTTTTCTCTTTAATCCGTGGTAGATCCTGGTGACGGTAGAGGGCATCATCATCGATAGTTACCTTGGCATCAGCAGCGATTATACCTTGCGGGGTAAGAGCCAGGGGGTTTATTTCAGCCAGCTCGGTATCCAGTTCACGGAAAAGACGATACAAACTGGGAACAATTTTAAGCAGTTCTTTTTGCAAATTTCCTGTCACACCGGCCAGGCGGCATACTTCACGTATGGCATAGGGATGCAGCCCAACTGAATTGTTAACCGGCCAGCGGATCATTCTTTCCTCCGAAACTTCCTCTACATCCATTCCCCCATCCAGCGAAAAAAGCATTACCGGACAACGGGCTGCGCTATCAATGGTAAAAGCTAAGTATAGTTCCTGTTCAATTTGCAGTTTTTCTTCGACCAGAAGGCGCTCGCTTTTTACACCATCAAACTCGAGCTGGAAAATTCTCTGCGCTTCTGCGACTGCCTGTTCGGGATTTGAAGCAAAAGCCACACCACCGGCTTTACCTCTCTTGCCGGTTAAAACCTGGGATTTTATAACTACGGTTCCCAGTTCTTCAGCAATTTTACCTGCTTCTTCTGCTTTTTCGATCGTATACCCACGGGGGGTGGGGATATCAAAAGCCTGAAATATCTTTTTCCCTAAATACTCGTACAGTTTCAATACAGATCCTCCATTCAAATAAAGGTTTTAGTCGCCATACTTTTTAAGCTTATTATACAGTGTGGCAAGCGATATGTTTAAGGCCTGGGCTGCTTTCTTTTTCCCTTCCAGCGATTCGCCGTAGCGGGCCAGGGCCAGTTTGAGCATCTCTTCTTCTATCCTGTCCAGTGATAATATTTCATCAAATGAGCTTTTATCTTCGGCGCCGGGACGGCCAATGTGCGGTGACAGATGATGGTACTCAATCACCGTGCCATCGGCAACGAGTATAGCCCTCTCCATAGCGCTTTTCAGTTCGCTGATATTACCCGGCCAGTCATGATCGATCAGTTCCAGCATAGCCCGCGGCGATACCCCGGTGATCTTTTTGCCCAGTTTGCGGTTAAGCTGGTTGATAAAAAGTTCAGCTAGTAGCGGTATATCTTCAGACCTCTTCCGCAGGGGCGGCAGGTTAACCTGAACCTGTCTGAGTTTACCATAAAGCTGGGCGGAAAAGTAGCCCTTGATGGAAGCCTGCTCGAGATTATCACCGGTAGAGGCTACTATGCGCATGTCAGCCTGAATAACTTCTTCGCCCCCGATCCGCTGGAAACGCTGTTCATCAATCACGCTTAAAATGCGTTCCTGCAGGTAGGGGTTAAGGGAGTTTATCTCTTTTAGGAACAGGGTGCTCTTCTCGGCCAGTTCTATTTTTCCGAGACGTGTGCGGGTTACACCGGGCATCGCCCCTTTTTCACAGCCAAAGAGTTCGAGTTCCTGAATGGAGTCGGGAACCACTGAGCAGTCAAAAACAATGAGCGGTTTTCTACGGCGCGAACTGTTATTATGAATAGCCCAGGCAAATATATTTTTACCAGTCCCGCTCTCCCCGCTTAAGAGAATTGTCGATTCACTGCGGCTGGCCTTGCGGGCGCTTTCAACAGCAGCGATGAACGCCTTGCTTTTACCGGTTAGCGCTTCGAAGCTCCAACGCATACCTGAAACCTGCCCGAGCTGCGAATAGAGGTTGTCAATAATGGTATTGCTTTTTTTTAGCTCATCCATCAGTTTTAGTATATCGCCTACCGGTTGAAATACAACAACCGCGCCGTGAAGTTCGTCGTCAACAAATATGGGCGAAGCATTGGAAATAACATCTGCATCGGAACCGCCCACCTTGGTGCGGTAGCCCAAAACCGCTTTTTGTCGAATTAGGGATTGAGCGAGCGCCCCGTGAGGCGATACTTCAAATATGTTTTTATTGACCCGCTCTGGTTCACTGAGGCCGGTAACCCTGGTGAAAGCGGGATTAATGTATTTTACTGTGCCGGAAGCATCGACAACCTCAATGGCATCCTGAACGGCATTCAAAATGGCCAGAAGTTCCCCTTTAACATGACGGGTTTCGGAAATTAAGTTTTCATCTTCTACAATATTTTTTAAAAACAAGCCGGGTACGTATTTTTCCAACCGCACAGTAGGAGGCAATATTTCCTGCAGGTAGCTGTTAATATCTTCCTGTCCACTGCTGTCTATAACCAGTTCCAACCCGGGAAGCTTCGCTATTTTATCCAGATCGCTGGTAATAAAATATTGCTTCCGATCCGCTTCACCGGCCCACTGAAAATTACCATCAGGACAAGCCAGACCAATTAAGATGAAAGAATCTAAACCTTTCAGGAAGCGAAACAGCTTTAGGCCGTGCTCCCCGTTTAGGACCAATGCTGTATGGATCAGTTGAACAACCTCCTTACCCCTTAGAATATTCTTAAATATTAGAAGAAATCCTTCCTGTAAGAGTTAGTTTTTGTGGTTTTTTAATAATTTTACCGATGCAAAGTAAATTTATTGAGAGCGGTATTGATGGAATCGTAAAAAACAATTATAATAGGATTTGCAGTTTTTGTGCGGGCGTGGCGGAACTGGCAGACGCGCTGGACTTAGGATCCAGTGGGGCAACTCATGGAGGTTCGACTCCTCTCGCCCGCACCATTTACTGATTCCCTTTCTTTTGAAACGATTGATTACTTCATGGTTTTGTTATCTGTAAAAACTGCCCTTAGCGAAAACAGTTGACTACTTATCGTTAAAAAAAAGGTGTAAAGGTGATAGCAATGTATACACTGGAAAATGTTCTCTACAAAAATGTTTTAAATATCGGGAAGTTAACCATAGCAAGCGGGAAGATAACGTGCCTGATCGGGGAAAGCGGCAGTGGTAAAACCACCCTGCTTAAGATGCTTAACCACCTGGTAAGCTGTCAACAGGGGGTTATCAGGTACAAAGGTGAAGACCTGGAAGTAATCGATGCTATAAACCTGAGACGTGAAGTGGTAATGCTACCCCAGACGCCGGTTATATTTCCGGGTAGCATCAAGGATAACCTTTTGATCGGACTGAACTTCGCGCAGAAAAAACTCCCTGCCGATAAAGTACTCACTGCTGAACTAAATAAGGTGAGCATAAATAAAGAGCTTGATGAAAGAACCGATAATTTATCCGGCGGTGAAAAACAACGTTTGGCCCTGGCCAGGATGATTTTAATGCAGCCGGAAACCATTCTACTAGATGAGCCAACTTCCGCCCTTGATGACAATACTGTTGAAAAGGTAATGGCCTACATTTTAAGCTACCTGAAAGCCGGGAATAAAACCGCGGTGATGGTTACCCATTCCAAACAGCTGGCGAAAAAGATGGCAGATACGATCATAACCATGGAAAATGGCTATATTGCCGCCATCGAGGAGGTAGCGTAAATGAATGGAATAATCGAAATTGGCCCCCTGCGTTTGCTCGCTGCCTATATTTTTTTGGTAATTCTTTTTATCCTGGTAAAGAGTTTAGGTATAAAAAAAGAGCGGGAAATTTTCTTTTCCGCCTTACGCATGACCGTTCAGCTCATTGCGGTCGGTTATATCCTGCTTTACCTGTTCGATTATACTCATCCGGCTATTGCGCTTTCTATCCTCGCTTTAATGATCTTTTTTGCCGTGCGTACCATTTACAGCCGGGTGAAAACTGAAATCAACAAAAAACTGCGGCAGGTAATAATTATAGCGATGGTCGCCGGAAACAGCGCCACCATATTTTACTTCCTTATTTTGGTGATTAATATTCAGCCATGGTACGATGCCCGCTATTTTATTCCCATTGCCGGGATGATAATCGGCAACTCCATGACCGGTATATCCCTTGGCGTCGAACGTCTAAGCGGAGAGATAAAGGCGAAAAGGGATTTGATCGAAGGAGCGCTCATGTTAGGGGCTACGCCCAGGGATGCAACAATGCATATAGTTAAGGATACATTTACAGCCGCAATTATGCCAACCATCAATTCCATGATCGGTATGGGTATAGTTTTTTTACCGGGCATGATGACCGGCCAAAGTCTAGCCGGCCTATCGCCACTGATTGCTATCGAATACCAGATTGCCATTATGCTCAGCATACTGGGCAGCGTTACTATAACTGTATATCTTCTTACCCGCTTTGGCTACCGGACTTTCTTTAACCACCGCAGCCAGCTCGAAATTATTCTTGATCATGATTTGGCGGAAAATGAAAAGATATAGAAAATGTTAGCCAATCCGGCCTCTTACTGCTAACCATCTTACGGACCACTAATTATTATGGTGGGTAGAAGGTGCGAAAACCCATTTAAAGACCAATCTTTGGAAAATATGTTATAATACAATGGAACCTAATCCTGACTTTTTTAAGAACATTATATTTTAACTGTAAGCGATACTTCTTATTTCCGGGTTTTTACCCTTGATAGATTCGGACATTAGCATAAAAACAATAAATTAATGACGAGGAGTGTGCCCCATGCTTAAAAAATGTTTAGCCCTGATTTTAGTACTGCTGCTTCCCCTTATACTGTTAAGTGGCTGTGGCGATATAAACGATGAAGAAATTTATGCAAAGATGATCGATGCCCTGGAAGAAGCGAACTCGTATCGTTTCACCATGGATATCAGGCAAAATATTAGTATGCCCGGCATGCCGGGCATGGACATGGATATTACTTCAAACGGTGAAGTGACAGAAAACCCCATGACCGCTTACATGGAGATGTCCATAAAAACTTCTGACTTTGATATGGATACAGTAAGCTACATGGTTGATAACCTGATCTACATGTATATACCGGAGATGGGTTGGTTGTGGATGGACATGACCGATGACATTGCCTTAATGGATAACATGATGGCCAGCGAATATGTATACCTGCTGGAACATTTAGACAAATCACGGATCAAGTTTTCTCTTGACGGCAACTCGTTCATCCTGACGCTGGAAGACGAAGATGGCGATTATATGAATGCGATGATGGAAAAGTACATGGCCGAAGGGGGTATGGATATGGCCGGTCTTGAAGATATGGCCATGTTTATCGACAGCATTGATTTTAGCGATATAAAGTATAAACTGATTGTCGATGCCAAAACCTTTTTGCCATCACAGGTAGAGCTCTCCATGAAAGTTGATATATCCCTGCTCGGTGAAACAGCATCAATGACCCAGGGATCGATTATCAAAATGAAGGACTACGGCAAAGTGCAAACCATAGTTGTTCCCCAGGATGTTATTGATTCAGCCATATCTTTTGACGAGTTATATAATTTCTAGCTACCTTTGCCTAAAATAGCATTTAAGGGCGAGCCACTCCTTTCAGCAAGCGATGGTTCGCCCTTTTTAGCTATCGATTAAATTTTTAATGAGAGGTTCTTTCATGGACATTCAGGCTATTCTCAACGATATGACCCTTGATGAAAAGCTAAAAATGATTAGCGGAGAGAGCTTTTGGCACACCAGGGAAATAAAACGCCTGGGCATACCGCCCTTACTGCTCTCAGATGGCCCCCACGGCCTGCGTAAACAGACAACCGCCAGAGATCACATGGGTATCGGGGCCAGTATACCGGCAATCAGTTTCCCCACTGCCGTTAACATGGCTTCCAGCTGGGATGAAGGGCTGATTGAAGAAATCGGCCAGGCGCTGGGTGACCATTGTGTGCATGAAAATATTTCTGTCCTGCTCGGGCCGGGGGTTAATATAAAACGCTCGCCTCTCTGTGGGCGCAATTTTGAATATTTCTCTGAAGATCCCTACCTGACGGGGAAGATGGCTGCAGCCTGGATTAAAGGGGTGCAATCACGGGGAGTAGGGGCATCACTTAAGCATTACGCTTTAAATAACCAGGAAACAAGACGCATGACGGTTAACGTTCTGGTTGATGAGAGGGCAATGCACGAAATTTATTTAAGCGCCTTTGCCCTGGCCATTAAAGAAGCTGAACCTTATACCATCATGAGCGCCTATAATATGGTAAATGGCCGCTATGCCAGTGAAAGCGAAAACCTTCTTAACAATATTTTGCGTGAAAAGTGGGGTTTCCAGGGGCTTGTTGTTTCTGACTGGGGCTCGGTTAACAACCGCTGTGATGGATTGCTGGCAGGCCTGGATCTGGAGATGCCCGGTTCCTACGGCATCCATGATCGCACAATAAAGAGAGCGCTTAAAAACGGGGTTATTCCCCAGGAAATATTAGACAGAAGTATTATCCGCATCCTTAAACTTATTGCCAGGACAGAGAGGAAAAAGAGCAGCACCCCGTTTAATGAAGATAAACAGCACCAGCTGGCCAGAAGGGCTGCGACTGAATCGATGGTGCTTTTGAAAAACAATGAGAAGACACTGCCCTTAAATGATCAGGACCGGTTTTTATTAATCGGAGCGCTGGCAAAAAATATGCGCTACCAGGGAGCAGGCAGTTCCCGGGTTAACCCCACCAGGCTGCCCAATCTCCCTGAAGTTCTAAACCGGCGCAATGTTGCTTATGATTACTCACCGGGCTACTCTCTAATTGAAGGTAATGCAGACCAGGAACTAATAGATGAAGCCGTGCAGAAAGCTCTAACCCATCACACCACTGTAATTGTAGCCGGACTAACTGAAAGCTATGAATCCGAAGGGTTTGACCGTGAGCATCTGTCATTGCCTCCGGGCCAAAACAAACTGATAACCGCGCTCAGTCGCCTGAATAAGAAACTGGTGGTTATCCTGGTCGGTGGCAGCCCGGTAACCATGCCGTGGCTGAATTCAGTTGATGCCCTCCTTAATGCTTACCTGCCGGGTCAGGCCGGAGCAGAAGCTATGGCCGATATAATTTTCGGTGCAGTAAACCCATGCGGAAAACTGGCTGAAACTTATCCCCTGTGCCTGGAGGAAACGCCTGCATACAACTCTTTTGCCCGCGCGAAAAATCACCAACCGTATTTAGAAAGCATTTATGTCGGTTACCGCTATTATGATAAAGCTGAAAAGGATGTTCTGTTCCCATTTGGCTTTGGCCTGAGTTATGCCACATTTTCCTACCGATCCATGGCTTTAGACCGCAAAACCCTAACCGCGAACGAACAGCTTGAAATAAAGGTTACCGTCAAAAACGAAGGCGAAGTGAGCGGTAAGGAAATAGTGCAACTTTACATAGGGATGCCAAAATCAAAAATATACCGCGAAACAAAGAGCTTGCGCGCTTTCCGGAAAATTCATCTTGACCCCGGAGAAGAGAAAACTGTTACCTTTAAACTGAACAATCGCGACTTTGCTTACTACAATGAGCTAAGCGCTGATTTTGTAGTGGAAAATGGCCAATACCGCATTATGGTAGGATCATCGAGCCGCCATATATTACATGAAGCAGATGTTTCCGTGCAATCAGCTGAAGAGAAAATAGACATCCCGGCATCTTACACTGAGCTTAACGATTATA
>Ga0114946_10003724_pt1 | contig 10203 bp, 10 predicted proteins | sample WalLakDeSediment_FD_88676 | JGI IMG/M metagenome (GOLD analysis project Ga0114946, IMG submission 88676) | Lake sediment microbial communities from Walker lake, Nevada to study Microbial Dark Matter (Phase II) - Walker Lake 11/02/13 Deep Sediment | ecosystem: Environmental > Aquatic >...
CCCGGCATCCAGACCACCAACCTGCCGTACCAGATCTTCCTCGAGGCGTTCAGCCGCTGGAACGTCGGCCGTGCCTCGGCCTACGGCATCTTCGCCATCGTGCTGGCCAACCTGGCGGTCATCCTGTTCCTCCAGGTCGTGCGCCGCGCGCGCCAGGAGGAGGGCCGATGACCCGCAAACGTCTGGGCACCCTCGCGTGGGCCGCTGGCACTCTGCTGGTCGCCTTCACCATGTTCTTCCCCATCCTGTGGATGGCCCTCACCTCGCTCAAGACCGAGAACGACGCCATCGCCTTCCCGCCCAAGTGGTTCTTCTCGCCCACCCTCGAGAACTGGCGCGTCGCCGTGCTCGGCGGACCGGTGCTCGAGTTCATGGGCAACACCGCCTGGATCACGCTCGCGTCGACGCTGCTGGCGCTCGCGCTCGGCTTCCCGGCCGCTTACGCGATGGCGTACTACCGCACCAAACGAACGGATGGCAGCATGCTGTGGATGATGTCGACCCGCATGCTCCCGCCCGCGGGCGTCATCGTGCCGCTGTTCGTCATCTTCCGCGACCTGTCACTGCTCGACACCCACCTGGGCCTGATCCTGCTGTTCGCCGGCATGAACCTGCCACTGGTGGTGTGGATGGTCACCGGCTTCATGGAGGACGTGCCGTTCGCGCTCATCGAGGCCGCCCGCCTCGACGGAGCAAGCCTGTGGCAGGAGTTCACCCGGGTGCTGCTGCCGTTGCTGCTGCCTGGCCTCGCGGCCACGGCGCTGCTGGCGCTGATCTTCACCTGGAACGAGTTCTTCTTCGCCGTCAACCTCACCACTCGGGCCGCCTCGCCGCTGTCGGTGTACGTCAGCACCTTCAAGGCGGCGCAGGGCGACCTGTTCGTCGCCAAGATGTCGGCCGCCGCGACCGCCGCCGTGATCCCGGTGCTCGTCGCCGGCTGGATCGCGCAGCGGCAGCTGGTGACTGGCCTCACGATGGGAGCCGTCAAGTGACCGCCACCAACAAAGCCCACGCACCCGCCCTGCCCACCACGATGCGCGCCGGCCGCATCCTCGCGCCGAACCGCGTCGACGTCGCCACCATGTCGCTGCCGGAGGTCGGCCAGGACGACGTCCTGGTCCGCGTCGCGCGCGCCGGCATCTGCGGCACCGACATCCACATCCTGGAGGGCGACTACGAACTCGCCCGCTTCCCGCTCGTCCCGGGACACGAGTTCGCGGGCACGATCGTCGCGGTCGGGGAGAACGTCCGCCTCCACCGCATCGGCGACCGCGTCACCGCTGACCCCAACCTCCCCTGCGGCCGCTGCCCCGAGTGCCAGCGCGGCGCCGTCAACCAGTGCCACGACCTCGCCGTCGTCGGCGTCAGCCGCGACGGGGCGTTCGCCGAGTACCTCTCGGTGCCTGAACGGGTGGTCGTGAACATCGGTGACCTGAGCTTCGCCGAGGGCGCGATGGTCGAGCCGGTCGCCTGCGTGGCGTGGGGCCTCAAGCGCCTGCGCATTGAGCCCGGCTCGCGCGCCCTGCTGTTCGGCGCCGGCCCGATGGGCTGCCAGTTGATCCAGGCGCTCAAGGGCGCGGGGGCCAGCGCCGTCGCGGTCGTCGACGTGGCGCCCTCCCGGCTGGCCATGGCCCGCCGCCTCGGCGCCGACCTCGCGCTGCTGCCCGACGAACTGGCCGCCGCCCGTGACCTGGCGCCCCTCGGCTTCGAGCTGGTCGTCGACGCCTCGGGCGTGCCCGCCGTCATCGAGGGCGCGCTCGCGCACGCCCGTCCCGGCGGCACCCTGTGGGTGTTCGGCGTCGCCCCGGGCGACGCACGCGTCGCCGTCTCGCCGTACGAGCTCTTCCGCCGCGACCTGTCGATCGTCGGCTCCTTCGCCATCAACCAGACAGTCCCGGCCGCCGTGTCGCTGGTCCGCAGCGGCGCCATCGACGTCGCGCCGCTCGTCTCCCACGTGCTCGACATCGAGCGCTTCGAGGAGGGCCTGGAGATCGCCATGCATGACCCCGACCGCATGAAGGTCCAGTTCTCGTTCGGCGACGAGGGCGAGGCGGCGGCGTGAGCAGCCCACTGTCCTACCGCCGCGTCGTCGTCGACGCCCCCGAGCAGCTGCGGGTCGAGACCGCCACGCTCCCGGCCGAGGTGCCCGCCGGCCACGCCCGCATCCGCCCGACCGCGATCGGCATCTGTGGCTCCGACCTGCACGTCCTGGGCGGTCACCACCCGTTCGTGAGCTACCCGGTCTACCCAGGCCACGAGGTCGTCGGTGAGGTGGTCGCCGTCGGCAACGGGGTCGACCCCTCGTGGGTCGGCCGCTCCGTCGCCCTCGAACCCTCGCTCGCCTGCGGCACGTGCCGCACCTGCCGCCGCGGCAAGTACCACCTGTGCGAGGACCTGCGCGTGATGGGGTTCCAGGCGCCCGGGGCGATGGCCGAGCTGGCGGACGCGCCGGTCGACCGTCTCCACCCGCTGCCCGAGGGCATGCCGGCGGAGCACGGCGCCCTGGTGGAACCGCTGGCCGTCGCCACCCACGCGCTGCGGCTCACCGGCGACGTCGCCGGCGCCGAGGTCGTGGTGTTCGGTGCCGGCACGATCGGCCTGACCTGCGCCGTCGTCGCCCGCGAGGACGGCGCGAAGGTACTCGTCGTCGACACCGACCACGCGCGCCGGCGGGTCGCCGCTGAGCGCTTCGGCTTCGAGGTGGCTTCCTCGGTCGGCGAGCAGGCCTTCGACGTCGCGCTGGAGTGCGTCGGCAACGAGCCCGCGCTGCGCAGCGCCATCGCCGCGGTGGTCAAGGCCGGCACGGTGATGGTCATCGGCGTCCACGGCCACGACCCGGCCATTCAGGCCGGCTGGGTGCAGGACCGTGAGCTGTGCCTGCAGGGCACGCTCATGTACCAGGGCGACGACGTGCGGCGCGCCATCGAGCTGCTGGCCGGCGGCCGCGTGGACGCCGGCGCCTGGATCGACGCACGGCTGCCGCTCGAGGAGGTGCAGCGCGGCTACGACCTCGCCCGCGCGGGCGGCGCGACGCTGAAGGTGCTGCTGGTTCCCTGACGGACGCCGCCGCGCGGTTAGCTTGCAATCTGTATTGGCATTGACAACGTGACTTGTCATCACGTACCCTGATGCCATGCCGGTCACCTACGCCTCGCTCACGGCCCGCGACCGCGACTGGAGCCTCGACGACTTCGTCGCGGAGGTGAACCGGCTGCTTCCCGAGGTCGTCCCCGGCGACGCGGTGGCGCGCGGCAAGCTCGAGATCAACCCGCGCCTGGTGCGCCATTACACGACCGAGGGCGTCCTGCCCAAGCCCCTCAAGGAGGGTGTGGAGGCGCGCTACGACGGCGACCACCTCGTGCGCGCGCTGGCGCTAAGGCGGCTGCTGGCCGAGGGCTACCCGAGCTCGCTTGCGGGCCAGTTCCTGCAGCGCCACGACCGCGAACGTCTGGCGCGCTTCTTGCTTGGCGAGCTGCGCCCCGACCTCGACCTCGCCCCGGGTGGGCCGGCCGTCGTCGACGCCGCGCCGCCGCCCAGCGAGGCGGCGTTGGCGCGTCTAGACGCCATGCGGGCGCGTGCCGGGCTAGCGCCGCTGCGGTCGAGGGCACCCGCCGTCGAGCCGCCCGCGGCTGCCGCCTCGGTCATGCGTGGGCCGCTCCGGGCGCAACTCACGACGATGGCGGAGGACGCCCCTGCCCCTGCCGACACCGCCTTGTTCAGCGAGCACGCCGCGTTCCCTGAGCGCGCAGCGTTCCCTGAGCGCGCCGACGCCCCTGCCCCGCAGCCGCCCGCCGACCGGGGCATCCCCTGGACCCGCTACCCCCTGCTGGACGGCATCGAGCTCCACGTGCGCGACGACTTCGTCGACCCCACCACCCCGGCCGCATGGAACGCGCTGCGCGACGCCCTGCTCGCGCGCCTCGAGGCGATCGCCCTGGAGCGCACCCTCCGCCGCCGCTGAACCCCGCCCCCCACGGCCGCGGCCCGATCCGGCGCCCGAGCCCCCACCCCTGCGTTCCACCCCACCGGCGTCCTGGCGACGCCCGGACGGGAAGCCTGCGCCCAGCGCGCGGAAGGAGCCGCCATGCCACTCCCCACCCCACGGATCGACCTCCGCCCCGAGCGGGGTGCGCTGCCGGCCGGCGGCGGCACCGTCCGCGCTCTCGTCACGCTCGCCGTCGACTTCCCGCCGAGCGAGCGCGAGCGCGAGCCGCTCACGCTGGCGCTGGTCATCGACCGCTCGGGCTCCATGAGCGGCACGCCGCTCGAGCAGGCCAAGCAGGCGGCCATCGCAGCGGTCACCGCCCTGCGCGACGGCGACCGGGTGGCCGTGGTGGGCTACGACCACCGGGTCGACCTGGTGGTCCCCAGCACCCCCGTCGGCGAGGACCGCGGGCCCATCGCCCGGGCGATCGCCGCGGTGCGCGCTGGCGGCACGACCGCGCTGCACGCCGGCTGGGTCGAGGGCTGCACCCAGGTGCTGACCGCACCGGTCGCCTCGGGCCTCGGCCGCGTCGTGCTGCTCTCGGACGGCCTCGCCAACGTCGGGGTCACGGATCCCGCCGCCATCGCCGACGACGTCGCGCGCGTGACTGCCGACGGCGTCACGACCAGCACGATCGGCCTCGGCCGCCACTTCGACGAGGGCCTCATGCGCCACCTGGCGGACGCGGGCCACGGCAGCTTCACCTTCGTGGAGTCGCCCGAGCAGCTCGACGGGCTGTTCGAGACCGAACTCGCGGGCCTCTCCGCCCTGCGCGGCCGCCGGGTCAGGCTCGAACTGCGCGGCCGGGGGGTGCGCGTCGTGAACGCGCTGGGTGGCGCGCGCATGCCCGGCGACGGTCCCGCGGGCAGCGAGCTCGAGCTGCCCGACCTCGTCGCCGGGCTGCCGCGCGAGTTCCTCCTGACGCTCGAGGTCGCGCCCGACGCAGCGCTCGACGGCCTCCGGCTCGCCTGGCTGGACACCTTCACGCAGGCCCCCGAGACGCTCGACGTGGACCTCGACGTGCCGACCCTGCCGGACGACGACCTGGCCCGCCGCCCGGTCGCCGAGACGGTCGCGTCGGCCGTTCGCGTCGCCGAGTCGGCGGAGGTGCTGCAGCGCGTCGAGAGGTTGACGCGCCGCGGGCGGCTGCCCGAGGCCGAGGCCACCCTGGGCGCCCTGCAGCGCGAGATCGCGGCCTGGCCGGCCGACGAGGCCCGCGAGGCCCAGCTCGCCGACGTCACCCATCTGCTGCAGGCGGTCCGCGCGCGCGACGACGCGCTGGCCCGGAAGCGCGCGCACCACGCCCGCTACGAGCGCGAGCGCGGAGTCAGCGGCGTCGCGCTGCGCGCGATGGCCTCCAGGGAGCGCGACTGGACCGACGCGTACAAGGCGAGCAAGGCGCCGCCGCGGGACGCCGAGCGGTCCTTCACGCTGTTGCGCGCGGACGGCAGCGAGGCCCGGATCGAGGTCGTGGTCGGTGACCTCACCACCCAGCAGGTCGACGCCATCGTCAACCCGAGCAACCGTGGCCTCTTCGGCACCGCCGGCGTCGACGGTGCCGTCCACCGCCGCGGGGGCCCGGAGCTGACCGCCGCCTGCCGCGAGATCGGCGGCATCAAGTACGGCCAGGCGGTCGTGACGCCGGGCTTCCGGCTGCGCGCGGGCCGCGTGATCCACACGACCACCCATCCGTGGAAGGGCGGCCAGTTCGACGAGCTGGCGACGCTCGAGGCGGCCTACGCCGCGGCCTTCGACATCGCCCGACGGCTGCGCCTGCGGACGCTGGCGCTGCCGGCCATCGGCACCGGCGCCTACGGCTACCCGGCCGACGTCGCCACCGAGGTCGCCATCAACGTCACGCTGCGGGCGCTGCTGCAGCCAGGCGAGTTGGCGCTGGTGCGCTTCGTCCTGTTCGACCCGCCGATGGCCGAGCTCTACCGGCGCGTGTGGGCGCAGGCGGTCCCGCAGGCGGCCACGCCGCACGCCGAGGCGGCGTCGTGAACGCGCTCGCGTCCGACGCGGCCGACCGCATCCGCGGCGGCCTCCTGGGGCTCGCCGCCGGCGACGCCGTCGGCACCACCGTCGAGTTCCGCCCGCCCGGCAGCTTCGCGCCCCTCACCGACATGGTCGGTGGGGGGCCCTTCGGCCTGCCGCCGGGGGCCTGGACCGACGACACCGCGATGGCCGCCTGCCTGGCCGAGAGCCTGGTCGAGACCGGCGTCTTCGATCCCGCCGACCAGTTGCGGCGCTACCTCCGCTGGTACCGCGAGGGCCACCTGAGCTCGACCGGACGTTGCTTCGACATCGGCGGCACCACGCGCGCCGCACTGGAGCGCTTCGAGGCGAGCGGCGATCCCGCCGCCAGCGGCGCGACGGACGCGCGGAGCGCGGCCAACGGCTCGATCATGCGGCTCGCGCCCGTGCCGCTCGCCTTCGCCCACGACCCCGCCGAGGCCGTCCGCCTCGCGGGCGAGAGCTCGCGGACCACCCACGCCCTGCCCGTGTGCGTCGACGCCTGTCGCTTCCTGGGCGGCCTGCTCGTGGGCGCGGTCCGCGGCGACCCGAAGGAGGCGCTGCTGTCGCCGTCCTACGCGCCCACGCCCGGGCTGTGGGACGCGGCGCCCCTCCACCCGCGGATCGCCGATGTCGCCGCCGGCTCGTTCCTGACGAAGGCACCGCCCGACATCCGCGGCACCGGCTACGTCGTGGCCTCGCTCGGGGCCGCCCTGTGGGCCTTCGCGACGACCGAGACGTTCGACGCCTGCGTGCTGGCGGCCGCCAACCTCGGCGACGACGCCGACACGACCGCGGCCGTCGCGGGGCAGCTCGCGGGCGCCTTCTACGGCCGCGCGGGCATCCCGCCGCGGTGGCTGGAGCGGCTGGTGCTGCGGGAGCGGCTCGAGGAGCTGGCGGACGGGCTGGTGGCACTGGCGGGCGCCTAGACCCCACCGGCGGTACCCTGCGGCACCATGCCCGCCGCATCCGATCCCATCGCCCACATGCTCGCCCACCGTTCCATCCGCCGCTACCGCCCCGACCCGGTGTCCGACGACGTCCTCCGCCGCGTCCTGGAGGCCGGCGTGCGGGCGTCCTCGTCCGGCAACATGCAGGCCTACTCGATCGTCGTGACGCGCGACCGCGCGCTGCGGGAGCGGCTGCACGCGCCGCACATGGGCCAGGACATGGTGCTCGAGGCGCCCGTGCTGGTGACGTTCTGCGCCGACTTCCACCGCATGCGCCGATGGCTGGCACTCAGCGACGCCGAGGACGGCTTCGACGACTTCTTCGCGTTCATGGTCGCGGCGATCGACGCGGTGCTCGTCTCGCAGAACGTGGCCCTGGCGGCGGAGGCCGAGGGGCTGGGCATCTGCTACCTGGGCAGCACCCTGGCGAACTGCCACGAGATCGGTCGCCTCCTCGAACTGCCGCGCGGGGTGGTGCCGGTGACCGGCTTCGTCATGGGCACACCCGCCGAGGACCCGCCCCGACGCGACCGCCTGCCGCTCGACGGCCTCATCCACTTCGAGACCTACCAGCAGCCCGACGACGACGCCATCTGCGCCACCTACCGCGAGCGCGAGACGGCCGGCTGGGCGCGCTACATGGCCATCCCCGAGCTCCGCGAACGGGTCGAGGCGGCTGGGGTTCGCAACCTGGCCCAGATCTACTCGCAGGTGAAGTACACCCGCGACGCCCACGCGCGCTTCTCGGAGAACGTGCTGGGGTACCTGCGGGCGCAGGGGTTCCAGGAGCCGGATCGAGGACTCGGCTGAGCATGACGCGGCTGATGCCGAGGCCGCGCCGGGGGCCAGGTGGTCCGCGGTGGAAGATGGTCGCATGTCACCCATGCGCGCATGCATCACTACATCAAGATGCTACGATGCGTCCATGCGGACCACGATCGACCTTCCCGTGGAGCTGATCGAGCGCGCCAAGGCGATCGCGCGCGACACGTCTCGCAGCCTGAGCGAGGTGGTGACTGACCTGGTTCGTCGCGGCCTCGAGCCGAGCATCGCGCAGCCCGCGTCCCACAGCCAGCAGACCGGCCTACCGGTCGTGTCCGTTGGCCGCGTGGTCACCAGTGAGGACGTCCGCTCGCTCGAAGACGAGCCTCCGGCATGACGCTGCTCGACGCCAACGTGCTCATCGCCCTGGTCGTCGCCGAGCACGTGCACCACGACGCGGCCGAGGCGTGGCTGGCGAGCACCGAGGCGCGCTTCGCGACGTGCCCCTTCACACAGACGGCGTTGGCCCGCTTCCTCGTCCGCGAGGGATGGTCGGGCCGCGACGCCGCCGCGGTCCTCGCCGCGCTCACGGCGCACCCGCGCCACGCGTTCTGGCCCGCAGATCTCGGCGCCGACGCCGTCGACTGGAACCGGGTCGACGGCCACCGCCAGGTGACCGACGCTTACCTCGCCGCGCTGGCGCGCGCACGAAAGGGCAAACTGGCGACCTTCGACCGCGGGCTCGCGGCCGTCCATTCGGACGTGGTCGTGTGGATCGGCGGGGCGTGAACCCCGCCGCGCGGCCTACACCCCCGTCAACCGTGGATCCAGCACGTCTCGAATGGCGTCACCCAACAGGTTGAAGCCGACGACCGACAGGTAGATCGCGAGCCCGGGGAAGATCGACATCCACGGCGCGCGCAGGAACTGCGAGAAGCCGTCGCGGATCATGAGGCCCCACTCGGGGTTGGGCGGCTGGGCGCCGAGGCCGAGGAAGCCGAGCGCGGCCACGTCGAGGATGGCGACCCCGATCGACAGGGTCAACTGCACCACCAGCGGGCTGAGACTGTTGGGCAGGATGTGCAGCGCCACGATGCGCACGGGGTTCGACCCGAGCGCCCGAGCGGCCTGCACGTACTCGGACTCGCGCAGGGAGAGCACCACCGAGCGGATGATGCGCGCGTAGCGGGGGATCTGCGTGACGCTGATGGCAATCATGGCGTTGGTGAGGCTGGGACCTAGGACCGCGACGATGGCGATCGCCAGCAGGATGCCCGGGAAGGCCATGAGGATGTCGACCAGCCACACGATGCCGGTGTCGATCCAGCCGCCGACGTAGCCGGCGACCAGGCCGAGCAGGGTACCGATCACGACCGCGATGGCCACTGCGATCAGGCCGACGCGCAGGCTGATGCGGCCGCCGTGCCAGACGCGGGTGAACATGTCGCGGCCGAGCTCGTCGGTGCCGAACCAGTGCTCGGCCGACGGCGGGTTGAGGCGGGCCGTCAGGTTGCGGTCGCGGGTCGCGTCGTAGGGCCGCAGCACCGGTGCCAGCAGCGAGACGACGATGAAGAAGCCGATGACGCTCAGCCCGACGACCCCGGTAGGGTGCCGGAAGAAGCGCTGCAGCGCGTTCTTGCGCTGGCCGATCGTTCCCTCTTGGGCGGAGTCGACCGCTTCGACGGTGCTCACGCGACCTCCATCAGGCGTACTGGATGCGGGGGTCGATCACCGCATACAGCAGGTCGACCAGCAGGTTGATGACGGCGACGACGAAGGCGACGAAGAGGACCCCACCCTGGATGATCGGGTAGTCGCGCGCCGAGATGGCGTCGTAGACCCAGCGCCCGATGCCGGGCCAACTGAAGACGGTCTCCGTGAGGATCGCGCCGGAGAGCAGCGTCCCGAAACTCAGGCCGACGACCGTGACCACCGGCAGCAGCGCGTTGCGCAGCGCGTGCTTGCGCACGACGATGCGTTCGGCGAGGCCCTTGCTGCGGGCCGTGCGGACGTAGTCCTGGCTGAGCACCTCGAGCATCGCGGAGCGGGTCATGCGCACCACGATCGCCAGCGGGATGGTCCCGAGCGCCACGGCGGGCAGGACCAGGTGGCTCAGCACGTCGCGCAGGGCCACCCAATTGCCGCGCAGGATGGCGTCCAGCACATAGAGGTTGGTGATCGGCTCGAGTCGCACGCCGACGCTCAGCCGGCCCGAGGGCGGCAGCCAACCGAGCACCACCGCGAAGAAGTAGATGAAGATGATCGCCAGCCAGAACACCGGCAGCGAGACGCCGGAGACCGCGACGGCCATGACGGCCGTGTCGGCGGGCTTACCGCGGTTCAAGGCCGCCCACACCCCCGCGGGGATGCCGACGCCGAGCGCGAAGATCATCGCGAAGAGGCTGAGCTCGAAGGTGGCGGGGAAGCGCTGCACGAGGCTCTGCACCACCGGGATGCGGCTGAAGATCGAGCGGCCGAGGTCGCCGCTCAGCA
>Ga0114946_10003725_pt1 | contig 10203 bp, 12 predicted proteins | sample WalLakDeSediment_FD_88676 | JGI IMG/M metagenome (GOLD analysis project Ga0114946, IMG submission 88676) | Lake sediment microbial communities from Walker lake, Nevada to study Microbial Dark Matter (Phase II) - Walker Lake 11/02/13 Deep Sediment | ecosystem: Environmental > Aquatic >...
GCCCGGCGGCCAGGTCGTCCACCAGGTCGGACATGGCGCGGCTCAGCGGCACCGGCGTGCCGGTGGCCAGGCCGTGCTCCGCCACCGCCCGCGTCAGGACGGCGTTCTCGGTCTGCCGGCGGCCGGCGGCCAGGTCCGCGGCCACGCTCGGCAGCCGGTCCGCGCGCGCCGAGCCCAGGCGGGATCCGAAGGCCAGGTGCGCCGGGCCGGGCGGCAGCCAGGCGGCGGCGCGCGCGTACAGCGGCACCGGGTAGCCGGGCAGGGCGACGGGCGACAGGCCCAGGGCGCGCATCACCGCCAGCGCCTCCAGCCAGGCGGCGCGCTCGAGCTGGAACAGCCTGCGGTCCGCGAAGACGCGCCCGGTCGGCCAGCCCAGAATCGCCGAGGTGGCGCTGCCCAAGAGGTTGAGGAGCAGCTTGGACCACTTCATGGCCGCTGGGAGCGCGTACAGGGACACGGAGAGACCGCCGCGCGCAAGGGCCGCGGCCAGGTCGGCGGACGGCGGACCGCCGGCCGAGCGGCCAAGACCGGCCCCGCCACGGCCGCTGCCGCGCACCGCCCCGTCGGCTTCCAGCACCAGGCCGGTGGTGAGTGTGGCCGCCAGCACCGCGCCCGCGGGCAGCGCCGCCGCCAGGATGTCGTCGTTGCCCACGCCGTTCTGGAAGCTGGCCACGCGCGGCGGGGCATGGGTGCCGGCCGCGGCCAGCGCGGCGGCCACGTCGGCGGTGTGGTAGCTCTTGACGGCCACCAGCGCCACATCGAAGCGCGCGGCGGCCAACGCCTCCGGCACCGTGGCCACCAACGGCGGCCGGACCCGGGTCACGCGACGGCCGTCGATGAGCGTGAGCCCGTCCCTGGCGATCGCCTCCCGGCGCGGCCCGGGTTCCACCAGCGTGACGCCGGTGCCGCCCGCGGCCAGCGCGCCGCCCAGCCACGAACCGACGGCGCCCGCGCCCACCACCAGCACGTTCACGGGCGTGGACCGCGGGGGCCGTCGCCGTCCTCCGGGGCCCGCCGCTGCTCGGCACCCGGCGTCACGTGGTGCCGGGGCGACCGGCCCTCGGCCCGCCGGCCGCGCACGTCCAGGTAGAACACGCAGAGCAACGCCAGCACCAGCAGGGCCAGCGCCAGGGAGTGCCCGAAACGGACGCTGATCCAGACGATGCCCAGGAACACCGCCGTGGCGACGGTCCAGCGCCCGAGCGCGCCGCGGGTCACGGTCCTTCCGCGTGGGTGCGAGCGGGAGGCCGCCCCAGGGAGACGCGGCGCTCCGTGCCCTCGCGCAGGCGCGCCAGGTTAGGACGCAGGGCCCACAGCACCAAGACCGCCTGGCCGAAGGCGTAGATTGCCAGCGGTGGCGGCAGGCTGCCGTCGACAATGCGCCAGCCGATCGCGAGCAGGAGCACGCCCGACACGGTCATGCTGGCCAGCGACGCGATGCGCGTGCCCAAGAGCACCGCCAGGCCGGCGACAACGGCCAACGCAAACGACGACGGGTTCACGGCCAGCGCGGCGCCCGCGTTGGGCGCGGTGCCGGCGCCGCCGCGAAAGCCCAGGAAGACGGAGTGGTTGTGGCCCGCGATGGCCGCCAGTGCGGCCAGGGACACGGCCCACGCCAGGGCCGCGCCGTGGGCGTCGTGCGCAAGGAGGTGGCGGGCCGCCGCCACGGCCGCGTAGCCCTTGGCCAGGTCTCCGACCACGGTGAGGACAGCCGGGAGCAGGCCGGCGGTGCGGTACACGTTGGTGCCGCCCGTCCGGCCGCTGCCCACCCGCCGCGGGTCCTTGCCGCGCAGGCGGCATGCCAGCACGCCCATGGGCACCGAGCCCAGGATGTAGCCCACCAACGTCGCCAGCGCCACCGCGGCTATGGTCACGGACCCCTCCCACTCGCGTCGCGCACGCCGCGCTCGGGCGCGGCGCGCGGCGTCAGCGGCTGCGGATGCGAGCGCGGCAGCATAGCACGGCCGGTGGCGCGCGACCAACGGCCCGCCGGCCCGGCCGGGCTGCGGCTACAATAGGCCCATGGACGCGCGCGAGGTGAGCCGGCGACTGGCGCTGCTGGCCAGGCCGGAGACCACCGTAGCCGAGGCGGAGCGGGTCATGCGCGAACTGGACGCCGACGCCGCGCGCGCCGTGCCGTGGGTCTACCGCTTCCTCCACGACGCCGCCGACGCCGCCGAGGTGCACGCCGCGGCGCGCGTGCTGGCCCGTTGGTGTGACGGCCCGCTGGGCCCTCCGCTGGAGAAGGCCCTTCGGGCCATGCTGCGCGAGCCGGGGGTGGCGGACCTGAGCAAGCTGGCGGCGGCGGCGGTGCTGGAGCGCATGGGCAGCGCTCTTCCGGACACGGAGCTCCGGCATGTGGCGCGCGATGCGCAGGCCATGGGCCGCCAGGCCCTGCGGGCCGCGCTCATGGCCGCCGACCGGCCCGCGGCGATGGTTCGCCTGCTCGACTCCGTGGCGGTGCTGCCGCCGGAGCGCGGCCTGACACTGGTGGACGATCTGGTGGCGCTGGGTGACGCGCGCGCGGCGAGGATACTGGCGCCCCTGACCCAGGTGGCGGACGGCGAGCTGGCCGTGTCGGCGGTCGGCGGCATCGACCTGATGGGCCTGGACGAATGCCGGCCGTTCGTTGCACTGGCCGCCCGTCATCACCCGGACGGGGACGTGCGCCGCCAGGCCGGGCTCACGGCCGCGCGGCTGACGCCCTCGTGGCCGCGCGCGCCCTGGACGCGCCTGAAGGCCATGTGCGGCGGCCCCGAGCGCGGCGTCCCAAGCCTGGCACTGCTGGCGGCGGCATGTGACGCCGCGGGCGCGGCCGAGACGTGGGACGTGCTGACCGTCGTCTGCGATCGCGCTCTGGGTCTGAGCGATCACGGGCTCGCGGAGCTGCTCACGCCCGACGAGCTGACGGCGCTCGCGGCGCGCTTCGCGGCCGGCGGCGCGCCGCTCGCGCCGGTGACGCCGCCGCTGGCCTCGCGGATCCTGCTGGACGCCACCGCGCGCGCGCTGACCGCCGGCGCCGCGGCGCCTTTGGGCAGCCTGTCCTGGCCGCTCTTCGTCGGCGCTCCGCCGGCGCCTGCGGCGCAGCTAAAGGCTGTGTTGGAGGGCTAGGGCCGCTGTGTTATACTCTCGCGCGCCACGGCGGGGGAGGAGGTAGCGGCGAGTTGCGCGGCCGAGCGCTGATGGTCATCGTTGGGCTGCTGGCCGCGCCGCTGCTTTTCGTTCCGGCGCTGGTGGGATCGGCGATCGACGGCTGGATGGGCACGGCGCCCTTGGGCCTGGCGCTCGGCGTTGGCGCGGGGGCGCTGCTCGCGTCCGCGGCCGTGACGCGAGTGGTGCTGCTGCGGTTCGAGCAGCTTGCGCCGGGCGGCCGGGAGGAGGAACGGATCGAGTGAGAGCGCTTCGCAGTCCCAAGGTGATCGTCGGCACGCTGGTGGTGCTGGCGCTCATGCTGGCCAGCCGCCTGCTCCTGCCGGTCACCATGCCGCACATCACCCTGGCGCCGGAGAACCTGGCCATCCTGGGCCCGGTGCCGTTCACCAACACCATGCTGGCGCTGCTGATCACCGACGTCATCCTCATCGTCCTGGCGTTCCGGGTAGGGCGCAACCTGAAGATGGTGCCCGGCGGGCTGCAGAACTTCTTCGAGGCCGTGGTCGAGTTCTGGGAGGGCCAGTCCGAGCAGCTGATCGGCCCCAAGCTGACGCGCACCTGGCTGCCGTTGGTACTGACGGTCTTCCTGCTCATCTGGTTCTCCAACTACCTGCACTTCGTGCCCGGCTTCGACTCCGTGGGCATCCTGTGCGAGCCCGGCCGCTGCCCCGGTGAGCACGTGGCGGCGGCCTACGACGACCACTCCGGCTACGGCGCGGACGAGGCGCACCAAGAGCACACCCTGTTTGCCGTGCGCTGGACGGGCGGCGAGATAGGGCGGGGCATAGGCCTTATCCACGGGGAGATCGACCACGCGGAGGCCTACGATGACGGCGGCGGGCACGCGGAGGCGGCCGTGCCGGCCGCGGACGGAGACGCGCACGGGCTGGCCTTCGTGCCGTTCCTGCGGGTGCCGGCCTCGGACCTCAACTTCACCATCGCCCTGGCTCTCATCGCCTTCGTGGTCATCGAGATCGTGGGCTTCCGCACCTGGGGCCCGCGCTACCTGACCAAGTTCTTCCACTTCGACTTCCGGCACGGCATAGGCAAGGGCCTGCTGGGGATGTTCGTGGGCCTGATCGAGCTGATCTCGGAGCTGGCGCGCATCATCTCGTTTGCCTTCCGTCTCTTCGGCAACATCTTCGCCGGCAGCGTGTTGCTGTTGGTGTTCGTGTTCCTGGTGCCGTTCTTCCTGGTGCTGCCCATCTACGCCCTCGAGCTGTTCGTGGGCCTCATCCAGGCTTTCGTGTTTGCCATTCTGATCCTGGCCTTCATCACGCTGGCGTTGTCGCCGCTTCATGGCGACGACCAACACTAGACCGCCGAACGCTACTTCGCGCGTCCGAGCGCACCAAACACAGGAGGGCTGTCCAGCCATGGAAGTAGAAGCTGCGAAGCTGTTGGGGGCCGGCCTGGCCATCGGCCTGGGGGCCATCGGCCCCGGAGTGGGCGTGGGCCTGGTGGCCACCGGGGCGCTGAACGCCATGGGCCGCAACCCGGAGGTAAGCGGCGAGCTGCGGACCAACATGATCCTGGGCATCGTGTTTGCCGAGGCCATAGCCATCTACGCCCTCGTGATCGCGCTCATCCTCATCTTCGCCGGTTGAGTCGCGCGGCGGACGCCCGCCCGTAAAGGAGAGGCCCCATGTCCGGCTTGGGCATCAACACGAATCTGCTCGTGGTGCAGATCGTCCACTTCCTGCTGGTGCTCTACATCCTGCGGCTGCTTTTGTACCGGCCGTTGATGCGGCTGTTCGACCAGCGGCGCGAGCGCATCCGCTCTGGCCTGGAGCAGGCCGACCGGGTGCGCGAGGAGGCGGCGGCCGAGCGCGCGCAGTTGGAGGCGCAGCTGGCCGAGGAGCGGCGATCCGGCCAGGAACGGCTCCGACAGGCGGTGGCGCGCGGCGAGGAAGCGGCCCGTCGGCGGCTGGAGGAGGCCGGCGCGGAGGCCGAGCGGATGCTGGTGGAGGCGCGAGCGGAGGCCGAGGCAACGCGGCGCCGGGCGCTGCATGGCCTGCAGGAGGAGGTGGCCGAGATTGCCCTTGCGGCCGCCGCCAAGGCGCTGGGCGAGGGGATTGACGAGGCGCAGCACCGGCGGCTGATCGGCCGATTCGTGGACGAGCACCTGGGAGGCGTGGCGTGAGCGGCGCGGGCGGCGCGCGCGCCGACATCGCGGCTTCCGCCCGGGGGATGGTGCGCGACATCGCCGCCAAGCTGGACCTGGAGGGCGTCAAGGAGGCGCTGGCGCGGCTGGAAAGCGACGCCGCCGGCGACGCCGCGGAGGCCGAGGTCACCAGCGCCGTGGAACTGACGGCGGCCGAGCGCGAGGCCATCGAGGACCGGCTGCGGCGGCGCCACGGCAAGGCGCTCACGGTGCGCTACCGCGTGGAGCCGGCCATCCTGGGAGGGCTGGTGATGCGCGTGGGAGACCGTTACATAGACGGCAGCGTGGCGGCCAGGCTGGGCCAGCTGCGCCGGACGTTGGTGGGGACGCGCTAGTGCGGGTGTGAGAGCGGCGTCGGCGCGCCGGGAACGAGGAAGCCATGACGGTAGACGTTGCGCACATCGCCGCCGCGCTGCGGCGGCAGATCGAGGAGTTCGAGGCCAGCATAGAGGCCGCGGACATCGGCACCGTGGTCGAGGCCGGCGACGGAATCGCCCGCATCTCCGGGCTGCCGGGCGCGATGATGAGCGAGCTGCTCGAGTTCCCGGCCGAGGGCGGTGGAGTCAAGACCTACGGTATCGCCCTCAACCTGGAGGAGGACGGCGTCGGCGCCGTCATTCTCGGCGACTACACGCTGCTGGGCGAGGGCGACATCGTTCGCTCCACCGGTCGCGTCATCTCGGTCCCGGTGGGCGACGCGCTCGTCGGCCGCGTGGTGAACGCGCTGGGCCAGCCCATCGACGGCCGCGGGACCATAGCGGCGGACCGCACGCGGCCCATCGAGCGCATTGCCCCGGGCGTCACGGAGCGGCAGAACGTCAACGAGCCGGTGATGAGCGGCATCAAGGCCATCGACGGCATGATCCCCATCGGCCGTGGCCAGCGGGAGCTGATCATCGGCGACCGGCAGACGGGCAAGACGGCCATCGCCATCGACACCATCATCAACCAGAAGCGGTCGGACGTCATCTGCATCTACGTGGCCATAGGCCAGAAACGGGCGCAGGTGGCCAACCTGGTGGCCACGCTGGAGGAGCACGGTGCCATGGACCACACGATCGTGGTCGTGGCCAGCGCCTCGGAGTCGGCGGGCCTGCAGTACATCGCCCCGTACGCCGGCTGCGCCATGGGCGAGGAGTTCCTGGAGTCCGGCCGTCACGCGCTGATCGTGTACGACGACCTGTCCAAGCACGCCTGGGCCTACCGTCAGGTGTCGCTGCTCCTGCGGCGGCCGCCCGGGCGCGAGGCGTACCCGGGCGACGTGTTCTACCTGCACTCGCGGCTCCTGGAGCGCGCCGCCAAGCTGAGCGACGAGCGTGGCGGCGGCTCGCTGACGGCGCTGCCCATCATCGAGACCCAGCTGTCCGACGTCTCGGCCTACATCCCCACCAACGTCATCTCCATCACCGACGGCCAGATCTACCTGGAGCCGGACCTGTTCTACGCCGGCATCCGCCCGGCGGTCAACGCCGGCCTGTCCGTCAGTCGCGTGGGCGGCGACGCGCAGTACGGGGCCATGCGGCAGGTGGCCGGCAAGCTGCGCCTGGACATGGCTGCCTTCCGCGCCCTGGCCGCCTTTGCCCAGTTCGGCGGCGACCTGGACGCCGCTACCCGCCGCCAGCTGGACCGCGGCCTGCGCCTGCAGGAGGTGCTCAAGCAGCCGCAGTACCAGCCGATGCCGTTCCCGGAGCAGGTGGCCGTGATCTACGCCGTCACCAACAACCACGCCGACAGCGTGGCCGTGTCGGCCATGGGGGCCTGGGAGCGCGCCCTGCTCGAGTTCCTGCGCAGCACCTACCCCGGGCTGCTGCGCCGCATCGAGGAGACAAGGGCCCTGGACGACGAGACGCGGTCCGAACTGGACGAGGCGGCCAAGGCCTTCAACCAGACCTGGTCGATCGAGGACGGGGACTGAGGGAGCCGGCGGCCCATGGCGACTACGCGCGACATCCAACGCCGGATCCGCTCGGTGTCCAACATCGGCAAGGTCACCCGCGCCATGGAGGCGGTGGCCGCCTCCAAGATGCGCCGGGCCCAGGCGGCCACCCTGGCCAGCCGCGCCTACGCCTACCGCGCGGCACAGGTGCTCTCCTACTTGCGGGCACAGACCGGCGCGGAGATGCTCCATCCGCTGTTGCAGGTGCGCTCGACGGGGCGCCCGGCGGTGGTCCTGATCACGCCGGACCGCGGCCTGACGGGCGGCCTGGTGCTGAGCATCATTCGCTACGCGCTGCAGGAGGCGCGCCAGCGGCTGGGCGAGGACGTGGCCTGGATCTGTGTCGGGCGCAAGGCCGGGACGTTCATCGGCCGCTACCGCTCCGGCCTGGCGGCCGAGTTCGCCCACCTGGCGGACACCCCCAGCGTGACCACGGTAACGCCCATCGCCCACCTCATCACGCAGGGCTATCTGGAGGACGAGTTCTCCGCGGTGCACATGGTCTACGCCGCCTTCCGCAGCGTGGCGCGGCAGGAGGTCATCATGGAACCGCTGCTGCCCATCGCGCTGCCCACCGATCCGGGCGACGCGCCGGCCACGTACTCGTTCGAGCCCAGCCCGGAGGCGGTGCTGAACGAGGTGCTGCCGCACCTGCTGGAGCTGCGGGTGTACCAGGCCATCCTGGAGGCCCAGGCCAGCGAGCATTCGGCGCGCATGGTGGCCATGCGCAACGCGGGTCAGGCCGCCGGCGAGCTGGTGGACGACCTGACCCTGAGCTACAACAAGGCCCGGCAGTCGGACATCACGGGCGAACTGCTGGACATCGCCGGCGGCGCCGAGGCGCTGCGCCGGTCCCGCGGCGGCCGTTAGCGGCCGTCGCCAGCGCGAACACAGGAGCGGTCCCTTGGCAAAGCAAGAGCGGGGCGGCGTGGGCGAGGTCACGCAGATCCTGGGCTCGGTGGTGGACGTTCGCTTCCCGGTCGAGTCGGTGCCCGGGGTGTTCTTCGCGGTGGAGATCCCGCGCGAGGGCGAGCAGCCGCTGGTGGTCGAGGTGCAGCAGCACGTCGGCCACGACACCGTGCGCTGCGTCAGCATGGGCTCCACGGACGGGCTGCGGCGCGGCGCGCCGGCGCTCAACACCGGCGCCCCCATTCGGGTGCCGGTAGGCGAGGCGACGTTGGGCCGCATCCTGAACGTCCTGGGCCAGCCGGTGGACTCGGGCGGCCCGGTGGAGGCCGAGACGCTCTACCCCATCCACCGGCCGGCGCCGGCCTTCGACGAGCAGTCCACCCGGACCGAGGTGCTGGAGACCGGTCTCAAGGTGATCGACCTGGTGGCGCCGTTCACCCGCGGCGGCAAGACGGGCGTGTTCGGCGGCGCCGGGGTGGGCAAGACGGTGATCATCATGGAGATGATCCAGACCATGGCCTTGGAGCACCAGGGCGTGAGCGCCTTCGCCGGGGTGGGCGAGCGCTCGCGCGAGGGCACGCAGCTGCACGGCGAGATGCTGGAGGCGGGCGTCATGGACAAGACCATCATGGTCTTCGGCCAGATGAACGAGCCGCCTGGCGCGCGCCTGCGCGTGGGCTTGACCGCCCTGACCATGGCCGAGTACTACCGCGACCAGGGCCGCGACGTGCTCTTGTTCATCGACAACATCTTCCGCTTCGTGCAGGCCGGCAGCGAGGTGTCCGCCTTGCTGGGGCGCATGCCCAGCGCGGTGGGCTACCAGCCCACGCTGGCCACGGAGATGGGGGCGCTGCAGGAGCGCATCACCAGCACCAGGACCGGCGCCATCACCAGCCTGCAGGCGGTGTACGTGCCGGCCGACGACATCACCGACCCGGCGCCGGCCACCACCTTCGCCCACCTGGACGCCACCATCACCCTGGACCGGGCCATTGCCGACCGCGCCATCTACCCCGCGGTGGACCCGTTGGCGTCCACCAGCCGCATCCTGGACCCGGCCGTGGTGGGCCAGGAGCACTACGACGTGGCGCGCGAGGTGCAGCGGGTGCTGCAGCGCTACCGCGACCTGCAGGACATCATCGCCATCCTGGGCATCGACGAGCTCTCGGACGAGGACCGGATCCTGGTGGCGCGGGCGCGCAAGGTGGAGCGCTTCCTGTCGCAGCCCATGCGCGTTGCATCGCAGTTCACCGGGCGCGAGGGCCGCTACGTGACCCTCAAGGAGACGGTGCGCGGGTTCGGCGAGATCCTGAGCGGCAAGCACGACGACCTGCCGGAGCAGGCCTTCTACATGGTAGGCACCATCGACGAGGCGGTGCAGAACGCCGCGTCGATGATGGGCTAGGGCCGTGGCGGCCCGGAGGGCGAGCGCGGGGAGCGGCGAGGCATGAGTCTCGAGGTGTCCGTGGTGACCATCGAGCGCGAGGTGTACGTGGCCGACGACGCCGACATGGTGATTGCGCCCGGGGTGGAGGGCGTTCTGGGCGTCATGGCGCACCACGAGCCCATCGTGGCGGCGCTCAAGGCGGGGGAGCTGGTCATTGTGCGCGGCGACCAGCGCGACGTCATGGCCATCAGCGGCGGTTATCTGGAGGTGCACGGCACGGAGGTGGTGGTCATGGCCGACGTGGCCGAGCACGCGTACGAGATCGACGTGGAGCGGGCGGAGGCGGCGCGGGCGCGGGCGCAGGCGCAGCTGGCCGCGGCGCGCGGCGCCACGGAGTCCGAGCGCGCGCTGGCCGCGCTGCGCCGGGCGGGCGTGCGGCTGAGGGTGGCGCGGCGGCGCGGCCGATCGGCTGACTAGTGTCCCGTCCTGTACGTTCCTGCACAGATCCATCTCTCGGCACGGGACACGGATGGGGTGCGGGGAGGAAGCCTCCCCGCGCGGTGGGGGTACAGCCCGGCGAAGCCGGGCGCCATAGGGGCGAAGCCCCTTGGAAGTGTCCTGTCCCTTTCCGGATGTGTCAGCGAACATCTGGGA
>Ga0114946_10003726_pt1 | contig 10203 bp, 10 predicted proteins | sample WalLakDeSediment_FD_88676 | JGI IMG/M metagenome (GOLD analysis project Ga0114946, IMG submission 88676) | Lake sediment microbial communities from Walker lake, Nevada to study Microbial Dark Matter (Phase II) - Walker Lake 11/02/13 Deep Sediment | ecosystem: Environmental > Aquatic >...
GTTCTGATCAGATGCTAATATTTTAAAAGTCTTTCATGATCTCAGTGACATCGTCACCGGGATTGACCACTATTCCGCTCATCCCGCATTTACGCGCCGCTTCAACATTTTCAGCCATATCGTCAATAAAAACAGTTAGAGCCGGGTCCAGGCCACTGTCTTTAAGGACAAATTCAAAAATCTCATGGTCAGGTTTGTACATATCCATTTGAAATGAAAAATAAGCCTTTTCGAACAGGCTGTCGAGCGGAAAACCGAAGGTCTTCAATGTATATTCCTGGTAATGCTCATAATGGATCGGGTTGGTGTTGCTCAGCAGGAAAGTCCGGTACTTAGCCTTTAATTCCTGCAACCATTGAACGCGATGAGCGGGGATCTCACCAATAATGAGGTTCCAGGCATGGTCAATCTCTGCGTCACTGGCGTGATCGGACAGGCAGTGCCTTATCCGGTCGCGGAATTCGCTGGCCGAAAGCTGCCCCATTTCAAACTTGCGGTAAACACCCTCCTGAATAAATGCAGCGTGCAATCCCTGGAGGTCGTTGCAGCCCATATTAAGCAGTTCTGACACATAAGCCATCGGCTGAATATCGATGATCACCCCGCCGAAATCGAAGATCAGATTTTTCATATAAGACATTTAAGAGACTTCAAAGTTATTTCATTTATTAGTATTCCAACGACTTAATTCAGTAGTCCGACGACTGAAGCCGTAGGTTCAATCTAGCAGTCCGACGACTGAAGCCGTCGGTTCCAAGTTTGGTAAATACCAGGAACCAACGGCTTTAGTCGTTGGAGCATGAAAGGGATTTTTCCGACGGGTAAACCCATCGGTTCCAACCTTTGTAAAATACCAGGAACCAACGGCTTTAGTCGTTGGAGCATGAAAGGGATTTTTCCGACGGGTAAACCCGTCGGTTCCAACCTTTGTAAAATACTAGTAACCAACGGCTTTAGTCGTTGGAGCATGAAAGGGATTTTTCCGACGACTGAAGCCGTCGGTTTCAGTTGAGAATATCACCTGTAATTTAAAATAATTAATATCTTTGTATACTAGATTTAACGGGCGTCTTTTCCATTTCCATTGATGATATATGATTAAACCGTAAAACTTAATCCATATGAAAAGAGTAATATTACTTGGGGCAATCATCACATCCTTGTTAACTGACAACATTGCGCAAGAATGGTTCCAGACCAATGGCCCTTATGGTGCCGATGTGATGGCCATGGCCACCGGCCCGGACGGGAATATCTATGCCGGGACTAAGGGGGGCGGGGTTTTCGTGACATCTGACAACGGGGAAGCCTGGGCACAGATGAACACCGGGCTCACTTCTATGAATGTTTATGCACTGGTAGTGAATATCGACGGGACTCTTTTTGCCGGGACGCTGGGAGGCGGTGTGTTTCGTTGGAACGATGTAAACCAGCAATGGTCGGCAGCGAACAACGGCCTGGAATTCAACTGGATCAACTCCCTGGCCGTGAATGCCAACGGGCATCTTTTCGCCGGCACTTTCGAGGGGGGCGGTATCTACCGCTCCACTGACAATGGTGACAACTGGACGCTGCAAAACAACGGCCTGACGGTCACCTACGTCCCCGCCATCGCTGTTGCCCCGAACGGGCACATCTTTGCCGCGACCTGGAGCGGCGGGATCTTCCGCTCAGTCAATAACGGCGATTCATGGGTGGAGGTGAACAACGGGCTGTATGTCCCGTTCATCTTTTCACTGGCAATCGATGAGGATGGCATTATCTATGCCGGCACCGATTTCGGCGAGGGGGTTTTTCGTTCGATGAATGACGGCGATCTGTGGGAGCCCATCAACAATGGTTTTACCAGCACCAACGGCGTGAATGCATTGCTGGTCAACGCAGCCGGGCATGTTTTTGCCGGGACCTATGGCGATGGGGTATTTCGTTCAACCAATACGGGCAATAGCTGGACACAGGTCAACAACGGGATCACCGTCCCGTTTATCATTTCACTGACCCGGAATGATGATGATGACATCTTTGGCGGGGCCTACCTGGGCGGCGGGGTTTTCCGGACAACAGATTCAGGAGAGAACTGGACCAGCCAGAAAACCGGCCTTACCGCCACGGAGGTAAGGGCTATCGCAGAAACCGGTTTCGGTGATATCTTCGCGGGAACTTACGGCCTGGGGGTATTTCGTTCATCCAACTGCGGGATTACCTGGGAAGAGGTAAACAATGGCATGACAGGGCCATATGTTTCCTGCCTGGCGGTCAGTGCACAGGGCCACATCTTTGCCGGTACCGACTGGGTGAACGGCACCGGCGGGCTATTCCGGTCAACGGACAACGGTGATACATGGACCGAAATTTTCAATGAAATCACACCGTTTGACATCCGGGGTATCGCCATCGCCCCAACCCAGGAAATATTCGTAGCCACATACGGCGACGGGATTTTCCGTTCCACCGACGATGGCGAAAGCTGGGACCAGGTGAACAACGGGCTGACCTGCTGGCACCTGTGGAGCATTGCCGTGAATGATGCAGGGGATGTTTTTGCCGGCAGCGCCGGTTGTAACGAAGGGGTGTTCCGCTCCACCGACAATGGAGAAAACTGGACGCTTGTCAATAACGGACTCACAACTTATGAAATCTCTGCCCTTGAGACTGACTTCTGGGGCAATGTATATGCCGGTACCACACCAATGTTTGGTCCCGGCGGCGGCGTGTTCATGTCGGAAGATAACGGCGACAACTGGACCGAGATCAATGAAGGACTGACAAACCCGTTTGTCACTTCTCTGGTATACAATCCCTTCGATTTGGGCATAATGGGGTTGTATGCAGGTACTGAGGGGGGCGTGTTCTGGAGGCCGGATTATTCTACCTGGGACAACATCAGCGACGGCTTGCTGAATACCAATGTCAGGGCACTTGAAAATGTGTATGCATGCTGGTCACTTTTTGCCGGAACTGCAGGCGGCGGGGTCTGGTACTGGCCATACCCGATAGGGATCAATGAACCGGCTGTCAAAACGAAGGTCAGCCTTTATCCCAACCCGGCGAAGGATCAACTGACGATCAGCATCGCCGGTTATGTGCCAGGGCAAGGCTATACACTGGAAATTTTCAGCATCGATGGAAGGTTGATCAGGAAAATAAATATTTCCAGTGAACAGCAGCAGGTGAATACATTGGATTTATTGCCCGGGATGTATATTTATAAAATGAACGAACCATCGGCGGTCCACACAGGTAAATTCATCCGGCAATAAATTATTTCAGTAGTCCGACGACTAAAGCCGTCGGTTCCAACTTTTGCAACATGCCTGGAACCAACGGCTTTAGTCGTTGGAGCATGGGTCAAGCCGTTAAACATTTTGAAAATTATTTCCGAATACGCGAAAAAATTATTATCTTTACGAATTCAATATGAATTATTCACTTAAAAATTTACATTATGAAAAAACTTGTACTCATTTCATTTATGATGATTGCCCTGGCCGGGGTATCTTACGCGCAGGTGATAGAGGATTTCGAGTGTATCCCGATGAACCTGATGCTTGGAGGGGATAATGATAACAGTTCCATGACTATTGTCCCTAATCCTGATCCTTCCGGGATAAATACGAGCAACTGGGTGGTGAAGTATGTCCGCGACAAGGACGGCGTCCCTTGGGGAGGCTTTTGGTCAGCCTTACCGATACCGGTCGATGTAACTGATAACAAATATATCCATGTGAAAGTATGGAAACCCCGGATCAGTCCCTTGCGATTCAAACTGGAAGGCGGCGAAGCCGGCACCCTGGAAGTCGGATCAATGTCACCCCAAACTGTAACGGGTGAATGGGAAGACATTGTTTTCGATTTTTCATCCAAAACAGGCACATATCCTGTCATTGCTTTCATGCCCGACTTTGAAGACCCGCTTCTGCTAACCGAGGATATCGTTATCTATTTTGATGATATTATGGTCAATAACGATCCTAATCCCAACACGGAACCTGCCGAGATCATCGAAGACTATGAATTCATTCCGCTGAACTGGATGCTGGGAGGAGAGGACGATAACAGCTACATGCATGTTGTCCCTAATCCTGATCCGACGGGTATCAATACGAGCAACTGGGTGGTGGAATTTTACAGGGATAAGGACGGCGTTCCCTGGGGAGGCTTCTGGTCGCCCACCGAGGTGGATGTGACCAACGATAAGTACATGCATGTCATGGTGTGGAAGCCCCGGATCAGCCCTCTCCGTTTCAAGATCGAAGGCGGTGCAGCCGGTACCCTCGAGGTTCTTTCCATGGCGCCGCAGGCCTCCACCGATGAGTGGCTGGATATCGTATTTGACTTCTCTGAAAAGACCGGCACATATCCCGTTATCGCCTTCATGCCTGATTTCGAGGATCCGCTCACCCTAACCGAGGATATAGTGATCTATTTCGACAATATCATCCTAAACAATAACTCCAGTCCGACCGGAATCAGCGAAAACCCGCTGGCAGATAAAGTAGCCGTTTACCCGGTCCCTTTTAAGGACAAACTGACGATAATCAACAATGCCGGACTGAAGTCCATCATCATCACATCCATGTTGGGCCAGCAGGTAATTAATCTTGAAAATCCAGGTGAGGGCATGATCACAATTAACACCGAAGCATTGAATGCCGGGTTATACTTTGTGACATTCTATCCCATCGAAGGGGTTCCATACACGCACAAGATCATATCTTTCTGATTCATTGATCAGAAGAATTCCGGACGGTCGGGACGATGAATCCCATGACGACCGTTCCGACGATCCCAAGTGCAATCACGATCAGGATAACGATCGTTGACTTAATAAAGAAAACGCAGGAGATGGTGATCATGACCCACATGGTTCCCATGGCCTGTAGCTTTGTCCGTTTGGTCATGCCCTTGTTTTTCTGAAAATCAAGGATATACGGCCCCAGGTATTTGTTGCTGATCAGCAGTTTATACAAACGCTCCGAGCTCTTCATATACAGTCCGGCGGTGAGCAGCAAAAACGGGGTAGTCGGCAAGCCGGGAACAAAAATACCGATCACTCCCAGGATGAGTGATAAAGTACCCAGAAAGGCAAAAAAGATTTTTTTAAGGGTCATGTAATCCCGGCAATTTATAACTACCGCAAAAATAAGTGATTTTCGATGCACGGATGTTTATTTATGAATGGCAACATCTGATCAGCATTTGCCAACCGGAACGAATTTTCTCTAATTTTGAAAGAAAAAATTATGTCAGTAGAAGAAAGAAGAGCCCGGATCAAACAGATCATGGAGGAGATCAAAAGAAAACAGGGTAAGTTTGTTTATATTAACGACAAAGGTGAGGTCAAGATTAACATCCGGTTGGATATCCTGCAAGATATCCGGCAGTTGCTGGACCAGGCACAAGAGATTGACCCGGGCGACAGCGCCTCGCGACGGAGACTCAACGAAGCAGAGCGTTCCTACCAGGCGTGGCTGGAAGAATACCGCAAGCAATAATCCTGCATTATCACATACATCAAGTGCCGGCACGTTTGCAAAAATGATTAATTTTGCAAAATCTTAAAAGAAACCACACTTCACTTGCACACCCAAACCCAAACCCAAACCCTCTTCACCCACACTTCACTTGCACACCCACACTCACACCCTCTTCACTCACACTACACTTGCACACCCAAACCCACACCCTATTCGGGCCTATAGCTCAGTTGGTTAGAGCAACTGACTCATAATCAGTAGGTCCCTGGTTCGAGCCCAGGTGGGCCCACAATATTACCTGAGAATCAACTTCCTGACCAAGGAACCGTCAGTTGTTGTGAGATGGAAGAAGTAAATTCCCGTTGAATGATTTTTTAATTCAAATTGGAAGTAAAAATCTGCCGGATTAAATACTTCAATAAGCTGGCCGAGATGATTGTAAATTTTCAATTCCAGGATCGTCTTATCTGATCTGACCATGACAGGTCCGGGAGTTGGGTTTGGGTATATTGTAACCGGGGCAACTGGCAGATTCATTTCGGGGGAAGAAAGAAGCATCTGATCCAGGGGACGGCCCCAAATGCCGCCGTTTCCTTTGACGGCAAAAACCGTCTCCCCGTTATCCTCCAGGCTATAAGTCCAGGATTCAAGCCCCATTAGTTCCCAGTACCATTCATTATCCCTGAGCTTGTAAACACCTGTTTCACCGCATAAGAAAATGTTATCACCGATCCGGTGAAATTGCTCGAATGTCCCATAGTAATCCCAGCCTGGCGGAGGGGTCCATAATTTAATCAATCCATTTGAAACAATGGCAAGAGTTCCGGTTGAGATAAGTTTCCGGGTTACGCCACCCGGTGAGGCGTGGATGATTGTGTCGCCCTTGATAACTATCTTGCCGATCGCGGTAGAAAGGCCAGTCCAGAAAGTCCAGGAGGCACCCATATCGACGCTTTCAAAAACACCATTTGATCCGGCCACGGCAATCAAATTTCCATCAAAATCAATGCCCGTGATATACTCATGGGGTATATTATCGCTCAATACCGACCATACACTATCTTCCAACCCCCTTATGAACAGTGTGTTAATATTAAAAGCCATCAGGATGCTGTCCCGCTCGATGACCTCGATGACCGGATTGGGCAAACCCTGGTTATAAAGCATCCAGTTCAGGCTTTCCTTATCAGCCCGGTACACTCCATTGGGTGTGCAGGCATAAAGCCATGATTTGCCTGTATGCAGGTAAGATACCCCATTCGCACCACCCGGTAAAGTGATTCCGGTCCATGTATTTCCTGCATCGAGAGAAAGCGCCAGGTCAAAAGCATTAAAGGAGCCAATTCCTGCAATTACAGTGGAATCATACGCAGTGACGGCGGCGTTGGGCACAAAATCATCACTAAGCAGAACCCACTGGGGATAGGCTGCAGTGAAGCAATACGCGAGTAAAAGGGAAAGCAGGAGTTTTTTCATAGCCAGTTATTTGATTCAGGCAAATATACAATTACGCGAACACACTGCCAAATCCCGAAGTATTAATTAGAGCAACTGACTCATAATCAGCAGGTCCCCGGTTCGAGCCCGGGTAGGCCCACAAAAAAAGAGGATAACTCAGTAAGCCATCCTCTTAACGCTAAATATTAATCAAATTCGATTATCCCATCCTTCTGAAACGGATCACCGTGAATATCACGATCAGGCCGATCATCAGGTACAGGGCCCAGTTGCTCACAGGCACCCCTGGTGGAGGGGGCGGGTTGATGATATCTTCTGTGTTCAACACATAGATAACATAGAATGACTCCGACTGGCCGGGGTTGAGAACCGGGAACCTCACGGCGACAGCGACACCCACGTCAGCAATGTAAGGCGCTGCTTCCGTCGGGGCAAAGGTAAAATCCAGCGGCTCATTGGGGGTGCTTATATCCAATGCAAATTGCACCACGTGTGCTTTGGCATTGGGATGCCAAAGCTGGAGTGCCATGGGAAGGTCGTACACCAATCCAAAAGACTGAACCTCAGCCAGGTAACCATTGCCGGCATTGGGCTGGTGGCTGACAAAATTCCGGGTAGCAAAATTCCCGGTAATATCTTGTTCCTGGTCGGGGTCAACAGCACGTGCATATTCCACATCCTGCAATGGATCCGGGCCGGTGTTGGTCAGTGTGACGTGGATAAAGAAACGGCCATCATTCACATCAAAATAGAAGTGCTGATTCACCAGCAGGCTCTGGCCGCCGCCGGTGGCCGTCCCTGTCCAGACCGCGGAACGGGTACTGCCTGCACTGGTATTGGTCAGCGAGGTCTGCGGAACTTCGAATTGAAAACATTCACCGCAGTTTATAAAGGTATAATCATTTCCCTGGTAGGTATATTCCACCAGCCATCCTTCCCAGGGATAACCCGGAAGAAAGTAGTCGCCGGTCTGTGGTGGTACGCCAACCAGCCAGCCGTCCTTGTCGTGATCAGCAACAAAACCCAAACCGGCTAACATAGGATGATATCCTGCCGGCACAGGTCCGTATATACCACCGGAGCCCGCCGGATGAATACCTAATTCAATGAAATTACCCTGAAGGAAAACGCCCGGATCGACTCGAAGTCCTCCCGAAGGATCAGCCGGGGGTGTCCAGTTCAGGTTGTCAGGATGAGGTTGCGGGAGCTGGCTAAATGCCGTCAGAAAACCCATCGCTAGCAAAACAGTAATAAATGTAATTCTTTTCATATTTCTATATTTATATTTGAATGACAAAAGTAGACCTTCCGATCCATGAAAGTCAAATAAAAGTTGTATGAATAATGGCTATTTGCACTTATGCGTACAACCTTTTTTAGAACTACATGACACGACTTTATTCGTACATTTTAAAATATTGATTATAAGATATTTATGATGAAGATATCATCGAAACCAGATATTCTTACCAAGCTATGTATTAAGAAAAAATCCTTTTCTTTGCACAAATTCGTACATACTGAAAAAAACATTGCTGATATCATTTCTGGTTTATTCCGGCTTCATTTTCTCGCCAGTGTTTTTACTTTCCCAATCCTGGAACCTGGTGAAAGAAAAGGATGGCATTAAGGTTTACACCAGCCTGGAGCCGGGGACCTCGTTCAAATCGTTCAAAGGGGAAACCGAATTCAGGGCTGATGCAGATAAAGTGATGGACCTGCTCGGGAATGTGAAGAACTTCGACTGGTGGGACGACAATATCAGCGAGATCAGGGTGCTGGGCATTGAGGAAGGGAAATTTATCAAATATTACCTTGTTTACAGGGTACCATGGCCTTTGTACGATCGCGACCTGTGTGTTGAGGCCACCATATCATACGATGACAAAACAGGAGCCAAGACCGTGTTTGCCAGGCCCATGGAATTTGACATACCCGAATACCCGAACAGGGTCAGGATCAAAAGCTACTGGCAAAAATGGACGGTTCTGCCTTTACAAAACGGCATGATCCGTCTGACCGTTGAAGGGTTTGTAGATCCGGGCGGCATTGTCCCATCATGGATCTATAATATGGTGATCACCGAAACGCCGCTGAAGGTCATCCGCGATGTGCGGAGGCATGCGGAGTAAGCCCCCGGAAAGCAAACATATTATCAATATTTCCAGCGATTGGCCAGCGCTACCAGTGAAAGCATAACCGGCACCTCTACCAGCACGCCGACAACTGTAACAAGCGCTGCCGGTGATTCCAGGCCGAACAGCGCAATGGCCACTGCCACAGCCAGCTCAAAGAAATTACTGGCGCCAATCATGGAGGCGGGCGCACAGACATTATGTGTTAGTTTCAGCCAGCGGCCGCCGAACCAGGTAATGAAAAATATAAAATAGGTCTGGATAACGAGCGGGACGGCAATGAGGAGGATAATGAGCGGGTTATTCAGAATATTCACCCCCTGGAAAGCAAACAACAGCACCAGGGTGGTCAGCAGGGCGATGATAGAAACCGGTTTTAATTTTGGCAGGAAGACGTTCCTGAACCATTCTTCGCCTCGCGTTCGGATTAGATAGTGATGCGTGATATATCCCGCCACCAGGGGCACGACTACGAAGATGATCACGCTGGCGGCCAGGGTTTCGTAAGGAATGGTCACGTTGGTAATGCCGAGCAGCAGCCCGACGATCGGGATGAAGGCGACCAGGATGATCAGGTCGTTGATAGAGACCTGCACCAGTGTGTAGTTCGGATCACCGTTGGTCAGGTACGACCAGACGAATACCATGGCGGTGCATGGCGCCGCCCCCAGCAGGATGGCCCCGGCAATGTATTCCCCCGCCAGCTCAGGGGTGATGAAGGCAGCATATATCTTTGAAAAGAAGATCCAGGCAAAAAAGGCCATGGTGAAGGGCTTGATCAACCAGTTGACGATGACCGTCAGAATAACACCCTTCGGCCGCTTACCGATGGTTTTTAAGCTGCGGAAATCAACCTGCAGCATCATCGGGTAGATCATCAGCCAGATCAGGATCGCTACCGGGATGTTCACCCGGTAAATTTCCAGATCGCTCAGAACACGGATAGAATCCCCGGCGAAATGACCTATCCCTATTCCGGCAATAATGCAAATAGCCACCCAGATACTCAGGTACCTGTCGAAAAATGACATTCGCTTCACTTTACTCATACTCCTTTAAAAGATTTCGCTATTGATAAATAAATTGTTCTACCAGTACATCCTCCATATTCGTATGGATTCTGCCATTTTTAA
>Ga0114946_10003727_pt1 | contig 10201 bp, 7 predicted proteins | sample WalLakDeSediment_FD_88676 | JGI IMG/M metagenome (GOLD analysis project Ga0114946, IMG submission 88676) | Lake sediment microbial communities from Walker lake, Nevada to study Microbial Dark Matter (Phase II) - Walker Lake 11/02/13 Deep Sediment | ecosystem: Environmental > Aquatic > Freshwater...
CTCCGTGAAGAAGTCGGCCTCCGGGAAGAAGCTGTCGATGATGCCCACACCGTCGTAAGGGTCGAGCGCACAGACCAGCTCATGGCCCGTCTCCCGGATGGCGCGCATGTGGCGCGGCGCAATATACCCGGCAGCGCCGATAAGGGCGAAACGCATACCTGAAAACCGGTCTTTTTCATTCATATTCATATCGGGTTAATAGCCTCCATCCGTAGGCATAATTAAATTCTGTTCACCATTGTAAAGATCTGGTATTCCAAAATTAGAGGTTTTTTTATATTCTTCCAGTCATTTTCCAAAATTACATCATGGATGAGTAAGTAAAATAAATAAATAAATACCGGTTTCTCTTTTTTCATCCTTGCAGTGGTTCTTTTTGAGAAAGGTATGCGGGCCTGGTGCATTTATCTTAAAACCGGATTTATGATTTATGCGGATACCAATCAAGTGCGATCAAACTGGTTAAATCAATTTCCGAACCAGTGGATCGTCAGGGCCAATTTAATTTTTACAAGGCAGGACTAAACCTTCCCACGAGATACAAATTACCTCTTAAAGTTTATATACCATTCATTTTATAAGTATTTTTGCATGTTATATCATAATTCGGAGTTTGTCATAAGTAAAAATTCCAATAACGATTGCGGGATTAATATTCAGGAAAGCAGTGTATAGATCTCTTTCAATCAAAACATAACAGATTAAAGAGTTGTTTTAGATATTTATGGTTATACCGAAGTCGGAATCATATCACCGCCTGGAGGCAGCGTTGCGGCAGCGCATCCTGGTGCTGGATGGTGCCATGGGCACCATGATCCAGCGCTATGGGCTGAAGGAGGAGGACTACCACCATCCGCTCATCGACGAGGAGCTGGAGGCAAGCCGTGGCGAGCCACCGGCCTCTGTTGACAACCTGCCTGGCGGAGGCTCCGGTTTTCTCCGGGAACAGCCCCTGAAGGGCAACATGGACCTGCTGAACATCTCTCGTCCGGAGGTGGTCAGTGTGATCCACCGTGCATACATTGCTGCGGGTGCCGACATTTTACAGACCAACACCTTCAACGCCACCCGCATCTCGCAGGCTGACTACGGCACGGAGACGCTGGTGGCGGCCATCAACCGGTCGGCAGCGCGCCTGGCGCGTGCGGCGGCGGCAGAGAGCCATGCCTTTGTGCTGGGCACGATGGGACCTACGAACCGCACCGCGTCGTTGTCGCCCGACGTAGAGAACCCCGGCTACCGCAACGTCACCTTCGACGCGCTGGCCGCAGCGTACAGGGAGCAGGCCGCCGCCCTGCTGGAGGGCGGCGTCGACGGCTTCCTGCTGGAGACCATCTTCGACACGCTGAACGCCAAGGCGGCCATCTTCGCCCTGCTCGACCTGTTTGAGGAGCGCGGCCGGCGCTGGCCCCTCTTCCTGTCGGGCACCATCGTCGACGCCAGCGGCCGCACCCTCTCCGGGCAGACCCTCGAGGCCTTCTACACCTCCATAGAGCATGCCGACCCCCTGGTGGTGGGCTTCAACTGCTCGCTGGGGGCAGGACAGCTCAGACCCTATATACAGGAGCTCGCCGCACTGTCCAGCTTCTACGTGGGCGCACACCCCAACGCCGGCATGCCCAACCAGTTCGGCGAATACGACCAGTCGGCCAAAGAGATGGCCGCCGAGCTCAAAGAATACCTCGACAACGGCTGGGTCAACGTCATCGGAGGCTGCTGCGGTACTACTCCGGAGCATGTTGCAGCGATTGCAGGGATGACGAAGGGACTAAGGGACAAAGAGACTGAGAGACGAAGAGACGAAGAGACGAAGAGACAGTCCCTCAGTCCCTCAATCCCTCAGTCCCTCAGTCCCTCAGTCCCTCAGTCTCTCAGTCTCTCAGTCTCTCAGTCAGCGCAAAGCGCTTACGCCGGCCTTGAGGCGCTGGTAATACGTCCCGACACCAACTTCGTGAACATCGGCGAGCGCACCAACGTGGCGGGCTCTACGCGCTTTGCGCGGCTTATCCGCGAGGAGCGCTACGAGGAGGCGTTGCAGGTGGCGCAGCAGCAGGTGGAGGGCGGCGCACAGATGCTCGACGTGTGCATGGACGACGCCATGCTCGACGGCGTCAGCGCCATGACGGCCTTCCTGAACCACATCGCCGGCGAGCCGGAGATCGCGCGCGTGCCGGTGGTCATCGACTCGTCGAAGTGGGAAATCATAGAGGCCGGGCTGAAGTGCGTCCAGGGCAAGTCGGTGGTCAACTCCATCAGCCTGAAGGATGGCGAAGACGACTTCCGCCGCAAGGCAGCACTGGTCAGGAAATATGGCGCCGCGGTGGTGGTGATGCTGTTCGACGAAACCGGACAGGCCGACAGCTACCAGCGGAAAATAGACATCGCCCGGCGCGCCTACCGCATCCTGACGGAGGAGACGGGCTTCCCGTCCCACGACATTATCATCGACCCCAACGTGCTGGCCATCGCCACCGGCATCGAAGAGCACAACAACTACGCCGTCGACTTCATCCGTGCCACCCGCTGGATCAAGGAGAACCTCCCCGGCGCCCGCGTCTCGGGCGGGGTGTCGAACCTGTCGTTCTCGTTCCGCGGCAACCAGGTGGTGCGCGAAGCCATGCACTCGGTGTTCCTCTACCACGCCATACAGGCCGGCATGGACATGGGCATCGTGAACCCCGCCCTGCTCGGCGTGTACGACGAGATAGAGCCGCGGCTGCTGAAATATACCGAAGACGTGGTGCTGAACCGCCGCAAGGATGCCACCGAGCGCATGCTCGCCCTGGCAGAAAAGGTAAGTGGCAACAGGGCCGCCGTGGCCGATGCCGCCGAATGGCGCTCCTGGCCGGTGACACAACGCCTTTCTCACGCCCTGGTCAAAGGCATCACCGAACATATCGAAGAAGACGTGGAAGAGGCACGCCAGCAACAAGCCAGGGCCCTCGATGTGATCGAAGGACCCCTCATGGACGGCATGAACGTGGTCGGCGACCTTTTCGGCGCCGGCAAGATGTTCCTGCCCCAGGTGGTCAAAAGCGCCCGCGTCATGAAGAAGGCCGTCGGGTACCTGATGCCGTTCATTGATGAAGAAGGAGGGAGAGATGTAGGGGCGAATAAATATTCGCCCACCACGTCGCCCATACCACCGCCCACACCGAAAAAGGCGGGCACGGTCGTATTGGCCACCGTAAAAGGTGACGTGCACGATATCGGCAAAAACATCGTGGGGGTGATTTTGGCGTGCAACAACTATCATGTTGACGACATGGGGGTGATGGTGCCGGCCGACAGGATTTTGGCGCGGGCCAGGGAGCTGGGTGCCGACTTCGTCGGGCTGAGCGGGCTGATCACGCCGTCGCTCGACGAGATGGTGCACGTGGCGTCGGAGATGGAGAAGGCGGGCATGACCATACCCTTGCTCATCGGCGGGGCCACCACCTCGGTGCAGCACACAGCCATACGCATCGCGCCGGCCTACAGCCAGCCGGTGGTGCACGTGCGCGACGCTTCGAAGGTGACAGGCGTGATGAGCGCCCTGCTGTCGGACGAACGCAAGCAGCCATTCCTCGAACAGCTCACCGCCAGCTACGAAGAACAACGCCAACGCTACGCACAAAGCCGCAAGAAAACCACCCTCATCCCCCTCAACGCCGCCCGCACCAACCGCCTGAAAATAGATTGGGATAGTTACGAACCGCCTGTGCCGAAATTAACCTCTATAGAAATGCAACCGACCGTGGTAGAGACGCGATTAATCGCGTCTCTACGGGACGCATCCCCCCCAATCCCTCAGTCTCCTAGTCTTTCAGTCCCTCAGTCTCTCAGTCCCTCTGTCCCTCAGTCTCTCAGTCCCTCTGTCCCTCTGTCTCTCAGTCCCTCTGTCTCTCAGTCTCTCAGTCCCTCCCTCCACGACCTCATTCCCTACATCGACTGGACCTTCTTCTTCTACGCCTGGGAGATCAAGGGCAAGTACCCCGCCATTTTCGATGACCCGCTGAAAGGGGAGGAGGCCAGCAAGCTGTTTGCCGATGCGCAGCGTATGCTGGGCTGGCTGGTGGCCGACGGACGGCTGCAGGCGCGTGGCGCCGTGGCCCTGCTTCCCGCCAATGCCCGCGGCGACGACATCGTGGTGAAGCTGCCGGGCAGCTACCCAAGAGAACATGATGACAAAACTTCAGGTCATATAATAGACACACCAGCACAAGCAACAGGTCAGATGAAACAGACCTTCGGTCAGGCAGGGGAGGGGGGAGGTCAGGCAGGTGTGGCCAACCGCGAGGTGATCATGTACCACCTCCGCAACCAGGAGAAAAAGGAAGAGGGCGTGCCCAACCTGTGCCTTGCCGATTTCGTGATGCCTGAGGAGCAGGGCAGGACCGACTACATCGGGCTGTTCGCCGTGACGGCCGGACACGGGCTCGACAGCATCGTGAAGGATTTTGAGGAACAGCACGACGACTTCCGGGCCATCATGGCGAAGGTACTGGCCGACCGCCTGGCAGAAGCCTTTGCCGAATGGTTGCACCACAAGGTGCGCACTCAATACTGGGGCTATGACACCGCGGAAGAGCTCACCCCGAACGAGATGCTCCGCGAAAAGTACCGCGGCATACGCCCTGCCACGGGATATCCGGCATGCCCCGACCATCGCGAAAAAATGACGATCTTTGCACTGCTGAACGCCACGGAGCTGGCCGGCATCCACCTCACGGAAAACCTGATGATGGTGCCCGGCGCCTCGGTGTCAGGCATGTATTTCGCCCACCCCGACGCACGCTATTTCAACCTTGGCAAAATCGACAGGGACCAGGTGGAAGATTATGCCAAACGCATCGGCATCAGCATAACGGACGCGGAAAAATATATAAAACAAAATTTGAATTACACATGAATGTAGGGGCGAATAACATTCGCCCTCGTACGTTCACCTTGATACAATCGTCCCCATAAAAAAATGCACGCAGGGGCGAATTATTTTCGCCCCTACATGCGCCCCCGCATCGAATACACATGAATGTAACGCAACATTTAAAATCCTGCAAACGTCAGGTCTCCTTTGAGATTCTGCCTCCGTCCAAGGGCAGCAGCATCAAAATGGTATATGATGTGCTTGACCCCCTGATGGAATTCAAGCCACCCTACATCAACATAACCTATCATCAGTCTGAGACCGTGCTGATATCACGCGACGACGGTTTGATGGAGATGCGGCATGTTCGCAAGCGGCCGGGCACGGTGGCCATCTCCGCGGCCATCATGAACCGTTACCAGGTTGATGTGGTGCCACATCTGATCTGCGGAGGCTTCTCACGCGAAGAGACCGAGGATGCCCTGATCGACCTGCACTACCTTGGCATCGAAAACATACTGGTGGTGCGCGGCGATGGCGACCCCCTGTCAAAACGGTTTCAGCCGGTGAAAGACGGACACCGCTATGCCATCGAGCTCATAGGGCAGATTATGAATATGAACAGGGGCGTTTACCTCGACACCCTGCTGCGCAACGCAGAACACACAAACTTCTCCCTGGGCGTGGCCGGCTATCCTGAGAAACATTTTGAGTCACCCAACAAGCAGAGCGACCTGGTCTGGCTGAAGGCAAAGGTTGAAGCCGGAGCAGATTATATCGTTACCCAGATGTTCTTCGACAACAGGAAATACTTCGCCTTTGTAAATGAATGCCGCGCCACAGGGATCAACGTACCCATCATTCCCGGTATAAAACCACTCAGCAGCAGCAAACAACTGCATATCATCCCGCAAACCTTCAAGGTCGACATACCTGAAGAACTTTCACGTGAAGTGGAAAAATGCAGTTCTCCGCAACAGGTGCGCGAACTGGGCGTGGAATGGTCAGTAAAACAATCACGCGAACTATTCGCTGCCGGTGTGCCACTGATACACTATTTCACCCTGGGCAAGACAGATCAGATGGTGGACATCGTCAGACAGATACTGTAGCAGCAAATAAGGTTATTAATGGTGTTTTTATTACTTTTGGAAAGTATATTCCCTTGGATTACGCATATTTTTTGGCCCGGACTCAACAGATTTAATCTGACTGTATGTACAAACAACCTTACGGCGACGACCTCAAGGCGCCATCGAAACCCTATGACAGGGCGTTTTTTGAAAAGCTTCCCAAGACCGACCTGCACGTTCACCTGGATGGCTCGTTGCGTATTTCTACCATCCTTGACCTTGCTGAGAAAGGTGGCATCGACCTGGGTGCTGACACGGAAAAGAAGCTGATCAACAAGATCGGTCCCGGGCGCATGCACGAATCCCTTGACAAGTACCTTGAAGGTTTTGATCTGACGCTGAAGGTGCTGCAGACGCCGGAATCGCTGTACCGCGCCGTGTATGAGCTGGCCGAAGACAACTGCAAGGAGAACGTTCATTATTTTGAAGTGAGGTATTCGCCCATCTTGCATACGCAGAAAGGCCTTTCTCCCACGGTGATCCTCGATTCGGTGGTGGAGGGCCTGAAGGATGCCGAGCGCGACTTCGGCATCCGCAGCGGCGTGATCGTATGCGGCATCCGCAACATATCGCCGGAGGTGAGCCTGCAGATGGCCGAGCTCGCCGTGGCCTTCAAGAACCGCGGCGTGGTGGGCTTCGACCTGGCGGGCGCCGAGTACAACTACCCCGCGAAAGACCACCTGGAAGCCTTCAACCTGATCCTGTCGAACAACATCAACGTGACCATCCATGCCGGCGAGGCCTATGGCCCCGACAGCATCCACCAGGCCCTGCATTACTGCGGCGCGCACCGCGTCGGGCACGGCACCCGGCTGCGCGAAGACGGCGACCTGCTCAACTACGTGAACGACCACCGCATTCCCCTGGAAATGTGCCTGTCGAGCAATATACAGACCCAGGCAGCCAAAACCATGAAGAGGCATCCGTTCAAGTTTTACCTCGACCTGGGACTGCGCGTCACCCTCAACACCGACAACCGCCTGATCACCAACACCACGATGACCGACGAGTACTACACCGCCTACAAGGAGTTCGACCTCAACCCCCAGAACATCCTCGACCTGGTCATCAACGGCGTGAAATCGGCGTTCATCCCCTATGAATACAAGAAGTGGTTCCTGCGCGACACCAAGAAGAAGGCCATTGAGATCATTAACTCGTACGGGTGATTGTTGGGAGAGGGCTTAGGGCACAGGGCATAGGGCACAGGGCATAGGGCACTGAGCGGAGGCCACCACGTCATCTCGACTCACCACCCCCTGTCATCTCGACCGCAGGGAGAGATCCCAAACAATGTCTTGCGCCGTCATCTCGAACCCCCGGGGTAAAAATTATCCCAAAACGGGAAATTTTAATTATTTTCTTATATTTGCATCATGAGAGTCATCGCATTTAAAACCCTCAAGGTTTTTTTTGAAAAACCCGAATATGCTGACTCAGAAGTATCTCTGCGTGCATGGTACCATTATGCAAAGGCCGCAGAATGGAAAAGTCCGCAGGAACTCAAACAACAATTTAAGCATGCGAGTATTATTGGCGAAGGACGAGTCGTTTTTAATATAAAAGGCAATGCATACAGATTGATTGCCGCCATTGATTATGAGTTTCAGGTGATCTATGTTCGTTTTATCGGAACCCATAAAGAATACGAAAAAATCGATGCAAAAACCATATAGACATGAATATAAGACCAATTAAGTCGGAACAGGATTACCGTGATGCACTGCAACGTATTGATGCACTTTGGGGATGTAAAAAGGACACCCCTGAAGGGGATGAATTCGATCTGCTTGTCACCCTGGTTGAATCCTATGAGATGAAACACTACCCAATAACTCCTCCCGATCCGGTCGATGCCATCAAGTTCAGGATGGAACAGATGAACATGACCAAAGCCGATATGGTGAAATTCCTTGGCAGCCAAAGCAGGGTGAGCGAGGTGTTAAACCGGAAAAGATCATTAACGTTGAAGATGGTAAAATCGCTCTACCGTGGGTTGAATATCCCGGCCGATATTCTGTTGTCGTAAGCACCTCCCTCCAGGCACTCTAGCTCACTTTAGGCACTTTAGCTCACTCTAGCTCACTTTAGCTCACTCTAGTCACTCCCAACCCAAACCTCCCCCTCAGCAATCAACGTACCCTCCTCCCCGGCATACCTGGCTACCAACTTCGCGCCGTTGAGGTCGTCAACGCCGGTCAGGACCAGTGGCACGGTTACCTTTCGCTCCCGGTTGGGAGCAAAGACGGCGATCCCCCTGGCTGTGCCGGCCAGCATTGGCTCTTCGCCGGGCCGCTCCAGGTGCACGGTGACGTCGCCAAGCAATGAACGGTTCCCGCTGCGGGTCAGGATCAGCTGCAAGTGCGGTTGCGGCGATACGTCGCCGGCAGGCGTGACCTGCCCCAGTGCGGGCTGCGCGGTGTCTTCAACGAGGAGGGCTACCTGTTCCATGCCGCCCTGCGCGCTGAGCTCCCCCTGGCGGATCATCACGGGGATGTTCATGGCGGCCGGGGAATCCGTCCCGCCCCCGAGGGGACCCAACAGCAGGTGCGACCGGTATTCGGCATCGGCCATGGCGTCGCCACGCCGGAACTGCACATATACCACCTTCGCCTCGCCGGGGGCCAGGCCCACGTAGCGCGGGAAGAAGCGCAGGTAAGGCTCGGCGAAATGTTGCCCCGCACCGGGCTCGTCGACCTCTTCAAAGGCCCCTTCAGGGGTTACCCTGTAATTGACAAACGACAGCAGGTAGATGGCGGTATCCTGTCCGGTATTGGTCACGGTGATGTCCTTGCGCAGGAGGTCGCCGTCGAACACCACCCAGGGCGGGTCGGCCTGCAGCAGGCCCTGCGCCGGGAGACGGAGAGCCTGTCCCACGAAAAGAAAAATCAAGACAACGGCCATCAGCGTGCCGTAGACGGAACGAAGCGGGTAGCGGGTCATGGGTGGGTTCATGGTTCGGTTCATTGGTTGAAAGTGATCAGACATTTGTATGGCCTTGTTGCGTCGGCCACCCGGGCAGGCCGGCACGCGGCCGCGCGCGCGACAAACACGGGCTCCATTGCAATGCAGGCAAAAGCCCACCATGCTATTGCAAATATACGCTTCTTGGCGGCGAATGCCAAGCGATGCGCGGCGGGCTTTTGAAAAAAGTCGTAATTTAGCATCCATTTTGCAGGTCATGATGAAACGTTTGAACCATCTGCTCTCCTGGACCGTCGTCGGTTTGCTGATCGTGCTGTCGGCCGTGCCGCTCAGGGTGTTGCTGCTGTTCTCTCCGGTGCTTTCTTTTTTCGTGGGACAGGTTTTTGGTTACCGGCGGGCGGTGATCACCACCAACCTCAGGCGCTCTTTCCCGGAGAAGGAGGAGCGGGAGATCGGGCGGCTGCGATCGGCGTTTTACCTGCATGTTGCCGATGTGTTCTTTGAGACCGTTTCTTTGTTTTTGGCGCCGCGGGCTGCCATCAGGAGGCGTTGCGTGGCCGATGCGGCGGGGAAGGCGTTGCTGGATTCGTTTTCTCGCGACGGCAAAACCGTGGTATGCCTGGCGGCGCACCTGGGCAACTGGGAGACCCACCTGCCTGCCTATATGGATTATACGCTGAGCCGGCCTTTTGCCGTATACCGGCCGCTGGCCGACAGGCCGGCCGACTGGTTCCTGGCCACGATACGCCGCCGCTTCTGTGCGGGCATCATCCCCGACCGCCAGGTGGCACGCACCCTGGCCAGGATGAAAAACGACGCGGTGCCCGCCGCCATCGGACTGGTGTCGGACCAGTCGCCCGGCAACCAGGACCTCATCTGGCTCGACTTCATGCACCAGGACACGGCCTTCTATGCCGGGCCGGAAAAGCTGATCAGGATGTTCGGGCTGCCGGCACTCTTTATGTATTCCCGAAAGGTTGCACGCGGCCACTACAAGGTGCACATCGACCTGATCGCCGAAGACCCCGCCGCGCTGCCCGAAGGAGAGATCACGCGCCGCTACGTGGCCCTGATCGAACGGGAGATCCACCGCAACCCCGTCCACTACCTGTGGTCGCACCGCAGGTGGAAGAAGAAGCGGTGACAACCTGCTTCCGCGACGACGCGAGACCCCGAACGGTAGAGACGTTGCGCGCAAAGGTAGAGACGTTGCACGCAAAGGCAGAGACGTTGCACGCAAAGGCAGAGACGTTGCGCGCAACGTCTCTACAGGGTATCGGGGGTTCGAGACGAC
>Ga0114946_10003728_pt1 | contig 10201 bp, 8 predicted proteins | sample WalLakDeSediment_FD_88676 | JGI IMG/M metagenome (GOLD analysis project Ga0114946, IMG submission 88676) | Lake sediment microbial communities from Walker lake, Nevada to study Microbial Dark Matter (Phase II) - Walker Lake 11/02/13 Deep Sediment | ecosystem: Environmental > Aquatic > Freshwater...
CTGTCAGCGGCGTCGTGCTCACCAGCGTCAGCGGCCCCGCGGCGCGCAGGTGGTAGACGCCCTCCAGCCCCGGCAGGAAGCGCGCCAGGTAGACCGGCTGCCCGGCCGCCAGCCGCGCGTCCAATTCGGCGCGGTAGGCCGCTTCGTCCGGCAGCACCAGGATGTCCAGGTCGGGGCGCGCCCCTTCGGCCTGCTGCAAATAGTAAAGCGGCGCGATTTTCTCGCTGTCGGCCAGGATAGCGCCGCCCGCTGCCAGCGGCTGCGCCAATACGGCTTCCCCCCAGGTCGTTAGCCCATCCTCCGCGGAGCGGTCGATGGCCGGCCAGCGCGCGACTGCCAGCAGCAGCGCGGGCGTAACGCTAAGCAGCAGCGCCGCGTGGACGAGCGGCGCTTGCAGGCGGCGCGCGTATGCGGCGAGCAGGTCGATGACGCCGGCCAGGCCGCCGATCCACAATAGCGCCAGCGCCACGTGGCTCGCCGTCAGGAAAACCTCCAGGTCGGGCACGTAGTAGTTGAGGGCGTAGAAGGTGAAGCCCAGCCAGGCGACGAGCAGCAGCAGCGCGGCGCGCCATTGCTGCGCCAAGAGCGCGCTCAGCCCCAGCAGCGCCAGCCCCAGGTTGGCCCAGCCCCAGTTGTCGAGGAATAAACGGCCGACGACCGCGTAGCGCGTGGGATCGTTGAGCCAGGCGTCCCACCGCAAGGCGCCCTGGAACCGACCGCCGATGACCCAATCCATGAAACGGCCGAAGCCCATCGGTTCGCCCACCACCGCCTGCCAGCGCAGGGGCAGGTAGGCGTAGAGCAGCAGCGGCAGCGCGCAGGCCAGCGCCAGCTTCAGCAGCATGCGCCAATCGGGCAGAAAGAAGCGCCCCTGCCGCCGCCGCGCCAGGACAAGCGCCAGCGCCGCGGGCGGCAGCAGAAAGAGGCTCGTCAAATGGTTGGTCAGCCCCAGGCCGATCAGAAAGGCGAGCAGCAGCGTGGACCGGTCGCTGCGCGGCCCCGCTTCCGCATCCGGCAGGCGCAGCGCTACAAACAGCGCGGCGGCTACGAGCAGCGCGTGCAGCGTGTAGACCTCGGCCTCGATGGCCTGACTCCACTGGGTGGGCGTGAGGCCCCAAACGACGGCGCCCAGCACGGCGACGGCGGGACGGCGGGTCAGCCGGTAGCCGGCGGCGAAGATGAGCGCCGCGGCCAGCAGCCCGTAAACGGCCGTGGCCAGATTCAGCCGCCAGGCGACGGAGTCGAGCGGGATGAGGGTGAATAGCTTGCCCAGCAGCAAATAGAGTGGATAGCCGGTCGGGTGGGCGATGCCCAACTGGGGCGCCACAACCTGGAATTCAAAGGTATCGGCGCGGCCGACGGTGTGGGGCATGGTGAGCAGGTAGACCGGCAGCAGCGCCGCCCACACCAACGCGACCCCGGTCCAATCCCAGCCCCGCGCCCTTTCTGCTTTCCGCACCCCTTGGGGCTGGCAGACAATCAAAACGGCCGTCAGCCAGACGCTGGCCGCCAGCAGCAGTCGCCCCTGCACCAGGTTGACCTGCGGCGTGAACAGGTAGAAGGCGTTGAGCAGCAGGGGCAGGAGCACGCTGAGCGGCGGCGCAGCCCGGCGGCGCAGCGCCCACCAGGCCAGCATTCCCAGGGCGCCGCCGCCAAGGGTGAAGAGCAGGACGGGCAACGGCCGTGCCAGCCACAGCGCGCGCGGGAAAAGCCCCTCGTACAGCATGCGGCTGAGCGCCAGCGTCGTGACCAGCGCCGGCAGCAGGGCGCCGGCTGGCCCCAGCATAGAACGGGAGCAGCGTTGGGCGGTTAGCATGTGTTCAATTGTATCCATCTTAGGGCGAGGGGCGAGGGGAGTGAGGAGCGAGGGGCGAGGAGATAGGTTTGTAGGCCGGTCGTCTGGCAAAAGGACGCCAGAGATATTACAATCCCCCCCAACATTCATTTGACCTGAGCATCCTGATGCGGATTGCCCCGGCAGAAAGCTTTTATTCCGCAATCCGCAATCCGCATTCCGCAATCAACCGGAGGTGAGCGTGAACCAGACAGAGCTTGACAACCTGCACTTTGAGTCCCTGGCCGTGCATGCCGGGGCGGAGCCGGACCCCTTGACCGGGGCGGTGATGACGCCCATCTACCAGACTTCGACCTTTGCGCAGGTGGACGTGGCGCAGCACAAGGGTTACGAGTACGCGCGCACGGACAACCCGACGCGCACGGCGCTGCAAACGGCGCTGGCGGCGCTGGAGCGCGGCCGCCACGCGCTGGCTTTCGCCTCCGGCATGGCGGCCATCGACACGCTGCTGCGGCTGATCAAGCCGGGCGAACAGGTGGTGTGCGGCAACGACGTCTATGGCGGCACCTACCGCCTGTTCGACAAGGTGCTGCGCGGCTACGGGCTGAGCTTCAGCTTTGTTGACACGACGGACGCAACGGCCGTCGCCGCCGCCATCCAGCCCCACACGCGCCTGGTCTGGCTGGAAACGCCCACCAACCCGCTGCTCAAGCTGAGCGACATCGGCGCCGTGGCGGAGATTGCGCACGCGCACGGGGCCTGGCTGGCGGTGGATAATACCTTCGCCTCGCCGGCGCTGCAGCGGCCGCTGATGCGCGGGGCCGATTTTGTGATTCACTCCACCACCAAATATATCGGCGGCCATTCGGACGTGGTGGGCGGGGCGATTGTGCTGAACGACACGGCCGTTTACGAACAGCTCAAATTCCTGCAAAACGCCGTCGGGGCCGTGCCGGGACCGCTCGACTGCTTCCTGACGCTGCGGGGCGTCAAGACGCTGGCGCTGCGCATGCAGGCCCACTGCCGCAACGCCATGCTCGTGGCCCAGTTTCTGGCGGACCATCCGGCCGTGGCCGAAGTCTACTACCCCGGCCTGGATAGCCATCCCCAGTACGCGCTGGCGCGGCAGCAGATGAGCGGGCCGGGCGGCATGGTCGCCTTCACGCTGCACGGGGGCGAGGCGGCCGCGCGCCGCGTTGCGCGCCATACGCGCCTCTTCACGCTGGCCGAGTCGCTGGGCGGCGTGGAGTCGCTGATCGAGCTGCCGGCGCCGATGACGCACGCCGCCGTGGCCGACTCGCCCCTGGCCATTGATCCGGGATTGGTGCGCATTTCGGTGGGCATTGAGAGCGCCTACGACCTGATTGAAGATTTGCGGCAGGCGCTGCGCGCGGTCGAGCGCGCCCCATAAAGGAGGGGAGCATGCCGTACGTTAAGAGCATTTTTGAACTGTTACGTGACGCGGGGCAGGCCTGGGCGCAGGACAAAGCGTCGCTGCTGGCCGCGGCGATCGCCTACTACACCGTCTTCTCGCTGGCCCCGCTGCTCGTCTTTTCGGTGGCCATTGCGGGCTTTGTGTTTGGGGAGGCGGCCGTTGAAGGGCAGATCGTCGCGCAAATTGAGGGCGTCGTGGGGCGAGAAGCGGCCGTTCTCATTCAAAGTTTGATTGAAAACGCTCAACAAGGCGCAGGCGGCGTGCTGGCGACCACGATCAGCACGGCGCTGCTGCTGCTCGGCGCTTCCGGCGTCTTTAACCAGCTTAAGGCGGCGCTGAACCGCATCTGGGGCATCACGCTGGAGCCGGTCAAGGGACTGCAAGGCGTGCTCAACCTGGCGCGCACGCGCGCCCTGGGGTTTGCCATGGTGCTCTTTATTGGGCTACTGCTGGTCGTCGCGCTGGCGCTTAACCTGTTTGTCGCCACGCTGGGCCATTACCTGGTGCAGCTTTTGCCGGAGCTGGGACCGCTGCTGCGCTACGTGAACCTGGTTGTGACGCCGGTCATTATGGTGCTGCTCTTTGCGATTCTGTTCAAGACGCTGCCCGACGCGGCCGTGGCGTGGCGTGACGTCTGGCTGGGCGCGGGGGTGACGACGCTGCTGTTTGCGCTGGGCATCTACCTGATCAGCTTTTATCTGCGGCGCAGCAGCGCCGGATCGGTCTACGGCGCGGCCAGCTCGCTGATTGTGCTGCTGCTCTTTATCTACTACGCGGCCCAGATTTTGCTCTACGGAGCGGAATTCACCAAGGTTTACGCCAACCGTTATGGCAAGCGGATTAAACCGGCGAACAACGCGATGTTCATTGTGGAGCGCTACCGGGAGATGGAGGAGCGAACGCCGGCGCCAGAGACGGCGGTGGAAAGATGGGAGGGGATGGAAACGGCCGTTGCGCCCCCACCCCCACCGCCGCGTCAGCGGCAGGTCGCTGTTGGGCTGCTGGGGCTGGCTGTGGGGTTGTTACTGGGTTACGTCGGCAGCCTGCGGCGTTAGCCAAACAAATCGTCGTTGGCCTCTTCCAGGCTGTAGTTGTCGGGCACGGTGAACAGTTTGGCCGCCGCCTGGCCTTTCATCTCGCGGTAGAACTCCTCGTCGTAGCGGCGCGAGCGCACGGGGATGGGCATCTTCACGCCCCAGCCCAGCAGCAGCACTTCCTCTTTCTCCTGCAAACGGGCCAGCATGCCGCGCAATTGGTCGCGCCCGGCCAGCCCGGTCAGCACGGCGCGGATGTCGTCCTCGTCGCCCAGCCAGCCGGTGATGCGCGTGCCAAGCTGGGACATGACTTCGTCGTCGATGCCCGACGGCCGTTGATCCACCACCAGCAGCGTCACAAAATATTTGCGCAGCTCGCGCGCGATAACGCCGAAGGCGGTCTGCCCGGCCAACTGGGGGTTGAGCAGCTTGTGGGCCTCCTCGATGGCGATCAGCAATGGCCGTGGCGGGGCCTCGCCCACCGTTTTGTGCTGCTCCGTGCGGCGCACCCAGTGCTCGCGAATGCGGCGCGTGAGAATGTTGGAGACGAGCAGGTAATCCAGGTCGCTTTCGTATTGGCCGAAGCCGAGGATGACGTGACGGCCGTTTTCCAATTGGTCCACAATCGCGCGCACCGGGTCCCCGGCCGGCTGCTCCACCACGTAGGCCTTGTCGTACACCCGCGCCAGCTTGCGGTGCAGCGCCTCGGCGGCCTTGTCGTGGACGTTGTTCTGGCGCGCCCAGGCGGCGACGGAGTTGGCAGCGGGGAAGGTTTTGCCCGTTTCCGGGTCCACCTCCACCGCGCCCGGCGCCAGGCGCATGAACTCCGCAAACCAGTCGTCGTCAAAGCTGCGCTCCAGCGCGTTGAGCGTCACGGCGGCCGTGTCGGTCAGGTTCAGGGCGTCGGAGAGCAGGCTGATGTCGGCCGTGGTGAAGTCGCGCAGCGCCAGCTCCAGCGTGAAGTCGGGCGTGTGGCCGCGCACCAGCGCGCCTTTGCCCAGCGCCGCCACCTGCACGTTGGCGCCAAAGAGCGACTTGAGGCCGCGCACCGCGACGTTGCGGTCGGTGTCGCTGTCGTCGAAGGCGTACTCGTTGTGCATGTCGAAGACCAGCGCGCCGGCCACGTTTTCGCGCATCAGCCCCGCCAGGACCATGCGCGTCAGGAAGCTTTTGCCGGTGCCCGTGGCGCCGAAAATGCCGCTGGAGCGCTTGACGAACTTGCCCAAGTCCAGCCGCACCGGGTAGCCCTGCTCAATCGTGTGGCCGACGATGAACATGCCTGCGCCTTCCTGGCCGAAAATTTCGGCCACGTCGGCGGCGTCGGCGGCGCGCACGGCGACGTGATGGGCCGGCACCGTTTTGACCGGCTTGGGGCCCGGCTGTTCCTCGCCGCGGGCCACGCGCTCTTCCCAGGCGGCGCGGTCAGGGCCGGTCAGCTCCGGCCCCATGTCGAGCATCAGCGTGGGGTACATTGCCAGCGTGGTGTAGAGCGTCTGTCCCAGCAGCGCCTGCGCGATGGCCGGCTGGAGACGGTCGCTCTTTTCGTCGGCGAAGCGTGGGTCGGTGGCGCCTAGCTGCAGGTCGGTGACGAGGCCGTAGTAGCGGCGCCGGCCGCTGTCGCAGACCACAAAGCTGCCTTCCTGCACCGCGTCGGCCGGCACGGTCAGCCGGATGCGGAAGCCTTCCTTCAGCCCCCCGCCAATGATGTAGCCAATTGGTTCAGTCACGATTGATCTTCATCCCATTCCCAGATTGCATCATCCGTTAGCTCGGCCTCAAGCCAATCAAAATCTATATCTTCGCGTTCCTGTGACGCAATAGCTTCGAGAATCAGTTTCTCCCAATCTTCTCGGGCTTTTCTTTCATCCATTCGACCAACCTCAGACTTCACCGATCTAATGAGTTAAGTACCGGTAAGGAATCGCTGAGCGCTTCCAATGTCGGAATGAGCGTCTCGTAGTTGCTGCGCAGGAGTTCGATGATTTCCTGGATCACGGCCGTTGCCCACGCCCCATCCTCGCCCCGCAGCGCGTACACATCGCGCACGTGGGCCACCAGCAGTTGGTCGATGGGGACGTTGTTGGCATTGGCGCGCAGAATCAGGCGCAGGTAGCCTAGCCGCGCGGTGAACGCCCGGATTTCGGCCGGATCGCGCACCAGCTCAACCGGATCGAGATTGAGCGGCGGGCGCGGCGGCAGCCCGTGGCGCAGCGCGCCGTCGCTGCGATAGCCCACCGCCAGCACGCTCATTTCGATGGGCAGCATGCGGTTGTCGCGCTGGTCGTTAATCAGCTCCGCGCTGGGGCTTTCGGCCAGCACCAGCCGGCGCACCAGCGGGTCGTCGTCGACGTGCATATCGTAGATGAGGCCGTACACGGCTTCGCGCGCGTCTACCGGCTGCGCCTTCACCAGCCCGCCAAAGGCGGGCGTCTGCAACTGGTTGACCCGGCAGCCCACGGCAAAGCCGGTGGTGGAGGCGCGCAAAATACGGCCGATTTCTATATTCGTCATGGCGTGACACCAATTTTCTTAACGGTTAACTACCGATGTTTCGTATGCGAACTTGCACCCTGCTGCCTTTGCGTACTGCGGTGACAATAAATGGCGGCTGCACATCGATCGCGCGATCGTGAAGGGACTGAATAGAGCCAATAGTGAAACTGGCTTCAATGTGACCGGATGAATGTTCTCATCAGCTAGCAATGGGAACTCAAATAGCTTCACGCAGTAATCTCAGCTGTAAACAACACATCATTCTTTAATACTTGTGCGGCATAACGCAGGGCATCCTTAATAGCCTCTTGCGAAAGCTGCGGATACGCTTCCAAGATATCAGCATGCGTTGCCCCACTGGCAAATAATTCCAGGATGAATTCAACGCTGATGCGCGTGCCCTTGATACATGGTTTGCCACCTAAAATGTCAGTAGTCATCGTGATATTTTGATACATAATTTGCTCCGGATCCTGTTTTTCCCATTTTACACCAGTTAAGGCCTGTTGCATTACTTACGGCCCCTTAAAACGCGTCTTGCCGCTGCGCGCCCAATCCTTGCTGGCCTGCTTGGCCGTCAGGCTGCCGGATACGCCGTGTTTTTGCATGTTCAGGTCGATCAGAAAGTCCAACTCCTGATGATCCTGGTGGCCGATGACGGCCAACTCGTCGGCGCGCGCCAGCACGTAAGGGTAGCCGCCCATGATGCGGCACTGGTCGACGAGCAGGGTGTGGACGTGGTCGACGGCCGTATCGTTGGACGCCACCCAGCGCGGAATGTCCACGCGCGCAATGGTTCCCTGCGAGGGGCCCGGATTGAGGTAGAAGAAGCAGACCTCGAGGGCGCGGTCGAACTCGGCGAAGCGCGCGTTGGGCGGGGAGACGTTGACGAAGACCGGGCTGCGCTGGCCGGGCCGCAGAATCTGGCCGTAAATTGCCGCGTCGGCCAGCCCGCCCGTCGCGGCGCGCTTGCCCAACGCCGTCCACTCAAAGCCGGGGTCGGTCAGGCCGCCGAGCGCGCGCAGCAGCGTCACCACGTAGCCGGTCATGGGGCGATCGATGTAGCCCGCCAGCAGCGCGCCGGCGTCGCGCGCCTTGAGCATGGCGCGCAGCCAGGCCTGCACGTCCTCATTGGGCGCGGCGTCCGGGCCGCCGATGGGCCAGTAGAGCAGCCGCTGGTCCAGGATGGCCAGCACGGGCGCGGCGCCCCCGCGGTATTCCCAGGCGACGTCGGCCAGCGTACCGATTTCAAGCCGGTCGCGCGCGATGCTCACCTTGCCGCTGCTCAGCAGAAAATCCGCCTCGTCATAGTCGTTTTGCGGATAGATGAGCACGGGCAGGGTGAATTGGAGGGGCGCACGGCCGTCGCCGTGAAAATAGACAATGCCCCCGACGTTAATCAAGTAGTAGAGGTGCGCCGCGTGGCGGTCGGGCATGATTTGCGAGCCGTCGGCGGCGATGAGGGTCGCCTGCGGCGGCGGGTTGGGGGGATCGATGCCGGCGTTGAGGGGCTGGGCGTGGGCAAACGGCCGTGCCGCGCGGTAATGTTTGGGGTCGGCGCGCGCTTCGGCCGTGGTTAGCGCCTGCGCAATCGTCGCCCAATCGGCGGCGTAGCGCGCCACTGTCTCTAGCAGCTCATCGACCAGGTCGCGCCGCGCCTGCTGCCGTGCGGCGGCCTGCGCCGCCATCTTGGTCAGGTCGACGGTCAGTTTCTCAATTTCAAGCGTCATTGCCCATACAACTCCGGCGCTACAAACGGCGCCAGCGCGTAGGCCACGCCGATGGCGAAGGTTTCCTGGCGCAGCACGAGCCCGGCCGTGAGCGCGCCGACGGCGCCGCCCTTCCGGCGCACGTCGGTCTCGCCCAGCACTGCGTCCATGACGGGGCCCAGCTCTTCGCCGGCCAGCACGCGGCGGGCGATGTGGTCCGGGAGCGGGAGCCGCGCCGCGCCGCCGACGCCGATACGGCCGTTGCGGTCAACCGCCGCTACCCAGCCCATCAGCATCAACCCGCCCGCTTCCGGGTCAACGCCCCCTTCCAGCCCGATGCCCAAATCGGCGCCCAGCGCCGCCAGCGCCGCGCGCGCCCGGTTTTCCGCGCCGCGCCGCGTTTCGGCGTCCGTCATCGGCATGCGGCTGACGCCGGAGGGCGCGTCGATCGCTTCGACCACGGCCGTGGGCCAGACGCGCGCGACGGTTTGGCGCACTGCGGCTACCTTGATCGGATTGGTTGATCCTACGGCAATCTTCATGTCGACGTTGGTGAGATTGGCGCGTTGCGCACGCGGGGCGTTGATCGGCGCGCTACCCAATTTCAATTTTGGAGACGGCCTCAAAGTTCAGGCTGTCCTCCGCCGCCAGCACCGAATTCAGCGCCATCTGTGAAAATTGGAAGAAGGACTGCAAATCGGCGACGCGCTCCAGGTAGTAGCGCGCCAACGCCTGCTCTTCGGGGGAGAGGTCGCCCTCGGCCGCCTGAAGTTTGGCGATGCTGTCGCCGAGCACCTCCAGCGCAAGCTGCACCTCGCGCTGTTCGCGGCTGCCCAACACGTTGCGGATCACCTGCCATAGGTCGGATTCGGCCTTGTAATACTTTTTGCGCTCGCCGCGCACCCACACCTCTTTGGCCATGCCCCAGCGCTCCAGCGCGCGCATGTTCATGCTCACGGAGCCCTTGCTGATGTCCAGGCTGTCGGCCAGGTCATCAAGCGAAAGCGGGCCGGGCGTGAGGAGCAGAATGCCGTACAGGCGCCCCATGACTTCGCTAAAACCAAAAAAGCGGGCCAGGCGTCCCAGGCCGGCCACCGTACTTTGATTGACGGCTAATAAAGCTTCATGCATCACATACCCCTGCGTTCAAAACGTTCTGAATGGTTAATACAGCTTAGCAAAAAATTGGCCGAATGGCAAGGAGGGCGAGGGGGCCGTGACCGGCGCCGAGGCGCCAGGGAGCGGCGGCGCGCAGGGCGGCGGCGGTGAAGGCTTGCGCGCGGCGCACGGCCGTTTCCAGCGCAATCCCCTGCGCCAGGAAGGCGCATGCCGCCGCGGAGAGGGCGTCGCCGCTGCCGTGGGTGTTGGGGGTGTCGAGGTGGGGCGTGGGGAGGAAGGTTACGGCCGTACCGTTACACAGCACGTCGACCTGCGCGGCGCCGATGCGCCCACCTTTGAGCAGCACGGCACGTGGCCCCAGGGCTTGCAGGCGGCACGCCGCGTCCGCCAGCCAGGCCGGCGTGGGCTGCGCGGGCGGCTCCATATGTAGGAAGAGCGCCGCCTCGTGACGGTTGGGGGTAAACAGGTCGGCCAGCGGCAGCAGCCGGCGCAGGTAGGCCTGCGTGACCTCCGGCGCAAACATGGGGGCGCCGTGCTGGTTGACGAGCACCGGGTCCACCACGAGGGGGCGCGCGCCGGGCGCTTGCAGCCGTTCGGCGATCGTTTCCACCAGCGC
>Ga0114946_10003729_pt1 | contig 10196 bp, 8 predicted proteins | sample WalLakDeSediment_FD_88676 | JGI IMG/M metagenome (GOLD analysis project Ga0114946, IMG submission 88676) | Lake sediment microbial communities from Walker lake, Nevada to study Microbial Dark Matter (Phase II) - Walker Lake 11/02/13 Deep Sediment | ecosystem: Environmental > Aquatic > Freshwater...
AGAGAACATACAGCACTGTTTTAATCAGCGATGGTGAAGAAAGATTCAGCGCATGAGGCATGGACAGACTCTTCATTTGACTGAATAAGTTAAAAAAATGCCAGGCAGGAATGGCTTCATATTATAGGAACATTCCTCTGGTGCCTTTTAAAAGTTCTGGTAGAAATGTATTTATTAGCCAGTTAATAGTCAATTTTTTTAAATAAACAAATGATCAATGCGGCTTCATGATAATGCAGCCCTTCTGTGGACTGCCAGATTAGAACCATATTTGACGCGATATTTAATCAGTCCCTGGAATAGCTTTAAGCGGTCTGATGAATACATACACATACACGCGATTATCAAAAAATTTTTTGGGTTAAAATTGAATAGGAGCTGGACGCAAAGTTCTTCAAATAGAGTCTTTAAAAAAATATAATCGATTAGGGGTACACCGCCTTTCATCGGTATTATTAACAACTGTCTAAACATTTAAAAAAAGTAAGGAGAACAAAATGAGGTTTCTTATATCAATTTTAACCGTTACTCTGTTTGCATCAATTATGTTGATAGGATGTGAATCAAGTACTTCACCTTCGGCAGAAACACCCCGGCTACAACTGCAGTTTCAAGCGAAAATAAGCAGTCTAAATGCCAATCAGTTACTAAAAGTTACCGACCAAAATTTGATTGTAATTGAGGAAGTGAAGTTTTTTGTTGATGAAATGGATCTCGCCGGTACCCGTGGCACGGAAGACTTCGAATTGGAGGAATTCATCGTTAATCTGCCTTTGGATGGCACACCACTCACAATTACTGACCAGACTATTCCGGCCGGTTTCTATGATGAGTTTGAGCTGGAAATTGAAAAGCCTGACGATGATGCGGCAGTGAATGATCCTGACTTTAAAGATGAGACCGGTAAATATTCCGTGGTTGTGAAGGGAAAATATAACGGAGAGGATTTCACTTTCCGCTCCAGAGAAGATTTTGAGATTGAAATTGATCTGGATCCAGCGCTCGAAATAGAAGAATCCGGTAATTCGATACTGGTGCTGACCATCGATTTATCCCGCTGGTTCAAAGGATTAAATGGAGAAGACCTTAATCCCGGGGATTCCGGAAATACCAACCGAATTAATCAAAATATTGAGAAATCATTCGAGGCATTTGAAGATAAATATGACGATGATGACGACGATGATTAATAGCTGATTAAAACACTGTCAAACATCATAGGCCCGAAGGGAAATACCGTCGGGCCTTTTTCGTTTTTACCATAATCGTGGCACGTTGTGAGGTTAGTTTTATAAATCAGATCAATGCCAGGCGTACGCAAAGAGTCTCCATAATAGCTGCATTAATCCGGGTTTAATCACAAATAGAAAGGATAAAAGAACAAAAACGTTCTGGTTAGAATAAAAAAACACCCTTCCATCAGAATGCATACTGAACTTTAAATGATGGATGAATGCCCAGATCAAGTACATCAACCGGCACCGGAGTTAGACGCGGGATGGATCGGGTCTCATCATAATTGAAAGAGTAACTTCGATACCACACATTGTCCCGGTTCAACAAGTTAAAGATTGACAGGCTTAGTTCAACTTGTGAGGAGTGCGAAAATTTTTTCAGATACGTAAGACCCAAATCAAACCTGTAATAGCTGTCCAGTCGTAACAGTGAATCCACTCCAAAAGTTGAAAGGGCATTCGGTGCACCGCTCATCATGATCCATGAAAGGTATAATCGGAAATTGTTGGTAAAACGGGTTTCCCAAACAGCATTGTATGAATGGGTACGGTCCCAGTCAGCAAAAAACTTTTTACCCTCCAATAAAAATGGATTTTGAAAGGTCATTTTGGAAAGAGTATAGCTTTGGGTAAGCAGATGACGTTTCCAGCGGTTTCGGATCACGATTTCGGCTCCCCGGGCATGACCGCTGTTTTGATAGAACCATGGAGTAGCGGAGAAGGTATTGGCCAGAGATTGGGTATTGAGTTCATGCATGCGTAGCTTTTCATACTCTTTCAGATATCCATTTACCTGGAGAATTATGGACGGGTGCGGGGTATACTGAATTCCCGCAGAAAATTGAGTTGATAAGGCAGCAGGCTGTTCACTTGTCGATAGAATCCAGACATCGGCTGTAGTCGCATTCGCAATAGAAACACGGTGCAGAAATTGTTGATTAGTAGAATATCCCGCGGTTAATGATAGGGAAGGAAGAGGAGTCGCCTCAATGCGGACTGTAGGGTCCAGCATTATTTGTTTTGCATGGCTGTAATAATTGATTCGTCCACCTAAATGAAATTCCAAAGCGGGCAATGGATTCCATTGTGTTTGAAGATACGTGTAAATCAGATGTGCCTTCGTTCGTGAGAAGTAACCAGAGTGATCAAAAGATGATTCGCTATAGGCTCCCATATAGTACTTCCACGTACCGCCAATGATCGCTGAAAAATACCTGCTCTTATATTCGACATCCTGATTGAGTTTCCATTCATTTAAGGTGCTGCGGTTGCGGAAGGGATAGGTAAAAACAGTAACCCTCTTTTCGTCTTCCAGGGAATTGACCCGACTATAAACAAAATCATCCTTTTCAAAATCAGTTTCATAGGCACTTATTCCTGCGCTTGTAGAACTGAATAGACCGGCCAGTACCTGCTTGTCGAACCGTAAACTCAAGAGGGCATTACCCCAAAGATTGGCAGATTTGACATCCTCAAAAGTGAATTGTCCGTCGCTGCCTGTCATACGCATTCTGCGCCTGGCATTGTGATAGGTGCGGTCGCCGCCATAATATCCACTGACACTAAAAATGCCGGAATGACTTGTTTCGATATAAAACTTGCCATGCAGATCGATGAACTGTGCACTAGAAGAACCCGGCTGTAACACCAGGTCAGTAAAGTCGGGTTGATCGGAGACCACCCTTCTGGGTCTGTTTACATCAAGACCCCATTGAATCAGCTCGGAATTGTTGAACCATGATGCCAAATCCATATATGAACCGCGGGCAGATAGAATCCAGCTACCGAAATTTCCGAGTGGACCTTCCAGCGTTCCATTAATACTTGTGTTGCTGATTCCCACCTGCTGACGGAAATTATTGCGCGATCCGGCACGGGTGATCAGGTTTAAGGTGCCGCCCGTCGGAGCATCGATGTTGGCCGGGGGAATGTTAAAATAATAACCGGCCGATTGAATGACATCGTCATTAAAACTGTCCAGAAGTCCGAAAAGATGGCTTTGATTAAAGATCATCATTCCGTCAAGAAGAACCAGGAAACCATCCGGATTACTTCCTCGCACGTTGAGTCCATTGTTTAATGCAGTGCCATTCGAAACTGACGGATGGGCTTGCAACGCCCTGATGGAATTAGACTCGCCAAGGGGGCTGAAGCGGCGGGCATCGATCAATCCGGTCATGAGTGTATCAGAAGGGTGAGAACCACTATATTCGGTGACAATTATTTCACTCAGGATTAACGTTTCCGCTTGCAGACGGATGGTTAAATCTTCAATGATACTTTTCCGGGATAATTCAATCTCTATATCACGGGTCTTATATCCGATATAATAAACCGATAAAAGCAGACGTTCCCGGGTGGTGCTTTCCTGAAAAGCAAAAAATCCTGACGCGTTAGTCGTTGCTCCCCTAACATGTTCGTTCATCATCCACATGATGGAAGCATAGGGCAGTCGTTCACCGCTTTCGGCATCGACAACCTGTCCACTAATTTTTATGAATCGGCGCTCAAGCTGCTGGGGCTGTTTTCGCGTTAATAATACCTGGAGGCGGTCGCGGTCAACGGCAAGTTCAATATTGAATCCGGCTAAAGCGACTTGCAAATCATCAATTATTTGATCCTGTGTTGATTCCAGTGTAATATGAATTCCGGCTATCTGGGATTCCCGGTAAAGAAAAAAATAAGGGGTAGTATTCTGAATTTCTTGTATCACTTCTTTCAAAGGGGTGTTTTGAAAGGATAGGGAAGAGAATACTACATCAGGAATAATTATCCCTAATAACCATGCCGTTAGTAAAAATTTCTTCATCTATAAAAGAAGGTATATTCCGTTTAAGGTTTTGCGATGAATTGATAGGTGGATTTACCCATCCGGACGAATTGGCCCCCCAATACTGTGCCCAGGTCCTGAAGGCTTTGCTCGGTATTATCGAGCGGAATGGAACCGCCCAGCAGTTCCTCTCTCGTCGTTTGTGGCGCCTTAATTTCTATATTAAAGTGAAATTCAAGTTCATCGAGGATGGAACCAACTTTTCGCTCTTTAAAAATCAGTCTGTTCTGCGTCCACGCAGTAACCTCATCGGGTTCGAATTCAAAGGGTTCCATCAAACGGTTAGAACGGTCAATAACAGCAGCCTCGCCGGGCTGCAGGCGGACAGATTTGTCACCCTCTTTCAACCCAAATATTACTTCACCCTCAATAAGATATACACTGGTGCGCCGATCACGATCATTCAGGTTAAACTTTGTACCGGTCACCGTCACTTTTCCGGACCCGGCTTGTACAGTAAAAATTCTGTCAGGTGATGATTCTACATTAAACAATGCTTCACCGCTGAGGGTATAGTCATGATTGGATTCGGAAAGAGTTAAGGCATATAGCTGCGAATGCGGACGAAGCGTCACCATACTGCCGTCATTCAGTTCGATGATGGAAAGCATACTTCCTGCTTCAGCAATAAGTTGAGAACCAGGCGGTCGCAGGAGTAAAATAGAAGAAACGATCATTACAATAATAGCAGCAGCGGCTGCCCAGTACCATCCTGGATTAGATGGCAATTTCCAAATCGTTGCATGGGATTGTTCTGCAGGGGTTGTAATGCTTCTATGAATCCGTTTCCAAACTTCTTGCTGACCTCGCACAGGAATAGCGGCTTCACTCTGTTGTTCCACATCCCGGGCTTTGAACAAAGTCTTCAGCATCGCATCGTTTACTTCGGATGGACTTTTTTCACCCTTTACAATCTGTCCGAACTGTTTGGCAAGAAGCCGATCGGCATCATTTTCCGGTATGTTATTCATATCACGCATGATCATTTTTAATCGTCAAATTCAACTTCTATTGCAATCCAAAAACCGCTGAAATAATCAAAATAAAATTTACCGGAGGCCAATACCTGAATCTGATTACTGAGGGCTTGATGAACCTCGAAAAGATTCATATAATCACTGTCATCCTCAACAACCGTGCGTTCAGTGACCTTAACATTTTTTCCGCTTTCTATTGTAAAAAAGCTCTCAGAAAGATTAACAGAGGTCACAAATTCCTCAAATTCATCGAACTCGAGTTCAAACTCGACGTCGGTAACATTTCGTTTTTCTGTAACCGGATCTATGACAAATTCGCCCTCAGCTATAACCGGTAATCCCCTGTTTATAGCATCTCTAACGTCCTGAAGTGATTCCAGACCGTCATCAAATTCCACTTCAGTCTTATCGGTGATGAAGTACTGATCTCCGTTTACCAGAATAAAGGAATTCTGAATGAGGTCAACCGATGTAACAAAATCTTCAAATTCATTGGATTCCAACTCAAACTTCAGCAGCGTGGCGATCCACAGATTGATATCTTTATTCGGTTGGAGGTAGTTGCCTTTGGCTATGATCCGGTTGCCATTATTGATTGCCGATATGACCTCTTCCAGGGATAAAAAATCAGCACTTTCGATAATGGTTTGATCATTAATCTGGATTCGCTGACCATTGGCCATCGTAAAAATATTTTCAGCAAGGTTTACCCGTGTTACCCTGCCTTCAAATTCGTCTTCATCAAACACAGCGCCATCCTGAAGCTTGAACCGAAACGTATCGAACAATTCATTAAATCGCAATAAGGCGGTACCGTCACCACTGAGTTCAATGGTACCATTGACAATTTTGGTCTCGGGTGCGCCATTTAAGTTTTGCGTTACAGTCGATTCGTAACTAATAGCACCGAAAACGCCATTTCTAAAATTTCTGTTGGTATTTACAATTGCCTGGTTGATGCGGATGTCCAGGAAATTCATTTCCAGTATATATTCCCGTTCTAGGCGATTCCCATTTGGCTCGATACGGACGAACAACCCTTCACCGGAGTGGTAACCGTCAATTGATATAATATCCGAAGTTTGTGAAAGTCCTTCTATGAGGAGCCGGTCCGTACGTTGAAAGAATGAGGTTTTTGCATCGGCATAGATTTCTCCTGAGCGGAATGCCCTGAAATCAACAGCGTCTATCATGTCACGTTGTTGATCCGGAAATGCCAGAATGTTCTGATTACGATCCCAAAAGGTATATTGCAACGTGTCATCCGACAATGAGGTGAATCCTGGATTTTCATCTCGTTTTGAAAAGGTTACCCGATGTATTCCTGAAGTGGGATCAAATTCATACCGGTAATTGCTTAAATTTCTTATACTGCCCGTGGATAACAGGGTAAAGCCCTGTATCAAATAGGTTGGAGTTGGAATAGCGAAAGCCTCAGAAAAATTGGATAGCAGACCGTTCTGCTTTTCGGACAAAGACTCACCGATAATTTGTCCGGTCAGTAGTATCTCCTCATCGGTTAATGGCTGAAAACCCGGTTCGTATCCCTCAATCATACAGTTTTGAAAAAGGAAAGAGATTAGAACCATAATGGTTTTGATAAATGTATTGCGGTTCAAAGGTTTTTTCATATCCTTCTGATCATAGCAAAAGTTAATTAATATCTTTTATTATAATACAGGTGGGTTCCCCGTCAACCCCTAACGACTTTTTATAAAAATTATAATTTTTGTTCAATTTCCGGTCCGTAATATTCGATCATTGCAGAGCGTAAATCTTTAAAAGCCAGAGCCATGTGATTCTCCACGGTTTTTACACTTACTTCCAAAGCATCAGCCGCTTCTTTATAAGTAAATTGTTTCATAAAGCAGAGTTCAAAGACCATTCTTCTTTTTTCCGGCATCTGTAAAATGACCTTTTTTACAAAATTCAGAAGTCGCGGGTAATCAATGTCGTCTACCGGGTTTTTGGTTATCATCTCCATATCCTGCAAATCCTCATCCTTGAATTTCGATTGGTATTCCAGATGATTGAGCATTTGCCGGTAGGCAATCTGAAATAAAAAGGCTTTTAAGGATTTGCTTTCATCAATAGTCTCTCTTTTTTCCCAAATCAGGATAAATGCTTTCTGTATAAGGTCCTCAGCTTCATCATGACGGATGCCCCGGCCTACAAGAAAGCGGTATAGTGAGGCATAATTTAAATCATAGAAATTTTTAAACGCAGTGCGGTCACCTTCCCGTATGGCTCTCGAGAGATCGGCCAGATTAGGAGTATCAAGTTTTGTAATTGAAAAAATCAGTAAAAAAATTTCTATAAACGGTATCATCACGAATGGATCAAATAAATTTCTAACTAAAAATCAGACGGAAAAGATTACTGAATCGTTACTTTAATGTCAATATTGCAAATAGATAAGTATCATACATTTTCGTCCTGTCAAAAAAAAAATAATCAATCGATTAGGGGTATACCTAACTCTCATCTGTAATACTTGCAACTGTCTAACCATTCACAAAAAGAGGAGGAACCTACTATGCGTATCAAGTATAGTTTGTTAATTGTTGGTCTGATTATTTCGTTTGCCCTTTTTTCAGGTTGCGAAAAATCTACTGCACCGGAGAGTATGCCGATGAATGAAGTCGGGATGCTGAGTCTATCATTAGATGAGGCTACTGTTCCGCAGGAAGTGTCAAATGTACGGGGGTATTTTTCCCGGGCTGATTATGACACAATAACCTTCGAATTAATGATCAACGGATCAACGGCTTCTAAGCTGATTGAAGGTGTGGCTGTCGGTACCTGGAATTGCAAGATCGAAGCCCTGGATGCGAGCGGGGCAATGATCTATATGGGTCGGACCGAAGTAACGGTTAAAGCGGAAGAAACAACCTACGTAAATATCACGCTCAATCCAGTGGCCGGCAATATTATGATTCAGGTCAATTGGGGTGACACGTCGGGTGGATCCGATGACCTGTTTTTTCTAATTTTGGATGAAGACGCTCTGGATAATGGACTTCATTTTAACCACTCCGGCGGTGCGATCACTCCCTCGGGTCCGCAATTTTTTAGCGAGTCGGATGTGAACGACGATATGGCCGATGAAAAACAGCGTAATACACTACGCTATTTCGCAAACCATATTGGATCGACCATCACCATCAAAAGTGGAAAGACCGGCGATGAAGGCTGGTTTGCCCCGAATTGTATCCCGGCAAAGTGGATCAGCGGTTACAATTATGACGATTATACCTGCCTGAGCGGAGAAGAACGGCAGACAGCCATCCGCAATTATGTCGGTTTGAATGGCAAAGATGCCATTCCGGAACAGAATCGCTTGGATAAAATTCCTGATGTCCGTCCGTTGCGGGCCTTAGGCCTCAACCGGCTGATTGGCAAGACGGTGTATGCTGTTGTCTATGACAGCGACATCAGCATAAATTATGATCATGACAAGGCCCTGGGAGTATATGGAAACCTGCAAGGTGAAACCCTTGGTATCGTTGTCTTTAAGGTTAATGAAGTGCGTACACTGAACGACTTTTCCAGCAGCACGCTCCCCGAGGTGCAGATTACTATCATGGATGTTTCGCAGTACGGGAATTCGGAGTTTAATCTGTTCAGTGCACCTGTACCGGCGAGTTCTTCTGAGCCCAATGACCGGATCGCGCCCGGATCGACGGATGGCTATTATTCCCTGGGCGAATAACGAGTCCTGCATAGATCAAACGAAATAGGCCGTACTCATCAAGTTCGGCCTTTTTTATGTGTGCTGCACTTTGGTGATGATACCAGCGAACAGTAGTTCGCGATAAGTTTTTAGCAGATTCCTTACAAGGCCAAATGTTTTGACATTATCTCAGCCATTCCAGAGGCATCTTGGTGAAAAAACACCGTTTAATGGATGGTAGTTCGAGGATAGTCCTTCGTACTGCGGGTGGAAATTAATAATAGTGGGGTTAAGATTACACAAACGTTGCATTCAGATGGTATTTTAGTTGCTCCATAAAATTCTCAGGCATTATCTTATGATATTTTAGTCCTACCGTCTGTTGGGAGGCCCCCTGGGCTAAAGCTAAAAGTTGAAAGTAATAGACCACAGGTATCGCAAATTGCTTATTGAACTGACGTGAAACACGAATCTGACCTAAATCGAAGGAATCAAAGCAAGTTGGACAGATTAGCCCCAGGCAATCGGCGCCGGAATCGGTTATCGATTGGAAAACAGCATGGCTCATATCGAGACTTATCTGAGGATTTTGAGCGGCTTTACCGCAACACATTAAATATTCATAGTGATTAACGGGCGTAGGGCCCATTGCCTGGAAAAGATCGTAGAGAATCTTCGGATATAAGGGATCTTCCACCTGCATAATCGCACTCGGTTTTAACAGGTGACAGCCATAATGAATAGCGACTTTCAGGTCATGAAAGGGGTTAATAATGGATTGCCGTATCCGTTCCAGCCCAATATCATCCCGCAATACGGTTACAATATGACGCACATTGATCGAGCCTCTGTAACTCAAACCGATTTTTTCGAGTGCCTTATTGACCAGGCTGCACAATTTTAAATCATGCTTCAGATGATAATTAACTTCACAGAGGGTGGATGTGCAACCACTACACATGGTCATCAGATCAAGACCTTTTTCTTCGGCCAGAGCAATATTACGGGCGGCTATTGTATACCACTTGATTTCATCCCCGGCTTTAAAGTAAATGGGATCAGGACAGCAACTGAAACGCTGATCCTCAACCAGATGTATTCCTAGTTTTTCCGTGCAAAAACGTACGGCGCTTTCCATTTGCGGGTATTTCAGGGGAATCATGCATCCCCAGAAAGGAATAATCTCCATGATAATACCTCATTTACTGAGAAGGATTACCAAATCGTTTTGGCAATCCGGTTTGAATTCAGGTAGATTCAGATCCTCACGTCGACGTTTAATCAGATCGGTTGCAAGAACGGTCTGTCCTGTTTTCCGGACGCGCTCAAGAATGCTATCCACTGCCTGTGGTCTAACTCCTTTTTCCCGGGCCATGTTTTTGAGGGCGATGATCACCTCGATGGGATGAACGTCCTGTGGACAACGCTCATAACAATTATAACAATTCGTGCAGTTCCAGATCAGTGTTTCCGGTCCGATG
>Ga0114946_10003731_pt1 | contig 10194 bp, 9 predicted proteins | sample WalLakDeSediment_FD_88676 | JGI IMG/M metagenome (GOLD analysis project Ga0114946, IMG submission 88676) | Lake sediment microbial communities from Walker lake, Nevada to study Microbial Dark Matter (Phase II) - Walker Lake 11/02/13 Deep Sediment | ecosystem: Environmental > Aquatic > Freshwater...
GAAAAAAAGGCCAGGGCGCTGCCGGCCCACAACACCATCATCAGAGTCAATCCCGCGGTCAAATACCTGTTCATTGCTGCCTGCTCCTTATTCATTGATTCGCGGCGGCCTTGCCCGCCGGCTTTTGGCCGGGGGCAGCGCCCTGCTTGAAAATTGGGGAACGACCCGTTTAAGATCCGGCGTCGCTCCCGGCTCCATAGTGGTCCGGCCATGGGCAACGGCCGCCGGCCGGCTGGCCCCGAGCGCCCCGCTCGCACCGTCTCCGGGCCAGAGCCGATCCAACCGGGTTGGCGCGGCTCCGTTACAACCGCAGAAAAACTAACCGCCGCGCTGGTCGAGGTCAAATAGATAGTATGGATATTCTATGATGATTAGAATAGACAAATCCGATGGCGGCCGCCCGGTCGGACGGCAATTTCCCCTCACCGCTGATTGCCGCAGCTCGAGCAGGAAAAACCGGGCCCTGGCAAGCGGCAGGCTTGACAGTTGCGGGACCGGGGGCTAGTTTGAGTCCGATTGACTACCGGGACAAAAGGGGAAACCTGCCAGCAATGTCGGAACACGCGCCCACCATCGACCCCGCCGCCCCCGCTCAGAGCAGTTCGGGGATCGCCCTGCACTGGCTGCTGCGCCTGCGCTGGTGGGTGATCGCCTGCCAGATCCTGCTGGTGGCGGCGATCATCCTGCTTTTCCAGGTGGCCGTGCCCCTGGCGGTGCTGGGCCTGATCATCGCCTTTGCCATCGGCAGCAATCTCTATTTTCACTACCTGGTCCGGGTTAAGGGCGGGGTCGGGGAGCGGGCGGTCATCGTGGTGATGTTCTTCGATGTCCTGCTCTTCACCGCCCTGCTCTACGCCACCGGCGGACCGATGAACCCCTTCACCTTTCTTTACCTGGTCCATATCTCCCTGGGGGCCATCCTCCTGCGGCCCCTGTGGGCGACGATCCTGGCCGGCTTCGCCATCCTGGCCTACGCCGCCCTCTTTCTGCTGCCCCTCTATACCCCGTCCCGGGATCTCGGCCTGGTCTCCCTCAACACCATCTTCGCCCCCTGCCACGTGGAATCCGAACAGGTTTTCCTCTTCGGTCGGGAGGTTTCGCCCCATCTCCAGGGGATGTGGGTGGCCTTCGCGGTCACCGCCTTCTTCATCGTTTTCTTCGTCGGCCAGGTTTACAAGGCCCTGGAGCGCCATGCCCTCACCCTGGCCAACCTGCGCGAGGAGCAGCGCAAAACGGAAAAGCTTGCCTCCCTGGCGACCCTGGCGGCCGGCGCCGCCCACGAACTGGCGACCCCGCTGGCCACCATCGCTGTGGCGGCCGGGGAAATGCGCCATCAGTTGCGGAGCGATCCCCCTTTGGCCGACCCCGCCGGCGCCGCTCCGGCCCCGCCAAGCGCCGCCGGCCAGCCCGCCGCCGAATTGCTTGAAGACCTGGAGCTGATCCGGGAACAGGTTGAGCGCTGCCGGGAGATCCTCTACCAGATGGGGGCCGACGCCGGCGAACATCTGGGCGAAGAGGCCGGCGAATTCACCGTCGAGGAGGCAGTAACCCAGGCCCTGCGCAGTTTCCGGCCGGAAGAGCGCCGGCGGATCACGGTGGACAACCAGGTGACGGACCTGCATATAAAAATGCCCCTGCGCACCCTCGGCCGGGTGATCCGCGGCCTGCTGAAAAACGCCTTGGAGGCCTCGCCGGCCGACGCTCCGGTGGAGTTGAGCTGTGGACGCGATAAGCAGTTTCTGATTTTCACCGTGCGGGACCAGGGGGCCGGCATGGACCCGGCCACCCTCCGGCGGGCCGGCGAGCCCTTCTTCACCACCAAGGAGGTCGGCCAGGGAATGGGCCTGGGGCTGTTTCTGGCCAAAACGGCGGCCGAGCACTTCGGCGGCGGCCTCAGCCTGGATTCGGCGCCGGGCCGGGGCAGCACCATCCGCCTTCGTTTTGCCCTGGGGAAGATAAGCAACGCACATGGAAGATAAGCAACGGAAAATTCTGCTGGTCGACGACGAGGCGGCCTTCCGCCAACGGCTGGCCAAGGCCTTTGTCCGCCGGGGCTTCACGGTTTTTGAAGCCGGGGATTGCGACACCGCCCTGGCCATCATTGATGGGGAAAAACCGGCCATGGCGGTGATCGACCTCAAGATGCCGGACAAATCCGGGCTGGAACTGGTGGCCGCTGCCGCCCGGTTGCCGGATGCGCCGGCCATGGTGGTCCTCACCGGCTACGGCAGCATCGCCACCGCCACCGAGGCGATCCGCCTCGGCGCCCTTTCCTATCTGCCCAAACCGGCCGATGTGGATGATATTCTCCAGGCCTTCAGCCGCCAACCAGGCCTCGATCTGGCCCCATCGGAAGAGGAATTCACCGCCCCTTCCCTGGCCCGGGCCGAATGGGAACACATCAACCGGGTTCTCAACGACTGCGGCGGCAACATCTCCAAGGCCGCCCAGCGCCTGGGCCTCTACCGCCGCACCCTGCAAAGAAAACTGCAGAAAAACCCGCCCAAAACCTGATCAGCGGCCCCGGCTCCATCGCCGCAAACAGGCCAAAGTCCGTCCTCTTCGAGGCGCTGGTTCCACTGCAGGAAAAATTCGCCGGCCCTTGACATTGATATCAATAGTGATACTATTAAAGCATGAGCAAAATTGAAGAAATTGTCGCTCGCATGGGGCTCCATCCCCATGATATCCGGTTTACGGAGGTCTGCCGCGTATGCGATCACTATTTCGGTCCAGCCCGGCAATAAGGGACCAGCCACCGGATCTATAAGACCCCCTGGCAAGGGGATCCACGAGTAAACCTGCAGAATGACAAAGGTAAGGCCAAAGCATACCGGGTCAGGCAGATTCTGCGGGCTATCGAGAGGTTGCAAGATGAAAACGATTAAAGATGATCACTACACCTACCGGGTGACCTGGTCGGAGGAAGACCGGGAATACGTCGGACTCTGTGCCGAATTTCCCAGCCTGAGCTGGCTGGCTTCATCTCCCGAAAAAGCGCTCCGGGGAATCCGCGGCGTGGTGGCGGAGGTGGTTGCCGATCTGAGAGAAAACGATGAAACAGTGCCCGAACCTTTGGCCGGCCGGCGGTTCAGCGGCAAATTCATGATCCGGGTTCCCCCCGAAGTCCATCGCCAACTTGCCATCCAGGCAGCCGAAGCCAAGGTAAGCCTCAACCGGCTGGCCACGATCAAGCTGACCCATTGATCGCGCGGTTCAGAGGCCGTTAAGCAGTTTGACCACCGGGAGCTGATCCCAGAACTCGATGATGTTGAAACAGGCCAGGTCCTGTTCGATCCGGAAGATATTGGCCAGCGGCACCCCCAGCAAATGGCAGAGGATCACCCGGTTGATCCCGCCGTGGGCCACCAGGGCCAGGTTCTGTCCCCGGTGCCGGTCGAGAATCGCCGTCAGGGCGGCTTCGGCCCGGCGAGCCACCCCCAGGGTCGTTTCGCCGCCGGGCGGGGCAAAATTGACCGGATCGGCGGCCCAGGCAGCGAAGGCCTCGGGGTAGGCCTTTCTGATCTCGCCGAAACTCAGCCCTTCCCACTCGCCGAAATCACGTTCGCGCAGATCCGTCACCACCACCGGCTCCAGCCCGTGGGGGGCGGCGATATATTCGGCGCTGTTAAGGGCCCGGATCAGCGGTGAACAGTAAACCGCGTCGAGGCCGGTTCCCCCTTCCCCGTCCGAGTCGGCATGCACCGCCCGCAGGTAGCTGTGCCGGCGGTCGCTGATCAACTCGGCCAGGTAGTCCCGCAGGCGGCCGGCGGTCCGCCGCACCTGCTCGTGGCCGCGGGCCGACATCGCCACATCCAGGCTCCCCTTGTAGCGGGGAATTTCCGCCCCTTCCGTTTCACCATGCCTCACCAGGCAGAGAGTCGTAACCATAGCAGCACCAAAAGGAGAAAGAGGATTTCGGCCAGTTCATTGAGGGCGCCCAGGTTGTCCCCGGTCAGGCCGCCGAAGCGGCGCCGGCAAAGGGCCGTTGCCGCCCGGCCGCCCAGGTAGATCAGCAGCGGCAGCAGGGGATAGAACAGGAAGTAATAACGGGGCAGGTAGCCGGGCAGCAGGAGACAAAGAGCCAACAGCGGCAAAGCCAGGCTGACCCCGGCCCAGATCACTTCCCGCCGCCCCACCGCCCCGAGAAAGAGGCGGCCCAGGCCATCGGGCCGGGCCGGCAGCGCCCCGGGCATGGCGACCACCATCGCCCATTTGCCCACGGCCGGCAGCAGCAGCAGGCTGGAATAATAAATGGCGTAAGAGGCGTGGGAAAGGCTCTGGAGGGCGAAGAACTTGAGCCCCAAGGCGAAAATTATCGCCAGCAGGCCCATGGCCCCGGTGGCCGAATCCTTCATCGCCGCCAGGCGCCGCTCCCGGTCCCGCTGGGGATCGCCGCCGGCCTTGACCGCCAGGGCATCGAAGGTGTCGGCCAGGCCGTCGAGGTGAAAACCGCCGCTGACCAGAACCAGGGCCAGCAGCACCAGCCACAGGGTCAGATCGGGATGAAAAAGATGGCCGGCCAGCACCTCGACGGCCACCAGCAGCAACCCCTGCAGCAGGCCCACGACGACAAAGCCCGCCGCGCTGCGGGTAACCTCCGCCTCGGTCATCATCCGCCGGCCGCCGGGCCAGGGCAGAATGGTCAGAAAGCGACCGGCCGCCAGGATATCCTTCAACAAGCAACTCACCTCATTTTAAGGTTCAAGGGCGGGGCGGCTTCAAGGCTCAACTTGCACCCTGAACCTTTGGGCCACCAAGGCCAGGGCCGCGCCACCCAGGCTCAAACCGGCCATCAGCAGGGCCAGCTCAGCAACCCCCAGGCGGCTGTCCAGGATCACCCCGGCGAACAATGGGGCGACGGCGGTGGCGATAATGATCGCCGCATGGACCAGGGAACGAATCGCCCCCAGGTGGAGTACCCCGTACCGGTCGGCCCAGATGGTGCCCCCGGCGGTGGTGGCCAGGCCGATGCTGATTCCCAGCAGGCCCAGATAGCAAAACGGCACCCAGGGACCGGCCAAGGCGGCCAGCAGCACCTGGCCGGCGGCCATGGGCAGCAGGGCCAGGGGCAGGGCCCGGGCGGCGCTGAGCCGATCCACCAGGGGACCGGCGATTACCAGGCTGGCAAAATGGCCCAGGGCGAAAACGACAAAGGCCCCGGCCAGCAATTCCAACGCCCAGCCCCGCTCCTCGGCAATGGCCGCCTGGTGAAAAAGCACGGCGGTGGCGACGAAGGGAGTGGCCAGCACCGCCGGCAGCAGGAAATAAAACCCCCGATCCCGCAGCACCTCGGCCCGGGTGAACTGCCGGACCTTGCCTCCCGGCCCTTGGGCGGCGGCCTCCACCGGCGGCGCTTCCCGGCTCAAAAAGCGCAACAGGGGCAGAATCAGCAAGGGCAGAACCAGGGCGGCCGCCAGCCAGGGCCAGCGCCAGTCGCCTCGGGCGATCAGGAAAATCGCCGCCGGCGGCAGCAGGGCCTCGGCCAGGGGAATGCCCCCGGCGGCCAGGGCCACCGCCTTGCCGCGGGCGACGGCAAAATAACGGGCGGCGGTGGTCATCCCCAAATGGGCGATAAAGCCCTGGCCGCCGAAGCGGATCAGGACAAAGCCCAGGCCCAGCACGGCCGGGCCCGGAGCCAGGCCGATCACCAGACAGCCGGCGGCCAGCACCAATACGGCCAGATTCACCGCCCGGCTGAGTTCCCAGCGGTCAGCCAGGGCGCCGAAGCGGAACAGCAGCCAGGCGGCCAGCACCGTGGCCCCGCTGTAGAGAGCGCCGTAAGCGGTATGGGAGAGGCCGAAGGCCGCCCGCAGTTCGCCCCCGAAGGCGGAAACGAAAAAGGTCTGGCCGAAGCCGGAGGTCGCCACCGCCGCCAAAGGGAAAAGAGCCAGGCGGGGATGGACGACAAAAAGTCCGGCAAAACCGCGAAAAAAAAGCCTGATCATCCTGACCTTCCAATAAGGAGACAGGCTGCTTTTGGGTGGGGATGACCCTGGTCCAAAGATCGCAAATATTCAGCCATTACATTTAATTTTCGCTAAAAAGGCGGCAGACACTTTTGCCGGGTTGATCAACATCATGATCACTTTATATTAAGGTTAATATTCAGGGCTGGCGCGGGCTGCCGGCATCAGCAGCGGCCTGCCCCCTATTCAGCGGAGTTCGGCGGCGATGATGGCGGCGGCGGCGCTGAGTTCATCGGCCGAGAGGTGGTTGGTGACCGAAAAACGGAGCCGGGCGCTGCCGGCCGGCACCGTGGGGGGCCGGACCGCGGTGGCGTAGATTCCCCTTTGCCGCAGGCGGTCGGCGGCCTGCAGGGCCGCCCGGCTGCCGCCGACGGTCAGGGGGATGATTTGCGAGGGTCCCAGGTCGGCTTCTATCCCCCCCAGCTTGAGACTGTTTTTGAAAACTTCCACCCGTTGCCACAACTCCTGGCGCAACTCCGGCTCCGTCGCCAGCACGGCGACGGCGGCCAGGGCGGCGGCGGTGGTGGCCGGCGGCAGGGCGGTGGCGAAGATGAAGCTGCGGGCCCGGTTGATCAGAAAGGCGATCATCTCCCGCCGGGCGGCGACATAGGCTCCGTAGCCTCCCAAGGCCTTGCCCAGGGTGCCCATCACCAGGTCGACCCGGTCGGCCAGGTTGGCCGCCGCCAGCAGGCCGGCCCCGTTGGTCCCGAACAGGCCGGTGGCGTGGGCTTCGTCCACCAGCAGGCGGCAGCCGTAGCGCTCCTTCAGGGCCACCACCTCGGCCAGGGGGCAGAAGTCCCCATCCATGCTGTAGAGGGACTCGACCACGATCAGGGCCTCGTTCCTGCCCCGATGGCGCTTGAGCAGGTCTTCCAACTGGTTGCAGTCGTTGTGGGCAAAGCGGTGGAGGGCGGCCCCGGAAAGGCGGCAGCCGTCGTAAATGCTGGCGTGATCGAGGCGGTCGGCGAAAACCACGTCATGGCGGCCCACCAGGGCCGGGATAATCCCGATATTGGCGAGATAGCCGCTGCCGAAGAGCAGGGCCGCCTCCTGGTCCTTGAGGGCGGCCAGGGCCGCTTCCAGCCGGCGATGCAGCTCGAAATTACCGCTCATCAGGCGGGCCGACCCGGCCCCGGTGCCGTAACGGCTCAGGGCTTCAGCCGCTTCCACCAGCAGCAGCGGATGGCGGGTCAGCCCCAGGTAATCGTTGGAAGAAAAATCGAGCAGGTCTTCCTCGCCGGCAAAGCGCACCCGGCCCCCGTCGGGATGTTCCAGGGCCGGCAGCCGGCGCAGATTGCCCGCTTTTTCCTGCCGCGCCAGAAAATCCTTAATATCCATCAAAAACCTCTTGTCGCTTTAACAACCCAAGCTGCCGGCATTGGCCGGCCCGGGCCCGCAGGGCCGGTTTGGGCTAGAGCGGCAGCGCGGCCCGGTCCCCGCGGCCGAGGCGCTCCGCCTCCCGGTTCTGCTTAAATCCACAAAGCCGCCATCTCGGCGGCAAACTTGCGATCGGCCTCGACGCTGCGGCCTTTCTGGGTCAGGTAGCCGCCGATCATCATGCCGTCGGCCCCGGCCAGGAAGGCGGCTGCCAGAAAGTCCTGGAGGGCGACCTCGCGGCCCCCGGCCAGGCGGATGCAGATTCCCGGCAGCAGTAGGCGATAAAGGGCGATGGAGCGAATGATTTCCCGCACCGCCAACGGCGGGGAAGCGGCCAGGGGAGTGCCGGGCAGGGGAATCAGGATGTTGAGCGGCACCGAATCCACGGCCAGTTCCCGCAGGTCCAGGGCCATATCGATCCGGTCATCTTCCGTTTCTCCCAGGCCGAAAATTCCGCCGGAGCAGACCTCCAGGCCGGCCTGCTGGGCGGCCCGGATGGTGGCGACCCGGTCGGAATAGCTGTGGGTAGTGGTCATCCGGGGGAAAAAGCGTTCCGAGGTTTCGAGGTTGTGGTGATAGCGGCTCATGCCCGCCGCCTTGAGCCGCTCCAGGGTGGCCCGGTCGATAATCCCGAAGGAGCCGCAGACCCTGATTCCCACCCGCCGGCGGATCGCGGTGACGGCCGCCGCCACCGGCTCCACCTCCGCCGCCGGCAGGCCCCGGCCGCTGGTGACCAGGGAAAAGCGGGTAGCTCCGGCCTCCCGGGCGGCCCGGGCGGCGGCCACGATTTCCTCGCTCTCCTTGAGGGGATAGATCGGCGCTGCGGTCCGATAATGCCCCGACTGCACGCAGTAACGGCAATCCTCGCTGCACTTGCCCGACTTGGCGTTGATAATGCTGCAGAACGAAAAAGCCTGCCCCCGTTGGGCGCGCTTCACCGCCGCCGCCCGGGCCACCAGTTCGGCCGTGGGCAGCCGGCGCAGTTCGCCAATGTCATCAGAACCGATCATAAACCGCCTCCCTCTTCAACTCCAGGACTCAAGGTCGAAATTGTAAGATTAACAGATTCAAGGGGCAAGAGACAAGGGGGATAACGCGGCCGGCAGGGCTGGCGACCCGATAGGCCCCTATGCGAGTCGGCCCAATCGCCGCAAAATCCCCCACAAAACCCCACCCCAAAGCTAAACGGGCAGCAGTGCCGCAGGTTGCGGCAAGCGGACCGGCGCCGCGTACATCAGTACGCAAGCCGGGCCGATCGCCGCAAGATGCGGTGCTGCTGCCCGTTTAGCGAAGGCCGAAGATGCCGCCCTTCTTCTTGACCATGGCCGGAGCTCGGCCTTCCCGGCGGCCGGGGCGGGGGGCGCGCACCTTTTTGGGTTTGGCCAGGGGCGGCGCCGCGGCCACCTCGGCAATGCTGGCCGGCAACTCGCCGCCTGCGATGGCGGCCAGGTACAACTCGTAAAAGGCCTGGCAGCGGGGGAAATAGCCCTTGCGGACCAGCCAGCGGGGCCACTGGGGCTCCTTCTTGCCGGCCGCCGCTTCCAGCTCGGCGCCATGGGCCAGCAGCAAGGGCAGGTTGGCCAGCAGCACCGCCAGGGCTTCCTTAGTATGGCGCTTGATGTTGAGGGGGACCAGGATTTCGTCCAGATCATTGCGCAGCTGCCGGGAAAAACGATAGGCCGCGGCCCGGTCGGGACGGCTGGCCAAAAGCTGGAACCGGGCTTCGGCCCAGGGTAGCAGCAGCAGGGCGAAGATAATTTCCTCGGTCGGAGTTTTACCGGCGGCCACGGCCCGGTCCACCACGGAGAGCAGTTGGAAAAGCAGCCCGGTCAGCGGGGTCGGCCGGGCGATCTTTTGCAAATCGGGCTGGTCGGGGTCGGACTCGGGCAGCACCTGCTGATAAAAGGGAAAAAGACGGGAGAAAATCCCGCTGGCCAAGGCCAGCTCGGCCCAGGTGCGGCTGGCCCCGGCCTGGAGATCTTTGAACAACTCGTCCCGCAGGCGGGAGTCCGGGCACAGGCTCAGCTTGTCGACATGGCGCCGGATGGCCCGCCAGGTTTCCGCCTCGATGGTGAATCCGGCCCGGGCGGCGTGGCGGATGGCCCGAAGCATCCGGACCGGGTCGCCGATCAGGCGACGATCGGGATCCCCCACCATACGGACCAGGCGCCGGCGCAGATCCTCGACCCCGCCGGTGTAATCGATGACGCTGAAGTTTTCAATCTCGTAAAAGAGGGCGTTGATCGTCAGGTCGCGGCGAAAGGCATCCTCGGCGGGATCGCCGAAGGTGTTGTCCGAGGCCAGGGTGGCGACTTCGCCGCCGTTGAGTTCGAACTCGCTGCGGCAGCGGAAGGTGGAGACCTCGATGATCTTGCCGCCGGGGAAAAAGACCTGGACCAGGCGAAAGCGCCGGCCGATGATCCGGCTGTTGCGGAACACCTTGCGCAGCTCGCCGGGCTTGGCGTCGGTGCTGATATCGAAATCCTTGGGGGTTTTGCCCAGCAGCAGATCGCGGACCCCACCACCCACCAGGTAGGCCCGAAAGCCTTCATCCCGCAGGCGGTGCATGACCTTGAGGGCCTCGCGATCGATCCTGGCGCGGGATATGGGGTGGTCGGAGCGGGGAATTACGCGGGGTTCGGAGGCAACGGGTTCGGTCATATCGGCTTGGCGGAAAAAGGACGAAAGACGAGCGTCCTCCGACAACTATCCTTGCTCCTTGTATACTGATTCAGCCTGGCTGACAAACTGGTCGAAAACTTCCCGCACCGTCAGAATCTCCTTCATCTTCCAGACATTTTCCCCGGAGAAGAAAAGGCCCTCCTCCAGGTCGCCATCGAGGGCCTTC
>Ga0114946_10003732_pt1 | contig 10194 bp, 9 predicted proteins | sample WalLakDeSediment_FD_88676 | JGI IMG/M metagenome (GOLD analysis project Ga0114946, IMG submission 88676) | Lake sediment microbial communities from Walker lake, Nevada to study Microbial Dark Matter (Phase II) - Walker Lake 11/02/13 Deep Sediment | ecosystem: Environmental > Aquatic > Freshwater...
AGAAATAATCGCAAATCGCTTGGTTGAGTATGCAATGACTAATAACCCATTGGTAACTGCTAATGTTGCCTCTCAATTTGGTGGATTCTTTGGAAACTACAAACAAGTTTTTGATATTTATAATGATATGTTTGTTTGGATACCTATTTCAATTGATGTTGTTGGAATCAATTCTTGGATTGATAATAACTTTGATCCTTGGTTTGCCGCAGCCGGACTCAGAAGAGGTATTCTTAGAAATGTTGGGAAATTAGCATGGAATCCGAATCAAGAAAATAGAGATGTTCTTTATAAGAATAAAATAAATCCTGTTGTAAATTTCCCATCTGAAGGAAATATGATTTTTGGTGTAAGAAGTTGTTACGCTCTCAAATCTCCTTTAGGTGACCTTTACAACAGAAAGACTTTGAATTACATTTCTAAAAACTTAAAAGCACTTTTAAAGGTCGCTTTATTTGAATTCAATGATACAATCACACGAAATCAGGTTGTTGCAGTTGTTGAACCTTTCCTTCGCTCAATTCAAGCAAGAAGAGGATTAACAGATTATCAAGTTCAATGTGACACCTCAAATAATCCTCCTGCTATTGTTGAGCAAAATATATTGATTTGTGACATCTACTTAAAGATGGCTAATGTTGTTGAAGTTATCGAACTTAATTTCATTATCACTAAAAACTCTGCTGAGTTTACTGAATCATAATTAAAAATGAAGGGGGGAAACCCCCTTCAACCCAAATCTCCTCTAAATAGTATTAATATAATGTTTTATTTAGGAGATTCATAATGAAACAGGCACAAATAAGAAAAATGTTTAATGAAAAGATTATTGAAAAAAATCTTTTTGAGGTTTTCATGAAATTCAATGATGAAGATAATTTAAATAAGTTAGAATTTTATGAATCAAATCTTCAACAAGTCAATTTTTTTAAAAAGAAAGTCTTTGATTATGGATCTAAATATTATCTACAAAATAAGCAAAAAGAGGAATTAAACAATATCCAAGAATCATTAAGAGAAAAGGTTAATCATCTTAATTCAACATTTTCAGATAATGCATATTTTTTAAAAATTGAAAAAGAAACTTTAGAGAAGAGAGGAAATAAACACAATTATAATGTTTTTAAGATTTTTTTATTAGAATATCATAAAATCAATCTATTCAATGACATTATAATGGAGAGCGAGAACTTCTTTACAGAGGGATTTTTCCCTCTTCAATTCTCGAATTTACCGATTAATTTGAAAATTGAGTTTTATGAAAAGATTATAAAATTTATTAAAAAGAATAAGAATTTAATTAATCTTGATGAAGATAACAATATTGAGTTTCATGATTTATTATTAATAAATTTAAAAAGGGAAATGTTCTCCTTTTTCATTAAACTGTTTCATAAAGATAAACAATTAAAATATGTTTTATCTGAACTCTTTAATTCTTATCCAAGTATGAAATGTTCTCCATATTACGACATCGAAAATTTTCTGGAATTACTTTTAGAAAATCCAACACCAAACAATTTAACAACGATTGAAAAAGTTTTAAGTATATTTGTTCTCAAAAAATGGGATATATCCATGAATATTTTGAATTTAGATTTAATGGAACAAATTTTAGAAGAGATGAAAGAAGAAGATATTTTTCAGATTTAATTATAATCCAGGTATAACAGAAGAAGGTAATCCAGCTAAATCAAGTGGTGCCATATCAAGTCTATCCCAAGCATCCATGGCAAAAGTAACATCGTATCCAACAACTTCTTCATCACTTGCTTGGTCAACTGTTATTTCTGCTAAATTATAAGGGAAAACATTAACTAATTTATAAATACCTATTGGAACATCAACACCCGGAGCAAGCATAAAAACTTCCAAGTCTTTTGTAATTGCTGGTGTAATCATTCCAAATCCAGTAAGATTGTCAGCCATAACACCAAGCCACGCTTCAAATGCCGTACGAGTTGAATATGTAATATCTTCTTGAATAGTTATAGTCCAATCTTGGAATTTTGGTATAACTCCATTAAAATACAATTCACGACCTCTAAATTTTATACCAATCTTAGAAACTTCTTTACCAGGAATTTTGGATCCTTTACAGTTAACCATCTTAACATTTGGAATTCCGGTAATCCAGAAATTATAGGCTAAAAGCGGATGAATAAACTGAGCCTTGATGTTCGCAATCCCCATTCTATAAGGATTTGCAGTATTTGGGTTAAAAGTCATAATATATCTCCTTCAAAACATTAAATAACACTAATCATATGATTATTTAGTTTTTTAAAAATACTTTTTTGTGATATATTAATTTATGAATGAATTGCTTTTAAAAGAGAAGTTAAAACAAATATTATTTAAGAATCAATTATCTCAAGATGAAATTGAAATATTAGATGACCAAACCGATTTTTTAATTCAACCATTTCATTTTCCAGAACAAAAATTTTGCTTTTTAAATAATATACTTCAATATCCAAAATGTCCAATCTGTAATAACATATTAAGGGTTAAAGATGTTAAAAAAGGATTTCAAACATTTTGTTCCATTCGATGTCGTAGAAGTGATTTAGGTAAAAAATTATTAAATGAAAAAACTAAAGAATATAATTTAGAAAAATATGGTGTGAAATGGGTTCAACAAAATTCCGAAATTAAAGAACGAAAGAAAAATTCTAATTTAGAAAAATATGGTGTGGAAAATGTTTTTCAAACGGAAGAGGTTAAGGAAAAGATTATCAAAACTAACTTAAAAAAATATAAAAAAAAATCATTTTCACAAACAGAAGAATATAAAGAGAAAACTAAAAAAACTCTTCAAGAAAAATATAAAGTAAATCATGTTTGGGAAAAAAACTCATCGAGTCGAATTAAGTGTGAAATAACCAATTTAAAAAAATATGGTGTTAAAAATGCAATGCAAAATGATAAAATTCAAACTAAAATGAAACAAACTCAAAGAAAAAATTATTGGGAAATATTCAATCTATTATTAAATAAAAAATTTATTTCTCCTTTATTTTCTAAAGAAGATTATTTAAAATATTTAAGTCAGGAATTTTTATGTAATAAATGTAATCAAATCTTTCAAAGCAATCAAGTTAACCCACAAAATATTTGCTGTCCTTTTTGTAAAAAATCCATCTCAAATTATGAAATGGAAATTCGAGAATGGATAAAATCGCTTAATTTATCGACTCAAATCATATTTAATTTTCGTCAAAAATATGAAATTGATATATATTTACCAGATTATAATTTAGGAATTGAGTTTCATGGTCTTTATTGGCATTCAGAGCTTCACAAACATCGTAACTATCATCAAGAAAAATGGCAATTTTTTAAAGATAAAAATATACAAATAATTCAAATTTTCGAACATGAGTGGATTCTTAAACCATGGATTATTAAATCCATTATTAAAAATAAATTGTCATTAAATGAGAAATTGTTCGCTCGGAAATGTGAAATTAGAGAAATCTCAAATAAAGATTTCTCATCATTCTTAGAAATTAATCATTTACAAGGTAATGCTTATTCATTAACAAAAATTGGTCTTTTTTACCAAGATGAACTTGTTCAGGTAATGTCTTTTGGTAAATCAAGATTTAATAAAAATTATGAATGGGAAAACATACGAACTTGTACGAAATGTGACTATCATATTGTCGGTGGTTTTAATAAATTACTTCAATATTTTATACGAAATTATAATCCTCAAAGCATTATTTCATATGTTGATTTAAGATATTTTGATGGACGAGGATATTTGAAAAATGGATTTATTCAAAAATCTATTTCTGAGCCAAGATATTATTGGTGGAAATTAAATTCTTTAAATGTTTTCATACGAAATCAGTTTCAAAAAAAACTTCTTTCAAAAAAACTTTCTAATTTTAATGATAAATTAAGTGAATCCGAAAATATGCACAATCACAATTATTTTAGAATTTATGATGCGGGAAATATTGTTTTAACATTTCATTAATAATTATCCTTTAAGAGCAATCATCTTAGCATCTTCACTTTTTTTCCGATAATTCATTTCCATAATTTTACCAATAAGCTCAGTAGTATTCTGTATGGTTTGATTTTCATCGGATCTATTATGATTCTCAATTTTTACATTAAGTTGATCCTTATCTTTTTCAATTACAGACTTATTTAAATCGGAAACCATTAAAAACATTTGAGCCAACACATCATATGCTCTTGGCACATTAGAAATTTGAGAGAGAACAGTCACCATATATTCATTTAACATAAATTTGGCTTTTTCAAGTAACTCAATCTTATTTTCTAAAACATAATTATCAATATCCTCTTTTTTTATTTGAGATTTAAGATTGTTTATTTGCTTCTCAATCTCTTCTAATTTCTCCTTTCTAAGTTTCTCAATCTCCTCTTGAGACATTGAAAGAATATTATTTAAATCATCGTCAGAAGCTCCTGCCTGAGGTATCTTAAGAGATGGTAGATTTGTTCCACCCATAATAATTTGATTTAAATCTTTATCAGTTTTTTTAGACATTTTCTCCTCTTCTATCAATAACAAAATTAATTGTTTTGGTTAAAGTAATAGTATCTTTAGTGGCAGTAGCGACTAAAGAAAAAGATTGTTCTTCTAATGGTGTTCCTTCAACAGTAAATTGAAATGGAATATCAATCCCATTAAGAGTTAAACTATATTCGGTATTTTCATATTCTGCATTTAACCAAATAAACTTTGGAGTTTTATATGAATAATTATTTTCAACTCCTCCAACAAAAGGTTCTATTGGACCAATGAAGGGGGGGATATTAATTGCAAAATTAATTGTAGTCGAAGCAATTTGAACTTCTCCTGCAACCATCTTTTTTGCATTCACCACTAATTGATGTGAACCATTTATAGCATATGAAGTTCCCAATTTATATGACACTTCATTAATAAATGCTTCATATGTGTGTTCGGGAATTTGGAGAACATTAATCTCAACAGGTTGAGTTGCAATAACACCCTCATGTATTCCATAAATAGTTGGCTCTTCTGGAAATTCCGAAGAAATCTGAGTGTGAATATTTAAATTTTTTTCATTATAATAATTTAAGATTAATTCTATTGGTAAATGAGTTTGTTGAATTGGAGGATATAAATATCCATCAAGAATAAAATCTATACTATATTGAAGAATTCTTTGTCCTCCTTCAGCCTCATATTCAACTGTATGTTCTTGAGCCAAAGTTCCGAGTGTTATTTTACAGGTACGAAAAACATTTAAGACTGGGATTTCTTTTACATGTATATTTCTTGCTGGAGTAAAAAATGGTAAAATTTGTTCAAGAATTTGATTTAATTCTGTTTGATATTTTGTCCATATTGATAAAGTAAATGTAAATTTATAAGGAACTGCTGTTTGAATCCACTTATTAACTTTTTGATTCCAATTAATATTACCACTAATTCTTTCAAATTTATTAGTTCCTCTTTCACCATAATCATGATCCATCCCATTTAAACTAAAAATCATTCTTGGTAATGTAGATGCGATATTAATATCATCTGGTAAAGATTGATATTTTCTTAAAAACCAATGTAGTTTATGACTATAACTTAGTGGAATCTTTTTATTTTTTACTATGGGTGGTGAAGTAGAATCATCAATATATTGAACATATAAATTATTAAATAGATCACCAAAGGCAATCGTGTATGTTTCAATTGTCTGATTGAAAAAATAATTCATTCTAAAAATCTCCCCCAATACTTCTTCTTTTTATTTAGTGATTTTAAAAATTCCTAAATATATTTATGTAACTGAAAAATTTAACTTGGAGGAATTACAAATGATTAAAAACAACAGACCTATGGCGATTAACATTTCTTACAAAGGACGCCAAATAGGATTTTCTGCTGGTGAGTGTAAAAAATTGGCTCACTTTTTTACACCAATGGAAGAATATATTCTTGCAAAAAGATTTGGACTTGAGTATATTGCTGAAAAAGAGGTTCAAGAAAAATTGACTACAGAGACTCCTAAAACTAAAGTTCAATCTGAAAATCGTGAAAATGAGTTAAAAGCAATATCAGACGAGATGAATTCTGGAAAGGATGTTGAACAGGAAATGCTTCTTAAACAAGTTCAAAACTTAAAAATAGAAGCCCTTAAAGCTATGGAAGCGGTCGAACAAAAAAGGATTCGGACAGAAGTGGCAGTTGATTTCGAACAAAAGCAATTTCAAGAAGATGATATAATATCTATGAAAGACAAACTTAAACAAAAAACTTCTATTGTAGAGGGTCCAGTTGAAAACTTAATTAGTGAGTCAAATGAAGAAGTTCTTTTGGAGAAACCAACTAAGAAGACTCCCGCAAAGAAAACAGCTAAGAAGACTCCCGCAAAGAAAACAGCTAAGAAGTAAAGGAGATTAATCATGTCATTGCATGAACCAGCAAATATGTTTGAATTGATAGATTGGATTTTTAGAAAGTTGGGTGGTGATAATATTTTCCAACCACCCGTTGGTGGAATTATTGAGGTTGATGTTACTCCTATTCAAGCAATTGATAGAATTATGGAAGCAATCAGAAAGTTTAATCAAGAACATTTATCTGGTTATAGAGAAGTTGTAATACGATTAGATTCAAAAAAGGGGGTAAGTGAATATGAATTGCCCCCTGAAATTTTGAGCATACAATACTATATGGAAATAGATGACCATACCTCTCTTTTTGCATTAGATTATCAGATTAAACAATCAATAGGAATGAGGCTTTCTCAATTTGATATTGTTACGATAGAGTTAATGTATCAATATTTGGCTCAATTAAACATTCAAATTGGTAAAAAAATAAGTTACTCATTTAATCAATTGGATCACACATTGATATTAAATACACCTCCAGATAGAGACTCAGTAATTGGGTTGGTTGCTAATGCGGCTATTAATCCCGAAACATCACCGGCACTTTGGAATGATATTTGGCTCAAAGATTTTGCATTTCAATTAATTAAATTACAATGGGGATATAATCTGAGAAATAAATTTTCAAATGTTACTTTACCCGGAGGAATTCAGATTGCTGGTAAAGAAATTATAGACGAAGCCTCTGACCAAATTTCAAAACTCGAAGAAGAACTTTCTCTTAAGTGGCAAAAACCCCCAAAATTCTTTTTTGGTTAATGAATAATACCAGCTTCTCTTTCCATTTTTTCTAAACGAGTATAATAATCAGGTATTTCATGTAAATGATCCATTGCAATTTTTAAAGCAATATCTTTATCATTTGTATGTTCTGTTTCAACTTTAATACCCTTAATTAACTGGTCTAAATCAAAATTGGTAATTTCTTCATCATCTGCAAATCCACCCTTTAACGGATTCACCCAAGTGAGCATATTAATTCCCAATCTTTTTAATTCTCTATCATAATCTTCATGTTTGGTTTTTTCTGATAAAACATGAAGATTTTCAGTAGAGTCTTCATTTAATACATGTTTTCTAAATGATTCCATTATTTTCTCCTTATTAAAATAACCAACTTATATCATTTCGAGCCTTTTCTATTTCCAAATCCTTTCGACTTTTTCCTTTATCTCCACCCAAACTTTGAATAAATAATGATTTATTTTTTAAATCTTCCGCTTCCTTTTTTTGAACTTCATCTTTATATTCATTCATTACAAATGGGTTAATTTTATCAGAATCGAATTCTTCATTCTTTTCTTGTGCTTCCCGAGAACCTTCTTCATAGAGAATATATTTAAAATAGTCCTGAGTTTTAGCCATATAACTAAATATTACAAGAGTCATTACTAAATCATCATGATAACCACTTTCCGCTGAATATGTTCCCTTTAAAGGATTTCTAACAAAGTGATACAGTTCATCGATAGTATCTGTATCGGGAATTATTAATTTATGATTTTCTATGAGATATTTAAGAAATAAACAACCCTGTTTCTTTGATTTTTTTGTTGTTTTAATTCCTAAGTCTGTGTAATTTGTTATTTTCATTTTTGATTCACTTAAAAAATTAAGATTTACTATATTTGGATATTCCAATTCGTGCCATAAATCTTTAACAATAGAAGAACCATTAAAATTATTCTCAACAATAATATAAGCATCATTAAAATAAGTTGCCAATTGATAAATAATATATGGGAATTCAATAATTCCAACTTCCGAATTTTTAAAAGTCGCCACAACTCTGAATGGAGAGGTTGTGACATCTACCACGCTACAAGCAGAGGCGTCTAATCCTTTTCCCTCACCAACATCTGCTATTAAAACATATGTGTGGTCTTTAATATTTGGAATACCTGCAAGTCGTCTAATTGGTTTATCATATATTTTTAATCCTTTTATATATTGACCATCTATAGTCAAATTCAATTCCAATGGTGGTCTTCTATGATTTCTTTCCATGTATTCAATAGCGATTCCATTAATCAACATATCAGAAGTATCCAAGAAGTCTCCACCAAATTCTTGATTGAATTTCTCTTCGCTACCTAATTCTTTAATCTTATCTTTTTTCCAAGCCTCATTTCTATCAGGATGAGCATCCCAAGGTATGTCTTTAGCTATAAAAGGAGATTTTGTGACTTTTCTATTTTTAGCATCCATAAAAAAACGATAAAAATGATTTTTTCCTTTAGGGGTTGAAGATATTAATATTCTTGATGTTACAGAAGCCGCAATAACTGGAAATGTTGAATCAATGAAATCCTCAATAATATTTTTAGGAATAAGAGCAAACTCGTCAATATAAAGCAAAGAAATAGTTTTACCAGAAATAGATGCCGCCGATGTTGATGCCGCCGTAATTTTACAACCATTTTCAAATTCAATTGAGTGTTTATTCCATTCTCTAATCCCCGGTTTTAACCAAACTGGCAAATGTCGATACATTATTTTAATTCTATCTAAGATTTCCTTTGTTGTGCTTTGTTTATTAGCCAGAATAGCAATTTCTTTATTTTTATTAAACAATACAAAAAATAAAATTAATGCCGCCGAACTGGTCGTATTGTGACTTAATATATTATTCGAATAAAATGTGTGGTCACTAGTTGGAAGAAGTTGCAAATCAAACATATTTTCTTGTTCATTTTTTGCTATTATTTGCTTAACTCTACTCAATCCGAATTTAGTTTGAATTAAATCGTTCTCAGTTAACTCATTCACTCGTTTAGGATTCCCAAAGGAATCAATGACTAAATGATGATCCGCACAATCAATAAAACAACCATTTTCTAATTCCAATCTATAAATTTGATAGATAACAGTTTTCAAGACACTTAAAATTGGACTCCACCCATTATGAGTTTCAACTTCATATTCTTGATTTAAATATCCTTCTTCAATAAACTTCAGTTCTTCATCTTGATATTCTGCCATCATTCTTTTTTCAAATTGATTATTATAAAAACTACCAATAGTAATTTCTTGTTCATCATATTGAAGCCAATTAAAAATCTTCTTCTTTATTTTACCAAACATGATTCACCTAAATTCAACATTCTTAATTTATTTAGAGTTTTTTGAAATCAATGTTTCAATTTTAGAAATAATATCCTCTATAATCTTTTCACCATTCTCTCTGAAGTCGGATTCCCAAATTAAGCTTAAATGAATATCGTTTTGTTTTAATTTAACATTTCTTTGTAAATCTCTTTCCCAAATCTCAATCGCTTTTTTACCATTAATTATTCTATTTGGTTTATATTTTTTTGGATTTGCATGCCAATAATCTCCTTGAAACTCTAATACATAATTTAATTCTTCAATAAAAAAATCTAATTTAAAATTTAAAAAAGATTTTTCTTCATTTAGTTCAGCAAAAAAACATTTCTTTTGATATTTTTCTGGTAATTTATTATAAATGCTCCAAAAAAGTTCCTGAGAAATCTTTGAGAAATTATTATATGGTAAACTTGTTAACCACTTTTCTTGTCTTTTTTGCCAAATTTCTAATCCCTTTTCAATACCATATTTCTTAATACAAATTTCTTTGGAAAATGTGATTTGATGTTTACTTAATGCTTTTTTGGCTTCTTCTTCAGATAATCCTTGTTTTAACCAATATGAAAGAGTTCTTTTATTATTTCCACCAAATTTATTTGATTTTGAAATTTTATTAACTATCATTTTCTTCTTTTCCTTGATTTCTTTTGATGATAGATTTTCATACTTCACAAACGATTC
>Ga0114946_10003733_pt1 | contig 10192 bp, 8 predicted proteins | sample WalLakDeSediment_FD_88676 | JGI IMG/M metagenome (GOLD analysis project Ga0114946, IMG submission 88676) | Lake sediment microbial communities from Walker lake, Nevada to study Microbial Dark Matter (Phase II) - Walker Lake 11/02/13 Deep Sediment | ecosystem: Environmental > Aquatic > Freshwater...
AAATCAGTACCCAGGTCGCGGAGTTGTACAACCGGTTTTCAAATTATACACATAAGCACGTGTTTGGCAGGGTAGCCGATCTACTGTTGTACCTGCATCCGGGTATTTATCCCGAAAACCCGGTCAACCTCACCCTCTCCCGGCAAGACCTGGCTGCCTTGTCGGGTATGACCAAGGAAAGCCTGATCAGGGTTATGAAAAAATTCAAGGAAGACGGAATCATTACCCTGACCGGTGACCGGCTGGAGATCCTGAACCGCGAGAAGCTGGAATCCATCAGCAAAAGCGGGTGATTTTTCAAGTACAGCAGGAAGCGGTAAACCGCAACAAGGTCAGGTTGAAGTCAGGCAGTTTGAAAAAACTTCCCATTGGTTATCCGACAGGATGTTCTCCAGATGTTGCAGCAGCAGCTTATATGACCTTGAGAAGGCCTCCGCATGGGAAGCACGGATGCGGCCAATGCCTTCGACAAATCTTTGCCGGAGTTCGTTAATTTTTTGGTGATACTGTTCCATGTCAATTTCACCATCCTGGTATTGTTTGTACAATTCGCGCCTGGCCAACTCCATGCGTTCGAAAAGGTTCCAGTAAGCCCCCCTGTGATTCCAGATGATTTGCCTGTTGCGTATTTCATAGGCCCTTAATCCCCTTCTGATCTGTACAACCTGCTCCTGGGCCGGTTCAACACTCCGCAAACACAGCAGGAAGGTGTTGCGACCCTGCTTGTCAACAGCTAAAAAACCCTGCTCATTGGCCGTATATTCATCGATCAGCCCGTCGCCGCGCATAAAAAACGGACTGTTGTCACTGCCACCTTCCGGCTTGAGCGTCAAATAGCGCTGGTTGGCAAATTCCACCAGGTTTTCTATGGTCAATGGGGTATCTTCAGACGGTTTTTCCAAATTTTCCTTGTTGCACGAATGGATCCCAAGAAAAAGAAAAGCCAGCACAAAAGCCCCTAATATCTTTTTTGTTTTCATTGGATAAGTTTTTTAGCATGAACAAGTCATTATGCGAAGATAAAAAAAATCTTTTACATCCAACTGATTTGCCACCAATTTGATTACCGGACAGTTAATTATTTTGGATTATAATTCATTCCTTTTTCGGGCGGGTGATTTCAAAGTATCCGTTTTGATCGTACCTTTGATGAATCAATATCAAAACATTTTCTGTTTAAACACAAAGGGAATTAAGTATGGAAACAATTATAAAAGAAGCAGTAACCCGCAAAGAACTGCTTCAGTTCATTAAATTTCCTGACAGGCTTTACAGGAAAAACAAGTATTATGTGCCGCCGCTTCATTCGGGTGAGCTTAACAACTTGTCAAAAAAAAGCAACCCTGCCTTTGAATTTTGCGAAGCGAAGTATTGGCTTGCTTACCAAAATAATGAGATCGTTGGACGTATTGCCGGGATCATCAATCACAAGTTCAATGATAAAATTGGTAAAAAGACCGTTCGTTTCAGCTGGCTCGACTTCGTGGAAGACATAGCGGTTTTACAGAAACTCTTGGAAACGGTTGAAATGTGGTCCCGGCAATGGGATGCGGAATACATTCACGGTCCGCTTGGGTTTTCCAGCCTTGACTCCCCCGGGATGCTGGTTGAAGGATTCGAAGAGCTGCCCATATTCGTCGGAAAATATAATTTCCCTTATTACCCTGTTATGATGGATAAGCTGGGGTTTAAAAAAGAAGTTGACTGGGTGGAATACAACGTGAAGGTGCCGGCAATTGTCCCCGAAAAATACCTCCGGGCGTCAGCGGTCGTGATGGAACGATACAACCTGCACTGCCCCAGGATCAAAAATAAACGAGACTTGCTTCAATATGCCGATGGGGTATTTGCGCTGTTAAACCAAGCCTATGGGCATATTTTCGCTTTCACCGAGTTGTCAGAAAAACAGGTTGAGAAGTTAAAGAAGCAGTTTTTCCCGATGCTCCGGCCGGATTTTGTATCGATTGTGCTGGATTCCAGCAACAGGGTCGTTGGTTTTGCCATCAGCATCCCCTCCTTGTCAAAAGCATTCCAAAAGGCCAAAGGTCGCCTGTTCCCTTTCGGCCTGATCAGCATCATGCGCGCACTGCGAAAGAATGACACCCTCGACACCTTGCTTATCGGCGTGGATAAGCATTACAAGGAAAAAGGGGTGACTGCGATCATTTTCAGTGAAATTGGAAAGGCCATCATGAAAAACGGGATCAAATACATTGAAACCTCCCGCGAACTTGAACACAACAGGAATGTGCAGAATTTGTGGAATAAATTTGAGCCGAGGCAGCACAAGCGATCACGGTGTTACATCAAACCGTTGGGCTCCTGACGGGGAAAGTTCCCGGAATTTTGTACCTTTGAATAAAACCAACATGGTAATGGCAAACATGTTTGCTGCAGGATCATTCTTTTTCTTCCGGATTTATTTTTTCAGGACATTCCGGTATTTGTTGATGCTTGTTGCCCCCCTATTGTTTCTTTCCCAATCCTGTGAAAAAGAAAATTCGGTGGATGCTGATCCTTCTCCGGAATATGTTTACGAGGTGCATTTCATTGATGTGGGACAGGGTGATGCCATTCTGGTACTGACGCCGGAAAAGAATTTGCTTGTTGATGGTGGTTTCAGGGACAGCGGCATTGCGCAGTACCTTAAGGATCAAAATATTGACCGTATCGACTATGTGATTGGCACCCATCCGCATGCCGATCATATTGGCGGACTGATTCAGGTGATGCAGACATTTCCGGTGGGGGAAGTCATTGATCCGGGGGTTGTGCATACCACCTTCACATTCAATCAATACCTCACCACCATCGACATCCTGGATATTCCCTTCACGGCTGGCCGCAGCGGCATGGTCTACGCGCTTTCAGAGCATGCTCATTTCAAGCTGTTGCACCCGGTCAATCCGGAACAAGGCAGCCTGAACAATGCATCGATTGTGGCGCATGTGTTTCTCGATGAGGTCAGCCTGTTGCTAACCGGCGATCTGGAATGGGAGGGGGAGCAGGAAGTTCTTTCCAACCACAATAACATCAGCAGCACCATTCTGAAGGTGGGGCATCATGGCAGCAACACCAGCAGCACCACTGCCTTTCTGCAGGCTGTGAACCCGGAGGTCAGCGTCATCATGTGCGGCGCCGGAAATGATTACGGCCATCCCCACCAGCAGGCCCTGCGGCGGCTGCAGATCCAGGGGGCAGACATATACCGTACCGACCTCAATGGCCACATCGTGGTGAAAAGCGACGGCAAAGAATATACCGTTTATCCGGAGCGGGAATAACAGAGGTTCATCAACAAACTGAACCCCTTTGCCACCTATTTTACCGGCGGCTTCGGACCAAGATACAGCGAACTGTATTCGGTTACCTTGTAGATGTTTCCAACCTTTTTCACCGTCACAGGCCTGTCACTGTCAGCCCCCCGGGTCTTCACGAAAAGCTTGATCCGGACCCCGTCGGCAGCTGCACTGTAGCTGTAAAGATTGGTATACATTTCAACCACGAAGGGTGGGCCATCGGGCTCGTAGCCATTCTGTGGATTGGCCCCCTTGTAGTAAATGAATGGCAGGTAGTCGTATTGTGCGAGCCGCTGACGCAAGGTGCTGACATTCGACATGATGTAGCCTTCGTAGTTTCCGGGGTTGGATGACGCCGAAACCAGCGGACTGGTGCAGGTGGCCGTCATGCATTTCATCCCCTCAATGGGGTACTGCTGGTAGATGCGCATGGCAATGATCATCATCGCCACGGCACCCTGAGGGGTGGTGGCTATCTGGCTTTGCAACTCTGTGAACTTCCCGATGGTATGGGGTATGCGGTTGAAGGTGACAGTGGTCTCCGACTCCTTCTCATCAAATTTTTCCTCATTGATCACTCCCTCCACGCTGCCTTCCACGGGGCCCTCGTCGGGCGGCAAACCAATCTCTGCCTCTCCGGCGGCGGTGTTGTTCTCTGATGCCGGATCGGAGGTGTCGCTGCGCACCGTTGCATTCAACCTTATCTTGGTGCCCTCGGCCAACCCATTCTTTACATCGACCACCAATGTCAGCACCTTATTCGCCCCTGAAGCCATGCTGCCAAGATCCCATTCCACCCGGTTGCTGCTTTGGCTGCCATTGTTGTCGGCACTCACAAAAGTCACATCATTGGGCAGGGTGGCATTCACCACCACATTGGCAGCCTGATCAGGACCGGCATTGCTGATGGTGATGGTGGCGGTTATCTGTTCCCCGGCAATGGCCGGATCAGGTTGCGTCGTTATTGTAACTGAAACATCAGCGGTAAGCTGGTCAACCTCCGCTTCACCGGTTGCGCTGTTGTTGGCCTGGTCGGGATCGCTGGTGCTGCTGCTTGCCGTAAATTGCAGGCTGATCTTGGTACCCTTTGCCACCCCGGCATTTACCCGTATCTCCAACTCAAGCACTGCCTGGCTGTTTGCAGGGAACTCTCCCAAATCCCAGCTTACCTGTCCGCCCAACAAACTGCCGCTGTTGTTGGCACTGACAAAGGTGACATGCGGTGATAAAGCACCAACAACCCTTGTGCTTTGCGACACGCGCGGTCCGTTGTTTCTCAGTGTAACCGTGTATTTGATGATTTCACCCGGTTTCGCTGAATTTGGTGAAATTGAAACACTTAATGACAAGTCGGCCTCATTGGGGCCCTCCTCCTTTTCTTTCTCACAGCCCAACAGGGCCATGCAGAACAATCCCACAAAAAGGAATAAAAAAATTACAGGGCGGATGGCATCTGTTTTCATTGGTATAAATATTTGGTTTAAAAAGGGTGATTTGTTTGTATGCCCAAATATATGACAGATGGGGCTGCGGCATATAGAGATAAACCCCTCAAAATGCATAGGGGATTTCCCTTATTTTTGGGATAGGTAATTGACTCAATTCTGGTTTGGGATTTGCCGGCGGCACGATGATGCGTGGGGCAATAGCCTGAGAAGGTTTTCGGGTAGCGGCCGAAAGGGAGATCCTTTGCATTCAGGCTCAGAGCTCTATGATTTTATGCTTGAAGGCATAGCGCAGCAGCTCTGTGGTGTTTTTCAGCCCTAGCTTGTGCAGGATGTTTGCTTTGTGGTTCTCGACTGTCCGGGGGCTGATAAACAGGCGATCCCCCACTTCTTTGAGGCTGCAGCCTTCGGCCAGCAGGGCGATGATTTGTTTTTCGCGCAGGGTGACGACCGGCATATTGCTATCTGTTTGTTCCTGCAGGCGTTTGGTATAGCTTTTATAGATGATGGCCGATATGCGCTGCCCGAAATAGGGCTCCCCCTGTGCGGCACAGTGAATGGCCTTGACCAGTTCAAGGGAAGAGGCGTCCTTGTGCAAAAAACCGATCGCACCCCTGCTGACGGCCTCACAGACGATGTCCTCCTCCATCTCAGCGGAAAGGATCAATATTTTCATGCCGGGCGCCAACTGGCTGACCGGTTTGATCAGGTCAAGGCCTGAGCCATCCGGAAATACGATGTCGAGCAGCAGCACATCGGCTTCTGTCCGTTTAACCACATCCAACAGCCCGGCGGCCCTGTCGGCCTCATCAACCACCACGATGTCCTGGTTGCCGAGCAACAGCGACCGAATGCCGGCACGTACAATCTGGTGGTCATCTGCGATGATAAGCTTTATCATGTGAAACAGCTGTTAATGATCTGTCCTGAATTAAACGCATGAATAATACAGGCAATGCCACGAAGATACATATTTTTACATTAAACCCGGCGTATTATCGGACGTTATTTGGACTATTCGCCATATACCAGGCAAAAAAGGTTATACAGCAACAGATAGTCCAGTCCGTTGTATTCGCCTTTGTGCCATTCGACGGTTCCCGGGCCGCGGCGCTGGGGCCATACAAAACGGTTCACCGACGACCATTCGTGGTGGTATTCCTCTTCACGGGCGTAGCCGGTGTATTGCTTTTCGGCGGCCTGGGCGTATTGCCCGTAATTGAAGGGGCCATGCCTGGGGGCTGTGTTCAAAAGGTATTCATACCAGTGTCTTTCTGCCTGGAGCGCTCGCGGGCAATCGCCATGCAGCAGGCAGGCGATCAGGGCCAGGTGTTCATACTGCTGGTTTGCGACCGAAGGCCGGTTATGGTGGCGGTTGAACAGCCTGATCAGTTGCCGTGTAGACCAGACATGGCCGACAGTGGCCACCGTGGCCGTATGGTAGAGGTCATCGATATTGCCATTGCGACGCATTCGCTGCAAATACTGCAGGGCGGCGGCAAGGTTAAACCAGATGCGGCCGTTCACGGAATTGGCCCAGTGCATGTTTCCAAAGCCATGCGCAGTAATGGCATTGCCTGCTTCAGCAAAGCCATACTTCAGCAGGTTGGGGTTGGAGCCCCGCAAAACGGGATTGCCGGTATAAGGGTTTCTCAAATGCCAGTAAGGAAGGCAAATGCGGCTGTTGTCAAGGCCGAAAATGCGGATACAATAGCTGTCCTGCATCATGGAAATGATGCGGTAACCGGCCAGCTGCGCCCGCGCTGCAAGGGTATGGCGTTGCGCACCATAGTATTCGGGGATCACCCAGGTGGTGGTGTCATCGACCAGGGCCGCAATCAGCGATAACCCTATGACCAGGTTCCATACCTGGTCCTGGCTCATTTCATTCGCCCTTATATTGGGATTGGTATAGTCAGAGCTCACATCAGGGAAGTGTCTGAAAGCCGGGTTTTTCCAGGCCCATTCCGTTGTAAAGCCGGCCGGCACATCGTCGCGGATAAAGAAGCCGTCGGGCCCATAATGGGTATCACCGGCTTCGAAAAAGTCCGGCGCGGTCACGTCGAGCCGCTCTTTGGTAAGCAAAGCCAGGTGAAGCTCATGCCGGGTCTGCTCCAAGGGCTGCCCCTGCTCCTTCAACCGCCGGTACTCCGTGGCCAGCACAGCCATATAGTTCGAAAGGTTGATGGTGGCGTCGCCCCAGCGCATCTGCCGGCGCCCGGCATGACGGATCGAAGCCGGTATGCCCGTGCCCGGTTCATTGCCATCGCTCACCACCATAAACTCTGTCAGAAGGCGCTCACGGTAAAACCGGTACTTCTCTGCATTTTCAGCCGCGCTCTGGGGAAACAAAACGGCAAGACAGCAAAAATATGCCGCCAGAAAAGACAATAACATCCTCGTTCCCTGTTTGTAAATGTCGCCCATTGTACGTGCTCCCGCTTAACAATTTGATCCCGGTACAACAAATTTACAAAAACCCTGCCGCTTTTAACCCCTGATGGTGAGAAGGCATGAAACCCCGAAAAATCAAAAAAATTCAGTAACTTGCAGCATTTCAGGCACGGTTTTCGTATTCACGGATATACACATCCCTGCGAACCAATCATTCTTAACCGCATAACCATGAAAAATCCGTTCGTTTATAGCGCCTTGCCCTGGGTTTTCAGTCTTTTTCTTTTTTGTGGGATGGGGTCGTGCCAGAAAGATGATTCCGACCTCCAACAAGAGCCCGGCGAGATCAGGCTTACCACAGAGCAGCGCCTGTTGCTGGATGAGGGCAGCGGCTTTGCCTTTGAGCTGTTCCGCGAAATGTCTGCCGAAGCCGGAAAACGGGAAAACGTGTTCATGTCGCCCCTGAGCGTAAGCCTTGCGCTGGCCATGACCTACAACGGGGCCGGAGGCACCACCCGCGATGCCATGAAGCAAACCATGCAGCTGCCCGGCCTGACCGACATAAAGATCAACGAGGCATACCACCGTTTGATCAAAGACCTGGTCTCGGTCGACAAGAAGGTGACGCTGAACATTGCCAATTCCATCTGGTACCGCCAGGGCTTTCAGGTGCAACCCCCTTTCATTGAAACCAACAAAAAATATTACGACGCCGAAGTCAGGGAGCTGGACTTTGGCCGGCCCGATGCCGTGACCATCATCAATGGCTGGGTGGCACAGAAAACCAACAACCTGATCGACAAAATCATAGAGCGCATCTCCAACCAAACGGTGATGATCCTGCTCAACGCCATCTACTTTAAAGGAGAATGGAAATACGAGTTCAGCAAGAGTGAGACCAGCCCGCAGCCATTCTTTCCGGATCCCGCAGAGCAACTGACCGTTCCCATGATGCACCAGCTGGGTTCTTTCCATTATTACCACAACGAGCTGTTTGCCGTGGCGGAACTTCCCTACGGAAGAGGAAATTACAGCATGCTGGTGTTCCTGCCGCATCCCGGCATCAGCGTTCACGAGGTGATCAACACCTTTGGCAAGGACACCTGGGAAGAGGTATCAGAAGGTTTATCGGGCCCGCAAAGGCTGATTATCCAGCTTCCCAAATTCAGGTTTTCCTTCGAGCTGAAACTCAATGATGTGCTCACCACCCTGGGCATGGGAGTCGCTTTCAGTCCATCAGAGGCCGACTTTTCGGGCATTAACCCCAATGAGCAGTTGTTTATCAGCGAGGTAAGGCACAAGGCCTTCGTCGACGTGAACGAGGAGGGTACCGAGGCCGCAGCAGTAACCTCGGTGGTGATCGACCGCACCAGCGCAGGTCCGGGAGCCCCCATCGCCTTTTATGTGAACCGTCCGTTCGTATTCATGATCCGCGAAAAATTCACCAACGCACTGATCTTCGCAGGCAGGGTGATGGAACCGGAATTATAACATAAAAACACATCCCATGAAAACCGCATTGAAAACCCCATTCACCTTTTTACTTTCACTTTTAATGATATTGGTCATGACAGGATCCGGAGGTTGCGAAAAGGAAGAAACCTTCAAAGACAACGAGCCTAAGCCCATTGCGCTTTCTTCAGAGCAAAAAGCCCTGGTGGAGAGCGGGCAGGGTTTTACCTTTGACTTGCTCAGGAGGGTGGCTGCCGAAGCCGGCGATGATGAAAACGTCTTCCTCTCGCCCCTGAGCGTATCGCTCGCACTTGCCATGACCTACAATGGTGCTGCGGGCACCACCCGCGAGGCCATGCAACAGGCCATGCACCTGCCCGGTTTGCCCACCGGAAAGATCAACGAAGCCTACCAGAAGCTGATGAAAGACCTGCTGTCGGTCGACCCGAAAGTGTTGCTGACCATTGCCAACTCCATCTGGTACGATGTCGGCTTCCAGGTTCAAATACCCTTTGTCGATGTGAACAAGAAGTATTACCACGCCCAGGTGAATTCGCTTGACTTTAAGGATGCCGGTGCACCAGACATCATCAACAAGTGGGTGGCAGACAACACCAACAACCTGATTCAGAAAATCATCGACAGAATTCCTGATGATGCCGTGATGTACCTGATCAATGCCATTTATTTCAAGGGGGAGTGGAAATATGCGTTTGACCCGGACGACACCTCGCCTGAACCTTTTTGGCTGGCCGGCGGTGGTTCAGTGGAGGTTGACATGATGCATCAGTCGGAGCATTTCAATTATTTCAGCAACTCACTGTTCAGTGCTGCCGAGCTGCCTTACGGCCGCGGCAATTACAGCATGGTGGTGGTGTTGCCGCACAGCCATACCGGCCTGCCTGCTGTTTTGGAGCAGCTGGATGATGCCTTCTGGCATGAGCTGCCGCAGAAACATTTTACCAGGACCGAGCTGATCGTTGGTTTGCCGAAGCTGCGGTTCGGCTTTGAACAGAAGCTGAAGTCCGGTTTGTCAGACATGGGCATGGGCGTCGCCTTTGTGCCGGGGGAAGCTGATTTCTCAGGCATCAACCCCGATGCTGAGCTCTTCATCAATGAGGTCATTCACAAGGCCTTTGTCGAGGTGAACGAAGAAGGCACCGAAGCCGCCGCCGTCACGGCCGTGGAGGTCGGCATCACCAGCGTGGGGCCTCCCCAGCCCATTCCCTTCAGGGCAGACCGCCCTTACCTGTTCTTCATCCGCGAAACCACCACCAACGCGGTGATCTTCGCCGGACGGGTGATGCAACCCGTTATTGAATAGGTATGGTGTACCAAATGGTTCCTGATGGCCTGTGCCCCCGGGTCGGGGGAATCCTTGCCTGAGGTTTTCCTGAACCGGTTTACACCTTTGTCACTTCCTGTGCGATGCGCACGGCCTGTGCCACGCGGTCGGGGGGTTACCTACCTGAGGTTTTCCTCAAACAGTTTGAGTATGCGTTTGTATTCATCCACCCAACTGCTGGTGGTGGTGAACGCGTGCCGTTCGACGGGATAGACCGCCAGTTCCCAGTTTTCCTTTCCCAGTTCGATGAGGCGCTG
>Ga0114946_10003734_pt1 | contig 10190 bp, 8 predicted proteins | sample WalLakDeSediment_FD_88676 | JGI IMG/M metagenome (GOLD analysis project Ga0114946, IMG submission 88676) | Lake sediment microbial communities from Walker lake, Nevada to study Microbial Dark Matter (Phase II) - Walker Lake 11/02/13 Deep Sediment | ecosystem: Environmental > Aquatic > Freshwater...
GGTCTTCGCCAGGTCAGCGTGCAACGGGTCGAGGGCGAGAAGGGCAGCACCGACTTCGTGACCCTCAGGATCATCGGCCGGCACGGAGCGGCAGTCGGTGGGCCGGCCCCGACGCTAGGGGTCATCGGCCAGTTGGGCGGCATCGGCGCCCGGCCGACGCAGATCGGATTGGTTTCGGACGCGGATGGGGCCGTCTGCGCTCTGGCCTGTGCGCTGAAGCTGACAGAGATGCAGCACCACGGTGACATTCTGGATGGTGACGTCTTAGTCGTGACGCACATCTGCCCACGTGCTCCGACGCAGCCGCACGATCCCGTGCCGTTCATGGGCTCACCGGTCGGCATCGGCGCGGCCATGGAGCATAGCGTGCTGCCGGAGATGGCTGCTATTCTATCGGTTGACACAACCCGCGGCAACAGAATCATCAATCACCGCGGCTTTGCGATCTCGCCGACCGTCAAGCAGGGCTACATTCTCAGGGTCAGCGAGGATCTGCTGGATACTCAAACCATCGTCACGGGCCGCCCACCCGTAGTGCTGCCGATCACCACCCAGGACATCACCCCCTATGGCAACGGCCTGTATCACTTGAACAGCATTATGCAGCCGGCAACGGCGACTGACGCCCCGGTGGTCGGCGTCGCCATCACTGCTGAGGCGGCCGTGCCTGGCTCCGCCACCGGTGCCTCACAGGTCACCGACCTGGAGATGGCCGGCCGCTTCTGTGTGGAGGTTGCCAAGAGCTTCGGCCGGGGCGCCTGCAGGTTCTACGATCTTGGCGAGTGGGACACCATCCAGACCCTCTATGGTGGCCTCCATGTGCTCCAGACCGGTGGCTACCGGAGTGAGACCCCGTGAGCAGGCGGCTGGGTCTGGTGACGATCGGCCAGTCGCCTCGCGATGACATCGTGCCCGGTATGCTCCGGCATCTTCCGCCGGCCGTGCAGGTCCTGCAGGCCGGAGCGCTGGACGGGCTGAGCAAGGATGCCATCGAGGCCATGGCGCCGTCGCCTGGCGAGTACGTGCTGATAACCAGGCTGGCCGACGGCAGTTCGGTCAGCCTCGCCCGGCGCTTGATCGTGCCCCTCTTGGCGGCAGCCGTGGCCAGCCTAGAGGACCAGGGGTGTGAGGTCTTGGCCGTGCTCTGCACGGGTACCTTCCCTGACCTGCCGACCAGGCGCCTCGTGATAGAGCCCGAGCGACTGTTCCACGCCGCTTGTGCGGGCGCTGTGGGCCGGCGACGTCTGGGAGCGCTGATTCCGTTGCCCTCTCAAGTTGCGCAGGCTGAGGCGAGGTGGCGCGAAGTAGGCGTGGATGCTGTGGTGGTCCCAGCGTCGCCGTACGGGCCGCCCGAGCCCGTGGTTCAAGCAGCCGTCAGATTGCGGGATGCCGGGGCCGAGGCTCTGGCGCTAGACTGCTTTGGGTACACGGAGCAATTGCGACAGCTCGTGCGGCAGGAGACGGGCCGCCCCACGATGCTTGCCAACACTTATCTGGCCCGTGTACTCGCTGAGCTGCTGTCCTAGAACGAGTTGGCGAGAGGACTTTCCTAGCGTCAGGCCCCCGCTAGAAGCGGAACCACCTGCCAGGTGCACCAGCACCGGACAAGTGGTCCCTCATTGGCTAGGCCTGTCGGTTTGATGGAGCGAATGAGCTAGGTTGGCTGCTGCGGTCTAGGGCCAAGCTCCTTGTCTAAAAGGTCCGAGACTGCATAGCCTCGATGCAATTGCGGCATACCTTCTTGCCGCGGAAGTTCTCGACATTGTACGCGTTGCCACAGAACACGCAGGCGGGCTCATACTTGCGCAGGATTATCTTTTCGCCGTCTACGTAGATTTCCAGGCCGTCCTTCTCGGCGATATCCAGCATCCTGCGAAGCTCGATTGGAATGACAACCCGCCCCAGCTCATCGACCTTACGAACGATGCCGGTGGATTTCATCACAGCTGCCTCTCCCCTCCTTAGTCACAAGGTTACTATCCAGACCTAACGGTACCAGCGATGTCAGAAACAGTCAACCCCTGTCGCTTGCCCGCTCTGAGGCGCAGCGGGCAGGGGCAGTGCCGGCGCCGCAGAAGTCAGTGACCTAAAGCACCAGGTAAAGCGGATGCGCCACCGGGCCTCCCCCGCCTGCGCGGTGAGCGCCGCTGCGGAATTTGTCGGTAAATGTCGAAAGAGGAGCCCTTCAAGGATGCCGTGTCAGGGTCCGGTCCGGGGCAGGCACACCTGGCCCCGCAGCCAGTCGCCCAACCTTCATCTTGACACCTCTCAGGTCAGCGGCTAAGATGGGGCCACGGATTTGCACAGCTCAGGCGATGATGGGGATGAGTAGGCGGCCCAGCCGAACCTGCAGAGAGCCGGAAGTGGTGTGAGCCGGTGCTCGGCCGCCGCCGAACATGGCCCTGGAGCCCCAAGCTCGAAAGGCTGGCCCCGCCGTTGGTTGGTGGCTTGTCCCGTAGAGCCGGCGCGAGGCTCGCGTTACAGGGCCGGGGCATGTCACCGAGCATCTCAAGCACGGTGCGTGCCTTTCCGAGGCCGGGCTGCACCTGCTCGGCAGAACTGGGGTGGTACCGCGTAGACCACGCCCCCGGGTTGTCCGGGGGCGTTATGTGTTTGGTGGGGCGGAATTGGAGGTGGCCAGAATGGCCGGAGAACAGGACCGGAAGACATTTTACATCACAACACCGATCTACTATCCTAGCGGCAAGCTGCATATCGGACATGCTTATACGACCGTGGCGGCGGACTGCATCGCCCGTTACAAGCGCCAGTGTGGCCTGGATACCAGGTTCTTGACCGGTACCGATGAGCATGGGATCAAGATCATGCGCAGCGCCGATCAGGCTGCGATGTCCCCACAGCAGTGGGTTGACCTCCAGTACGCGGAGATCAAGAACCTATGGCGGATTCTGGACATCAGCTATGATGATTTCCTCCGTACCACCGAGCCCCGCCATGCCCGGGTCGTTCAAGCCATCTTCGAACAGCTGTTCCGCCAGGGTGACATCTACAAAGGCGCGTACGAGGGAATGTACTGCGCGCCATGCGAGAACTTCCTGCTGGAGCGACAGGTTGTTGACGGCAACTGCCCGGACTGTGGCCGCCCGCCTGAACAGGTCAGCGAAGAGGCCTACTTCTTCCGGATGTCCCGTTACCAGGACCGGTGGCTGCAATACGTCGAGGACAATCCGGAGTTCATCCAGCCCGCTTCGCGCCGCAACGAGATGACCAGCTTCGTGCGCCAGGGGCTTGAGGACCTGTGCGTCTCCCGGACCACGTTCGACTGGGGGATCAAGCTGCCATTCGATTCGAAGCACGTTGTGTACGTGTGGATTGACGCTCTGACCAACTACATCAGTGCTCTGGGGTATGGCGAGCCCGGCAGCCTCTTCGAGCGCTACTGGCCCGCCGACGTGCACCTGATGGCCAAAGAGATTGTGCGACATCACGCGGTGATCTGGCCCATCATCCTGATGGCCGCCGGCATCGAGCTGCCGCGACGGGTGTTTGGCCACGGTTGGCTGGTGCTCGAGGGCGACAAGATGTCCAAGTCCAAAGGCAACGTGATCGATCCCGCAGTGCTGGTTGACAAATATGGGCTGGATGCCGTGCGATACTTTCTGCTGCGAGCCATGGCCTTTGGGGCTGACGGAAACTACAGTGAAGACGCGCTCGTGCTGCGCACGAATGTCGATCTCGCCAACGACTTGGGCAATCTGGTCCACCGGACCCTGGCGATGGTCGAGCGCTTCGCCGACGGGCGCGTGCCCGTCCCAGATTCTGGCGCCGTCGGCGAGCGGCCGCTAGCGGTGCAGGCAGCCAAGAGCTGGCAGGAATACCAGGCGCGCTTCGAGCGCCTTGACCTACCGGCCGCGCTTGGCGCGGTGATGGACTTGGTCGGCCGGGCCAACAAGTACATCGACGAACAGGCTCCGTGGTCCTTGGTGCGCGACCCCGCGACCAAACCACAGGCGATGACGGTGTTGTACGATCTTCTTGAAACCGCGCGCGTCGCCGCCGTCCTGCTGCTGCCGGCTATGCCACAAGCCCCGCGGGAGATTCTGCGCCAGATCGGCCTAGATCCGGATGAGGTGGATTGCACACTGCCGCGGGCCCTGGCGTGGGGCGGCCTGCCGCCTGGGCTTGTGGTTCGAAAGGGCAGCCCCATTTTCCCGCGCATTGACTCTGATGCCCTAGGCGGCGGGCCGGGTGCGGCATCCTCAAGTGGTGGCGATGATGGCGGCAGCGACGTGGGCACAGGCGATCAGCTGGAGGAGCAACAGGGCCGGCAAAGCGACCAGATAAGCTATGCGGACTTTGCCCGGGTTGACCTGCGGGTTGCGAAGGTGGTTGAGGCCGACCGGGTTGAGGGCACCGACCGCCTGCTCAAGCTGCAGATTGAGCTGCCTGAAGGGCGCCGCCAGATTGTGGCCGGCATAGCTGAGCATTACCGACCCGACGAGATGGTGGGCCGCGATGTGGTCGTTGTTGCGAACTTGGCACCGGCGTCCATTCGCGGCTGTGAATCGCGCGGGATGTTGCTGGCTGCTTCACACGGTACAGAGCTTGTCCTAGTCGGTCTGGACCGTTCGCTGCCTCCCGGAGCCAAAGTTAAATGAGCGACAATGTCGTCATGCCGTTCGCCGACACGCATGCCCACTTGGATGGGTACGAGGCCGAATTGGACGCAGTGCTCGACCGGGCGCATGCCGCCGGCGTCCAGCGCGTGGTGGCCGTGGGCATCAACGTTCGCACCTCAGAGTTCGTGCTTGACCTCTGGCGCCGGGCCGACGGGCGAGGGCCTGACGCCCGGCCGTGGCCGCAGCTAGCTCTGGCGCTTGGTCTGCATCCGCACTACGCGTCGCGGGCCTCTCGTGAGGCTGGCCGCTTGGGGGAGCTGCTGCGCGCCGCACAGGCCTCGGGCGCGCCCGTTGCCGTCGGCGAGACCGGCCTCGACTACTATCGCGATCGCTCACCGCGCATTGACCAGCGCCGCTCGTTCTGGCAGCACATTGAGTGGGCGCATGAGCTCAATCTGCCGTTGGTGGTGCACGATCGCGACGCCCATGATGATGTGTTGCAGGTGCTTCGCGACGCTTCACCTTTGCCGGCAGGCGGCGTGATGCACTGCTACTCCGGCGATGCTGCAATGGCCGAAGCCTGTGTGGAGCTTGGCATGCACATCTCGTTCGCTGGCCCGATCACGTTCCCGAATGGAGCGAGGCAGCGGCAGCTGGCAGCTCGGCTGCCGCTGGATCGCGTCTTGGTGGAGACGGACTGTCCCTACATGGCCCCCGTACCGCACCGCGGCAAGACCAACGAGCCGGCCTATGTTGTTCACACGGGAAGGGTGCTGGCGGCCGCCCGAGCCGAGAGCGACCAAGAAGTGCTTGAGGCACTCTGGAACAACGCCACGGCGCTATTCTGGCGAACTGGGCCGTATAGCGTGTGAGTTGCCGAGGAACTCCTGGGTCACAACCGTCCGGTCAGCCTCGGCGTCGAGCGCCGCTAACTACCCGTCAATCTCAACTTCTCCCTCGACCTCGACGGGAATGCGCATCGGCAGTTCTGCCAAGCCCACGGCCGAGCGAGCGTGCCGGCCAGCGTCGCCGTAGAGCTCGACGATTAGGTCGCTGAAACCGTTGATCACCGACGGCTGCAGGTGAAAGCCGGGTGCTGAGTTGACCATGCCGAAAACTCTCAACCAGGCCGTCACGCGGTCAAGGTCGCCAAGCTCCCGGCGGAGGCTGCCCAGCACGGAAAGCGCGGTAAGACGAGCGGCAGCATAGCCCTGCTCCAAGGTCAACTCGGCACCGACCTTGCCCAACGGCTTCGCGAGCGTGCCGTCAGGGTTCTGAGGCGCGTGGCCAGAGATCAAGACTCTTCGGCCAGAGACCCGCACCCAGGGGAAGGGCAAGGTCATCCCGTCCGGTGTGCGCAGGGGCTCGGGCAACACCAGACCCATCTGGTGCAGTTTGGTTTCCACCCGCACGACGCAACCCTCCTCTAAGAGACGCTCCCTGACCGCTCAGCCTACGGACACCAGCCACCAGGCGAGCAGAGAAAGCGCCATGGTCAGTGCAATCGGCCACAACCGGCATATCTCCATCAGCCGGCGGCTCAGCCGGACCGCATGGCTGTCGGCGGCCCAGGGGCTTTGGATGATGAACACGAGCGGCTTACGGTTCACCACTGTGGCGACCAGTCCGCCGGCCACCACCATGAGCACTAGAGAGCTCAGCAACAGCGGCCCGTAGGTTTCGACGTTAACTGCCGCGAGGAAGACCAATCCGGCCGTGGCATTGAAGGCCGCATGAAGCAGAACGGCTGGCCATATCGACTTGTACTCCAATGTTAGCCAGCCCAGCACCCAACCGAGGGCAACCGTGCCCGTCAGTTGCACAGGGCCGTGGCCGAGGCCAAACACCAGCGAGGTCACGATCAGTGCGGGCAGGCGACCCCATGGTTCGAGGGCGCGCAGTAGAAGCCCCCTGTAAAGTATCTCTTCAAACACCGGTACCAGCAAGATCACAGTGATGGCCAGGCCGAGGCCAAGACCTGGGTATTCGGACACAACGGCATTAGGCCATAGCCATTGCGCGGGCGCAACAAGCACTCGCGGCCACAACATCAGTGGTAACAACAATACCCGTGCCATGCGCAGCCAGCCCTCGGTTGGCTTGCCCAGCCGCAGCAGCTGGGCGGCGGCGGCGGGCCGAGGTGCTATGCGCACGGTGGCAAGCAATACGGCAGCCAAGCTCAACAGCATTGCGAAAGTAGGCCAACGCCAGAACAGCGCCGGCAGAGCCTGAGCCCAAAAGAACCAGGGCAAAAGGCGCCGGCCGGCATCAGGCGCTAGACGCATAGGGCTATCGGCCATCGAACCTCCTCAGTACAGACGGTCTATTCAGCCCTCAGCTCCGGAATCCCCCCACAGCGGGCGAACCAATGCCCGGGACCCGGGCCGGCGTATGGGCGTCTGGCAGGTAGGCGGAGGCCTCTTTGTCGAAGAGATGTGCCCATTGGCCGGTAGGGATGCGTTTGGGTTCCGGCTGGCAGCACCAGGAACCCATCCAGGTCCGTCCGGGGGTTAGGGAGTGAACGCGAATGTCGAGTTCGTCGAGTTCGTCGAGTTCGTCCGCTGCGGCCGAGCAGAGGGCCCGTGCCTTGGTGGTCGGGGGGACCCGCTTCATAGGATTGCCGTTGGTCGAGAGCTTGCTGGCAGCCAACTATCAGGTGACCGTGCTCAATCGTGGCTCTCACAGCGACCGGTTGCCTGACGGAGCGGTCCCGATTGCTTGCGACCGCAAAGACCATGCGGCTCTGACGGCGGCCCTGGCGGACCACCGGTTTGAGGTGGTCTTTGATCTCGTTGCCTATTCCCCGGAGGACGCCACGGGTCTTCTGTCCGCGCTGGGTGAGACCAAGGCTGTTCTTGAGCACTTTGTCCACATCAGCACGGGCTCGGTGTATCTGCCGACCGAGCGGTTTCCGCTTAAGGAGAGCTTCCCGCGTGGGCTGCGAGGTCCGGGTTATGAGTACGGTGACCGTAAGTACCTTATCGAGGAGATGCTGTTCAGGGCTCACCGGCGCGAGGGGCTGCCGGTGACCGTGATCCGGCCGGGGGTTATCTTTGGCCCGTGGAATTACGTCTATCGAGAGGCCTTCTACTTTGACCGCCTCCTGGCGGGTCGGCCCTTGCTCGTGCCGGGCGATGGCACCGTGCTCACCCAGTTCGGTTACGTCGACGATCTGGCGGCGATGATGCTTACCGTTCCGGGCAACCGGCGAGCGATAGGCGAGGCCTACAACTTCGCGGGCGAGTACGCCGTCACGACCGATTACTACATGCGCACGATCACCGATGCTGTCGGGGAGCGGTTTGGCAGCGAGCCTGGATCAGGCGCCCGGCGGTGGACCGAGCCGGAAGTGATCTACTATGATCCTGTCGCTGTCGGGCTGGAGCCCGCGGAGGTGAGGCAGGTGTACCCGTACCGGTGGCGCGAGCACGTTGTGCGCGACATAAGCAAGGCCCAGGTTGAGCTAGGTTATCGTGAAGGCGTCGACTTGGCCGAGGGCCTTCGACGGGCTCTCGTCTGGTACCTGGCCGGGGGACGCAAGGAGTGCGGGTTCTCGCCCAACTTCGAGCTGGAGGATCGGATCCTGAAGACCTTGGGTCGCTAGGTTAGGCCGTATGGGGCCGGGGAGGCGTGCAATGCCGAGTCATGGGCCTGGTGAGACCGTGAGTTCTGCCGCCTTCCCTCGGCACCAGGCCGACGGGGCGGGCGCGAGGGACCCGCAGTCTGCTCGGACCTCGGCGCGTTGGGCACTGCTACTCCTGGTTGTCCTCGCAGCCGCGGCTGCGTACGGCTACAGCTGGGCAGCGAAGCACGTCACGCTGATTGTCGACGATACCGAGATTGGCCTGGTTTCGCTGCGTCGGACAGTGGCAGGCGTGCTTGAGGACGCTGGCGTGCCGCTTCACGAGTCCGACCAGATGACGCCGGGCCCCGACGAACCGGTAGGCGACGGCGAGATCATCCGCATCCGGCGGGCCTTCCCGGTGACCATAGTTGTCGATGGAGCCGAAACCAACGTGGTCACCACCAGCCGCACCGTTTCCGGTTTGTTGGCCGAGGCTGAGGTAACGTTGGATGAGCATGATCGGATTGACCCGCCCCCCGAGGCGCTCCTTGAGCCGCACTTGACCATCCGGGTGGTCAGGGTGACCCATGACTACGAAACCGAGCTCTGGCGGATCGCCAGCAAGGTGACCCGCCGCGAGGTGGATCGGTTGCCCCAGGGCGTGACCGAGGTTGTCCAGCCAGGTCAGGATGGCTTGGAGGAGGTCACATTCGTCACCGTCTACGAGGATGGCGTCGAACTGGGCCGCGACCTGGTGGAGCGCGCGGTGGTTAGGCAGCCCGTTTCCCAGATTGTCCACGTCGGCACCGCAGGCCAGACCGTGCGCGATGGTCAGGTAATCGAGTACCGCAAAGCGCTGTCAATGATCGCGACGGCCTACTACTGGGGGCCCGAGTGTACGGGTAAGTGGGCCGATGGATACACCTACACTGGTCTTGAGGCCAAGAAGGGCGTAATCGCCGTCGATCCCCGTGTCATCCCCTTGGGGACCAGGGTCTACGTCGAGGGGTACGGCTTTGCCATTGCCGGCGACATCGGGGGCGCCATCAAGGGCAATCGCATCGACCTGTGCTTTGACACCCTGGAAGAGGTCCACGCCTACGGGATGCGCCGCGTCACGTTGTACATCCTGTGGTAGGTCGCCGTCCGCCTTCACCACCTGGGCCAGCGCCCCCACTCTGCTCTGTGGCTGGCGTACGAGCGCGCCTGGAGGCTGCGGGTCTGCGTCCCGTGCATCGCTGGGGGCAAAACTTTCTCTGCGATCCCGGTGTGCTGAAGGCGGTGGTGGAGGCGGCGGAGCTGTCGCCTGGGGACCAGGTCCTGGAGATCGGCGCAGGCCTTGGAACCCTGACCATGGCTCTGGCCGACCACGGCGCGCGAGTGCAGGCCGTGGAGGTTGACCCGGCGCTGTGCCGGCTGCTGCAGGATGAGATTGACGCTCAAGCGCCGCGATGCGCCAGTGTCATATGCGCTGACGTTCTGCGGGCGAGCGACGAACAGCTGGTGTTGCCTGCAGCAGCCACCCCCTTCAAGGTGGTCGGCAACATACCTTACTACCTGACGTCAGATCTGATTGAGCGGCTGCTGGCCGAATGGCCCGCGATGACCATGGCCGTGGTCATGCTGCAGGAAGAGGCGGCCAACCGGCTGCTGGCCGAGCCGGGAGGACACGGTTACGGCGTGACGGGTCTCATGATCCGCTACTTTGCGGTGGCAGAGCTCCTAAGGTCGGTGCCTGCGAGCGCGTTCTGGCCCCAGCCGGGGGTGAGATCGGTTATCTTGCGTCTCAAGCGCCGGTCGCGGCCCCCCGTTGTGGCTGACCCGGCGCCTCTATTCCAGTTGATCCGCGCCGCATTCGGTCGCCGGCGCAAGCAGATTCGCAACTCACTAGGTGGTCCGCCGCTCGGCCTGATGCGCGACGCGGCCAACGCGGCCCTCGAGGACTCCGGCATCGACGGGCGACGTCGGGCCGAAGAACTCAGCTTGACGGAGTTTGGCGCACTTGCAGCAGCCGTGGCACGCGTCGCTGCGTCCGCCGGCACCAA
>Ga0114946_10003735_pt1 | contig 10189 bp, 8 predicted proteins | sample WalLakDeSediment_FD_88676 | JGI IMG/M metagenome (GOLD analysis project Ga0114946, IMG submission 88676) | Lake sediment microbial communities from Walker lake, Nevada to study Microbial Dark Matter (Phase II) - Walker Lake 11/02/13 Deep Sediment | ecosystem: Environmental > Aquatic > Freshwater...
AAATCAACGCTGTTTTTGCTTTGCGCAATGTGTTATCAACCGTAGCATACAATGCCTTTTCTGTCGAATCAAATTGTAATTCCAGCGTGGCCACCCTGAATGGTGCCAAAATACCATCACTCAGACCTCTGGAATAAGCACATCCTACAATCACCTCATCCCCTGGTCTTGCTTCTTTTCCGGCTGGTGTGAAGTATGGTGTAAGAATATCTTCCAAGCCATCGTCATTCCGCTCATAGGTGGCCGTCAGCCCGAGTCGTTCATCAAACATCTCACTAAGTGCCAGTGCTGATTGCTGTGTCCCATAACGATGCACTTCATCCGCTATAAGCAATCCATGCTCGCAAACAGGGGTCGGCGGGTTGTTTCTTGCTGAATGTATGGTAGAAATGATGATATTATGTGTTTTAAAAGTGTCTTTGTGTCCACTACCGAATCTTCCTATGAGAACATCATCCGTCAAATATCGTGTGCATGCATCGAACCATTGTTGAAGCAGATCGATACCAGGGACCAGCACCAGGACATCTCGTTGCCTGGCAATGGCATCGGCTGCAGCAAGGATTCCTACAGCTGTTTTGCCGGTTCCGGTAACGGCTTCCACAACACCCCTTCGGCCTTGATTCATCCAGGCCCCCAATGCTTCCATTTGCCAGGCCCTTGGCTCACTACCATACAACACACTGTTTATCTGTGATTTAGTTGCAATTACACCTTTGTCTGAAAGTAATGCCCTTAGTTCATATTTGCTTTTTCCCGGACTGGATAACAGAACAACAAATATTTCATGCGTTAACTTTCTTCTTTTTTCTGTGGTCAGTTCTACTTTGGCCATTTGGATTGTTTGCTTATTTGTCTGACCGACAAGATATTGTGTGTAAAAACGAACTTTTTAATCTATGCAAAATTGTATTTTAGACATGAGCCCACTCCAAAAAGCCTGTTTTGTGCGATATTTAAAAATACATGACTTGATAATCAGTGGCTTATAAAGGCAAAAAAACCAAAAAGTGACTTTACATAGTGGGCTCAGACATAAATTTTAAACAGAACCATCTGAAGCGCTCTCAATGGAGCCAGCGGAACAGGCTGACAAATTGCTTTCAAATGTAAATTAATTATTTGATTTGCGATTATCAGGGGGCTAAGCCACCACTACAAATCGACCATGTAACAAACAGTTAATGAACTTGTTAAAGCCATGCAAGCAGGGCTTATATTATTGAAAGAAGAAGTTATCAATCCTCTTGAATGGAAGTTTTTAGTATCTTTGACATTATGGATAATAAGAAGATTGATACACAAAAATTAATAAAATATTGAATTGAGAGCTCCAACGATGATTATGATACGATGCTTGACATGTACAATGCTAAAAGATACAGTTGGTCATTATTTATCGGTCATTTGATGATCGAGAAATTATTAAAAGCTTTGTATGTCAATATTAAATCAGACTATCCACCTTATATTCACAACTTACTGAGGCTTGCTGAAAAAGCAGATATCAAACTTGATAAGGACAAAAAGGAACAATTGTTGACAATAACAGCTTTTAACATCAATGCACGATATGATGATTACAAAATGGGTTTTAAGAACCGTTGTTCTCCGGAATTTACAGGGGAGTGGATTGATAAATTAAAAGGATTGAGAAGATGGATAAAACAATTAATAAATCAATAATAGATTATATTAGATTGATTCAACAGAAATATCCGGATATTGAATCTGTTTATGTTTTTGGTTCCTATGCGAGAGGAACTTATAATCAGGACAGTGATATTGATTTAGCCTTAATTTTTAAAAGTCTGGATGACTCAATGCGTTTTGATGTTCAGGTTCAATTGATGCTATTGGCTTCTCAGATAGATACGCGTATAGAGCCACATCCGATTTCTTATGATGATTTTTGTTCCGACACTCCATTTGTGGCTGAGATTAAAAAATCCGGATTTGAATTTTTTGAAAAAGCTACATAAGCAGGTATCCACCCGGCCACTGGTTTGCCCTGCGGTCGATCTATTCTTTTTAGCTGGGGAATGCAAAATACTGGAATCCCGCATATATTGCTCCCTTTCCCTTGTAAGCAACAACTCCAGAATCATGTAATTGGTCAGCAGGATATCGGGGGGATTGTCTTCAATCTTCTGCCTTTCCTCCTCGCCCTCCTGGCCAGTATAACGCTTATAGGTAATCGGGAAATCCTCCCCATAATTTTTTGCAATCTTGTTGATCTCTTCCACCTGGGAATTGATCAGGGCATTCATTGGGTACACCAGCACAGCCTTTACCCCTGGTGCGTTGTGTCCACCCAGGATATGGTTAAATATGGTCCCCAGAAATGTCAATGACTTACCCGATCCGGTACCAGAGGTTACTACAAAGCTCTTGCCGGCCGCACCCAGACGAATGGCTTCTTCCTGGTGAACGAACAGCTTGAAACTGCCAAAAGTCCTTTCAATATCGGGGTGAATGATGCCTTCGCCAATAAGTGACTTGATGTCAGCGGCCCTTTTGAAAGATGGGTTGAACTGTATCAGAGGCTCCGGGATGTATTCATCATTTTAAAAGGCACCATCCACCACCTTGCGGATGCGCTCGTCCCTGATTATGTTAAAACTCTTGAGGTAGTCTATGTAATCAGCAATGATTTGTTCGTGGATTTTGAATGCCTGCATGCGGTTGGCGGGTTTGTCGCAAACAAACATACAAAATATCCGGATTAATTAGCAAATACTTATGTTTTTAAAGCATATGCATCCCACAAAAATAAAATTCTCAGCCTCCCCATTTCAGAAATAGCGCACTTCTCCTCAAAGTGGTATCCAGGTACTACTGGAAATGATCGTGTCTAATTTCTCGTTTTGGCAGGGGAAAAAAGAGAGGGGAAAGGTTTATTATTTCAATTGTGATATGACCAAGAAAAGGGGATTAATGAAGCGCCTAACTCAGACTTTGTGTCTCAAAATGTATCCGCAAAAACAAATCAGCCACTCACGATATTCTCGCAAGTGGCTGTTTATCAGGTGGGCCCAGCTGGGCTCGAACCAGCGACCAACTGATTATGAGTCAGCTACTCTAACCAACTGAGCTATGGGCCCATCCTTGCATCCCCGCATGACAATATGCCCATTTTGGGGATTGCAAATTTACTTAAAATCTTCCATTATCGAAAACATTTTTTTTACTTTGCATGATGATTTGATAATTGGATTAAAGAGTATACACTTTGTAATGCAAGGAAACCCTTATGCCCATTCGCAACATTATTTTCGACCTCGGCGGGGTGCTGCTCAACATCGACTACCAGGCCACCATCAATGCCTTCAAGGATTTTGGGGTCAGCAACTTCGACCAACTGTTTGCCCAGGCATCCCAGGAAGACCTGTTTGACAGGATCGAAAAGGGGAAGATCACGCCTGATAAATTCCGCGATGAACTAAGAAGGATTACCGGTTTACCACTTACCGACGAGGCCATTGACCAGGCCTGGAATGCCATGCTGCTTGATCTGCCATGGCATCGCCTTGACCTGTTGGACGGCGTTAAGGCCCATTACCGGACTTTTCTGCTGAGCAATACCAACGCCATTCATATATCGGTATTCCACGACTATCTGTACCGCACTTACGGTTTGAGAAACCTGGAGTCGTATTTTGAGAAGCAATATTTCTCTCATGAAATTGGGATGCACAAGCCCGACCGCGAACCTTTCGACCTTGTTGTTCGGGAGAACCAGCTGTTGCCGGAGGAGACCCTTTTTATCGACGACTCAAAACAACACCTTGCCGGTGCCCGGGCTGCCGGTATCCGGGCCTTTTGGCTCGACACCACCTCCATGCAGATCACCGACCTGTTTACCTGGAAATACCTGCTGCGCCCGGAGGTCATCGATACAAATGATTACTCATTCTGATTTTTATTTACGCTTTTTTGTCAGACCTGTCGGGTTTTTTTCTTGTCCATGGTAGGTAATTGAGACGCGAACAATCGCTATATCTCTCTGTGAGACGTTGCACGCAACGTATCTATGCTGTGAGACGTTGGACGCAATGTCTCTATGCTGTGAGACGTTGCACGCAACGTCTCTACGCTCATGGCTCTGTGCTTAGCGCTGATCTCTCCCTCTCTCCGTCCCTCAGTCCCTCAGTCTCTCAGTCCCTCCGTCCCTCAGTCCCTCAGTCCCTCTTCAATTTCCCCCAACACCTTCAGCACCTCCTCCACCGAGCCGGCGGTGACCAGCCGCATACGTATAGGCTTGAAGTGCGGTATTCCCCTGAAGTAATGGCAGTAGTGCCGGCGCATCTCGAACAATCCCGTTTTTTCGCCTTTCCATGCTGCCGATGCCAGGAGGTGTTGCCGGCATGTTTCCAGACGCTCTCCAATATCAGGAGGGGAGAGCACTTCGCCGGTTTCAAGGTAATGTTTCACCTCCCTGAACACCCAGGGGTTGCCGATGCATGCCCGGCCGATCATGATGCCGTCGACACCGTAGTTGTCAAAGGCTTGTTTCGCGGAGGCCCCGCCGGTGATATCGCCGTTGCCGATGATGGGGATGTGCATACGGGGGTTGTTCTTCACCTCTCCGATCAGGGTCCAGTCGGCCGTGCCGCGGTACATCTGGCAGCGGGTGCGCCCGTGGATGGCCAGCGCGGCGATGCCGCAGTCCTGCAGGCGCTCAGCGATGTCGACAATGTTTTTGGTTTGCTGGTCGTAGCCCAGCCGTGTCTTCACCGTGACCGGGATGTTTACGGTCTGAACGATGCGGCGGGTCATCTCCACCATTTTGGGCACATCGTTCATGATGCCCGAGCCGGCGCCTTTGGAGGCTACCTTGCGCACCGGACAGCCGAAGTTGATGTCGATAAAATCCGGTGCGGCGGCCTCTGCCGCCCTGGCCGCACCCACCATGGCTTCAATATGGGCGCCGAAAAGCTGTATGCTCACAGGACGCTCGGCAGGGGTAATGTCAAGCTTTTTGATGCTTTTGGCGGCATCACGCACCAGTCCGTCGGCCGAAATGAATTCGGTGTACACCCAGTCGGCCCCCATCTCCCTGCACAGCCGGCGAAACGGCGGATCGGTGACATCCTCCATCGGAGCAAGGATAATGGGCTGCCTGGCAAAGGAGATGTTGCCAAACCGGAATTTGTCATGAACACCCTGTCCCGAAATTCTTTGCTCCATAAACGCTTTTTATGTACTTTTATACCATACAAATGGATGAATGCCAACAAGAATTCTTAACCGCAAGGGGTCGCAAAGTGATGCGCCAGTAACGCTGAACTTTCGACTGTATGACTGGATGACCGTTTGACTGTTCGACTTCAACCATACAAATGTAACGGAAATATCCCATATGGATTACCGCAACACCTTCCGCCGGATGCACCCGTTTACCAGGATGCTGATGCTGGCACTGATCATGTTCGTAAGCCTGATTGTTGTGATGGCGCTCGGATTGTTTGCCGCCATCCCATTTTTTGAGATCGATATTTGGTCTTACCTGGGCGGGGGCGAGCCGGCACCGGCCGACCTGCGTTTTATTCGGTATTTGCAGGCAGTGAGCCATGTAGGTCTGTTTATCATCCCATCTGTATTTTTTGCCATCGTGGTAAGTCACCGGCCGCTGCATTTCATGCACGCCGCCCGCCGGCCGGCTTTCTGGACGGTCGTCATCTGTGTGATGATCATGCTCGCCGCCCTGCCGGCGGTGAATTACCTGAATCAGTTAAATCAAAAGATGGTTCTGCCTGATGCACTTAAATCGATAGAGATATGGATGAGAAGCGCAGAAGATACGGCGGCGGAAATGGTAAAAAAGATCCTGGTGATGCATTCATGGCAGGACATCCTCTTTAATCTGTTCCTGATCGCCGTGCTCCCGGCCATCGGAGAGGAGTTTATCTTCAGGGGTATCTTACAGAAGCAATTTACCCAGTGGACAAAAAACCGTCACCTGGCCGTGATCATCACCGCCATATTGTTCAGCGCCATGCACCTGCAGTTTTTCAGCTTCCTGCCAAGGCTGTGGCTGGGTATCGTGCTGGGCTATATGCTGGTGTACAGCGGAAATATCTGGTACCCCGTGCTGGCCCATTTCTTTAACAATGCCGCAGCATTGTTTGTCTTTTATTATTATGGGATGGATGAGCTCAGCACCAGTCTGGAAAATCTGGGAACAGGGCCTTATGCGCTGACCCTGGCTGTATCCAGCCTGGTGGTGATCATCGCACTCTTTGTGGCATTCCGCAGAGCCGGGAAGAAGAAGAGACTCAGGGACTGAGAGACTGAGAGACGAGCGCAGGGCGCAGGGCACAGGGCGCAGGGCGCAGGGCGCAGGGCACAGGGCACAGGGCGCAGGGCGCAGGGCACAGGGCGCAGGGCGCAGGGATTAACTCAGGTTACTCATAACGCCATCTCACTCGTAATTCCCACCTAAATTTCCTTCAGCAACACGTTCTCACTGGCCTGTTCCAGGCGGTCGCTGAAGCTTTTAAGGATTTCCTTGAGCCTGTCCAGTTCGGGGGAAGGCTTCGCTATCAAAGTATCCATGCCGTTGCGGTCAAGGCGGTCAAGCACCATCTTCACACTGAATAGTCCCGGATCCATAGCAGGCTGGAAACCAACATCCTTGGCATGTTCCGTCCTGGTTTCGTTGACCAGTGAGACAGAAGAGAGGTCGTTCAGGATGGTTCTGACCAGTTTGTTTGGGATATGAAGGTTTTGTGCGACTTGCTCTGACGTCATGGGTTTTTCGCCTGTCATGAAGTTTTTTATCAGCAGTTGCATCACATAGAGTGAGAGGAGTTTTTTGTTAAACGGACTGATGCGTGATGATTCAGATTCGAACTCATAGTTCTCGACGTTTTGGAATGCGTAGGATATCTCTGCCCCAAACAGTACGATGACCCAGCTCAGGCGGATGAACAGCATCAGCAGGGGCAGTGCGGCAAAGGTGCCGTAGATGGCGTTGTAGCGCGAGACACCCACCTGGAAATAGATATAGTACCATTGCGCTACCTGGAACAAGGTGCCGGCGATCACTGCGGCGATCAGTGCCGACTTGAACCTGACATTGGTGTTTGGTATGACCATATACAGGATCAGGAACATGATCCATATCAGGAGATAGGGCGTCAGCTTTGCCATAAAGACCACCAGAGGGCTGAGGTACTGGCCGAGTGTAAATCCCTCGAAAAAGGGCACCACTTCCGATTGCAGGAAAACAGTGGTGATGCTTGCCATGATGAAAAACAGGGGCGCAATAAAAATCATGGCGAAGTAGTCGCTGAACTTTCGCGACCATGAGCGTGATCGTTTCACCTGCCATACATCGTTGAAAGAACTTTCGACCGAGTCAAAAACGATGATTACCGTATATAAGAGGATGATCATGCCGACGCCCGCCACGATGCCACCGCTGGCGGTTTTCAGCAGCGACTGGGAAAACTCAAGCAACCAGCCGAGCACTTCCTCGCGACCGGAAAAGGCCTGGCGGAGCTGGTCTTCGAGGTAGCTTTCCAGGCCAAACCCCTTGGCCACGCCAAAGGCGAGCCCCACCACCGGTATCATCCCAAAAAGGGTATAATAGGTCAGGGCAGAGGCCCGCAGATGCACCTTGTCTTCGTTGAAACCACGTATGGCCAGTAAAAGGATGCGCAACTGCCGCACAAGGAAAGTCTTGAATGGTGATAACTCATTCAAAGGCATCCGCCAGATGTCCTTTTCCAAAAAACGGATGACACTCTTTAACTTTGCACGGTACTTATTTCCCTGCTTTTGCATGCGTCGATTTTAGGTTTATTCCACTTTGAAGTCGTCTTTGCCAAGCCCGCTGTTTACTTTCACTTTACTGACTTTCATCTCAAGGGTTTGCGGTCCCATTTGCTGTTTTAGCAGATGGGGGAACAACACTCCATCAACATTCTGGTAATCTGCGTAATCGGAAATTACTGTTATTTCACCCATGGGTGTTTCCTGGCTTTGCTGACTCCTGATCTTGAGTCCGGTGGCAAGGCTGTAATAATCAAAACTGATTTTGCCGAGCGGATTGGTCATTCGGAGCCGGTATGTCTCTTCCCCGTTCACATTTTCTATGCCGGCAATTTCCATGGTATAGCCCAGTTTGTCGTATTGCAGTTCCGGAAACAGGGTTGCCTGAAGTCTCATTTGCTCGAGGTCATCTCCGGTGAGTTCCTGCCTTTGCCCCATGCCGCTGGCCACGCCACGTTGTCCGTCGTATACCTGTTGCTGCATCACGTTGCCCCCCATGAGCAGGGTGAAGCTGAACATGTCGGGCGCTTTTTGTTTGATCTCTACATCGAGCGCCATGCCCTGCATGTTCATGCTTAAGCTCTGGTGAACATCTTCTACGGCGCTGAGCTTTCCGGCGCCACCAATGGCGGCTATATAGGCTTCAATAACGTTTTGGGCAGTAATATCATCGCTCACCGCTTGCGGGGGTGCCGCAGGCCGGCCGAATGGGTCGAAGAGTTCCACTTCGCCGGTGGCGCTGAACTTCTTCAATGTTTCGGGTACCTCGTCAATATTGCCGGCCACCACAATGATGGCATTGTCGGGCTTGAGGTACTTGCGGGCCATCTCCTGCACCTCTTCAACGGTCACGGCATTGAGTTTTTGCAGGTAGGTGGCGTAATAGTCTTCGGGGAGGTTGTACCTTTTGATATTATATGCAAACTCGGCAATGGTTTGGGGCCTTTCGAGCGAGCGCCCGAAGTTGCCCGACATGAAATTCTTCACCAATTCGAGGGTTGACTCCTCGATGGGTTCTTCAATGAGCCGGCGCATCTCACCAAGGATCTCCACCACGGTACTGTCGGTAACGCTGTTGCGCACCTCGGCCCATGCAGAAAAGCTGCCAATCAGGCGGTCAGCGCTCAAATTGGAGTAAGAGCCGTATGTCCAGCCCTTGTCTTCGCGGATGTTTTGCATGAGCCGGCCAAAGAAAGAACCACCACCGAGCACGTTGTTCATCACCGAAGCCTTGATGGCATCGGGGTTACCCGGGGTAAACGCAAGGGGATAGGTAATCCGCACCACCGATTGGGTGGCGCCGGTGCGGCTGCCAAAAGCTACCCTGTTGCCTTCAGGCGCTTTCGGGGCAGGATAGGTGGCCGTGGGCACCTTCCCCTTTTCCCATTTACTGAAATATTTTTTGGTCAGCTTTTGGGCCTCTGCCTTGTCGATGTCTCCAACGATCACCAGGTAGGCAATGTTCGGTCTGAAGTAGGTTTCGTAATACTTGCGCAAGAGATCTGTGGTGATATTGTCGAGGTGTTCGGGTGTTTGAACCTCGCCATAGGGGTGATCTCCAAAACGGGTAACCGTGCTGATATTGCCTGCTATGAAATTGGCTTCGTTCCTGCTTGCTTCAATTCCTGAGCGTGTCTGTGTAATACTCCTTTGAAGCTCCTCCTCCGGGAAGGTTGGGTTAAGAAGGATGTCTGCCATGAGCTCAAGAAGCGTTTCCTGGTGACGTTTTAGTGAAGACCCAAACATTCCGGTGGAGGAAGTACTCAGGGATGCCCCAATAAAGTCAACTTCCTCGTCAATTTGCTGCTTGTTTCTGTTTTTTGTGCCTTCGCGCATGAGTGACCCGGCCAAACCAACATACCCTTTGGCATCGCCCTCTATGATCGGGTCGCGGTTCAGGCGAATTGAGAACGAGACAACAGGCACATTGCGGTTTTCGACCACTATTACCTGAAGGCCGTTTCTGAGTGTAAATGTTTCGAACTTGCCTAGCTGGATCTCACGCGCAGGACCCGGCTCGGGCTGTATGCTCCGGTCAACCTGTGCGCTAAGAGACAGCACAAGGAAAATGTTGGCAAAAAATATGGAGATGATTTTCTTCATGATTGTTTTCTTTTATGACGGTTGCAAAATTATTCTTGTTCCAAAGGAAGGTAGTTCAGTACCACACGGCGTTCGTCGACCAGGTACTCCCTGGCTACACGCATGATGTCCTCACGGGTTACCTTCAGGTAGTTTTCCAGCTCCGTATTGATGCGGTTGGTGTCTCTGTAAAAAGTGTGATAGGTTGCCAGAGAACGTGCCCTGCTGGCGATGGTGGTGTTGCTGTTTACAAACTGGCTCTCCATCTGGTTCTTCAGCTTCTGAAGCTCCCTCTCGGTAATGAGTTCGTTTTTTACCCGTTCCAACT
>Ga0114946_10003736_pt1 | contig 10189 bp, 11 predicted proteins | sample WalLakDeSediment_FD_88676 | JGI IMG/M metagenome (GOLD analysis project Ga0114946, IMG submission 88676) | Lake sediment microbial communities from Walker lake, Nevada to study Microbial Dark Matter (Phase II) - Walker Lake 11/02/13 Deep Sediment | ecosystem: Environmental > Aquatic >...
ATGTCGAATAAATTGTGCCAAACAAAAATCATAATATTGTAATCCATACCCAATTTCAAGAATTATTTGACAAACCTGCTCTCTTTATGGATAATTAAGGTTGGTTTTTTGGGCAAAGCCATAGGTTAGACGCGTATTAACCCACCAGAAATTATAGCTAACGAAGGAAGAATTATTGAAAACGACCATCCTCAATACCAAGAAAAACGGAATTATCGTCAGAGTAATTGGTGTCGTCGTAGATGTCGAATTTGGAACTGGCGACTTACCAAGCATTCATAATGCCCTTAAAGTAAAAAGGGATGGCCATAAACCACTTATCTTAGAAGTACAGGAGCATGTTGATGCTCACACCGTCCGAACGGTAGTCATGGGTTCAACCCAGGGCTTGCAGCGCGGCTTATTCGTGGAAGACAGCGGCCAACCCATCATGGTTCCAGTAGGAAGAGAGACCCTGGGCCGTATGTTCAATGTATTGGGTGAGCCCATTGATAATGAACCTCCCATACCAAATCATGTCTCTCGCCATCCAATTCATGTGAAATCACCGCCTTTTCGTACCCAAAAGGTTGTCACCTCCCCCTTTATCACGGGCATTAAAGCCATAGATCTATTAACACCCTATCCAAATGGTGGAAAGATTGGTCTATTTGGCGGTGCCGGGGTAGGAAAAACCATTCTCATCATCGAGTTGATGCGCAATGCGACAAAAAAATACTCTGGCATCGTCTTGTTTGCCGGTGTTGGTGAGCGGAGTCGCGAGGGTAACGACCTCTACCTTGAGCTGAAGAAGAGTGACGTGATAGATTCAACCGTCCTGGTTTTTGGTCAGATGAACGAGCCGCCAGGTGCACGCTTACGTTCGCCTCTCACGGCCTTAACCATGGCTGAATATTTCCGTGATTATGAACGGCGCCCAGTTTTAGTCTTTATTGATAACATTTTTCGATATATCCAGGCGGGCTCGGAGGTGTCTGCATTGTTGGGACGAATGCCCAGTGAAGTTGGTTATCAACCAACCCTAGAATCAGAGATGGGCGCACTTCAGGAACGGATTACCACAACCTCTGCAGGAAGTGTGACTTCTATCCAGGCGGTGTTTGTTCCGGCCGATGATATGACAGACCCTGCTGTCGTCGCGACTTTTGCACACCTTGACGCTTCTACAGTCCTCTCCCGCCGGCAAGTCGACCTGGGCATATACCCATCCATTGACCCCCTCGATTCATCTTCTTCTTTGTTAGCACCCCACATCGTTGGCCAGGAACATTACGATGTTGCCATGCAGGTTAAATCTACCCTTGCACGATATGAGGACCTTCAGGACGTCATTGCTATTTTAGGTATGGATGAATTAAACGAGACAGATCAAAGAACCGTCCTTAGAGCCCGTCGCATTCAGCGGTTTTTATCCCAACCTTTCTTTTCAGCAGAAGAATTTACCGGTAATCCTGGAAAGTTTGTTGACTTAGCGGATACCATCAGAGGATTTAAGGAAATATTAGAAGGGAGACATGATTTTATACCAGAACAAGCCTTTTATATGGTAGGTACAATTGATGATGCAATGGAAAAGGCTCGCCTTATCGCAGCGGAGGAACCAAGTTGAGTACGGAGCCTATCATCAGCTTAAGAGTACTGACACCCGAAGGCGCAATTCTGGAAGTGGATCAGCTCACGTCAGTCAATGTACCCCTGATCGATGGAGGCACCATCGGTATTAAACCCGGTCACGCACCCTTGATCGCAGAGACAACCAGGGGTTTCGTCCGCTTTGATACGGAAACAGGTCAAAAAAGTATTGAATTACATCCTGGTGTTTTAGATATCAGGGACAATCTCGTGCTGATTTTAACCGCAGGTGAAACATCACAAACACCTGAAAGGGTTATGCAGACAGCAGGGATCGCATTTGAGCGGTTAATGAAAACTTTAGTTAGAGAACTCTATCCAAATACTGAAAATGATCACCCATTGAGTTGATTATGAGTACCATCAAAGAAAAAGATAAAAAGAAAACATTAATGAAAGCCCTCAGTCTTACATCCTTGGGTTGGGAGCTAGCGATTCCAATTTTTGGCGGTGTATTGATTGGATACCAAATCGATCGTTTCTTTGATACAGGTTTCACTTTTTCTTTGATCTTGTTGGTCTTTGGCATCATTGTTGCTTACTTTAACCTTTATCGACACATCGAATTAGAAATGCTTAGAAAAAAAGTCGCCGATCTTCAAGAAAAAGAGGAAGATGATAACACATGAAAATGAGTAATCCTCTTATTTGGGTTTTAATAGGCACAATAACAGCACTGGTTGTATTAAAAAGCCAAGAATGGTCAGTCTTCAATATCCATCCTAACAAAACAAAGAAAAGCTTGAGTTTGGTAATTGGCGGCACCATCCTTCGATGGATGCTCATCATAGCTGTCTTCATATTATCCCTCTCTCATTCATATTTAGCGACGTTAATTGTTTTTTCTACATTCATGGTCTTTAGGATGTTGTTTCTACTTAAATGGCAAGGTTGGTTTCATGCAAATCAAAGATCACAAAAAAGACAATAAGGGCTCAAAATGGACTCTGTAACACCACAAGTTATATTCACAATTTTTGGACTACCAATTACAGATACAGTCATCTCAACCTGGGTGATCATGGCAGTTATTATTGTATTTGCCTGGTTTATTCGTAAGTACAAACCTGGCATTGCAGAGATAATCATCGAATCCATCAGCGGTATTATTGCGTCTGTGATGCCGGATGACACCAAAGTCTTAAGATTCCTGCCCATTTTAGGCACATTAGCATTATTTTTAATGATTGCAAATATCTTCTCCATTTTCCCCTTGATGGTTGCACCAACAGCGAACATCAACACCACCTTTGCATTGGCAATTGTTGTATTTTTTGCTGTCCATGTCTATGGAATATTTGTGAGAGGATTTTGGGGCTATGTTAAAAATGTCGCCACTCCCGTCTTTATCCTCCCCCTAGAAATTATCAGCCAGGTGTCCCGGACGATCTCCCTCTCCATCCGGCTCTTTGGTAACATCCTCAGCACCGACTTGATTGTGGCAATTATTTTCTCCTTAATTCCATTTTTTCTACCGCTACCACTGGCAGCTTTATCAATATTGACCGGTGTTTTACAAGCCTACATATTTACCGTCTTGGCTTCACTCTATATTGCTTCAGCTGTGGAGGTTGAGGAAAAGGAAACAGAACGAAGACGTTTAAAACGAGAAGCAAAATTATCATCTCAACTAACAGAAAGGATTAATTAAAATGTGGGAACTTGATTCACCTACGCTAATTACAGTTTTGACCATAATGTTTTCCAGTATTGGGATCGTTCTAGGTTGTGTTGTGCCGGCGATTATGGAAGGCATCGCAACCAAACATGCCCTGGACGGAATGTCTCGTCAACCTGATGCAGCCAATGATCTCCGCACAACCTTGCTGATTTCAATGGCTCTCCTGGAATCAACCGCGATCTACGTACTCCTGGTCATTTTGATACTGATATTTGCCAATCCATTGCTTGATCGGTTCTTTGTTTAGCGCCTACAAGGAGGCACTTAATGCTGGATTTTGATTTGGTCACTATCCTGGCCGAAATACTTAATTTCCTTGTTCTCGCAGTCGCGCTTTATTATCTGTTATTTAAACCCGTCGTAAAGCGGATGGAGGAAAATGCACAGAAGAAAGCAGCTTCATTAGTCGAGGCACAAGAAAAAGAAAAACAAGCAGCCAAGACTCTTGCTGAGATTGAAGAACGCTTGGCAAATCTCGATATTGAAATTGAAGCGCGCTTGCAAGAAGCTTATAAACTGGCGCAAGCAGAAAGTGAAGCTCTTCTAGAGGTTACTAAAGAAGAAGCTGAGAAGATCCTCAGTGAGGCAGAAATTGAAGCTTCAAAGCGCCAGCTCCGAGAAATTCAAGAATTGCAAGAAGAACTAGTCAACACCATTTTGAACATCAGCGGACAGGTTCTTATAAAAACGACGCCATCAGTCATTCATGATAATATGATAGAGGAGTTACTTGAAGAGATCTGGGATCTGGGGAAAAGTGATATGCGCCAGGTAAGAACAATCCGGGACTCTTTGGCAGAGCGAACACCATCTGTTTATGTAGCATCTTCGACAGAGCTCTCACCAGATCAACAAAGATCATTGATCAGAACCTTCAGCGCGCTCGCAGATAGAAATGTCAACATGGAAATTGATATTGCTCCAGAACTCATATCAGGTGTCCAAATTCGTATGGGCGACTTGATTGTAGAAAACAATCTCAAAATGGAATTGGATCAATTAAAGAACGAAGTAGCTGAAGCTTTGGAGGAGAACATCCGTAATGATGAGTGAAGATAGACAGATGCCTCTTACCGAAGAAAACCTTGAGTCTTTTTCAGAACAATTATTACAAAAAACGAAACTTGTACCTTCCAAAGAGGACTTCCTACAAGGAATCAAACAAGAAGTTCAACACGATGTTTCTATCTATTCTAAAATTGACATGAGAAACATGGTGGATGACCTTACAGAAAACTCCAAAAAGCTAAAAACCCGCGTGCGGTTTAAAAGCGTAGGCACCGTCCACCAGATTGGAAATGGTGTGGCAACAGTGTCCGGTCTTCCAAATGTGGGTGTTGACGAGATTGTTACCTTTCCAACAGGCGTTGAAGGCATGACGCTTAATCTCGAGCGTCAGCATGTAGACTTGATCATGTTAGGTAGTGAAAAAGGGATTCGGGGTGGAGACCTGGTTCAGGCTACGGGTAAACAGTTAAAAATCCCTGTTGGTGCCCAGCTTCTTGGCAGAGTCGTTGATCCTCTTGGAAACCCGATCGATCGGGATGATATCATTGAACCCAGTGAATACCGCTTTTTTGCAAGGATCGGCCCTGGGGTGATCGAACGAACACCTGTCAAAGAATCCCTGTTCACAGGCACGAAGGTTATTGATGCACTCTTTCCCATTGGCCGCGGCCAGCGGGAGTTGATCCTGGGCGATCGGCAGACAGGTAAAACAACCCTGGCAGTCGACGCAATCATCAGTCAACAGCATTCTGGTGTGCGATGCATTTATGTTGCTATTGGTCAGAAAAAATCATCCACTCTCTCAGTAGTCAATACACTGCGCGAAAAGGATGTACTTTCACACACCATCGTTGTTCTCAGCAGCCCAGATGACCAACCAGCACTAAGATACTTAGCACCATACACAGGCATGACCATGGCAGAGTACTTTCTTGACCAGGGTTTGGATGTATTGATCATTTTTGATGATCTCAGCAAGCATGCAGATTCTTATCGCGAATTGAGCTTGCTGCTCCGCCGTCCACCTGGACGGGAAGCTTACCCGGGGGACATATTTTACATCCACTCCAAATTGCTTGAACGTGCCTGTAAATTGAATCCTAAAAACGGCGGCGGTTCGATCACAGCACTACCCATTGCAACCACACAAAACGGGAACATCGCGGCCTATATCACCACAAATCTCATTTCAATTACCGATGGTCAAATTGTTTTAGATGCTGACCTATTTAATCAAGATCAAAAACCTGCCATTGATATTGGTCGTTCAGTTTCGCGTGTTGGCGGTGCAGCACAAAAACCGGCCATGCGGCAGCTCGTCGGTGACCTGAAATTAGAGCTGTCACAATACAAAGAAGTTGAGCATTTCACCCGGTTTGGTACCGAAGTTGATGAGGCCACACGCCGCCAAATCAATAAAGGCAAGCGGATTTTACGCATCCTAAAACAAAAACCCAATCAGCCTTTCTCTTTTCCAATGACGGTTGTGATCCTGTTTGCATTGAATCAGGGTTATTTAGAAAAAATACCCCTTGAAAAAATTGAAGAATACGAACAGCAGCTAAGGTCTCATTTTTTACAACATGAAAAGAAACTTTTGCAACATATTAATACCGATGCGCGCCTGACAAAATCCATATCAACTGATCTGGATAAGGCAATATCAGGCTTTAATCAGAATTGGCTAATGAAAGGTAAATTCCAATGAAAATGGTTATGGTCATCGTCCCAACAAATACAGCTGAACAAGTCCTCGACGCCCTCGTCAATGCTGGTCACACAGCTACCTATGCGGAAACCCGCGGAGGGATGCTTAGACAAAGCCAGTATTCGCTGTTTATCGCACTTAAAAAAGAACAATTGGACGATGTTCTGGACATCATTAAGTCAAATTGTCGTACTCAAATTCAAATGGACACACGCCCTGAAAAAGAGAGAGGATATTTACAGAGAGCACCTGTAACCGCTGATGTTGGCGGTGCCATTGCCTTCATATGGGATATTGATCGGATTGAGACTTTTTAGATTAAATCATGACACAAAGCTTTGAACGTGCAAAATCCCGTTTAGATAATATCGAAACAATTAAACCATTGCTGACCGCACTTAGGACCATGTCTATGGGCGCTTGGCAAATGGCAAACAATAAAATTGCCAAGATGAAAAAGTACGAACAGAATTATGATCGCATCTTATTTGAGATCTTGCCCCTTATCGACCAAAAACGCCGCCGTAGACAAACCATCATGGATTATTCACCAACCATTACGGACACCATCTACCTTTTGATCGGTTCCGAACGTGGTCTTTGTGGAAGGTTCAATGCTTCCATGGCTGATAATGCCCTTTCATATATTGAACAGGAAGCCTGTTCGTCCTACCAAATATGGGTCATGGGTTCCAGGTTATTACGCGAATTGGAACGTAAAGGAGTTCAGGTCACTTGGCGGAAGTCTTTGCCAGCAAGTAGTTTAACCTCCTACCAGCAATCTTATATACTCACCCAAAATTTTCTGGAGCAGTACGAAACTTTTGCCTTCAACCGCCTCATTGTTTTGTACAACCAAATTGTAAGGGGCGCTGTGTATGAATTTTCGAGTTTAAATTTATTACCTTACGAGATTATTCACACAACAAATGTTGGTGACAATGAACAAAGTTATTGGCCGCCACCTATTATTGAAACAGATCCTAAAGGTATATACAACCAAATTATCCTGCACTTTATTGCTTCCAGCTTCCATCAAGCGCTTCTTAAATCAGCCGCAGCTGAACATTCCGCTCGTTACAACCTCATGCAAGAAGCCAGTGAGAACGCTGATGAGATCATCGAGGATTTGGTACGTATCATCAATGCAGAAAGAAAACGGAAAATAACCCAGGAATTACAAGAACTTGCGGTCAGTGCCGGCTTATTAGATCATAAATGATATTTTTTATCCACTTTTTTGGGTACGGGAATAAAGGAGACTAACTTTGAGCGGAAAGAAATTATATTCTATAGGAATTGATTTTGGAACTGAATCAGCGCGGGCGATATTGGTTGATGTAAGCAACGGAACAATTGCTGCTGCATCTGTCAATCATTATGCACATGGTGTAATCACCAATAAACTGCCAGGAAGTGACATCGAATTAGGTCCCGATTGGGCTATCCAACACCCCCAAGACTATATTAACGCCCTAAAGCGTACAGTCCCAAAATTAATTAATGAGAGCCAGATTTCCCCGGAACAGATCATCGGTGTTGGTATCGACTTCACAGGCTCAACAGTAATCCCAACCACATCAGATGGCACTCCCCTCGCCTTAATTGAAGAGTTTAAAGACGATCCCCATGCATGGCCTAAGCTTTGGAAACATCACGCTGCACAAGAGAAAGCAAATCGTCTTACACAACTTGCAATTGATCGGTTCGAAACGTTTTTAGATCGATATGGCGGGAAGATAAATGCTGAGTGGTTTTTCCCGAAGGTTTGGGAAATATTTGATGAATCATCAACGATTTATAATGCTGCGGACAGGATCATTGAAGCCTCTGATTGGATGGTATGGCAGTTAACAGGTGTGGAAACCCGCAACCTTTGTGCTGCTGGTTATAAAGCGCTGTGGTCAAAAAGTGAAGGCTTCCCATTGGAGACATTCTTTGGTGCAATGGACCCCAACCTGTCAGATGTGATCGACGATAAAATGAAACGTGAGATCACCCCCTTAGGTCAACAGGTTGGTGAACTTACGGAAAAAGCAGCAAAATGGATGAAACTCGTTCCGGGCATCCCCGTTGCAACGGGCATCCTGGACGGTCATGCTGCTGTTCCTGCAGCTACCGTTGCTGAGGCGGGGAAAATGGCCGTTATTTTAGGTACAAGTTTCGTCCACATGGTCCTTTCGAACAAAGAATACCGTGTACCAGGCATGTGTGGGATGGTTGAAGATGGGATCATCCCAGGCCTGTTCTCCTATGAAGCTGGCCAATCAGGCGGAGGTGATCACTTTTCATGGTTCATGCACAATGCCGTGCCCGGTGCCTATGAAAGAGAGGCCCGAAGGCGAAAGATTGACGTGTTCACATTATTGGAGGAAAAAGCTGCTGCATTAGAACCAGCCGAATCGGGTTTAGTAGCACTGGATTGGTGGAATGGCAACCGCAGTATCCTGGTTGATGGCGATTTAAATGGATTGATCCTGGGGTACACCCTAAAAACCAAACCTGAAGAAATCTACCGTTCATTGTTAGAAGCAACAATCTTTGGTACCAGGAAAATTTTTGAAACCTTCATCGCCAGCGGGGTTCCCATTAACGAAATCATCGTTACAGGTGGTGGACCACTAAAGAATAATTTATTATTAAATATTCTCGCCAATGTCACTCGGATGGAGATCAAAATCGCTGATTCTGAATACACATCTGCGTTGGGATCAGCAATGTACGCAGCGGTTGCAGCCGGTGAAAACCGAGGTGGATACGCAACCATTCAAGACGCCAGCAAGAAAATGGCACACTTGAAGAGTAAAACTTACATACCAAATAACAATGATAAGAAAACATATAACCGTTTATATTCTGAATACACCCTTCTCCATGATTATTTTGGGTATGGGCATAATAACGCGATGAAACGGCTGAAAAATTTACGAGATTCTATCTTAGAAAAAAAGCGCCGCTAAACCTGATCAGCCAAATAAGCTGATTATCTATCAACAACACCTATGACGTAATCATATGGTGTTGTTTTCTTGTAACTCCTCAGCATGCGAGAGAATAGGGGGGGTGTGGTGTGGCGGCGAAGCCGCCACACCACACCCCCCACCCCTCAGCATCAGGGCCGCAGTTACGTTTTCCTTAATAAATAATCACGCAATTTTTCGTAATCAACAATTTATTCTTTCAACAGATTACATTTGCTGTTTTTATTGGAACCAATCAAAGTTTGGATTCTAGTGCCAATATACTCAGGTGGAATTGATCATACGTTCTTTCATTGTTCTGACAGTATTTTTTAAGGTTTCTCAATTAAATTCACCAAATTTCCAATTTTATTATGGTATAATCTTCGCAATATATTCTTTTAGATTGGAGGAACACAAATCATGGCAAGTGTAACGTACAAAAATGTTTGGAAAAGATTCGGTGACGTCGTCGCGCTCGAAGACCTGAACATCGACATCGCGGACAAGGAATTTCTCGTCCTCGTTGGTCCCTCAGGTTGTGGCAAGACAACAGCTCTACGCTGTCTGGCAGGGCTCGAAGAAATTACCGAAGGTGAGGTCCTGATTGGCCAGCAAGTGGTCAATGACGTAGCACCAAAAGACCGAGATATCGCCATGGTCTTCCAAAGCTACGCCTTATATCCCCACATGTCAGTCTATGACAACATGGCATTTGGTCTTAAATTAAGGAAAATGCCAAAAAATGAAATTCGAAAACGTGTGGAAGATGCTGCTGAAATCTTGGGAATCGAGATGCTATTAGAGCGTAAGCCCAAGGAACTCTCTGGTGGTCAAAGACAGCGCGTCGCTGTTGGACGCGCAATCGTGCGTGAGCCCAAAGTGTTCCTCTTTGATGAACCCCTATCCAACCTGGATGCCAAGTTGCGTGTGCAAACCCGTGCTCAAATCAGCAAACTGCACCAGCGCTTGCAGACTACCTTTATTTATGTAACTCACGACCAGGTGGAAGCCATGACGATGGCTACTCGCATCGCTGTGCTCAACAAAGGTCTTTTGCAGCAGTTGGATACACCGCAGATGCTTTATGATTACCCTGAGAACTTGTTTGTTGCTGGCTTCATTGGTTCGCCCGCGATGAACTTCTTCGACGGTGAAATCACCAAAGAAGGCGATTCGTTATACGTTGATCTCGATAGC
>Ga0114946_10003737_pt1 | contig 10186 bp, 8 predicted proteins | sample WalLakDeSediment_FD_88676 | JGI IMG/M metagenome (GOLD analysis project Ga0114946, IMG submission 88676) | Lake sediment microbial communities from Walker lake, Nevada to study Microbial Dark Matter (Phase II) - Walker Lake 11/02/13 Deep Sediment | ecosystem: Environmental > Aquatic > Freshwater...
AGCCGAAACCCAGTTGTACCGGGCGTACTACAAGTTTCGGCGACACCGCCCTCGGCGAAAAGGCCAAGCGAGGCGGCGCGAGGACTTTCACCACGGGCTGCTAGAGCGCCGAAAATCCTGGCGCGAGGCGACGCGATGGATTGCGCCACGGGCTGCTTGGCAGACTCGCGTGAATGACGGACGCTTCGCTCATGCGAGGCTTCGCTCCTGGGTTGATCTTGTCTCTTTCACTGGGATGCGCGAGCACGGTGGGCGGCGGCAGCGCGCCGATCGCCGAGCCCGAGCCGGGCCCAGACAGCGGGCCAGAGTTTGGCCCATGGCAGGCCGAGCTCGCCGTCGAGCACCCGCTCGTCGGGACCGCGTGGTCGGTTCCCGACGACCGGGCCTTGACGCGAGCTGAGCTCGAGCAGCGCGTCGCGAGGGCGCGATTCGTGCTGCTCGGCGAGACCCATGATCACCCGGATCACCACCGCTTGCAGGGCGAGCTGATCGCCCACTCGCTCGCGACCGGCGCCGGGCTTGCGGTCGCCTACGAGATGCTCGACCCGGCTCGGCAAGCCGAGATCGACGGGTTCGTGGCGGCGGGCTCCGCCGACGTCGACGGCTTCGCCGAGCTGGTCGCGTGGGCCGATTCGGGGTGGCCGGCGTGGTCGCTCTACCGGCCCGCGTTCGCCCCGGTGATCGAGGCCAAGGCGCCGATCCTCGCCGGCCAATTTCCGCGGGCGCAGACCCGGCGGTTCATGAGCGAGGGCCTTGCGATGCTCCCGGCCGAGACCGTCGCGCGCTACGGCCTCGATCAGCCCCTCGCTCCAGCGCTGCTCGAGGCCCAGCTCGACGAGATGTTCGCCTCGCACTGCGAGATGGTCCCGCGCGAGCAGCTCGCGCCGATGGTGGAGATCCAGCGGGTCCGCGACGCGGTGCTGGCCGACGCGTTGCTCGACGGCGCCGCGGCCCACGGGCGAGCGGTGCTGGTCGCCGGTACGGGCCACACCCGGGCGAGCGGGGTCCCGCGGCTGCTCGAGCTCGCGGGCGAGACCGGGGTGCTCAGCGTCGGCTTGGTCGCCGTCGATCCGGAGCGGCTCGACCCCAGGGCCTACGGCGAGGACTTCGACGTGCTGGTGTGGACCCCCGAGATCGAGCGCGAAGACCCCTGCGTGGCCCTGTTGGCGAGGTGACGCCCGCCCTGTGATCTGCCGCATGCCTCGCCGCGTGGCGATGTGCGAGGCATGCACCGCCGATGAGCTACCTGTTCGATCCCGATGTCCTTGGTCGCATCGCCCGCGACGCCCTCGACCAACCCCTCGAAGTGATGGTCGAGCAGATCGCGGGAGCGCTCGAACGCGAGTACCCCGGCCACATCCGCGACGATCGCCAGTGGGTGCTCAACAACGCCGGCGGCGCGATGGGCATGATGACCGTGCTCCACGCTTCGATCACCGAGTACGTGATCATCTTCGGCAGCCCGATCGGGACCGAGGGCCACACCGGGCGGTTTTGGGCCGAGGACTACTTTTTCATCCTCGAGGGCGAGCAGTGGGCCTATTCCGAGACCTCGCCGGTCAAGACGGTCTACAAGCCCGGCGACTGCCACGTGCTCGCGCAGGGCGTGGCCGAGGGCTACCGCATGCCCGATCGCTGCTTCGCGCTCGAGTACGCCCGCGGCTTCATCCCCGCGATGCTGCCCTTTGGCCTGGCCGACACGATGTTCGGGACCCTCGACTGGCGCACGCTCGGGCGGACGATGAGCAAGTACGGCGTCAGCACGATCAAAGAGCTGATGCAGGGCAAGATCTGAGGGCGTGAGCGGGAGCTCTCACGCCCTCCCCACGCCCCCCCTGCTCGACTCAGCCGGGGCTCACGCCCGGCTCCGACGCTTGGACCGACCAGCGCCAGTCGTCGAGCAGGACGACCGAGTCGAACAAGCTGTCGGCGGTATCCCAGATCACGAAGCGGATCTCCATGACCTCACCGGGCGTGACGTTGCCGGACATCGTCAGCCAGCCGGTGCCGCCGCCGATCATGCCGTTGTAGCCGCACGACAGGTTGGTTTGGGTGACCGTGTCGAAGCCGGTGCCGGTCAGCAAGGTGGTGTTGACGCAGCCGTTATAGTTGCTGACGGTCCCACACTGGGAGATCTGACCGTTGGTGCACTGCGTGAACAGGCCCGGCGCGGCCTTGACTAGGTTCACCCCGACCGGCCACTGATTGCCGCCCTGGCTGTAGATCGCGATGTTCTTGTCGTTGGGGTTGGCCCCGTTCGACGAGTCGACCAGCGCGATGAACATGTCGTTGAAGGTCGTGCACACGTACTCGGGGTACTCGGCCGAGAAGAAGAACATCTTGGTCGAGAACGAGTTGGCGTTGGTCGGGACCCGGACGCGGACCTTGTACATCACCGAGTCGTTGGCGACCGTGCTGTTCGCGCCTGGGCAGCCGGGCGCGTTGGGGAACGCCCCGTTGTTGGCCGCGAGCCAGTCAGCGGGCGCGTTGGTGTTGAACTGGTTGCCCTGGTTGAAGCCGTTTTGCCACGCCGTATAGCCCGGCAAGGTTTGGCCGGGGTACGAGGCCCTGCCGCTGCTCATGACCGCGATGCGCTGGCCAGCTTGCGGGGTGATGTTGGTGCCGAACTGCGGTCGGATCGAGCGGCCCTCGGCGCTCGGCGTGTTGGTGCCGTCGCCGCGATGCAGCCACGAGTTGATCACGCCCCACTTCTTGTCGGGGAGCGGCGGGTTCTCGGTCGTGAACTGGCACAGGTCGATGGCCCTGGCGTAGTCGTTGGGGGTCGCCGAGTTGCTGGCGAGGCCGCCGTCGCAAAGCGGCACGGGGTTGTCGATGATGCCGTCGCAGTCGTCGTCGACGCCGTTGCCGGGGACCTCGAAGGCGCCGGGGTTGACGAGGTTTGGCGTCGAGCACTGCGGGCTGACCTGGTCGCAGCAGTCGCCGTCACAGACCCCCCAGCCGTCGCCGTCGAGGTCCGGGTTCTCATCGACTTGGCCGTTGCAGTTCTCGTCTTGACCGCTGCCGCAGATCTCTTGGGATGGGATGACCTGGCCGGTGCACGCGCCGTAGCCCGTGCCTTGGGCGTTGCAGGTGCGCAGGCCCGCCTTGCACACGCCGACGTCCTGGGTGTTGGCGGGGAAGCCCGTGTAGCAAGAGATCTGCTCGCCGGGGGCGCACGCGCACTGGGCCTGGGTCTCGCACCCGTCGGCCGGGTTGCCGTTGCAGTCGTTCCAGTTGCCCACGCACTCGCCCATCTCGCAGGTCCCGGCCGTGCACAGGCTGATCGCGTTGGGGTAATCGGGGCACACGCCGTCGTCGCACGAGCCGCAAAACTCGGGGTCGTTCAGGAGGTCCTCGCACACGCCGCTGCAGCAGCTGAGCGCGCCGGCGCAGGGTTGCTGGTCGGTGCAGCCGGGCACGCACTCGCCCTCGTCGCAGATCGATCCGAGCGCGCAGTTGGCATCCATGGCGCAGCCCGTGCAGGTGTTGTTGGGCCCGCACACGAGCGGATCGGGGCAATCCTCGTCGTTGGCGCAGCCGATTATGCAGGTGTTGTCGGGCGCGCAGTACTGGCCGATGTCGCAGACATCGTTGTCGGGCGTGCACGGGACGCACTCGCCGTTGCCGTCGCACACTGGCGTGGCGCCGTCGCAGTCGGCGTCGGTCATGCACGGCTCGTCTTCGCCGTCGCCGTCGCCGTCGCCGTCACCGGCACCGTCACCGTCGCCGCTCGGATCGCCGTCACCATCACCGCTCGGATCGCCATCGCCATCGCCATCGGCGCTGGTCGTGTTCCCGGTGGTGCCCGTCTCGTTGCCGCTCGGATCACCGTCGCCGTCGCCGACCTCGGTCCCGCCGCTGGTAAAGCCCGTGGTCGGTGCGTCGTCGCCTCCACAAGCGGGGGCGGTGGCGGCGGCCAAAGCCAGGAGCGACAGGGGGAACGCGAGGGTAGATCCAAAGCTACGGCACGGCATGCCGGCATCTTAAGCTAATGGCGCGCGTGGCTTCCACTTAATTGACCAATTCGATCGTCGAGGGTCGCCGGGGCCAGCGCACAACCGCACGCGCTTGCGGGCGTCGGTCCGCGCGTGCGACTCTCGCCGGCCCGTCGGGCGACCCCGCTCGACTCCTCACAACACCCGCGAACCAGCGAGCAGCAGACCCATGCGAATGATCTTGGTGGGCCCCCCAGGGGCCGGAAAGGGCACGCAGGCGGCCCGTCTCATCGATAGCTACGGCATCCCGCACATCTCCACCGGCGACATGCTCCGGGCGGCGGTGAAGGCTGGGACCGAGCTTGGCAAGCGCGCCGACGCGCACATGAAGCTCGGCGAGCTGGTCCCGGACGAGCTCGTGATCGCCTTGGTGCTCGAGCGTATCCAGCAGCCCGACTGCGGCGGCGGCTTCATGCTCGACGGCTTCCCCCGGACGACCCCCCAGGCTGAGGCCCTCGACGCGGCCATGACCCAAGCGAACATCGTTCTCGACGCCGTCGTGCTGATCGAGGTCCCCGACGAGCTGATCGAGGAGCGCATCGTCAACCGGCGTTCGGACCCCGAGACCGGCCGGATCTACCACCTGAAGTACGACCCGCCGAGTGACGAGGCGATCCTCGCCCGGCTCGTGCAGCGCGGCGACGATGTCCCCGACGCGGTCAAAGCCCGGCTCGACAAGTATCACGCCGAGACCGAGCCGATCATCCCCTTCTATGCTGGCAAGGGCCTGCTCGAGCGGGTCGACGGGGTCAGCTCGCCCGACGAGGTCGAGCTCCGGATCAAGGCCGCGCTGGCCTGATCGGGCTGCGCTCGCGGCCCACGGGGTCGGCGCGGGTCGTGCTGGCGCCGCCGCGGCCGCCGGCAAAGCATCCGAGTCCCGTGGACGACTCGGAGGCTCGCGTTAGGCTCGCGAGGGACACCCATGCGAGCCGTCATCATTTACGAGTCGTTCTTCGGCAACACCCGCGCGATCGCCGAGGCGATCGCCGAGGGCTTGAGCGGCCGCTTCAACGTCGTCGTGACCGAGGTCGGGCACGGCCCGCCGGGGCTCGCGGGCGTCGACTTGCTCGTGCTCGGCGGCCCGATCCACGCCTGGAGCATGAGCCGCGACATGACCCGCAAGGGCGCCCGCGAGCAGGCAGAGGTCGCCGCGATCACCCCGGCCTCCGCGAGCATCGGGATCCGCGACTACCTGCGCGAGCTCCCCGAGCTCCCCGAGCAGATCGCCGCCGCCGCGTTCGACACGGCCTTGCGCAAGACCGGCTGGCTGCCCACCGGCTCGGCGGCCAAGCCCGCGGCCAAGCGCCTCGAGGCCAAGGGCTTTCGGCTGCTCGTCGAGCCCGAGCACTTCTACGTCAAGGACACCCAAGGGCCGCTCGACGAGGGCGAGCTCGAGCGCGCGCGGATCTGGGGGGTCGCCCTCGCCGAGGAGTTCGTGCGCGCGGGCAAGTGAATCACGCGCAGGCGACCGCGGCCTTCCAAGCCGAGCGCAGCGCCGTGAGCTGCTCGGCGTCGCCGTGGGGGACGAAGCCCCGATCTTGCTTCCACGCCGCCGCGACCTCGGCGGTGCTCGACCACAGCCCGACCCCGAGCCCCGCCAAGAAGGTCGCGCCGAGGGCCGTCGACTCGAGGATCGTCGGGCGCGCGAGCGTGACCCCGAGCAGGTCGCACTGGATCTGCATCAACAGATCATTGCCAGCCGCGCCCCCGTCGACGCGCAGCCCTTCTAACGGCGCGCCGAGATCCGAGGCCATCGCCTCGAGCAGATCGGTGACCTCGAGCGCGATCCCCTCGAGCGCAGCCCGAGCGAGGTGGGCCCGGTTGGTCCCGCGCGTCAGCCCGCGGATCAGCCCGCGCGCCTCCGGTCGCCAGTGCGGCGCCCCGAGCCCGGCGTGGGCGGGGACCATGATCACCCCGCCTGAATCGTTGACGCTGCGCGCGAGCTCCTCGATCTCGCCGGCCTTGCTGAAGAACCCGAGCCCGTCGCGCAGCCACTGGACCACGGCGCCGGCCATGAACGCGCTGCCCTCGAGGGCGTAGGTCGTGTGTTCGCCGATCTGCCAGGCGACCGTGGTCAGCAGCCCGTGGTCCGAGCGGACGATCTCGGCCCCGGTGTTGAGCACCACGAACGCCCCGGTCCCGTAGGTGCACTTGGCCGAGCCCCGCTCGAAGCAAGCCTGGCCGAACAGCGCCGCTTGCTGATCGCCCGCGATCCCGTGGATCGGGATCCCATCCGGGAGCCCCGGCACCCCCGCTGTCTGACCAAACGCGGCCGTGCTCCGCCGGACCTCGGGCAGCACGTGCTCGGGCACCCGCAGCAGCTCGCACAGCTCCGGGTCCCAGTCGCGCCGGGCCTCCGAAGCCGCCCCCGCCTTGCCGGTCAGCGGCCACAGCAAGGTCCGCGACGCGTTGCTCGGCTCCGTCGCGTGGACCGCTCCGCCGGTCATGCGCCAGACCAAGTAGGTGTCGATGGTCCCGGCCGCGAGCTCGCCCGCGTCCGCGGCCGCCCGTGCCCCCTCCACATGATCCAAGGTCCAAGCCAGCTTGGTCGCCGAGAAGTAAGGATCGCAGACCAGCCCCGTGCGCGCCTTGATCATCGGCTCATGCCCGGCCTCGCGCAGCGCCTTGCAGGCGTCCGCCGTCCGCCGATCCTGCCAGACCAGGGCCCGGTGGATCGGCTTGCCATCCCGCCGACGCCACAGCAAGCTGGTCTCGCGTTGGTTGGTGATCCCGATCGCCGCGATCCGTGAAGCGTCCACGCTCGCGCGCCCGAGCGCCTCGTTGACCGCGTCGCAGACCGACGTCCAGATGTCCTCGGGATCGTGCTCGACCCAGCCGGGCTTGGGAAAGTGCTGCGCGAACTCGCGGTTGGCCCGAGCGAGCACCACGAGCTCGCGGTCGAGGATCAGCGCGGTGCTGCCGGTCGTGCCTTGGTCGATAGCGAGGATCAGGTCGGGGGTGGCCATCGGTCGAGGGTAGACGCGCAGGCTGCGAGGGAAAAGCCAGCCGCCGTCTGTAACAGCGTTCAGGTAGGGGATGCTGGGTCGGTGTCGGAGCGCGCTTGGGAATTTACCGGGCGGTCACCATAATTGTTGTTTGCCGGCGGGTGTCGGTGGTACTCGGTGGGTCATGACCCGCAACTACCTTGATCTTGTACCGTTGACATTGACCATCGCGAGCATTGGGCTGTTCGGCGTCGCGTGTGGCGACGACGGCAACCCCGGGGCCGAGGTCGGCAACGAGACCGGCGACATGGGCGACGGCGACGGCGACACCGGCGACGGCGACGGTGACACGGGCGACGGCGATGGCGACACCGGCGACGGCGACACCGGCGACGGCGACACCGGCAGCGGGGTCGACACCGACGGCGACGGGATCCCGGACTCTGAGGACAACTGCCCGGCGGATCCGAACCCGAATCAGCTGGACTTTGATGGGAACGGGATCGGTAATGTCTGCGATGTGCAGATGTTTACCGGGGTGACGGGGACGCTGAATACGACGGCGCTCGCTGACGGCGGTGGGGTCGTCGGCAACTGTCAAATCCCTCTTCAAATCCAGGTGACCGGTGGCATGGTTTACGTGCAGCTCGATGATGAGGCCGCGATCGCGGGCTTCGAAATTGTCGAGTTTCAAGTTGCGGACATTCTCGACGAGGAGTGTAACCTCAATCTCAATATAACAGCGGTAGTCAGCCTGAAGGACTTCTTGATCGCCAACAGCGGCGGCGCGTTTCCCGTGTCGATGCCTCACTCGCTCACGGCTCACAACGCCGGCTCGATCGCGGGTAATTCTGACATGCCGCATCCGGTGCTCTCGACCGCGACCATCGAGGCTGCGGTTGGCGGCGACCCACCGGAGGCTGGCCCGCTCGAGCTCGATGGCGCGCTGCCGATCTTCACCGCCAACGTCACGGGTGCGGGTGCGATGGGGACCATGAGCTTCGCCGACGGACAGTTCGTGCTCGCAGAGGACACGTTTGAGGTCGACGCGCCGCTCCTCGGACCGACCAACATCGACTTCCAGCTGCGCGGCCTCGTCGGCACGCTCGCGCTCCTCCCCTGACCCCCCGCTCACTCGGCCCTCCCGGGGCCCACGCACAGCCCGCCTCGGCATCAACCGTGGCGGGCTCGCCAAATTCCCCAGCCAGCGCCCACTTTCGTCAACTCCCCCGCCCGAGCGAGTAGGCTCCCGGCATGGCGGCCGAAGATCGCGCAAAACGCACAGCAGAACCCCTTGGCGCGGCACGAGACGCCGACACCAAGCTCGACGGCAAGCCCTGGCGTCGCCTGCTTCGCTTGTTCAGCTACGCCGTCGCCTACAAGGGCCGGCTCGCCGTCGCGAGCGGAGCCCTGGTCATCGGCGCGGCGCTCGGCCTCGTCTACCCCTGGTACTTCGGCGAGCTGCTTGGCGACGCCTTCTCCCATCAGGACTCGGCCTCGCTCAACCGCAACACCTTGATCCTGATCTCGGTGTTCGCGGCCGGCTCCGTGTTCGTGTTCATCCGCCACTACTTGATGAGCTGGGTCGGCGAGCGGGTCGTCGCCGACTTGCGCCGCGAGGTCCACGGTCACCTGCTGACCATGACCCAGCGCTACTTCCACAACAACCGCACCGGCGAGCTGCTCTCGCGCCAGTCCGACGACGCCACCCGCTTGCAGGGCGTGATCGGCCAGGACCTGTCGATGGCCTTGCGCAACATCCTCACGCTGTTTGGCGGCATCGCGATGCTGCTCGTCGTCAGCCCCAAGCTGACCGGCACGGTCTTGCTCGTGGTCCCAGCCCTGGTCATCTCCGCCAACTTGTGGGGCCGCGTGATCCGTAGGCTCGCCCGCCAGGCCCAAGATCAGCTCGCCCAGGCCTCCGGTCAGCTGCAAGAGAGCCTCGCCGCCGTCGACACTGTGCAGTCCTTCACCCGCGAGGCTCACGAGGCCGGCCGCTACGGCGGTTCAATCGAGCGCGCCTTCGATCTCTTCGTCAAGCAGATCCGCGCGCGCAGCTGGTTCATGTCGGTCTCGAGCTTCCTCGCATTCGGGGCGATCGCCGGCATCTTTTGGCTGGGCGGTCACATGGTCATCGACCAAAAGATCGCGCCCGACGAGCTCGGCAAATTCTTCATGTACACCCTCACCGTCGCCGGCGCCGTCGGCAGCCTCGCTGGCGTGGTCGGCAGCTACAACCAAGCCCTCGGCGCCACCGCCCGCTTGTTCGAGATCCTCGATAGCAAGCCCGAGATCGAAGACGCCCCCAACGCGCTCGCCCTCGACCAACCCCGCGGCGAGGTCCGCTTCGAGGACATCAGCTTTTCCTACGACGACCGCGACACCGAGGTCATCCGCGGCTTGGACCTGAGCATCGCCCCCGGCGAGGTCTGTGCCCTAGTCGGCTCGAGCGGCTCGGGCAAGACCACCATTGGTCGCTTGCTGCTTCGCTTCTGGGATCCGCAACGCGGCCGCATCACCTTCGACGGCGCCGACATCCGCGAGATCCAACTCGCCGCCTTGCGCGGCGCGATGGCCGAGGTCTCCCAGGATCCCGTGCTGTTCTCCGGCTCAATCCGCGAGAACATTCGCTACGGCCGGCTCGACGCCAGCGACCCCGAGCTCGAGGCCGCCGCATTGGCGGCCAACGCCGACGCCTTCATTCGCGAGTTCCCCGAGGGCTACGACACCGTCGTCGGTGAGCGCGGCGTCAAGCTCAGCGGCGGCCAGCGCCAACGCTTGGCGATCGCGAGGGCGATCCTTCGCGATCCAAAGATCTTGATTCTCGACGAGGCCACCTCCGCGCTCGACAGCGAGAGCGAGCATTTGGTGCAGGCCGCCCTCGAGCGCCTGCAAAAGGGGCGGACGACCTTGGTGATCGCCCACCGGTTGAGCACGATTCGCGACGCGGACCGGATCGTCGTCCTCGACCATGGGCGGGTCGTGGAGGTCGGGCGGCACGAGGAATTGATGGGCAAGGGGGGTGCTTACGCGCGGCTAGTTGCGAGGCAGGCCTCACTCGAACCCGAGCGCGTGGCCAGCTAGAGCGCCGATCAGTTTGGAGTCGCGTGCTGAGGTGCGTCTGGGGCGTTCCGTGGCTAGCAGCCCGTGGTGGAAGTCCTCGTGGCGCCTCGCGCCGGAATTTTCGGCGAGGGCTAGGAGCCGAAACGCAGTTGTACCGGGCGTACTACAAGTTTCGGCGACAAC
>Ga0114946_10003738_pt1 | contig 10184 bp, 7 predicted proteins | sample WalLakDeSediment_FD_88676 | JGI IMG/M metagenome (GOLD analysis project Ga0114946, IMG submission 88676) | Lake sediment microbial communities from Walker lake, Nevada to study Microbial Dark Matter (Phase II) - Walker Lake 11/02/13 Deep Sediment | ecosystem: Environmental > Aquatic > Freshwater...
ATCCAGCATGCCAATCCTTTTCAAAGATTTACGGGCGGCTAAAAGCGCCGCTTCGTTTACAACATTTTCTAAATCGGCACCGGTAAAACCGGGGGTGCCGCGAGCCAGTATTTTCAGATCTACAGCTTCCGAAAGCTTTTTGTTCCTGGTATGAACTTTCAGAATAGCTTCCCGCCCGTTGACATCGGGCAGGCCAACGGTGATTTCGCGATCGAAACGCCCCGGCCTGAGCAGCGCCGGATCAAGAATATCCGGACGGTTTGTAGCAGCAATAATGATGATCCCTTCATTTACGTCGAATCCGTCCATCTCAACCAGCAGTTGGTTCAAAGTCTGCTCGCGTTCATCATGACCGCCGCCTAAACCGGCTCCACGCTGACGGCCGACAGCATCTATTTCATCAATAAAAACGATACAAGGCGAATTCTTTTTGGCGTTTTCAAACATGTCGCGCACCCGGGAAGCGCCGACGCCTACAAACATCTCAACAAAATCGGAACCGCTGATGCTGAAAAAAGGCACCCCAGCTTCGCCGGCTACCGCCCTTGCCAGGAGGGTTTTGCCGGTACCGGGAGGACCGACCAGCAGAACTCCCTTGGGGATTCTGGCGCCGATTTCTATATACTTGCGGGGGTCTTTTAAGAAATCGACAATTTCGGAAAGCTCCGCGCGCTCTTCATCAGCACCGGCGACATCCTGGAAAGTAACCTTCTTCTTGTCGCTTTCCTGCAGGCGGGCCCTGCTCTTGCCAAAATTCATGACCTTGTTGCCTCCACCCTGGGTCTGCTGCATAAAGAAAAAGAAGATCCCGATCAGCAGCAGGAAGGGTATCAGGTAGGTCAGCGCGCTCTGCCACCATTTCGGTCCCCGGGGCAGATATGTTTCCAGGGTTACATTGTTGGCCAGTAAAAGCTCGGTCAGGTTATGATCGTCCGGCCTGATCGTTTTTGCCACTGTGCCATCTTTTAGTGTCGCCTCAACCTCACTGCCGTACATAGCAACGCTTGCAACTTCGCCCTGCTCTACCCTTTTGATCAGCTGATCATATGAGATCTCCTCCGGAGGGGTAGTATTGTTGAAAGATGACAGTAAAATGAACACTACCAGGGCAATGACCAGGTAGAATGTAATTTGTCTTAAAAATGGGCTCAAATAGAACCCTCCTTTCCAGCAACTGCCTAAAAGCCTAAGCTAAATTCTAACATAGTGTATAAGCAGAAGCAATGAAGGCGAAACTAAGGACATGAAGGCGAAACTAAGAACCTAGGGTTGCAGAACACGCAGGTCGGCCAGTTGGCGGTAATTTTCATCAAAATCCAACCCGTAGCCGATCACAAAGCGATCGGGGATCTTAAAGCCGCAGTAATCGGGGTTGAAGGAAACCTGGCGCCGGTCGGGTTTATCCAGCAGGGTAACAACTTTAAGTGATTTCGGCCCACGCCTGAGCAGGTTTTCGTAAAGATAAGTAAGCGTGAGGCCGGTGTCAATGATATCTTCAACAATCAGCACTTCCTTATCCGTAATACTTTGCTCAAGGTCTTTTAAGATCCGAACCACTCCCGAAGAATTTGTGTCGGCTCCGTAGCTTGATACAGCCATGAAATCGATCTCCACCGGTATGGTCAGATGGCGGACCAGATCGCTTAAGAAAATCACTGCTCCTTTTAAGACCCCAATGACGAGAATCTTATTGCCCCTGTAATCTTCAGATATGGCTTCAGCCAACTCTTTTATACGGTCCTCGATCTGCTTAGCGGTCAGCAACACTTCCATTGTTTCTTCAGCCATAGATACCACCTTTTCTGTTAGTGTTTTTGTTTTACAGCCACCATTTTGCCTTCGCTATTATTAGAATCCAGGTATTCGAGCAAGAGAATCTTAGCGGTTTTGTCCTTTACCCGATAGGGATCGGCGATTCTTACCCCGGCGACCCAGATGATTTCACTGCCGATTGTCACTAGCGGTAAAGCGTCACGATAGAGTTGATCTACCTTTTGGTCAATAAGAAAACTTTTTAGCTTTTTACTGCCGATTGCTCCCTGGGGATGGAAACGATCACCAGGCTTCCGAGAGCGAATCACGATCCTACCGGGCGGGATTGAGTCATAGTCCAGGTAAGCGCTGTTACTCTCCGGCGGCCAGGCCAGATCATTTAACCTGGTTATGCGGGCCCTGATCACTTTACCTCCTGGCAGTTGAGTCATTCCGGGGACGGCCAGTTCGCGCTCTGCAAGCTTTTCCACCTTAAAAAGATCTTTGCGGGCAATGACCAGGGCACTGCTGGTCTTTAATGCTCTCAAACCGCCGGGCAGATTAAGTCGAGATCCTGTTTTCCCCTCCGTAACAAGTTTTAACAGCTGGTTCAAATGCATGCTGCCCAGCTCTTGTCCGGTCCGGTAGCGGCGTAACAGCAGCCGAAATACTCTGCTGCTGATCGCACGCGGCAAGGCATTTAATAATGATAAGTCCAAGGAAATGGCATTTCCCCTGTACTCAGCTAACCTGCCGGCTTTTTTACGGACCTGATGCTCAAAATAGAGGCGGTCTTCGGCAGCAAGCTCCGCCAGGCGGACCAGCGCTTCACGAATCTGAGGATTATAGCGCTCTTCGAGGAAAGGGATCAGTTCGATCCGCACTTTATTGCGATTATAATCTGTTTCCAGATTACTGCTGTCAGTATATGGTTTTAGTCCATGCTCAAGGCAATAGGCCTCGATTTCGCAGCGTTTGAAATCCAAAAGCGGCCTGATCAACCTCACATTGTTCATCAGTCGCGATGGAAACATCCCCGAAAGGCCGTCAATTCCACTGCCCCTGATCAGGTTTAAGAGTACTGTTTCTGCCTGGTCGTCGCGGTGATGTCCGAGCGCAATCGCTTCCGCCTGAAAGCCACGGGCCGTCTGAAGCAGAAACCGGTAGCGCGCTCTCCTGCCGGCCGCTTCTTCCGATAAACCGAGCCTATTTTTATAGTTTTTAATATTGACCCTCTTAGAAGTGTAAGGTAGATTCACGTTATCGGCAAGCGCAGCTACTCCGGCTTCTTCAGCCGCTGCTTCCGGGCGCAAGCCATGATTTAAGTGGGCCACAATTAATTTGAAGCTGTCTTCAGAGGCCAGACGATTGAAGAGGTGAAGCAGGCAAAGCGAGTCCGGTCCGCCCGAGACGGCCAGCACAATCGTTTCGCCTCTGGAGACAAGCTTTTTTTCTGCCACATATTCTTTGAATCGTTTAAAAAGCATCAGCCTGTTTTTTCCGGCTCCGGGTAAAGATAAAAAAACACCCTGAACCAGAGTGCCTTCCCAAAGGTTTTTCCAAAGATAGTTTATTTAAAAAGCTTCCTTGAAGGAACCACGACCACCTCTTTTAGACTCGGTATTTCTTTTCAAATCGAGCAGCCGTTCATCACTTTCCTTAAGAAAGCGGTTCATCTTATCTTCAAACGAGGCTTTATTGACAGGAGCAGGCCTGCTGCGGCCCTTACTTTTTTGCGCCTTATAGCCTTCCACCGCCTGCCTAATCGAGAGGCCTATCTTACCGTTGTTTTCGACATTCAAGACCTTGACCTTTACCTGATCCGATTTTTTAAATAACTCGTTGATATCTTTCACGTATTCATCCGCTACTTCCGAAATGTGAACCAGACCGGTTACTCCACCGGGTAGTTCAACGAAAGCGCCGAATTTCGTGATTCCCGTGATCACCCCTTCCATAATACTGCCGATTGCCAGATCTTTCTTGATAAAAAAACCCCTCCTTGTTTGATATTGATGCAGACTAAGGTTATTATAACTTCTATTGCATTATTGTCAATCCTCAAACTGAAAGATGACCTCATCCGGCCTGACCAGCCCGAGCCGCTCGCGAGCCAGCACTTCTATGTAATCCAGATCCTGGAGTTTGAGGATCTCCTCTTCCAGGGTCGCCTGGCGCTCACGCATTTCACTGATCCGCTTTTCCATTTCTTCGAGCGCCTGCCCGGCCTCCCGCTGCCTTAAATACTGAGCCCCGATGATGACCAATAAACCAAAAACAATAAGGCTAAGCACGATCACAAGCAGCCGGTACATGCTGTAACGGTTTTCCCTGTGCCGGATGGGAAATCTCGAAACGGCGCCGCTGCTCCCTTTAGGTCCTGCAAGCATTCTTTAACCAGCTCCACCCTCAGCAACTTAACCGCATGTGTGAAAGAAAAGTCCCCTTTAAGGAAGAGGACTTTAACTTAACAAGCAAAAATGTAACTTAAAATACCCTGTTTCCTGCTGATTACTTGACTTTATCTTTTAGAGCTTTACCGGGCTTGAAGGCCGGTACCTTAAGTGCTTTAATTTTGATTTTCTCTCCTGTTGCCGGGTTACGCCCTTCACGAGCTTTGCGCTGACGCACTTCAAAAGTACCAAAACCAACCAACTGCACCTTTTCACCTTTTGCCAAGCTGCCGGCAATACCGTCTAAGACAGCCTCAACCGCATTCTTGCTTGTCTTCTTTGATAATCCGCCTTTCTCAGCAACCAAATCCACCAACTGCGTTTTATTCACTTACAAAGCCCTCCTTAATTCAAGATAGATACTTATAATATAGGCTCTATTCGACGTCTTTTTTCGGACTCCTTCTTTTTTTGCCTAATTTCCTGATTTTTTAGCCTCATCCCACCACCGATCCAGCTGCTCGAGGGTATAATCGCTAAAATTATTACCGCTTTTTTCCACTTGCTCCATAACATACCTGAAGCGGGAGATAAACTTGCCCGTTGTCCGGCCTAAAGCAAGCTCCGGGTTAACTTTTAAAAAACGGGCCAGGTTGACCAGGGTGAAGAGAAAATCACCAAGTTCTTCTTCAACCGCCGCCTGGCTGCCGTTTTTGCAGGCTTCTTCGAGCTCAGACAGCTCTTCTCTGGCCTTCTCAAGCGGTCCCTCTATGGTCGGCCAGTCAAAGCCAACTTCTGCTGCCTTTTTTTGAATTTTATAAGCCCTGAGCAGCCCCGGCAGCGCTTCATCAACTGCGAGGGGAAAACTGCTCTGCTCATCCTTACGCTCGGCTGACTTAATCTCTTCCCAGAGCACCTTAACCGCGTCAGCATCAGCAGCGTTGCTGGTGCCAAAAACATGAGGGTGCCTGCGAATTAACTTATTATTAATCGCAGTCACCACGTCAGATAAATCAAAACGGTTTTCTTCACGGCCAATCTGGCTGTGAAAAATTACCTGCAGCAAAAGATCTCCAAGTTCATCAATTAAGGCTTGATCATTTCCGCTATCAATCGCAGCCACAACTTCATAGGCTTCTTCAATCAAATACTGTCTGAGGCTTAAGTGATCCTGCCTGCGATCCCAGGGACAGCCGTCTACCGCCCTCAGTCTGGCCATGATCTCAATCAGTTCCCCGATGTTTCCTTTTTTATAGGGAGACAAATAAAGGGTTGTATAGTGGTCAAAGACAGCATGGTGGTCTAAAACCCGCAGAGTTGTTTTCTGAGTTCCGGCCCGGGTCATTCCCGCAGCGCTTACGATTAGAACCGGGTAGTGATCAGGATATAGTTCAAGTAGTTTCAATTTAACCCGGGAAGCAATCGTCTTATTGTAAACCTGAGCAATAATTAGATGATTACGAACCGGCTCCAGCATCTTTTCAATCGAAAGCGCATCAAGCACTGTCACACCGTCAAGCAGATCAAGCTGCAGCTGGCTGAGCAGCGGCTCCAAAAAGGAGAGTCCGGCAACCAGTTCGATCTTTACTCCTAAACGGGGAGCAATTCGCTTCAGCCTCTCAACTGTTGCTTCACCCACATTAGGATGCCCGGGAACAGCGTAGCAGATTAGATCGTGCTGTTGACTTTGCTTTAAAAGAATGCGGGTAATTGCCCGGTATACTTCTTCAAAACTGCTCTCCTGATCATAGAGATAATCAAAAGATTTGGCCTGTTCCCGCCGCGCAGAGATATAGCGGGCAGCCGGATGCTTCAGGGTTCGCAGAAAAAGGGGACAGTCTGAGGCCAGATAACTTCGCGCTTCGACAGTCAGGTGCCGGGGACTACCCGGCCCGAGTCCTATTACTACTATTTTACCCAGGAAAGATCATCTCCAATCAAGAGTTCCGCAGTAGGCCAAAACGGGATAAAATTTTCTCCAGCGGCTGCCCGATGGAGGGGATCATCTGTAACTCCTCCCGCTTAATGCCACCGAGCAGCAGAAGAGCGATCCCGAACACAGCAATTCCGAGGAAAATTGCAATCAGCACAGCCAGGGCGTTTAAACGGCCTATTGAAATCAGATCCCGGCCTAGATGCACCACTGCGCTATAACTAAAATAGACAACCACCGACATCAGGGCGGTAGCGATCAGGGGTAAAAGCGCCAGTTCACGCCAGTTGACCCGCCAGCCGGCATAACGCCTTACATGATTAAGATTGAGGATGGCCGCAACAGTAAGGCCAATCACCGAAGCCAGGGCCGCTCCACCGACATTCAGTGCAGGAATTGCCGTCAGGTACCAGGCGAAAACAGTCTTGACCAGACCACCGTAAAACATATTAATAGCAGGAAGGATCGGTTTGCCAAGCCCCTGGATCAGGCCAGTTGTCGTCACGTAAAGACAAAGTGGAATGACCGACCAGGACATAAAAGCCAGCGAGTAGCCGGCCTCGGCATTATTAAAAAGCAACACTGTGATCGGTTCAGCCAGCAGGAAAAGGCCGAGAGCCGAGGGAAGGGAAAAGAGAGTGGTCAGCTTGATAGCAACCGCGCTCCGGCTCTGAATCAAAGGACTGTTCTGCAGGGCGAAAGCCTCCGAGATTGCCGGTACCAGGCTCATGCTGAGGGCCAGCGCTACTACGTTGGGAAAGTATACCAAAGATCCGGCCATCCCGGTCAGCTGCCCGTAAAGGGCCCGGGCCTGATCCAGTTCAAACCCGGCTGCCAGCAGCTGCCGAGGGACAATCGCCAGATCAATCATCGTGATCAGGGGGATCACCAGGCCGCCTATGGTGACGGGAATGGCAAGGGTGAGAATACGGCTGATGATCCTCTTAACCGATTCCGGATTATGTTCTTTTTGCTGCCGCCCAAGAACCTGCAAATCAAAGCGCTTTTTAAAATAGAGATAGGCGAGCAACAGCAACCCGGCCAGGCCTCCGGCAGCGGCGCCCGAGGTGGCTCCGGCAGCGGCATATTCCAGTCCGACAGGGATTAAAAGCAGCACCATTGTAATCGAAAAACCGACCCTAACCAGCTGTTCAACGAGCTGTGAAACTGCTGTCGGGACCATATTCTGCTGCCCCTGAAAAAACCCTCGCAGCGAGGCCATGATCGTAACGAAAAAGATCGCCGGGGAAATAGCCATCAGCGGATAGAGCGCCTTGGCATCCCTGATCAGCATCTGCGAAATATACTCAGCGCCAAGCCACATGATCAGGGTGATCACAAAACCGCTCACGGCCAGGAGAATAAAAGCAATCTTAAAAACCCGCTGAGCTTCAAGGTAATCTTTCAGGGCAATTTTTTCAGCCATGATCTTGGAAAGGGCAACGGGGATACCGGCTGTCGACAGAACCAACAGCGTGGAATAGAGCGGGTAAGCATACTGGTAAAGGCCGATACCCTCATCGCCGAGAATCGCCGCCAGGACCACTCTGAAAACAGCCCCGATCACACGGGAAGCGATCCCGGCTACAGCCAGAATTGCGGCGCCCCTGACAAAAGCCCTGTTACTATCGGACAAAAAGAAAACCTGCCTTTATTAATCTTGTGCTGTATTATATCAGGTTAAAGGATGCCAGTCAGCTGAAGACAAAAGAGCAACCTGCCCACCTCTTGTTTAAACCGGCTTTAAGTCCAGCATACTTTCGATTTCAGCCAACAGATTCTCAAGAAAAGAGGTGCCTTCCGGCATACCGGTAATCTTCACCTTGAGCGGTCTTAGTCCGGTAAGGGCCATCCGCTTTGCCAGAAACGACGGATGCTTCTCAAGCGTTGATGGACTGATAGTGGTGGCCTTACTGAACTCCAGAAGAACGCTGCCTTTTTGACGTCTGATCAGCTCAATACCGGCCTCAGCGGCCCTGATCCTGATCCGGGCTGCAGCCAGCAGCAGCCTGCCGGGCTCAGGCGGCGAAGCAAAGCGATCATGTAACTCCACCTCAATTTCGGCCAACTCCTCAAGGCTGACCGCACCGTAGATCTTCTGGTAGAAATCAATCTTCTGATCCTGGGCTGCGATATAGGAGGAGGGCAGATAAGCGCTGATATTCAGTTCCAGGCGCGGTTCAATCTTTGTTTCAACCTTTATATTTTTCAAGAGCGCCACCGCCTGATCCAGCATGCGCACGTAGAGTTCAAAGCCGACCGCAGCAATAAAACCATGCTGCTCTGCGCCCAGGATATTACCGGCGCCCCTGATTTCCAGATCGCGCAAGGCAATCTTAAAGCCGGAGCCCAGCTCGGTAAACTCTGTGATCGCTTTTAGCCTTTTACGGGCTGTTTCATTGATCAGCTTGTCTTTGCGGTAAGTCAGGTAAGCATAAGCGAGACGGTTGGACCGTCCAACCCGACCCCGGATCTGGTACAGCTGGGCAAGGCCAAAGCGGTCGGCATCAAAGACGACCAGGGTATTTACGTTCGGTATATCCAAACCCGATTCAATGATCGTTGAGCTGACCAGGATTTGATAGTGCCCTTCCTGAAAATCGACCATTACTCTTTCGAGTTTCGCTTCAGGCATCTGGCCGTGCCCGACAGCAACGGCAGCAGCAGGAAAAAGCTCCGCTATGCGCTCGGCGTAGGCATCGATATGCTGCACCCGGTTGAAAACTATAAAGACCTGGCCCTGCCGGTTCAGCTCACGCTGGACTACCTCCCGGACCAGGTTTTCCGAGTATTCGAGTACATAGGTTTGCACCGGATAACGATCTTCCGGCGGAGTGTCGATAATGCTTAAGTCCCGGGCGCCGGCCAGGGATAGATGAAGAGTGCGGGGAATCGGTGTTGCTGTCATGGCCAGGGTGTCAACCTCCAGGCGCATTGTTTTGATCTTCTCTTTCTGGCGCACCCCAAAGCGCTGCTCCTCATCGATAATCAGAAGGCCTAAGTCATGAAAGCGCAAATCTTTTGCCAGCAGACGATGGGTGCCGATGACCAGATCGATCTTGCCGGCAGCAATGTTGGCGAAAATCTCTTTTTGGCTGGCCGGCGAGACAAACCTGCTGAGCTGGGCAATCTGCACCGGAAAACCATCAAACCGCTCCTGGAAAGTGCGATAGTGCTGTTGGGCCAGCACCGTAGTCGGCACCATAATCGCCACCTGTTTTCCTTCCAGCATCACTTTGAAAGCAGCCCGCATCGCCACCTCTGTTTTGCCATAGCCCACATCCCCGCAGATCAGGCGATCCATGGGGTGATCTTTTTCCAGATCGGCCTTCACTTCCGCGATCGCCTGCAGCTGATCAGGGGTTTCTTCAAAGGGAAAGCGCGCTTCAAACTCTTGCTGCCAGGGATGATCCGGACCAAAGCGATAACCACTTACGGTTTGCCTGGCGGCATAGAGCTCAAGCAGATCCCTGGCCAGGTCTTCAACCGACTGGGTAACTTTTTGTTTAATCCGCTGCCACTCAGCACCACTGAGACTATGCAGGCGAGGAGCCGGACTTTCACCGCCGGAGTATTTGCGAATCAGACTAACCTGATCAATTGGGATATATAGTTTATCTGTTCCCCTGTATTTCAGCAGTAAATAATCCCGCTCGATCCCGCTGACCGCAAGGGTGTGAATGCCCTGGAACTGACCGATGCCATGCTGTTCGTGAACCACATAATCTCCTGCGGAAAGTTCTTTGTAGCTGCCGAGCAGGGTTCCCTCACGCGAGCTGACCCGTCTTTTTTTCTTTCTTCCGGGCAACAGGTTTTGTTCGGTAATAAGAGCCATCTTCAGAGCAGGAATGATAAAACCATCATCGGGGGCAGCACTCAGCCTAATGCAACCATAAGCATCCGGCAGCTGCTCTGCAAGCAGACCAGCCAGACTATTAACCCTCTCTTCACTTGCTGCTGCCAGGTAAACCTGATGCCCTTTTTTTTGCCAGTTTTGCAGATCACTCTGGAAGAGCTCCCACTGGCCATGATAACGGACAGCGCTTATCGCATCAAGGTTTTGTGATTCAGAGGGTTTTATGATCGCTGAACCGTCAGCAATCGCA
>Ga0114946_10003739_pt1 | contig 10180 bp, 7 predicted proteins | sample WalLakDeSediment_FD_88676 | JGI IMG/M metagenome (GOLD analysis project Ga0114946, IMG submission 88676) | Lake sediment microbial communities from Walker lake, Nevada to study Microbial Dark Matter (Phase II) - Walker Lake 11/02/13 Deep Sediment | ecosystem: Environmental > Aquatic > Freshwater...
AAGGCACTCGAGGGAGAAGTAACGATCGTTGCGGTCTCGCACCAGCCTGCCCTGATGGCGGTGGCGGACATGGTGTACAGGCTGGAGAACGGGTCGGTCGAGCTGGAGAGAGCCGCCTCATCGAGGGCCGCAGTGGGCTAGGGGCTCGTTCGAGGCGTTTCCTTTCGCGATCTGCGTACTTTGGGGGGAGAGCGCAGGTGTCACCGAGCAATTGAGCCCGGCTCCTGCCGATGATGGGACGAACGTCCTCCGCACCGGCGCTCCCCCAAATGGTGGCTGTGGACTGGAGTTGACCCGGTTCCGTGGACCTCTTCAAACGGGTCGGCCTACGCACTGGCCTCAACTCTCATGCCAGCAAAGCGTGAAGTACCTGCTGAAGGCGTTGGAGTGGTCCCTTATCCCTATCATGGAAGCGAAGTTGCGAGCCGATGTGAGACATTAGGTAGAGGAGGGCGAATCCCCTGCGAAATCGGAAGTCGATACCGCAATACGCAAAGAAGTCCCTGAGGAACTCCATCTCCCCAGGTTCCGGCCAGTCCCCGCGAGCGAGGAGGGGGAGGGTGCCCACAATGGACACGTTGTCGCCGCAGAATCGATGAATGCTCTCCAGATAGTTGAAGGCATCTATCACCGGCGGCACACCATCCCTCGCGGTCTCCCAGTCGATGACGCCGGTGATCTCCAAGCCCGATACGAGGATGTTAGACGCTCCGAAGTCCCCATGAGCAATTCCAAGCCGGCTCTCGGCACCGCGCAGCGAGTCGTGAATTAGCGCCCTAGCTTGGGTACGTAAGCCGTCATCAGGGAGCCTCTGCAGGACGAAATCACAGAGCGACCGGCACCCCGCGGGACCCGAGATGTCGGAGACCGGAAATGGGGGCGTGCTCGGCAGCCCGGGGTTCAATGCACGAAGAAATCTGTTCACCTCCTGCAGATACGCCCGGCGGTTGTGGTTGCGGATCTGCGTCGAGAGGGGCACGCCGTTCAAGTGGGTCTGAGCGAAGAACGAGACGCCTTCTATCTCGCCGTTGAGTATCGGAAGTGGAACGAGAGTGGAAATGGCTGGGTTCGAGCGAACCTGTTGGAGGATCAGACAACTTCGTTCTTCGTCCTCCTGCATCAACTCCGAGCGAGGGATGCGAACAACGACCCGACTCGTTTCGGCCTCCATGAGCACTACAGACTTCGCTCTGTAAGAGTTGAAGATCCGCTGCAGCCTCCAGGGTCGTGCGCCATTGCGGATGCCGACAGCTCGATCAAGGGACTCCATGACACGCTCCAGGAAGAACTCCCCGTCGCTTCCTTTCTTGTCGGCTGTGACTAGGAAGGAAGGGGCGAACAAGTGGGATCTCCAGGAACAACGATGGATCTGTTCGGATCCTCCTACTGGTGGAAGGACTGCGAACGCTTCCAGATGAGCGAATCCAGTGTTTCGAGCTCCTCGGATCAATGTCCCCAAGGAAAGCCCACGGCCATGCGGCCCTTCCGCGCCCGGACGCTTGAGGCCGGTGAGTAGGGATTTCAAAGAGGCGAGGTAATTGTGGCTGCGGTTCCTAGCGATCACTGCTACGCGGCCGCCTGGGGGGAGCTTGTGATGACACTGCGCCAGCAGACTTGGAAGTCGATGGCTTTCTGTCTCACGGCTCGTTTGGGCCAGGATCAAGGCGGAGCGCACATCTTCAAGTCGGTGATGAGGTTGAATAGGTCCAGGGAGGGACTCGTTTGGACCACCGATTACTCCCCATGGTGCCGGACCGAGGAACAAGACCATTGCATCAATCTCGTTGAACTCATCTCGATTTGATATCAACTCCATCTCGTGGCTTCTCTTTGGTAATGGTGCAGCGCCTCCGGAGATCCGCTCGGCCCTTGCTGACAGAACCTCGACCCGAAGTTGCTCCATGCCGGGTTTCCTCTCCGGGCCTCACCCACGGTACCTCTTCCGAAGCACGAGAGCTCAGTGAGACAATAGCCTGAGCGGCGTGGGATTTCTACCATGCTCTTCATTGTGGTGGGCTCGCCCCCCGGGGTTCTCCTTCCCGCTGGTGGGCGAACCCCGGGACTGCCATCGGCGCCGTCGTCAACAAGGGGAAGCGCATGGACCGGATGAAGAACGGTGCCAACGGTGGCACCGTCAAGCACCTCGACTTAGTACTGGTCGAGCCGCTTCCCTTCGGCATCAAACTCGGGACGGTCCACACGCCAGGGAGCTTCAAGGCCAAGGGCAAGTTGAAACAGCTCGACGTCACGCACCGGAGGCTCACTCGTGAGGGGTTCCCTTCACGGCCCCGTACCTCCCACGAGAGCTTCTCCTACGGCAAGCAGCAGCCTCGAATCATCCATTCAGGTCAAGGAGGAACCCACTTCGCAGAGATGACGATATACACTGGCTCGGGATTTCGACGGTTTACTCCCGACAGATGGGATCTTGAGTGGGGGCAGCTCTGGGACCTTCCACAGGCGACACGAGATTCTCGTCCCGGCTCGCGCTCTCGATCCTGATTTTCAATAACCGGTGGGCGTGGCCAGCCGAGCCCGCTGACTTGAAAGCCAGCTCCACGCACGGCGGCCGACCATCCGTTCCACCCACCTTCTCATCTGCCAACTGGTGGCCTGGACCGCGACAAACCGGGTGCTCTGCACGGCTTGCAGGGCTGAAGGCCCCCGATCTCCCCGGATCTCGATGCGGCAAATGCGATAGGGGCTGGTGGCCGATGTTACGTAGCAGGGATCCGAGTTGAAAAAGGCCTGGAACCCGGCCCGCTCAGCGTCCCGGAGAACCCGGTCGTCGTAGCGCCCCCCCGGTGCCGCCACGGTCCGGACCTCCTGTCCGGAGAGCACTCTCAAGGTATCGCGGGACCGCCGCAGGCTCGCGACGAGGGAATCACTTTCCACGGTCGTCAAGTTCCGATGCCACTCGGAGTGAGACCCGAGCGCCATCCCATGACGGGCAAGGACCTGGACATCGGCAGAGGTGACGGCACTTCCCGAGTCCAGGAACCCCGTCGGGACAAAGAAGAGGGCGGGAATCCCGTGTCGTTCCAGGTGGGGGAGAGCCAACTCCCTATGGTGTGACGTTCCGTCCATGTCGAAGGTCACCAACGCCGCGGTTCCATCCCATGGGCAACCGTTCGTCAGCACGTCGCCTTCCCATGATGCGTCAGCCCCAGGCCCGTCAGCGGGGTAGAGGAAAGCCAGGAGTTCCTGCTCCGAGAGCGACCGCACCCCTGCATCCCGCAGCTCTTCGAGCTGACGAGCCAGGTCGCTCTCGCGCGCACCATAGCGCCTGGGCACCTCCTGATCGGGGATCACCTGGTGGAACATGAGCACCGCAATGCCGCATTCTTCGGAGGCCAGGTTCGCCCAGGTCAACGCGAAGAATCCCATGCCCCCTAGCAAAAGAAGAGAGACAAAGGCGCCGCCGGTGACCAGGCCAGCTCGAATGACGCGGTTCATAGGTCAGCCGCGGTTCCGCCGGTTGAATCCCATGTGGCTCAGGGGGATTCCGTCGCCCCCCGTTGGGGGCCGTGGGCCATAGGCCATCGGAGCGGCCACGCGCGGAATGCGCGGGCCGGGGCGGGCCCTGAGAAGCTGAGCTTTCGCTGGGTTCCGGGCGACGCCAGTGTGCAGGCGTCTAAGATGAACCACCTTCACCACCGCCAGCACCAGTCCGAAACCGACCCACAGCAGGGGCTCATAGGCCTGAGAAAGGAAGGTTCCAGCAACCGCCAACCCGACGAGCAACCCGATCAGCGGCCGACCGGTCTCGGCGGCGGCCCTCAGCTCGGGATCTCCCCGTGCGACGGGTCCCAAAAGGCGGTCCACCGACCACAGCATCCGGATCGACATGAAGAAGATACCGATCAATGCAAGCAAGCCCGGGATCCCGAGCTCGGTGCCGATTTGAACCCAGATGGAATGTGCGGCCGAGTACTTCGTGCCATATCCCCGCCGAATTCGGTCCGCGATTATGGGATGCCGAGCCTCGGCCACGGAAAAGTTGCGGATTCCCACACCCACGATGGGGTTGGCGACCATGTATCCGACGCCGCGTTTCCAGAGCTCGACCCGACCCGTGAGGCTCTCCCGGTTATAATCGTCCTCGGCCGTGATGGTCTCCATCCGGTCCCAGAACTCATCGGTGGCCTGAACGCTGATCACCGCGATCGCCCCGGCGATGACCACGGCACGTACCACGGGCTTGATTCCCTTCAGGAAAAAGAGCGAGAAGACCATGACGGCGATCAACGCAAGGAACCCCCCTCTGGATCCACTCAGCACCACCGCAGACAGGCAGGCCAGCAAACCAAGACCAAAAAGGAGCCTGCCCGGCAGGCTCTTCGCCCTGATCAGGAAGTAGAAGACGAGAGGAAGCGCTGACACGAGGAACATGGCCGAGTCGTTGGGATCGTACCCTCCAGCACCGATGGCGCGCATTCCGCCCGTGCCCTGTGCCATGACCGCGAAGATGATCGCCCCGAGGGCATACGTTTTCAGCAGCCGTTCGAGATCCGTCACATTCCGCACGGAAGCGGCGATGACCAGCACGACCAGACCTGTGCGTAGGAAGATCTGCGCGAAGAAACGGAAGGAACCCCCCTGGTAGATACTGAAAGGAATTCCCACCATGGCCCAAATGAAGACAAAGGCCATCAGGTAGCCCAGGGGACTCTTCAGATGTCGCAGGGAGCGAGCCCCCCGGTGATTGGCTGCCAGCGCCAGGACGCCAACCACGAATACGAGAAGTGCCGGACGAAGCCCCGAGATTCCGGGAACGAAGGAGTGGACCCGCGCTACTCCGATGAGGATGAGGGCCGCGGCGGCGATGAGCAGAATATCCCATGGTTGCTCATCCCTCCACTGGGAGGGACGCCCTGCCGCCGCAGCTTGGCGGGCCGCTGGCCGAGGAAGCGGTCTTGCCATCCTGATCTTCTTTCCTTCCTCAGTGGCCGTTATCAGATCTCCGGGGGACTCTTGATGACACAATATCTAAATGTAAGCAAGAAAAGGACCAGGCGCGATCAGGCTGATCTCTCGCTCATCGTACACTCACGGGATATCTTGATGTTCCTCCTCGTCGCTTTCGCACCGGATGACCTGGTTTTGAGCGGTTCAGACGATGAGGCGGATCGCCCGCATGGGTGCAAAGGGCCCCTGAAAGAATGCGCTATCTTGAGAAAGGCAGTTCAGAATCCATGATGCATGCGCAGGAGCCCCTGCTCCAGCAGGTCAAAGGCCAGGCTAGGAGGGTCCCGGTAGAGGAGAGCGAAGGATCTTCTGTTCGTGTCGCGTTGGTGGGTGGCGGGGCGATGGCCCGGCACCATGCACGGGCCCTCCTCAGGGTCAACGGGGCCCGGGTGTTGGGGGTCGCGGAACCCGACGATGAGGTCCGCAAAGGAATGCTCGAACTCTGTGGGGAGGCGGATGGGTACCCCGACCTGGCCCACCTCCTCCGGGAGCACCAGGTGGACGTGGTGCATGTGTGCACACCGCCGGCCACGCACGCTGCAATCGCCCGTCTTGCCCTGGAGCACGACGCCCACGTGTACGTGGAGAAGCCGTTCGCTCACACGGCGAGCGAAGCCCGGGAGCTGTTGAGCCTGGCGGATTCCCGTAATCTGCTGGTGTGCGCCGGGCACCAGCTCCTGTATGAGGCCCCGAGCCGCAGGGCCGTGGACCTGCTGCCCGCTCTCGGAACCGTCGTGCACCTGGAAAGCTACTTCGCCTTTCGTCAGGTGCGCTCCGGGCGGGACGGTGGGCCCGCCCTCTCACCCGAATTGCAGCTTCTCGACATCCTCCCGCATCCCGTCTACCTCCTGCTGGCCTTCCTCGAGGCGGCGGTTCCCGGGGAGGGGACGAAGCTCGAGATGGCTCAGGTGGGCCGGACCGGCACGATTCACGCGCTTCTGCGTAGAGGGGATCTGACGGGGAATCTTGTGGTGACCCTCGGCGGGCGACCCGTGGATAATTTCCTCCGGCTCGTAGGCACCAACGGAAGCCTCCATGCTGATTACGTCCGGGGGACGGTCCAGCGATCCGTCGGACCGGGGTCGTCCGGCGTCGACAAGGCGCTGCAGCCGTACCGCATCGCGAGACAGCTTGTGGGGGGCACGACGGTGGCGTTGAGCCGACGCATCCTCAAACGGCAGAAGAGCTATCCGGGTCTCAAGGAGATCTTCCATGCGTTTTACGGCTCCGTCTCGGGAACCGCTCCGGCGCCTATGACACCTGAGAGCATTCTTGAAACGGTCAGGGTGTGTGAGGAGATCGGAGAGATCCTCAGCCCCAGGTCGAGCAGCCGCATGCCAGCGCATCGCCAGGAGGAGCCGGAGAGTCCATGTGTTCTCGTCACGGGAGGCACGGGTTTCGTAGGGCGGGAGGTCGTGCGGAGTCTGGTAGAGAGGGGAGCGAGAGTCCGGGCGCTTGCCCGTCGACCTCCTCCCCCGTGGGCGCAAGTTCAGGGGGTGGAGTACGCGGTGGCGGACCTGGGCGAGGGGGTCCACCAGAATCTGCTGGACGGAGTGGACGCGGTCATCCACTGCGCTGCCGAAACGTCGGGTGGCTGGGATGCCCATGAGAGGAATTCCGTCCGTGCCACCGAGCATTTGATCCGGGGGGTAGCGGAGGCAGAGGTGAGGAGGGTGGTCCACGTCAGCAGCATTGCTGTGCTCGAGGGTTCCGGCCCACTGGTTGAGGATACGCCTTTGGAAACCGGCAAAGGGTTGGGACCCTACGTCTGGGGAAAGGCGGAGTCTGAGCGCCTCGCAACGAACCTTGGGAGGGAATTGGGGATCCAGGTGCCGATCGTCCGGCCGGGAGCCATCGTCGATGGCAGGGAGTTCGAACCACCGGGGAGGTTGGGGCGACGAATCGGGAACATCTTCGTCGCGGTGGGAAGCCCCCGCGATTCGCTCGGCGTGGTGGACGTCCGGGACGTAGCCCAACTCCTTGCCTGGATGGCCCTGGACCCGGAACGGGCTCCGAAGATCCTGAATCTGATCGATCCGAAACAACCATCAAAGCGAGACTTGGTGCGTCGACTTCGCAAGCAGAACCCGGGTCTCTGGGTGGTGTGGCTGCCCAGGTTCCTTCTCATCCCCCTTTCCTGGTTCGCATCTCTGGCCCAGAAGGTGCTTCGACCCGGAAAACCGGCCATCAACGTTGCGGAGGTCTTCGGGGCGAGAGGGTATGATGCGGGGGCGGTCAGCGAGGTGTGGGAGCATGCAAAGGGGGTGTAGCCGCCCGCGTTTTGTGTGGGACGCTCCCGGGGGCGTAAGTGCGGCCGAGCGGTCTTTCAACTGATCTCCGCTGCACACGGACAGACAGGAGGCGCCCTCTTCTGATCCCCTCGCTTCGGACACAGTGGCATATTGCCCCTGCGCAGGAGTCGTCATGGCGTCAATCCTGTTTCTGTCGCAATCGCTTCCGTATCCTCCAGACAGTGGCGGTACGCAGCGAACATACCACGTTCTGAATGAGCTTCAGAAGGGTTTCGATGTTTTCCTGGTAGCCTTCTCAAGACGAGGACATCAGGCAGATTCGAAGCAGCGACGGGATGCTCAGGAGGAGCTTGCCAGGCGCTTGACTCACGTCTCGCCGGCGGTCCCTTATCCGGCCGAGTGGTCGCTCCTCCGTCGCGCTTGGGACCATGGACGAAGCCTTCTCAGTGGCCAGGTCTACAGCCGCTTTCAATACCGCGTACCTGAGTTTGGCCTGCGGCTGGACGAAGTCCTGGCAAGCGTGAGACCGGCTCTCGTTCATCTGGATAGCATCGATCTCTATATGTGGCTGGAGCGGCTTCACGGCATTCCAGCGACTTGTACGCATCATGATATAGAGTCACATCTCCTGCGGCGCCGGGCTAAAGCTGCGTCGCATCCCCTCCTCGCAAGGTATATCCAGCATCAGGCGGAGTTGATGCGAAACGTCGAAGCGGAAGCCTGCCCACGGTTCGACCTCAACCTCACCATGTCCCCGGTCGACTCTGAGCGGCTCGCGCGTATCGCACCGGGGGCGAGGATCTGGGAGGTGCCGAACGCGGTGGATCTCGACAGGTTTTCGCTCGTTCCGGTCGAGCAAAGGGAATCAGAAGCGGTTGTCTTCATCGGGCCAACGTACCTTTTTGCGAATCGGGATGCGATCGACTTTCTCCTGAGAGACATCTGGCCCAGAGTAAGAGAGCGTCGACCTACGGCTCAGCTGACCCTAGTGGGTAGGAATGCACCTGGGCAAAAGGAGATGTTCGCCAGGATCCCGGGGGTCACTCCTCTCGGACGGGTCGAAACGATCCAGCCGTACGTCGGGCGAGCGGCGTGCTCAGTCATTCCCATCCGGGTGGGTGGCGGCACCCGGATCAAGATCCTGGAGTCATGGGCCTTGGGCACCCCCATCGTGACGACATCGATCGGGGGGGAGGGTCTTGAGATCAAGGATGGCGAGAACGCTCTGGTCCGAGACAATCCTGCGGAGTTCGCCGACGCGATTGTCAGCGTGCTAGAGGATCAATCGCTCCGAAGTAGGCTTGGTCAAGGTGGTCGGTCCACGGTCGAGGCGCTGTACAACTGGAAGAAGGTGGGAAATCGGCTGCGACTGCGCTACGAGGAGATCATCACCCGACATCAATCGGACGGCCGCGTCCATTCGGGCACTCAGACCAACGACTGACGTTCCTCCAAGATCCGATACGGGTCATCTATCCGTTGGGCTCCAACTCCGGGACGACGGGGTCTCCCAGTATGGGGTTGAGCCCTCGGCCCGTGGCCCTGGTTCCACGCAGGCTAGGTGCGGTGAACGCCGGTTTCCCAACGACGAGCGGCACCTCCACGGTGAAGCCCGCAGTGCAATCACACTGCGGGCTTCGTTACTCCCTTCCATCGATGCCTGTGCGCATGCCCGCCCACTTCAGTACGGGTAAAGTCGCGAAGTCCTATGCTGCGGCGACGGATGAGCAATCTAAGAACTACTGCAACAATTTCCCGCTTACCCGGATATCAGAGAGATCCAAGAAATCGTCACGGGACTTGTCCGGTCCTCCGGTTCCACCCCACGTCGGATTACCTTTCCAGGCACGGAACCCATAAGGTTTGGCTGAGGTGCGATAAACCACGTCCAGATATTCCATAATCAACTCCCCGTCAACCCACCACCGAAAGACTCCATTTGCGGAGCCTATATCATTCAGGATCATCTCTAACTCAAAATGATGCCACTGACCCACGAACACTACCGCGCCCGTCTTCACGTTTTGCGACATACTGCGGGACACTACGTTCTGCTGTTTGAAGGTCACTGTAAACGCCGTCTGGGTTCCACCACTCAAGAAGGGGTAAAGATCGTTGGCGGCTCCATCTGGTCCTGTGCCCGCTCCAAAGAACCCGAGTTTGGTCCCTACCCCTTGGCTCTCCCAGTCTCCGGTTCCACTATCCACCAGGCGAAATGTATGCGAAAAGTACAAATGATCGAGATAGCCACTAGCTGAGCCCCACCCACCGAAATTGACTGGCGCGGTTCCCGGTCGCTGACCCTCAGGATACCTGATACGCAGGTGGTTTGGTGATATTGGTGCTGAAGCATCCGCTACCACTGTCAGGTTGCTGTTTACTGTACTTCCATAATCCCACCACCTACCGAGTGGGTCCGGGCCATCAAATCCCTGGCCTGGCCACGGGAATATTCTATCCATGGACGAGTAGGCGATCAGATCCAGCCCTGCCGGTTCATTCGGATACAGCGAGTTGCCGTCATAAGGGGGCGTGGTGGCCACCGTCACCTCTACCGCGGCCACGTCACCCAGGCTGCCGTACACACCGGCTATCTGAGTGGTCCCACCGTCCAGGCCCTTCACCGTGCCGCTCTCGTCCACGGCGGCGATGGACGCGTTCTCCGACGACCACGTGAGCTCCAGCCCCGGGATCACGTACCCCACGGCATCTTTCACCACGCCAGTGAACTGATAGGACTCGCCTTCCGCCAGCGTGCGGGAGGATGGAGAGATCATGACCTCGGTGGGAACCTGCGTGACCTGTACTTGCACTGTGTCGGCCACGTCGCAGGAGCACGCCGATGCTACGATCAGGGCCAGACCCACAGCCTTAGCCGTTACCATACCCATCTGGTCTACCGTCGCCACAGAGGAATTGAGGGTGGACCAGGCAATAGTAACGCCGGAGACGGCATTGCC
>Ga0114946_10003740_pt1 | contig 10179 bp, 10 predicted proteins | sample WalLakDeSediment_FD_88676 | JGI IMG/M metagenome (GOLD analysis project Ga0114946, IMG submission 88676) | Lake sediment microbial communities from Walker lake, Nevada to study Microbial Dark Matter (Phase II) - Walker Lake 11/02/13 Deep Sediment | ecosystem: Environmental > Aquatic >...
GAATCTTCCGGGAAGGGGGCCTCACCTCCATGAAGGAGGCCTTCCTCTGGACCCTGAGCCAGCCCATCAGCACCGTCATCGTGGGGTGCGACGATCTGGCCCAGCTGGAGGAGAATATCTCCGTGGCCGCGGGGTTCCAGCCGCTGAACAGCGCCCAGATGGCGGCCGTCGAGGCGAAGGTGGCGGCCTATCCCCTGGAGGCTTCGTTCTACAAGGAGGGGGCCGCCGGGTTCAGCCCGGAGGATGGCGAGGACGACCAGCAGATGGACGCCTGAGAAGGCTCCGAAACCTCGGCGCCCGCGGCGCCGTAAGCGCTGATGCTTGGCCCCCGGGCGATCCGGGGGCCAGCCTTTTTGGCTGTGTTTCCCTGAGAACATCATGCGTTTTCCGGAGGGAGAAATGCGTTCGCCTGCGAGTGCCCGGCGTGGTCCAGTGAGGACCGTGCGCTACCTCATCCCGTTGCTCGTCGTTGCGGCCCTCCTCCTGGGCCGGCCCTCCCCATCCATGGCCCAGGTCACCCGGGCAGACACGGCCGCCGTCCTCCTGGCCGCCGCCCGGGACTTCCAGTCCGGGGGGAGATGGCAGGTGGCGGAGGCTCTCTTCCAGTACGTCTCGGAGCGGTTCAGCGACACGCCGGCGGGACCTGCGGCCCTGCAGGCCCTTCGGGCCGCTCCGGCGGGGGCCACGTCCCAGGGCAGCCGGGTGGAACTCCAGGTCTGGAGCACCCTCTATGGGCTCTGGCTGGGTGTGGCGGTTCCCGGGGCCCTGGGTGCCAGTGGATCAGAGCCGTACGGGCTGGGCCTGCTGCTGGGAGGGCCCGGTGGGTTCCTGGCGGGTAGGGCCCTGGCCAACTCCCGGCCCCTGAGCGAGGGGCAGGTGCGGGCCATCACGTTCGGGGGCACCTGGGGGACCTGGCAGGGGTTCGGCTGGGCCAGGGTCCTGGGCATCGGGGAGAAGGAGGTCTGCCCCGACCCCAACTTCTGCTACACCGAGGATGCCGGGAGCCGGACCGTGTTCTCGTCCCTGGTGGTGGGTGGGTTGGCGGGCATCGCCACCGGGACGGTCCTCTCGCGGAAGCCCATCTCTGCGGGCACAGCCACCACCGTGAATTTCGGTGCGCTCTGGGGGACCTGGTTCGGGGTCGCCGGCTCCATACTGGCGGACCTTGAGGGGGACAGCTTCCTGGCGACGACCCTCCTGGGAGGGAACGCCGGGCTCGTGGCCGCGGCCCTCCTGGATCCCGGCTGGAACCTGAGCCGGGACCGGGCTCGCCTCATCAGCATCGCCGGGGTCATTGGAGGCCTGGCGGGGGGCGGGCTGGACCTCCTGATCCAACCGGACAACGCGAAGGTGGCCATCGCCATCCCCCTGGCCACCAGCATTGCGGGACTGGTCGCAGGGGCTGTCATGACCCGTGACGACCGTGCGGCCGCAGGCTCTCCCGTTGCCGGACGCTACACGGCCACCCTGAGGGGGGCTGCAAGCTCGCCACCCGAGGGCACCTTCCTCCACTACACCGACGGCCGCCTGGAATTGGGGGTTCCGGCGCCCTTCCCCACGCTGGTGCCGGTGGACGGTCCCCGGGGATCGGGGTGGAAGCCGGGATTGGGGATGACCTTGTTCCGGGCTGCGTTCTGAGGGTGATCTGGCGCTCGCCGTTGCTGAAGCGCCGGGGCAGCGGGGTGAGCACATGCGCCCGGGGGCTGGATGCTCGGGCCCTCCGAGGTCCTTCCTACGGAAGCACGTACAGGGGCAGCCCCGAGGCCCGGGCACCCAACCCCAACCGGGCGTCGTAGGTGGCCAGGGGCGCATCCTGCCCTCTCTCCCGGAGGAAGCCCAGGGTGGCGAGGTGGAGCGCATCCAGCGTCCGAACCGGCACCGGGAAGGGCTGAAGGGCCCGTTCCAGGACGGGCCGCGCCATCTCCACGAAGGTGACGCGGGCCAGGAGGAGGCGGGCGAGGTCCCCGTGTGAACGAGCCAGGTCCAGAGCATGGAGCCGGTTCCACAGCTCGTACTCCATGACGCGACTGGCCACCAGGTCCTCCCCCCAGAGGGCGTCGGGGGGCCGCCGATCCTCCGAAAGCAGATGGGCACACCCACGTCGGGGGTGGTGACGGCGTGCTGGGCAGCCCCTCTCCCTGCTCCTCACCATGCGAAGCCCCTCTCCCGGCCGTATGTTCTCCCCGGTGGCTAGTCCTATTCGCCCATGCCCGAGGTGTCCCATGGACAGGATGTTTCTGGAAGATTCCCGCACCCCAGTCCGAGACGGCCGCACGACGGCCGCTGACTTTCGTGCTGCGCTCCGCTCGGTCCTCCGCGGTCCGGTCCTGGCGGGAGCCATGGCGGCGTTGCTTCTCCTCCTTCCGGCATCCATGCCCTCGGGGTCTCTCCTCGGCGCCCCGGAGCTGGCGGCCCAGGAACCGCCCTTCGGAACGCTGAGGGAGCAGGCCGTCGTCCAGCAGGAGTGGCTGGGCCTTCGGCTGGAGAGGGTGCTGCCTCGCCTCATGAGGGAGCACGGGGTGGACATGTGGATCATCCCTTCCCGGGAGTACAACGAGGACCCGGTCTTCGGCTCCCTGGTGTCCCCCACGACCTTTGCGGCCCGGCGGCGCACCATCTACGTCTTCTGCGACCAGGGGCCCGATAAGGAATTCCGGCGCATCGCCATCGGGGGCACGAACCAGGGAGGCCTGTACGAGGTCGTCCGGGAGACGGAGGCCCAGGTGGTCCCGGACGGCAGGGGCCGGATGCCCGAGCCTTACGGTCCGGATCAATGGCGGATCCTTACCCCCGTCGTGGAGGAGTGCGATCCCCGGACCATCCAGGTGAACATCTCCTATAACCTTGCCTTTTCCGACGGGCTCAACGCCGGGGAGTGGGAGCAGATGAAGGTGGCCCTGGGGCCCGTGTACCGGAGCCGGGTGGTGCACCGCGAACTCCTGCCGCTGCAGTACATCGAGGAGCGGCTGCCGGAGATGCTCCCGGTCTACCGGGACATGATGCGCTGGGCCCACGAGACCATCGCCACCGCCTTCTCCAACCAGGTCATCACCCCGGGCGTCACCCGGACCCAGGACGTAGTGTGGTGGATGCGCCAGCGGGTGAACGACGCAGGGCTCGGCACCTGGTTCCAGCCCTCGGTGAGCGTCCAGCGGCAAGGCGTGCAGATGGGGGACTCGGCCAACCCTGTGATCCTCCGGGGTGACGTCCTGCACACCGACTTCGGGATCCTGGCCCTGGGGCTGGCCACCGACACCCAGCACATGGGCTACGTCCTGAGGGAAGGGGAGACGGACGCCCCGGAGGGTCTCAAGGAGGCCCTGAGGCGATCCAATCGATTCCAGGACATCCTCCTGGAGGAGATGGTGCCTGGGCGCACCGGCAATGAGGTGCTGGCCATGGTCCTGGAGCGCATGCGGAGCGAAGGGCTGAACGGCACCATGTATACCCACCCCATCGGGGATCACGGCCACGGGGCTGGGCCCATCATCGGCCTCTGGGACCGCCAGGAAGGGGTGAAGGGGATGGGAAATCCCCCCATCCGGGCCAACACGTGGTTCTCAACGGAGCTCCAGGTGACTACGCCGGTGCCGGAATGGGGAGGCCAGCCCGTCCGGAGCGCCCAGGAGGAGGAGATCTACCTGGATGCCCAGGGGGAGCGGCACTGGGTGCTGCTGCGGCAGGAGCGATTCCACCTGGTGCGGTAGAGCGGGAGGGCGCTGCCGCTCCCTGGCGTCGTTGATGACGGCCGGCTGGGGGGCGTGGCGGACGGCTTCCCCGAGCCGTCGGCTGTGGCGGCCTCTGCTACTTTCTCCGGGCCACGTAGATGTCGGCCTCGATCATGACGCCGTTACGGTAGAAGTGGTGGACGAAGTAGAGGTTGCCCTGGCGATCCAGGGTGGGCTCTCCGGCGAAGCGTGAAACCATGAGCTCGGGCTCATGCCATCCTTCCTCCCCTCTCCGTGACCGAAAGACGGCAGGGGTGCCCTGGTAGCGCCGGCTGAACCAGAGCTCCTGGCCGTCGGGGCTGATGTAGGGCAGGTCCTCGTCTTCCGCGGTATTCACGGCTTCCATGTTCTCCGGCGGTGTCCAATGGCTGCCGGAGCGGACGGTTCTCCAGATGTCCCTCCCGCCGAATCCAAATGGCCTGGCGGAGGCGAAGTACAAGGTGTCGCCGTGAAAGTGGAGCTCCCCCACTTCGAACGTCTGGGGAAACTCCACCCGGGCCCAGCTGGCCCACTCGCCGCCCGCCCGCTCGGCTCGGAACCACTGGGCGGCGGGACTCCCCGCCCGGAAGGTGCAGAAGTACATCTCGTCCCCCGCAACGAATGGGCATCCGTTCAGGGCCAGCTGCCCACGGTCCTGCAGGAGCACCAGTTCCGGCTCCTGCCAGACTCCTCCCAGGAGCTCGGACCTCCAGATGCCGTTCACGGGGTCTCTGATCTGGATGGAAGGGTCCAGGCGGACGTCGGAGACGAAGAAGAAGTAGAGCTCGTCCCGGTCCGCCGGAATGAAGGGCGAATCCTCGGCTCCTGCCGTGTTGATGCCGGGCACCGGCACGGGGGTCTCGAACTCCGACGAGTGGAGAACGGGAGGGTACTGGTCGTTCTCCGGGGTCCCCTTCACCACGTCAGCGGGGATGCGTTTGTGGCGGTCCAGGTCGTCCCAGAGGGAGTCGTCGATGCCCGTCCCGTCTCCGCCGCAGGAGACGAGGAGGGATAGGCCTGCCAGGAAGCTGGCCGCTGTAAGGGTACACTGCGCAGGTCTCATGGGATTCTCCGCCCGGGAGGAAGCGTCCGCTCGTCCCAGGGGGCGGGGTGCGTGGCGGCTGGGTGAGGGGAGCGTCTGCAGCGAATATGGGGAGGGAAGGGGGTGGGCAACAGGATCTCGCTTCCCAGCCCTTGTTGCTTCTCGGGAAAGGATGTGGCACCCTACCCCCGGCCGCGGGGGAGAGGGGCACAACGACCTTCAACTGAATCCGGGACTCGCTCGACATGTCGGAGGAGCCGCAGCAACCGGAGGTGGTGGCGGATCGGGGACGATGGGAATGGTCCGAGCTGTACAGGAAGGAGGACTGGTGGGCGATCTGGCTGGGCTTCGCCATCCTGGCGGTGGGCCTGGCCATCTTTCTGCCCCGGCCTCCGGCCGAGATGGAGGAAAGGCTGGCGGCCACCGAGGCGTCCCTGGCTGCTGAGGCCGCCCGGGCACCCTTCCAGACCATCGAATGGCATCGGGCCAACGACATCCGATCCGGGCTCCGGGCCCGGAATGAGCCCTATGCCCGGGTCCTGGCCCGCTGGCTGGGCACGCCGGCAGGCTGGACCACCAATCCCCTCGAGTCCCTCTACCTGAGCGAATCCGCCGCGGCCGAGCGACGGGCCATAGCCGAGCCCGCTTACCTGGCTGCCCAGGAGGAGACGGCCCGGGCACTGGCCGGTGCCGCGGTGGCCCAGGAACTGGCCGCAGCCGCCGGGTTCCGAAATCCCGGGTTGAACGAGCAGGCGGAGCGGTCCATCCGGGAGTGGCGCCAGGCCCGGGAGGTGGAACGGGGGAGCGTCCGGACCCAGGCCACGGTCCAGGCCCACAACAAGCTCCCCTACCTGGTGGGGCTCATGGTGGTGGTCATGCTTCTCTTTGCCGCGGGAGCCCGGTTCATCGGGATCGACACAGTGAGGTTCATGGGTGGGTTCTGGTTCCTGTTCCTCCTGGCGGTCGTGGCCTGGATCGTGGGCAACCAGTCCACGCTGCAGAGCTGGGGGTTCGGGGGGCTGATCTGGGCCATCCTGGGAGGGATCCTCATCAGCAACACGGTGGGGGTTCCCGAGTTCGTACGTCCAGCCTTGCAGACGGAGTATTTCATCAAGACAGGCCTGGTGCTGCTGGGGGCCGAGATCCTGTTCAGCAAGATCCTGGCGATCGGCCAGCCGGGCATCTTCGTGACCTGGGTAGTCACCCCCACCGTCCTCATCCTGACCTACGTCTTCGGCCAGCGGGTGCTGAAGATCGAGTCCAAGACCCTGAACATCACGGTGTCCGCCGACATGAGCGTGTGCGGCGTGTCTGCGGCCATCGCCACGGCCGCGGCCTGCCGGGCGAAGAAGGAGGAGCTCACCATTGCCGTGGGCATGTCCATGCTCTTCACCGCCGTCATGATGATCGCCCTGCCCACCTTCATCGTGGCCGTTGGGATGCATCCGGTCCTGGGGGGAGCCTGGATCGGCGGGACCGTGGACTCCACGGGGGCCGTGGTTGCGGCGGGGGCCTTCCTTGGCGAGACGGGGATGTTCGTGGCCGCCACCATCAAGATGATCCAGAACGTCATGATCGGCGTCATCGCCTTCGGGGTGGCGGTGTACTGGGTCTCCCGGGTGGACGGCGTCCCGGGGGAGAAGGTGAGCAAGATGGAGATCTGGTACCGCTTCCCCAAGTTCGTGCTGGGGTTCATCGCCGCTTCCATCGTCTTCTCTGCCGTCCTGGCGGGCATGGGTGCCGCCGGGGACGTCATGATCGATCAGGGGGTGATCCGTGGGTTCAGCGTCCTGGTCCGGGACTGGTTCTTCATCCTGGCCTTCGCCAGCATCGGCCTTTCCTCCGACTTCCGGGAGATGGCGCACCAGTTCAAAGGCGGCAAGCCGGCCATCCTCTACGTCTGCGGCCAGAGCCTGAACCTGGCCCTGACCCTGACGGTGGCGTACATCATGTTCTTCAAGGTCTTCCCGGGGGTCACGGAGAGCCTGATGAACTGAATCGAGGAAGAAAGGGACTACGGCCGGAACAGGGAGGACGGGACGATGGATCTGGACCATGGATTGAGCGTGGAGTCGAGGATCGGGGGCGCTGGGTCGCCGGACGGCAGCCGGCTTTCCGGCTGGCTCAGGCTGGGCCTCGGACTGGGGGTCGTCTGGATTCTGGCCTACGTCCTCCTGCCCTGGGCGTCGGGCCTCTCTCCGGTCCGCCCCATCATGGAGGCCCTGGCAGAGTCGGGCGTGAATCCCACCCACTACTTCTACACACAGTCCGAGGAGACGGCCTTGGCCCAGATGTACGTGCGGAGCACTCTCGCCCATAGGTACGTGTCCGAAACCCTTGCCCCTGGCCGGGACGACGTACGGCCCTGAGCCCTGAAACGGCCAAAGGTACCCGGACGTGTGGCGGCTCGGGGCTTTGAGCTCTGGGATGGTGCAGGGTACTTCCTGCTCTGGACCTATGGGCCCGCTGGGGAGGCTCCCCTCCCGAAGATGAGATGGACCTCCAGATCCCGCAGTCGAGCAGCGGCCGCCTCCATCTTCGAGACCACCTCACGGGATCCCTCGTCTCCCCGGCGGGAGGCCAGGACCGCCCTGTGCACCTGGGCCTCAGCTTCAGCCAACCGCTGCAGGAAGGAGCGGTACTCCCCGGCGGTGGGGTACGCTCCTCGTATCAACTCCACGTGCGTGGCCCCCCGCTGCGCCAGGAGCAGACGAAAGTGGCTCTTGAGAAGAGCTACCTCGGCTGTGTGGGCATCCTCGAGGGCGAAGGGTTCCGGCGCCTCCAGGTCCGCCGAGGTGAACTCCGGCGCCGGCGGAGGACGGGGGGTACGGCGATCATCCAGCCCCTTGCCCTTCTTCAACTCCTCCCGAGCGACCTCAAGGGCCAGCTTCTTGGTGCGAAGGACTCCCTCAGCGAAGGAGAGGAACCCGGTCCGATACTGCCGGATCCGGTGAACGTGGTGAAGAAGGAGGATGGGGATGAGGATCATCCACACCGAGATTTCGGGCTTGTCGAGGACGGCCCGGGCCAGCGAGCGGGCGAACGTCTCTTCCCACCTCAGAAGGAGATGGAAGCTTCGGTCGATGTCTTCGGGTACCACCGTGGCGTTGGCCATGATCGTCCATCCCCGGGTCGCTGCCGATGGCGGGAGGCTTGGAGATTCTTTCCCGCGTCGGCTGTGCGGTCAAGCCCGGGGATGAGAGAGCAGGTGTGGCCATGCGCCTTTAACGAAACGGAAGCCCCCGGCATCAGATGCGTCGGTTGGGGTGATTTCATCGTGTGCGGCATGGTTGAGCTGGATGACGTCATGCACCGCAGAGTCGTGCTGCATGCCGTCACGAGCGATATCTTTGAGATGGTTCTACTGGCTCAAGCAAGGAGTGACTCCAATGAAGCGATGGCTTGGCCTTATGTCCCTGGGCGCGGTGGCTGTCCTGGCGAGTGGGTGCGATGACGGCATCGGAGACGCGGAGGTCATCGACGAGGCGGCCATTCGGGCCGACGCTGCTCTCGTGGCGGCCGACGCGGTGTTCGAGGATCTCGTACTCATGGTGGATCCTCCGGTTCTGGCCCTTCCGTCGGCGAGTCCCGATCTCGGCGGTGCCGAGGCTCCCGGGAGCGTCACGTTTTCCAGGCAGGTCACCTTCTACGATGCCGCTGGCGCGGAGCAGGAGAAGTACGACCCCCTCCTGACGGCGTCCATCCATGTGGTGTGGGATCTTTCCCGGTCAGTGGAGCACGCCTTCTGGAGCGCCTCGGTCCAGCGCCACCGGGAGATGCGGGTGACGGGACTCCTGGGTGTGGAGACTGAGCGCACCTGGAACGGAACCGGAAACGGCATCGTGGCCAGGAGCCGGCACCCGGAGGAAGGGATCGCCCGGACCTACGACATGACCTCTGATGTCCTCATTGCGAACGTGGTAAAGGGCGTGCCTCGGGTTCAGCATCCCTATCCCCTGAGCGGCACCATCACCCGGCACATGAAGGTCGTGGTGACCAAGGCCGACGAGGTGGTGGCGGAGCGTGACGTGACTGCCGTCATCACGTTCAACGGCACGCAGTTTGCCACCGTGACCGTGGGTCCGGACAAATGGGAAGTGGACCTGTCCCAGGGTCGGGTGAAGGGGATCTTCAGGAAGAAGGGGGGCTGACGCGTCGTTGGGGCAGGGGGAAGTCCCCTGCCCCAAGGGTTCGGCCGGTTCAGGGCGGTGTTCACCGATCCGTTTCGTTGAAACCCCGCCTGCTGTGGTGTAGCTTGAGGCATGGGCGTTCCAGAGATTTCCGACGAACAATTGGGAGCGTGGGCCGGATCTGCCGGGGCTCGCCTGCTGGTCCTGTTCGGGTCCGGGGCTGGAGGTGAGAGCTGTTCGGCAGGTGATCTGGACCTGGCGGTGGAGTTCTCCCAGATGCCTCCTCCGGACCGGCGGCTCGCCATCATAGGAGAGCTGCAGGCGCTGGCAGAGCCACGCCTCGCGGACGTGGTGTTCCTGCACCGGGACCTGGATCCGGTCTTGCGGTTCGAGATCTTCCGGGGGGGACGGGTCATCTTTGAGTCGGAGACCGGACTGATGGTGCAGGAGCGTGTCAGGGCCTTTCGCGAGTACGCCGACGCCTTGCCCTTCCGGCGACTCGTCCGGGAGCATCTGAGCCGCATGGCTCGGGACGGTACCCTTGTCCCCTGAGGTCATGGCCCGGAAGCTGCTGAAACTGCGGGAGTTCCTTGTGGATCTCGGGGCGTTCCGGGGGGCATCCGCAGTGGAGGTGGAGGAGAATCACTATGTGGTGGAGCGCCTGCTCCAGTTGGTGGTGGAGGTGTCCACCGACCTATTGGCCCACGAGCTGGCATCCAGAGGGGTGACGCCCTCGTCGTATCGGGACACGGTGAGGAGAGGGGTGGAGGCGGGGCTACTTCCTGCGGAGCTCGGAGCCCGCCTCGAGGAAGCCGCGGGCCTACGAAACGTGTTGGTTCATCTCTACGAGGAACTGGACTACTCCATCCTGGCCGGGAGCATAACGCCGGCGCTGGAGGATTTCGGTGCGCTCCTGGCCCTCTTCCAGCAGCGATTGGAGGAGATGGAGGAATAGGGTTCAGGGCTTGAATCCCGGGTCCTCTCGCCAGATCTTCTTGAGATCCTCGAACTCGGGCTTCTCCTTCACCTTCTCGCCGTCCCTGGTCCGGCCCACGGAGAACGACACGGGTCCACGGGGGGTCTCACGGACTTCCGTCTCCCGGGCCAGCTTCAGCCTGTCCCACGTTGCGTACCGGACGCCGAAGCTGGAGCTTTGGCGGAGAAGGAAATCCGCAAAACGGGTGGTTTCCGAGGGCGAGACCAGGAGGACGATGCAGGCGGCGGGCCTGCCCTTCTTACCCACCAGGGGGGTCACCCAGGCGTCCAGGGCGCCCATCTCCAGGGCCCGCTCCACGAGCCA
>Ga0114946_10003742_pt1 | contig 10170 bp, 9 predicted proteins | sample WalLakDeSediment_FD_88676 | JGI IMG/M metagenome (GOLD analysis project Ga0114946, IMG submission 88676) | Lake sediment microbial communities from Walker lake, Nevada to study Microbial Dark Matter (Phase II) - Walker Lake 11/02/13 Deep Sediment | ecosystem: Environmental > Aquatic > Freshwater...
GCTGAAGCGGTTGGGCAGCGACACCGGCACGCGCAGGCGCTCGACGAAGAGGCGCACGGCGCGCCGCTTCAGCGGGACGCCGACCCACGGGAGCAGCGACAGCCAGTGGCCGGCGCCCTCGAGGGGGATGATCTCTGGGCGATTCAGGGGCAGCACCACCACGGTCGGCACGCCCGCGATGCCGAGCTCCAGCGTGTTCGTCCCGGGGATCGTGAGCGCGAGGTCGGCGGCCCGCATGTGGGCGTGCCGCTCGCCCTCGTCCACCATCTCGACCCGGGCGCCGGCGGGCGTCCACACGTCGTCCCCCTCGCGGCGGCCGGCGATGCCCCCCAGGGTGGCGCGGTCGACGCCGGCGATGCCGTCGCGGAGCGTCGCGTCGCGCAGCGACCGGGGCACCGGCCACACGAAGCGGGCGTCGGGGTAGCGGGCGGCCAGCCGGTCGGCGACCGCCAACGCGAACGGGATCAGGTGCCTGGCGAACGCGTCGCGCGAGCCCGCCAGCAGCAGCACGTGGGGGTGCCCCGGGCGCTCGACCGGGCGCCCCGAGCGGACCGCGTCGGCCACGAGGTTGCCGACCACCTCGACGCGATCGCCAGCGACGTCGGCGGCCCCCCGCGCCGGCAGGCGGAAGCGCCGGGCCCGCGCTCGGGTCCGTTCGTCGGGCACGAACAGGCGCTCCACCCCGCGCGTCACGACCGGGACGAACGCGTAGCGAAAGGCGCGCGCGCCCAGTCGGCGGGCCAGCGCGACCGCGTACGACGCCCCGCCCCCGAGCGACAGCACCAGGGCGCCGGGGCCGCCCTGCAGCCCCGCCGGGGCGCGCGCCAGCGCCGCGGCGGCGGCGTACTGCGTGGCGCTCGTGACGTGGTCGGCGCCGAGGCGCGTGGCGACCTCGACCTCGGCGCCGCTCGCGAACTGGCAGGGGACGATCGCGATCGAGACGCGGGCCCCGGGTTCGGCGCGGCGCCACGCGTCGACCACCGGCCTGACCCAGGTGTAGAGCTCGCCGGGTCCGTTGCTGGTGAGCACGACCTCCCGACCCGGCATGCCCTCAGCCTTCCGTCACGAAGCGGAGCACGCCGCGTCGCGAGGTGGCGATGAAATCACGCATCTCCGCCACCTCGGGCCAGTCCGCCGCCAACGCGGCGAGCCCCTCGCCATCGCGCCGGCGGATGGCCCGCAGCGCGCCCTCGAGCGCGCGGTAGCGCTCGCCCTCGACCCCACGCCGGCGGAGCCCGACGGCGTTGAGGCGGAAGTGGCGGGCCGGGTTGCCGCGCGCCATCGCAAAGGGGAGCACGTCCTGGTTGAAGCCGGACACCGCACCGAGCATGGCGCAGCGGCCGATGCGTACCCACTGATGCACGAACGCGCCGGCGCCGAGCACCGCGTCGTCGCCGACCTCCACGTGGCCACCGAGTTGCACCAGGTTGGTCAGCACCGCGCGCTCGCCGACGAGGCCGTTGTGCGAGACGTGCACCCCGGTCATCAGCAGGGCGCCGGCGCCGATGCGCGTGCGCGCGCCCTCGCCGGTGGCACGGTGGACGGTCACGTGCTCGCGCAGGTCGGCGCCGGCGCCGATGTCGACACCGGTCGGCTCGCCGCGGTAGCGGGCGTCCATCGGCGTCCCCCCGACGACCGCGTGGGGCCCGAGGCTGGCGCCCGGGCCCACCCGGGTGCCCGCCATCACCACCGTGCCCGGGCGCAGCTCGACGCCCGCCCCGATGACGACGCCGGCCTCCACCACCACGAACGGACCGATGCGGACGCCGGGCCCGAGTTCGGCGCGGGGGTCGACGACGGCGCTCGGGTGGACGAGGGGGGCAATCGGCACGGCGAGGGTTCAGCCCGCGATGACGAACGAGAGGGTGGCCTCGGCGGCCACCCGGTCGCCGACCAGGGCCGCCGCCTCCACCGTGCACAGCCCACGGCGGTAACGGGTGATCGTGCCGGTCAGGCGCAGCACGTCGCCGGGCACGACCTTGTGGCGGAAGCGCGCCCGCTCGATCGCCGCGAGGTACCCCACGCGCGGGGGCGCGTCGCCGCCCTCGCGCACGTGCAGGCCGACGGCGGCGGCCTGCGCCAGCGCCTCGACGACCAGCACGCCCGGCATGACCGCCTCGCCGGGGAAGTGGCCCGGGATCCAGGGCTCGTTGAAGGTCACGTTCTTCACGCACTCGAACGCGTCGCCCTCCTGGGAGACGAACGCGTCCACCATGAGGAAGGGGTAGCGGTGCGGCAGGATCGCACGGACGTCGACCATGGCGCCGAGTCTACCGCCGGTCCCGCGCCGCGAACTCGGGGACCTGCGCGGGCGCCGACCGCTGGGCGGCCAGGCGCTCGAGCAACCCCTGCGCCAGCGCCAGCGCACCGATGTCGTCCTCCAGCGTGCCGATGGGCGCCGCGGTGCCGCGGATCCGCGCGGCGAAGTGCGCCAACTGCTTCCGCAGCGGGTTGTCCTCGAACACGACCTGGCGGTCCACCAGCACGCGGCTCCCGCCGCCGGCTGCGGTCGTCTCGCCGGCGAACGCCGCCGCGACGGCGTGCTCGCCGTTCTGCGGGGCGCTGGCCTCGTGCGGAGCGCTGGCCTCGGGCGGGGCGGGGCGGTACACCGTCATCTCGATGTGCGGCTCCTTGGCGAAGTCGACGTGGGAGGTGCGATGCGCCTCAGCGACCACCAGGCTGCGCTCCGCGTCGGGCGCGACGCGGCTGGCGAGGAAACGGGCCACGCAGCCGTCGGCGAAGCGCACCTGCGCCGCGCACACGTCCTCGTGGGTGCCTGGGCGGAGGGTGTGCGACGCGACCGCCACCTCCACCACCGGTTGGCGCACCAACCCGAGGACGATGTCGATGTCGTGGATCATCAGGTCGAGCACCACCCCGACGTCCTGGATGCGGCCGTTGGGCGTGAGGCGGCGGGCCTCGATGAGGTAGGGCGCGCGCACCTCGGCGCGCAGGCGCTCCACCGCCCGGAAGAAGCGGGTGATGTGCCCGACCTGCAGCACCAGGCCGAGGTCGCGCGAGAGGGCGGCGAGCGCCTCGGCCTCGTCCACCCGCGTCGCCACCGGCTTCTCGACCAACACGTGGACGCCGGCCTGCAGCAGGCGGCGCGTCAGGGCGTGGTGGGCGCTGGTCGGCGCCGCGACGCTGGCCGCGTCGATGGTGTCGGCCGCCAGCAGCTCCTCCACGGCGGCGTAGGCCCGGCAGCCGAAGAGCTGGCGCGCGTCGGCCCGCCGGCGCTCGTCCGGCTCGACGACGCCGGCCAGCGTCACGCCGGGCAGGGTGCGGTAGACGTTGGCGTGGTGCCGGCCCATGACGCCGACGCCCACGACGGCCACCCGCAGGGCCCGGTTCACGGGGCGGCTGCCTCGCGGCGCGGGTGGCGGGTGCTCGAGAGGAGTCGCATGGCATCGACGTGGGCCCGGTGCGACCCGCGGTGGATCCGGACGCGGCCGGCCAGCGGTCTCCCGAGCAACGCGAGGTCGCCGACGGCGTCGAGCGCCTTGTGCCGCACCGGCTCGTCCGGGCTGCGCAAGGGGGTCGCGGGCCCCTCGTCGGCGAAGAGGATACCACTCCCCGGCCGGGCGCCCGCCGCGAGGCCGCGGTCGCGCAGGGCGGCCAGTTCGTGCGCGAAGCCGAACGTGCGTGCGGTCAACAGCGCCGCGTAGTCGCCCGGCGTGCCGCGCCAGCGCTGCCGCCCGATGGCCGGGTGATCGTACGCCACCGACACGTCGAGTTCGGGGGGGCCGGGCTCGATGTCGACCTCGGCGGTCCCCTCGCGCCAGCGGACCGCGGCGTCCACCACCCACGGCGGCGGGGCCTGCGGCGGCGGACCGAGGCCCACCAGCGCCGCCGCCCACGGAGCGGCGGAGCCGTCGAGGATCGGCAGCTCGTCGCCCGTCACCTCGATGAGCAGGCCCGACCAGTAGCCGGCCGCGTGGCAGGCCGCGAGCAGGTGCTCCACCACCGCCAGGCGCACGCCGTCCGCGCCCAGCACCGTGCAGCGTTCCGTGTCGACCACGTGGGCCAGGTCGGCGGGCAGCTCACCGCCGCCGAGGCGGAAGCGGAGCGGTCCGTCGTCGCGGTACAGCCGCGCGCTGGCGCGTCGCCCGCCGTGGATGCCGAGGCCCTCCAGCCGTTCGCTCAAGTGCGGCCCTTCACGAAGGCCCAGATCGCCTCCAGGCGCCCGATGAGGTAGCGCTCGCGGGCCCAGCGCCGCAGTGGCTGGGCGGGGATGCCACCCCATGCCTCGCCCGCCGGCACGGACTTGGTCACCCCGGCGCCGCCGGCGATGCGGGCGTCGTCGCCGACGCGCACGTGGTCGGTGATGCCGGCGGCGCCACCGATCACGACCCGGTCGCCGATCTCGGTCGAGCCCGCGATGCCGGCCTGGCCGGCCATCAGCACGTCGCGGCCGATGCGCACGTTGTGGGCCACCTGGACCAGGTTGTCGATCTTGCTGCGGTCACCGATCACGGTGGTGCCGAGGGTCGCGCGGTCGACGCAGGTGTTGGCGCCGATCTCGACGTCGTCGCCCAGGACGACGGTGCCCAGCTGGTGGATGCGCTCCGCGCCGCGCGGTCCGGCCGCGTAGCCGAAGCCGTCGCTGCCGATCACGGCGCCCGCCTGCAGCACGCAGCGCGCGCCGATCACGACGCCATCGGCCACGACCACGCGCTCGCGCAGCTCGCTGCCCACGCCGATGCGGGCGGCCGGTCCGACGACGCAGCCGGGGCCCACCACCACGCCGTCGGCGAGCACGGCGTCGGCCGCCACCACCGCCAGCGGCCCGATCGCGACCCCCTCGCCGAGGCGTGCGCTCGGGTCGACCACGGCGCTCGGGTGCACGCCTCTCTCGGCGATCGGCGGTCGCGGGTCGAGCCGGCGCGACAGGCGCGCCAGCGCCAACCGGGGGTCGTCGACCGCCCAGCGGGCGGGATCGCCGGGCCCCACGGGCGGGAGGGCCGCGACGTCGGCCGTGGATGCGACGACGGCCGCGACGCCGGCGGCCCGCCAGCGCGCCCAGGCGGCGATGTCGAGGCGCGCGACGACGACGACGCCGTCGGCCCCCTCGCCGGCGCCCCCTGGGTCGAGGAGGCGGCGCACCACGACGTCGCGCCCTTCCACCGTCGCCGCGAGCCATTCGCGCGCCTCCGAGCTGCTGATGGGTTCGGGCCGCTTCACGGTCGCGCCTCCTCGGCCGCTGCGGCATCGTCCGGCGGGGTCTCGGACCCGGTGTCCGCCGCGCTCACCTCGAGCGTGAGCTGGACCCGGCCGGTGACGAAGCCCGCAATCGCCACCCGCTCCAGGCGCCGCCACACGCCGTCTTCGCCACGCGCCTCCACGATCAGGTCGCCGCCGCCCGGGCGCTCGCGCAGGAACGCGAGCAGCTCGTCGAAGGTCAGCGGTGCGTCGTCGGGGTCGGGCGGCTCCAGGCTGTCGGGTTCGCGCGGCCAGGTCGCCCCGCGGACGATCACCTCGACGCGGCCGACCAGGTCCTCGGGCCAATGCAGGTCGAGGGTCCGCACCTCGCCCGCGCGTCGCCACGGCTGCAGTCGCAAGAAGAGCGGAGCGACCCTACCGGCGACGGGCGGCGCAGCGTCGCTCAGCGCCTGACGCACCTCCACGTCGCGGCGCCGCTCCTCCAGCCGGACGAGCAGGCCCAGGCGCGCGACGTTCGGGTCCTGGAACGGGTTCTCGGCCAGCATGGCGAGCGGGGCGCGGGCGAGCCAGGCCGCCGCGGTGGTGACGTCGTCCGCGTCGACGACGGTCTCCGACAGGCGCAGGCCCGGCCCGTCGCGGAACGCGATGTCCCAGTGGACCGTGGCCGTTCCCTCGCCGACGCGGGCCCGGACGCGGTCGAGGGCCTCGAGGGCTGCGACCGCCACCAGCGTCGGCCAGAGGGCCGGATCGCGCACGACCTCGAAGCGCAGGGTGGTGGCCGCGCCGGCCGGGGCGTCGTCGGTCGCCACCGTCAGCGTCACCGGCAGCAGCTCGGGCATCCCGCCGAGGCGGCCGCCCACACCTGCGGGCCTGTCCTGGTCGATGCGTCCGAGGACGGTGTCGGCGGTGTTGGCCAGCTTGAACGGCATCCGTCGATGGGGGACGATCGCGGTCACCTGCGCCGCCAGCAGCGGCCAGTCGACCGGGCCGCTCCCGAGCAGGGGATGGCCGAACGCCAGCAACCGGTCGCCGTCCACCTCGGTCACGGTGCCGACGGCGCCGACGTCGACGTCGCCGCGAACCCATGCCACCGCGACCGCCGATCCTGGCTCGAGGCCACCGGCGACCGCCGTGCCGCCGCCGCCGCCCGGCAGGGCCTGCACCGGCAGCGCGGCCCGCGCGAGTAGCTCTCGTTGGAGGAAGGCCAGCGCGCGCGCGCCGAGGCCGGCGACGAGCACCGGCGTCGCCACCGGCACGACCGCGCCCCAGTCGGCGCGGGCCGGGGCGGGACCCGACGCCCCGGCCCGCGCCGGCCTCGGGCCGGCCTGGGCGCGCATCTCCTCGATCGGGGTGACCAGCGCAAAGCCGCCGGGCGCGTCGGCGAACACGTAGCCGACCGCGCCGAGCAGCGCGTCGGTGCCGTCGTGCGCCAGGTACACGGGGCTGCCGCTCATGCCGGCCGACACTCCGCCGCCCGCGTCGATCACGGCGCCGGAGGCGCGGACCAGCACCAGGGGAAAACCGAGCCCGAACCCCTCCTGTCGGGCAAGGACCTCGACCTCGAAGCGCTCGATGCCGCCCGGGCCCTCCGTGAGCCCGTAGCCGACGAGGCCCGGGCGCAGCGCTTCGAGCGGGAAGGCGGGCGCCCCGGCCCGGGCCGCCGACGTCCAGGACACCAGCGCCAGGAAGAGCGCCAGCGCCGCTCGCCTCATCGCCGCAGGAAGGTGTCCGAGATGAGAGCGTCCTGCAGGACCGGGATCATGTCGAGCGCCTGACCGGTGCCGAGCGCGACGCAGTCCATCGCGTTCTCGGCCACCGACACCGGGATGCCGGTCGTCTGCCGCAGCAGCTCGTCGAAGTTCGCCAGCAGCGACCCGCCCCCGGTCATGATGATGCCGCGGTCGATGACGTCCGACACGAGCTCCGGCGGCGCCATCTCGAGCACGCGGCGGACGCCGTCGGCGATCTTCTGCACCGGCTCCTTCAGCGCCTCGACCGTGTCCTCGGTGGTGACGCGGATGGTCTTGGGGAGGCCGTTGATCAGGTCGCGGCCGCGGACCTCGATCTCGCGCACGTCGTCCGGGTGGCTGACGATGGCGGCACCGACCTTCATCTTCACCTCTTCGGCGGTCCGATCGCCGATCAGGAGGTTCTCCTTGTGGCGGATGTGGCGGATGATCGCCTCGTCGAACTCGTTGCCGGCGATGCGCAGCGACTCCGAAACCACGATCCCGCCCAGGCTGATGATGGCGATGTCCGTGGTGCCGCCGCCGATGTCGACGATCATGGAGCCGGTCGGCTCGGCGATGCGCACGCCGGCGCCGATGGCGGCCGCCAGGGGCTCCTCGATCAGGAACGCCTTGCGGGCCCCGACCTCGCGGGTGGCCTGCAGCACGGCCCGTCGTTCGACCTCCGTCACCCCGGACGGGACGCACACCATGATGTTGGGCTTGAACCAGCGGCCGGCGCCCGTGACCACCTTGCGCACGAACGCCTTCAGCATCTTCTCGGTGAGGTCGTAGTCGGCGATCACGCCGTCGCGCATCGGGCGCACGGCGACGATGTTGCCGGGCGTCCGGCCGAGCATGCGGTACGCCTCGTCGCCCACGGCCTTGACCTCGTTCGTGTCGCGCACCATGGCGATCACCGAGGGCTCGCGGAGCATGATGCCCTTGCCCTTGACGTAGATCAGGACGGTGGCCGTCCCCAGGTCCACGCCGATCTCCTGCCAGAATCTCATCAGCCATCAGCTCCCGACGGGGTGCACGCCGGCGTGGCGGTGATCGCTCGCCGTCGCGGCGGGTGCGCCGCAATTCCAAGGCGTCCGGCGCAACGCGCGCCCCGCGCGGCAGTATACCCACCGCCTCGCTCCCACCGGCCCGCGGCGCCCGTCATCCGGTCTCGGCGGCGTAGTGCACGCGCGGCGGCGCGGCGTCGGCGTCGTCGACCCGGCGCGCGTGCCAGGCGGCGTCGGGCGCGACCTCGAGGCTCGCAACGGCGTCCGCCGGCAGGGCCGCGAGCGGTCGGCGACGGCGGTCCGCGCCGGCGATCGGCTGGCCGTCGGCGGTCACCGCCCAGGTCTGGCACCACGCCTCGCCGCGGCGGGCGGCCACCGCCACGTCGCCGCGCCCCCCGGCCGCGATGGCGGCCAGCGCGCGGGCGGCCAGGGTGTCGCCGCCCACGAGCGGGATGCCCAGGGCGCGCCGCACCCCCTGGGCCCAGGCGACGCCCACGCGGGCCCCCGCGTAGGAGCCCGGCCCGACGCCGACGCCGATGCCGGCGAGGTCGGCGGGCGCGACCGCGTGCTCGCGCAGGAAGGCGTCGAGGCAGGGCACGAGCTCGGTCGCGAGGCGCCGGTCGACGCGCCAAGCGGCGCGGGCGACGCGCGCCTCGCTCGGCCACCACAGCGCTACGGCCAAGAACGGCGTGGCGCTGTCGAGGCCCAGCCGCGGACGCGTCACGCGTTCACCCGGCACGCCCCCCTCGTGGGGGGCCATGATGCGGGTCCCAGCGGGCCGTGCGGTGCTCGCCGACGCGGTCGATCGTCAGGTGCCAGGCGTCGGGATGGGCCGCCAGCAGGCGCTCGCCCCACTCGACGACCACGGCCCGCGCGCGCGACAGGTACGCGTCGAGGTCGAGGACGGCACCGAGTTCGAGCGCGGCGTCGAGCCGGTAGGCGTCGACGTGGACCAGCGGACCGGCCGGGGTGGGGTACTCGTGGACCAGGGTGTACGTGGGGCTCGTGACCTGCGCCTCGCTGCCGAGGGCGGCCGCGAGTGCGGCCACGAAGGTGGTCTTGCCGGCACCCAGGGGCCCGGAGAGGACGACGAGCTGCCCGACCGGCAGCAGGCGCGCGATGGTGCGGGCCAGCGCGCGGGTGGCCTCGAGGTCGGGGAGCTCCACGCGTCAACCGTCGGGCGCGCCGGCGTCGCCGCCGGCGGCCACGCTCCGGAGCATCTCCACCACGGCCCGGCGGTCGTCCCGCAAGCGGGCGCCGAGGCGGCCGCCGGTAGCGGCGCTCTGGCTCCACACCACCGCGCAGCCCTGGTCGGCCAGGGGGGCGACCCAGGTGGGGCGCCCACCGACCTCGATGAACGCGACCTCGGGTGCCTCGTCGCCGAGGCGCTCGCCCAACGCCGTCCAGGCACCGAGCATCTCGTCGATGGCGTGACCGAGCGCCACCGCGTCGGTACCCGTCGGCATGCGTCCGATGATGAGGCGGCCGCCGGACGTCAGGACGGCCGCGCCGTCCACGTCGTCGAGCCGCAGGTAGCCGTCGAGCCAGGCGCGCAACTCGTCGTGGGCGCCATCGACGGCCGGCGCCTCGGCGGCATCGTCCGGCGCGCCGAACATGGCGTCGAGGGAGCCGAGCACGTCGTCGAGGCGGTTGCCGGCGACCAACTGGTCGGCGATGGCACGGGTGGCCTCGAACGCCGCCTGCAGGTGCCCGAGCGTCTCCTCGGCCTCGCTCAGCGAGGCGAACAACTGCGCCTGGAGGCCGGGCGAGACGCGGCCGATGGCGTGACGCTGGCCGTCCAGGTGGTGAAGCACGCGGCGCACGGCGGCGACGTCGTCGTTGTTGAGGCGGGCGACGCCGCGGAAGGCCGCCAGGGCCGTATCGAGGCGGGGGAGGAAGGTGTCGAGCCGCTCGCCCATCTCGCGCACGACGCCAGCGAGGCGACGCTCCAGACGCTCGACCGCCGCCTCCGGCTGCGCGTCGCCGTCGAGGGCGCTGCGCGCCTGCCCGACGAGGTCCGCCAGCCCCGCCGCCGCCGGTACGCCGGCGTCGGCCAGCCGGTGCGACTCCTGACGCGCGCGCAGGTAGCGTCGGCGGATGGCGGCGCGGCGTTCGTCGCGCGTGGCCTGGACCTCGCGCTCGACCGCCTCGAGGTCGGGGAAGCCCCCGTCGTCGAGCTGTCGCGCCGCCACCTGCAGCGCCCGCAGCAGGGCGTCGGGCGCCGGATCGCCGGCCTCGTGGGCCATCTCCTCGAGGCGGGCGGCGACGGCCCC
>Ga0114946_10003743_pt1 | contig 10168 bp, 7 predicted proteins | sample WalLakDeSediment_FD_88676 | JGI IMG/M metagenome (GOLD analysis project Ga0114946, IMG submission 88676) | Lake sediment microbial communities from Walker lake, Nevada to study Microbial Dark Matter (Phase II) - Walker Lake 11/02/13 Deep Sediment | ecosystem: Environmental > Aquatic > Freshwater...
CAGGTCGATGTTGCGGCTTTCGCGGATGGTTTTGCCGCCGTCGAGGGATTCGATGACCGCGAGATCGCGGATTTTTTCCTGCAGGAGGCGGGCGATGCGGAAGAGATACTTGGCGCGCTCGCGGCCGGGCATTTTGCCCCACGTCTTCTCGTAGGCGCGGCGGGCGGCTTTGACCGCCTTGTCGACGTCGGCGGCATTGCCCTGCGCGATTTCGGCATGCTGCTTCTCGGTGGCGGGATTGATCGAAGGGAAGTATTTGCCGGAGGATGGCTTGACGAATTTGCCGCCGATGAAAAGTTCGTAGCGCGACTGGATCTTAAGGTCGGTATGGACTTCCGGGGCCGGCGAGTAGTTCCAGCGTTCGTTGAAGCGCAGATGGCGGTCGCGGACGGGCACGATAGTCGCGTGGGCGGCCGGGGCAGCCAAGGTGGCGACGCCGGTGGTGAATTTTTTCATTTTCTTGCTCATGGCAGGGAGAAGTAGTTGCCGCTCTGGTAACGTCCGTCGACGGACTTGGCGATTTGCAGGAGGATGTCGTTGGCCAGAGTGCTGGCCCCGAGACGGAACATATCCGGCGTGAGCCAGTCGTCGCCGAGGGTTTCGTTGACCATGACCAGATAGTGCAAGGCCTGCTTGGCCGTGCGGATGCCGCCGGCCGGCTTCATGCCGATGCGGATGCCGGTGGCGAAGAAAAACTCACGGATGGCATCGAGCATGACCAGCGTGACGGGCAGCGTGGCGGCCGGGCTGATCTTGCCGGTCGAGGTCTTGATGAAATCCCCGCCGGCCTGCATGGCAATCATGCTGGCCGCGCGGACATTGTCGTAGGTGACCAGTTCGCCGGTCTCGAGGATGACCTTCAAATGGATGTCGCCGCAGAGCTGTTTTACCGCGGCGATCTCGTCGTGGACTTTGGCGTATTCGCCGCGCAAGAAGGCGGCGCGGTCAATGACCATGTCAATCTCGTCAGCGCCGGCGTTGAGGGCGACGCGCGTGTCTTCGAGTTTGGTTTTGAGCGAGGACTGGCCGCTGGGGAAGTAGGTGGCGACGGCGGCGACCTTGACGGTCGAGCCGCGCAGGAAGGCTTTGGCGGCCGGCACGAGATTCGGGTAGACGCAGACGGCGGCGACCGGGCCGACTTGGTAGCGCTCGGGGGCCGGATGCATGGCCTTGTGGCAGAGGGTCATGACCTTGCCCGGCGTGTCGCGGCCCTCGAGGGTTGTGAGGTCGAGCATGGAGAAGGCCAACCGGAGGCCCTGCATCTTGGACTCCGTTTTGATACTGCGTTTGGTGAACGTTGCGGCGCGCTCTTCGACCATGATCTGGTCGACGCGTCCGAACGACGGCGATTGCCGCGTCATGGGAAAGAGGGAACTCACGAGAAACGGAAAATATCTCGCAGAAACTGACCCCACAAGTAAAGCATTCCCCGCCAAGAATATCGGCTGTGGCCCTCGTCGGCCGGCTGGAGGAGCCCCTCGTGGAGATTATGCCGCATCTGGGCTTCCATATCTCCCTCCACCGCCGCACGCACGGCCTCCGGGTCGACCGGCCGCAGGGCCTCGCGGGACCGCCCCGACCGATCCAAGAAAGTGGCATGCTCGGTGACCAACGCGGTGAAAGGCGCCTCGGGCGCAGCACGATGCAAGTGCACCTTGGGCGGGGTTTTGAGACTGGAAGACACCGGACAATTCCACGTCGTGTAAACCGACCCATCTTCCGCTCGCGAGGTGATGCTGGCAAAATGGAAGCCCATCTGGTTTTGCTCCACATAGGTGATGGCCGCTTCTTCGCGTTCCCCGGGCCGGGCGAAAAGCCGGAGGAATTGCCGGTAGCCGTCCATCTCCCAGCCAAGATCAGCCGCATGCTCGAAGCCGGCCGCTTCGATCTGGTCGGAAAGCTCGCCGAGTTGCGGAAAGGCTTCGCGGGACGGCGGACCCTTTTGCTGCAGCTGCTTGCGCAGGGGCAATCGCAGTTTGCGCACACGCACGAGAATTTCGATCCACGGCAAGACCAGCCAGACCGAGGCGGCCACCACCCCGACCCACACTTTGCCCGAGAGCAGATAGCCCGCAGCAAATGTCGTGGCCACGAGGCAAAGGATGCCAAGACGCCGCAGCAGCGGGTGACCCCAACTGAAAAACGCCATGGTCAACACGACCAACCCGGCAAAAAGAAGCAGCTCGTTCATGGACGGATCCCGTGCTCCTGCAAAAATACTTCCAACTGCCCGGTGTCGAAATCCGGCAGCACCTTGCCGTCCACCTCGAGGGTCGGGGTCAGAGATTGCCCGGAAATTTCGCGCATGCGGGCGTATTGCTCCGGCTCAGCCAGCACATCGCGCACTTCGTAGGTGAAACCGTGACGTTCGAGATAAGCCAAGGCGTCGACGCACCATGGGCAGCGATGTTTGACGTAAATGATCATGACTTAATCCGGGCAGCTCTTTGGTATGAGCCAAGCACGCCGCGGGCTCAAGCCCCCAACCGACGAAGCGGGCATCACAAGCCGAAGACTTTGCCGATGGCGTTGAAGACTCCTTCCCACCAACGCCGTGCGCCGCCGATGGCCCCACCGCCGACCTGCTGGTTGATGGTCAATCCCGAACCGCGGAAAAAATCATCGAAGAGCGGGCTTGCCCCACGGAAATAGGCCATGAAGGTCTCGGCCCGGCGCGGGCTGAATTGCAAAGCCGGCGTGAAGGCGGCTGTCAGCCCGCTGTTGATACGGCGCCCGCTCGTGGCCGGTTCCACGGCTTCTGCTTGCACGCCGCGTTGCCCGGCGAAAACCAGACGCACCGGCCCGGTAATGATGAGGTGGCGGAAGCGCAAATCGATCCACGAGGCCAACCGGCGGAAGACCCAGCGGGAGCGCACGACCGGCACCCGACCGCGACGGGTCAGAACGGCGGCCAAGGAAGTCGGACGGAAAACGAGGGACACTCCGGCCGGGACCTCGACCACGGCCAGTTCCTCGGTGGCCACTTTTTGGCAGGAAAGAGTGACGGTGCAGGGCTCCCCGCCGTCGCGAGCGCGGAAGCGGGTCAGAAGGAACAAGCCGGCGGCCAGGCTGGTGAACGGATAACGGGTGTCGAGCAACCAGCGTGTGTGTTTCTCGCTGTTGTCGGTCGAGCTTTGCAAATACCGCACCTTGGCCAGCAGCTCCTCATCGGGCTGCAGTTCCACGCGTTGCGCCGGACGACTTTCACCGCACGACAAGCCGCCGAGTTTCCCGGGGGGCTCCGCCAGCACAACCGGCGGGGCCCGCTCGGCCAGAGGAGCCAGAACAAAGTAGGCCAGCGTCTTCCAGGCCGGGGGCAGCAAGGTGAGCACGGCCAGCAGGAGCAATGCCGTCCAAGCCAAACGTCCGACCTCTCCACGCATAAAACCCTGCATCCATCGCCGCACCTCGCGTGCTTGCTCCAGTTGTTGCAATTTGGCATCGCGCACCGCCGCCCGGCGCCGCACCTCCTCCTCGGTTTCTCCATGGCCCGCGTAAAGTGCGGCCAAATCCGTTTCCCAGCCCGCCTGCTCGACCCGCAGGCTCCGTAACTCGTCCTGCACCTTCCTGGCTTCCTCGGCCCGCTGGGCAGGACTCCACCAACCACGCCACCAAGCAGCCCAGCCCTCGAGTCGGCGCCGCTTCTCTTCCAAGTCGCGGATGGTGGCGGCGGTCGCTTCGATTTGCCCTTGCCATTCCGCCGCCTGCTCGGCCGCCTGACCGCTCAAAGCCTGCACCTCCTCCAACGCATCGGCCGCCCGCTGCAGTTCCCCTTCGAGGTGCGCGACAATGAGCCGCGGCGCCCGCGAGACGGCAAAGACCACCAGCAGCAAAGCAAAGAGAAAAACGAAAAGCACGGCGCGTCCCGCCAACCAGGCGGCTACTCGGGCCAGAAGCTCAGACATGATCAGAACTTAGACCAAACCCGGGGCCTTTGCCGACGATTACCCGCAGCCCGTCCGGAAAGCTTGCATATTACCAGCGGGTAATATAGTGATGTCATTGAACCCAACTTCTTCCATCATGTTACTCCGTCAAATCTTCGACCCCGCGCTCGCCCAATACGCTTACCTCATCGGTTGCCAACGCACCGGACAAGCCCTCGTCATCGACCCGGAGCGGGACATCGACCGCTACCTGGAGTTGGCGGCGGCCAACGATCTGACCATCACCGCCGTGGCCGAAACGCATATTCATGCCGATTTTGTCAGCGGCGCCCGGCAATTCGCGCAAGATCCCGCCATCCACCTTTACCTTTCCGACTTGGGCGGACCCGACTGGACTTACCAATGGAGCAAGGGGCGTCCCAACGTGACGCTGCTGCGCGATGGCGACTCCTTCCACATTGGCAAAATCGAAGTGACGGCCATCCATACCCCCGGCCACACGCCCGAACACCTCAGCTACCTCATCACCGACCACGGCGGCGGGGCCGACGAACCCGTGGCCGTCGCGACGGGAGACTTTCTTTTCGTCGGCGATGTGGGACGGCCCGACTTGCTGGAATCGGCGGCCGGCGTCAAAGGGGTAATGGAACCTTCGGCCCGGCAGTTGCAGAAGATGTTGGCCGACCAGCTGACCAAGCTCCCGGATTTTGTGCAGGTCCTCCCCGGCCATGGCGCCGGCAGCGCTTGCGGCAAAGCCCTCGGCGCTATCCCGACCTCCACGCTCGGCTACGAGCGGCGCTTCAACCGCCCCTTGGTGCAGGCCGGACGCGATCCCGGCGGCTTCGTCAAAGACATCCTGACCGGGCAACCGGAACCGCCGCCTTACTTTGCCACGATGAAGCGGGTCAACCGCGACGGCGTGGTGGTGACTTCCGAGATTCCCCGGGGCCGGCACTTGGATGCCGAGGCGTTCGCCGCTGCCGCCGGCCAAGGGGCCAAGGTGCTGGACGCGCGGTCCGACCGCGCAGCCTTCAGCCTGGCCCATTTTCCCGGCGCCATCCTCGCCCCGCATCCCGGACCGCTCTTTTCCGTGGCGGCCGGTTCGTATGTGGCGGAGGCGGAACCAATCCTGCTGGTCGTCGAACAGGCCGACGACGCCGAGGAACTCAGCCGCCAACTTTACCGCATCGGTCTCGACGGGTTGACCGGTTGGACCACGTTGGAGGAATTGAAGGCGAAGGGCATGCTCACCGAGTCCCAACCGAAGATCGACTTTCCCGACTTCGATCCCGCGCAGGCCGCGCGTGAAGGGACGATCCTCGACGTGCGCACCACCCTCGAATTCCAGCAGGGCCGGGTCGACCACGCAGTTTCCGTTCCCTACACACGCCTGCTGCCGCGTCTGGACGAGGTGCCCAAAGACCGGAAACTTTTCGTCCACTGCGGTTCCGGTCGCCGTGCGGCCTTCGCCAGTTCCTTTCTCCGCTCGCGCGGTTACGATGCCGTGCATGTCGACGGCATCTGCCGCCAATGCGAGGAAATCGCCGAGGCTTCCGGGGTGACCCACTGACGGCGGACCCCACACCGTGGAACTTCTGGAAGCCACCCTTTTCGGTCTGCTCGTCGGACTGTCCCTCGGACTGACCGGCGGCGGTGGTTCGATCCTGGCCGTGCCGCTCTTGCTCTACGGTCTGGACTTTCCTTTGCGGGCGGCGGTGGCTGTTTCCTTGGCAGTGGTCGGGCTGACGGCCCTCTATGGAGCGGTCCTGCAAAGCCGGGCCGGGCTGGTCGTCTGGCGGGCCGGGGCCATCATCGGTGCGGGCGGCATCCTCGCCGCACCCTTCGGAGCGGCTCTCGGCCGCCTCCTCTCGGACACGACGACTCTCGTGCTTTTCGCCAGTCTGATGCTCTTCATTGGCCTCAGCATGCTGCGGCAAAAGACCGGAGCTGACACGATTTTCACCCGCTTTGCTTGCGCCCGCACGCCGGAGGGATTGCCGAAATTCAGCCTCCTCTGCGCCGGCAAGCTCGTCCTCTCCGGACTGCTGGTCGGTGTGCTTTCCGGCCTCTTCGGCGTGGGTGGCGGCTTCCTCGTGGTCCCGGCTATTCTCATCACCGCGGCTGTCTCCATCGAGCGTGCCTTGGCCACCTCGCTCGTGGCCATCGCCCTCACGTCGGCTTCCGCTTTGGCCGCCAACTACGGAGCGCTGGCCGGCTTGGACATGGCGGTTCCGGGACTCTTCCTGGCGGGTTCGCTCGTCGGTTTGACCGGTGGCAGCTTCGTCAAGAAGGCCATTCCTCCACCGGCCCTGCGCGCAGGTTTTGCCGCGGTGGTCATCCTCGTCGGGGCCGCCATGCTGGTCAAAGAGTTGACCGGTTAGAGCGGGCCGGGATCTCTCGTCGCCGCGTCACCCGGTGCCGTGCCGGACGCCGGGCGGCGATTACTGCCCCCCACCCTGCTGTGGACGTGCTTTGGCCCGCTGCATCGCCTTCACCCGTGGCGGAGCTTCAAGACCAGGATGGTCGCGGCCAGGAGAAAGGTAACGACATTGGCCGCGAGGACGGGAAGATCAGAGACAAGGAATCCGTAGACCACCCAGAGGAACACCCCCGTGCAGAACATAGAGAACATGCCGAGCGAGATATCGCGGGTCGAGCGCGTCTTCCACGCCTTGAGGACCTGCGGCAGGAAAGACAGCGTGGTCAGCACCCCGGCCGTCAAGCCGAGGAGCGTGACCGGCTCGATACCTGCTACCACGCGCCGATCCGTGCAAAGGGCACGGTGATGCGGTCGGTGTCGCCCCACTCGAACGAAGAGTTGTAGCTCTCCACTCCGGGGGTATCGAGGGTGGCGCCATCATCCTGGGGCAGCACATCCATGGCCGACATGGATCCGGCCCCGACCATGACCCCGATGCCTTGGCTCTCCAGTTGCGCCCGCGTCAAACCAAGGAAGGCCAAAGGAACACGCATTTCGTAGAATGAATCGCGTGCCGTATTGTGGCCTTCGGTGAGGAAATTTCGCGTCGGTGCATCGGCGTTGCGTCGATCGTCCGTGTCACTGACACCCCAAAGACTGGTGCCGGCAAAGGTTGCACCTTTTTCGGCGGTGATCTCCGCTTGGGCGATGGTGAAGTAGTTGACCCCATCGTCATCGACAGGGAAGACGCCATTGACCGCGCGTGAGACGAAGCCCTGCCACAGGCTGCCGGCGAGGTAGATCTGGACGTCGGGCTTGTTCGCGCCGACCCACAGCGCATTGCCATTGTTTTTGCCCCACATGTCGTGGGTTGAGCCGGTCGCCGGATTGGTGTCGAGAGCGATCCATTGGAGGATGCCGTCGTTGTTCCCGATACGGCCACTGCCGGCGCCACCGGCGTTGTCCGGATCAATGACATCGGTCACATCGACGTATTGCCAGGCGAGGTAAAGGTAGGTGTCGTCCCACGCGGCCCAGAGGTGGGTCAGATTGATCGGCGCTTCGTGCATCGTCCAGTTGCTGCCGAGACTGCGCGGGTCATCGTTGGCCATGCCGATGGCGATGAGGTTCTGGTCGGTCCACTCCCCGCTGTTGGCGCCGTCGATAACGATGGAGCCATTGACTACAGATTGGCCGAGGGTCGGATTGGTCGAATATGGAAGGTTGGGACCGAAGTTCTGCTCCACATTGACACGCACCTCGACGCTTTTGATCTCCGACCGGTTACCGGCCGCATCGACTGCAAGGTAGCGCACGGTCGTATCGGCCGTGATATTGATCGGTCCGGTGTAGGACGGGCTTTGCCGCGAGGGAATGGTGCCATCGGTCGTGAAATGGATGCGCGGTGCGGGATCTTGGTCATCGGTTGCCGTGAGCGTCAGAAGCAACGAAGTCGCACTGGTCACGGTGTTGGACGGACTGTGCGAGACCTCGGGAGCGACGACATCGGTCTGGCCCGGGGTGATCACATTGGCCGTGTAGTCGTTGCCCTCGTTGTTGGCCCAGACGGAAACACCCTCTTTGTCGATCAATTCGATGGCGTATTTGAAGAGCGCCCCGGAACTGCGGCCCGGCACCTCGATAGCCCAGAGGTCGCCGGCCGGATCGGAACTGACCCTTTCCATGGTGACGGGCAGCCACGTGGCGCCACCGTCAGGCGAGTAAACAAGGTTGGCCTGCTCGGCCCCGCCCGGGGGATAAGAGCGCACGCTGAAGCTGACCGGGTTATCGGCAAAAACCTGATCGGTCTCACCACCCCGCGCCTCGACGCGGAAGAAACTGCGGGTGCGGCCGTCGATATCTCCAGCCGCCAGCAGGTCCCACACATCTTCCGCACTGCCGGCCGGAATCGTCCGCAAATCGGCCCAGCTCACCAGGTCATCCGACTGCTGGATGATGAAGAGATTGGCGGGGTTGCGGCCGGAGGAGCTGAGAGCCAAGGATCCATCGGGCTGGATTTTCAGCGACACATCGGGACGCACCGCGGGGACCCGGCCTTTGGTCCGCACGTCGGAGAAGAAGGAGATACCCGACTGGAGGCCATTGACCGTGAGGAGGTAATCCTCGTTATTGTTACTGTCCCAACGCTCGACCCCCGTGGTGTCGGTCAATCGCACGGCAAAGCGAATCGGCGTGCCGGGCGCGAAGGCGCCGAGGTTGACATGCCACAGGTCATTATTGCCCTCTGTCCCGTTGCGCAGGAGCGTCGCACTGGACCAACTTTCGCCATCATTCAAAGAATAGATGACTTCGCCCTCGACGCCGGCCCCGAGCGGATACGATTCGACATCAACCCAGAGATCATCACCCGGCTCGATTTCTCCGGCGCGTGGCCAGTGCCGCGTGTTACCCATCCAATCAATCGGCGTGGTGCCCAGTTGGATGGTGCGGAGAAAATCCAGTCCGGCATTGTTGTCCCACAGGCCGAGCCCGTTGGCATCGACCATTTCCACGGCGAAACGCAAATTCGTGCCAGCCGGGAAGCGGCCGAGGTTGACATGCCACCGATCGTCATTGTCCTCAAAGCCGTTGCGGACCAAGGGACGCTCTTCCCACGCGGCTGTCTCTCCGCTGCCGGTGGTGAATACCACACGACCACCGGTCGCCACGTTGCGCGGGTAGGATTTGACGTCGACCCAGAGGTCATCGCCGGGTGTTATTTCCCCCTGCACCGGCCATGTCACGGTATCGCCGACCCATTCGATGAGCGGGCGGCCGAAGGTGGCGGAGTCGAAGCTCCAACCGGAGCCGCCGCGGTTGTCAATCTTGGGCGGGGCCGCCGTGTCACGGAAAGTGACGACCAGATTCCCGGTCAGACCCGCGAAGGGCTGCGTGTAGGTCCAAGCACCGTCATTCGCGGCAATCATGGGGAAAAATTCCTCGGCCGCACCATTGCGGCGCAGACCAATGAGGAGGGAGCCGGTGGCATCTTCGAGCGGTCCCTCGTTCGGACTGTAGGTGATGGTGATGTCGGTGGACGTCCACGTGAGCGTGGCTTCGGATGGTTGCTGCACTGATCCGGCGACGAAAATTTTGGAGTCTTTGCTCCCCACGGTGACCGCCAAGCGCCCGTTGGCTACTGTCGCCGTCTCCATCGGGTTGAGGAGATTGGTGAAAAGGGTGCCGTCGGGTTTGCCTACTTGGAGTGATTCGGTGCGGTTGGACCAATCGGTGTTAAGCACGACGAGGGCTTCCTCCTCGCTGTAGACGCGGGAATAGGCAAAAAGCCCTCGCGTGTCCTGCTCCCAGCGGATGGTCAGATTACCCATCGTCAGGGAAGGATGCGCCGCGCGCAATTCGTTGAGCTTGCGGATGTGGGCACGCAACGGGGAGTCGTGGAACTTGTCGCCCTGGGCGTTGCCCCACTGGAAACCGAAATCCCACATGTTTTCGCGCGAGTAATCGCCATCTTCGAGGCCAAGATTGCGGCGATTCCCTTGGTTGAACCCGTGCTCCGTGCCGTAAAAGAGGCAGGGCACCGGCGTGCCGGTGTAGAGAAAGGTCAGAGCCGGACGCAGCTTGCGCTCCCACTCACTGCCCGCCTCGAGAGCAATGCGGTCGACGTCGTGGTTGTCGAGAAAGGCCACCAGATTATCCGCCCCCTCCCCGTATTGGGGCATGGAACGGATGCGATCGCCGAGCAGTCGCGTGCCTTGCTCGTAAGCAAAGACATTCCGCAAAGCCATCTGCATGGGAAACCACAGCGTGGAATTGAAGCCCCGTCCTTCGGGGAAAGTAAATGGCGTCTGCGCCGCATCGCTGTAACTGAAATTCTCGCCGAAAATCAGGAAGTTATCTTTCC
>Ga0114946_10003744_pt1 | contig 10168 bp, 10 predicted proteins | sample WalLakDeSediment_FD_88676 | JGI IMG/M metagenome (GOLD analysis project Ga0114946, IMG submission 88676) | Lake sediment microbial communities from Walker lake, Nevada to study Microbial Dark Matter (Phase II) - Walker Lake 11/02/13 Deep Sediment | ecosystem: Environmental > Aquatic >...
GAGGTTTCTCCGGCTTCTGGCCGATGTCTGCCAGTGCTTCCCCTGGTTTAGCCACACCTACTGCCTGGTGAGGACCATACCACCTGCTGATGCAGACACCGGGCGTCGATGCTGGCCGAGCGACCGACGCCCCGCGCGAAAGGCGTCGCGCCCGTCTTCGGCATCATCAAACCCGTAATCGGCTTTCGTCAGTTGCTCACCCGCCGCCTGGACAACGTCCAGAGCGAGTGGACCCTGGTGTGCCTGGCGTGGACCTAAAAGCGCATGGTCGTATTGCGTCCAAAGTCAGGGGAAGGGGTGGGAAAACCTCGCCTTTTACCCAAGAAGCGACCACTCGGCCCACCGCGGGCCGGCCGCCCGGACGGGCGGGGTGAGGCTGTGCGGCCATCGATCGTCCTTCCGGGAAGTGGCGCAGTCGGCCGAGAGGGACGAGGGCCAGGTCGCACGGCAGGTGGGGCGGGACGATCGCCGCCGTCGGGGCGAATCCCCATCGCGCATGACGTATCATCCTCGGCATGAGAAGGCGCGGCCGCGCCGAGACCAACCACCCGCGGCGCAGTGCCGTCCCGGAGGACCGAACGATCCATGGCGCTCTTGCAGCTTGCCGAGCCTGGCCAGTCGGCCGCACCGCACCAGCGTCGGCTGGCCGCGGGAATCGATCTCGGCACCACCAATTCCCTGGTCGCCACCGTGCGCAGCGGTCGCGCCGAGGCACTGACCGATGAGCAGGGCCGTCACCTCCTGCCGTCGGTGGTGCGCTATCTGGAAGGGGGTGAGGTCCTGGTCGGCGACGAGGCCAAAGCGGCCGCCGCTGATGACCCGCTGAACACGATCGCCTCTGCCAAGCGCCTGATCGGGCGCGGAGTGGACGAGATCGCCGGTCTTGGGGGGCGCCTGCCGTACGAGCTCGTCGCCGGGGAGAGCGCGGTTCCGCGGATTCGCACCCGCCGCGGCGAGGTGAGCCCGGTCGAGGTCTCGGCCGAGGTCCTGCGCGTCCTTGCCAGGCGGGCAGAGGCGGCGTTGGGCGGCGAGCTCGCCGGGGTGGTGATCACGGTCCCGGCCTATTTCGACGAGCCCCAGCGCCAGGCGACCAAGGACGCCGCGCGGCTCGCGGGGCTCAAGGTCTTGCGGCTGTTGAGCGAGCCCACGGCCGCCGCGGTCGCCTACGGGCTGGACCAGGCGGCCGAGGGCCTGCACGCCGTCTATGACCTGGGCGGGGGGACCTTCGATATCTCCATCCTGCGCCTGCGCCGGGGGGTGTTCGAGGTCCTCGCCAGCGGGGGCGACTCGGCGCTGGGGGGCGACGACTTCGACCGCGCCCTGGCGCAGTGGATCATGGGCCAGGCGGGGATCGCTGACGACGCCGATCACCGCGTCTTGCGCCGGCTGATGCGCGACGCCTGCGCGGCCAAGGAGGCGCTTTCGCAGGCCGACCGCGTCGCGCTGCGGATCGAGCGCGGAGACGGCTCGATCTGGGAGGGCGAGCTCAGCCGGGCGACCTTCGAAACCCTGGTCGAGCCGCTGATCGCGCGCACCCTGGCCGCCTGCCGCCGCGCGCTGCGCGATGCCGGGGTGCGGCCGGGCGAGGTCGCGGACGTGGTCCTGGTCGGCGGGGCGACTCGGGTGCCCCTGGTGCGGGCGAGGGTCGCCGAGCTCTTCGCCACCGAGCCCCTGGCGGACATCGATCCGGAGCGGGTGGTCGCGATCGGTGCCGCGCTGCAGGCCGATCTGCTCGCCGGTAATCGGCCGGCGGACGAGATGCTGCTGCTCGACGTCATCCCGCTCTCGCTCGGCGTGGAGACGATGGGCGGCCTGGTCGAGCGGATCATCCCGCGCAATACCCCGATCCCCGTCGCCCGCGCCCAGGAGTTCACCACCTTCAAGGACGGTCAGAGCGCGATGGCGATCCACGTCCTGCAAGGGGAGCGCGACCTGGTGAGCGATTGCCGCTCGCTGGCGCGCTTCGAGCTGCGGGGCATCCCGCCGATGGTCGCGGGGGCGGCGCGCATCCGCATCCTCTTCGAGGTCGATGCCGACGGGCTGCTCAATGTCACCGCGAGCGAGACCCGCACCCAGGTCAAGGCCGAGATCAGCGTCAAGCCGTCCTACGGCCTCACCGACGGCGAGATCGAGACCATGCTGCGGGACTCGCTGACCCATGCGGGGGAGGATCTCGAGCTCAGGCGCCTGCGCGAGGAGCAGGTCGAGGCGCGGCGCGCCAGCGAGGCCCTGCGCGCCGCCCTGGCCCGCGATGGCGATGCCCTCCTCAGCGGCGAGGAGCGCGCGCGCATCGATGCCGCCCTGGCGCACCTGGAGGCGGCCGCGGCGGGGGCCGATGCGGAGGCGATTCGCACCGCCGTCGCCGGGCTGGAGCAGGCCTGCGCCTTCTATGTCGAGCGGCGGATGAACCAGGCGATCCACGACGCCTTGGCGGGGCGGCGGGTGGAGGAGATCGAATGAGCGCGGATGCCTCGGCAGGGTCCGCCGACCGGCGGGGATGAGGGCCAATGACCAAGCTGATCTTTTTGCCCCATGAGGAGATCTGCCCCGAGGGGGCCGTTATCGAGGTGGAGCCCGGCGTGACCATCTGCAATGCGGCGCTCGCGCACGGGATCGAGATCGAGCACGCCTGCGAGAAGTCCTGCGCCTGCACCACCTGTCACGTGATCCTGCGCGAGGGGTATGATTCGCTCGCCGCGCCGGAGGAGGCCGAGGAGGACCTGCTCGACAAGGCCTGGGGGTTGGAGCCGGAGTCGCGGCTGAGCTGCCAGGCCGTGGTCGGCGAGGTGGATCTCGTCATCGAGATCCCGAAGTACACGATCAATATGGTCGCCGAGCGGCGCTGAGACGGCAGGATCAGAGGGGGGAATGCCCGTGGGTCTGAAGTGGGTCGACGCACTCGAGATCGCCATCGCCTTGGACGAGGCGCACCCCGACGTGGACCCGCGCTACGTCAACTTCGTTGACCTGCGCGAGTGGGTGCTCGCGCTCGCGGAGTTTGACGATGACCCAGCGCGCTCGGGCGAGAAAATCCTGGAGGCCATCCAGATGGCCTGGATCGAGGAGCGCGAATAGCCCTCAGCATTGCTCCCAGGGCAGGCCGCGGAAACGCCAGCCGCCGTGGGTGCTGCGGTGGTGATGCTCATCGAGCTCCCCCTCGAACCCCTCATCGATGTGGTAGACGTTCTCCAACCCACCCTGGATCAGGGCCTTGCCTGCCTCGAGCGAGCGCTTGCCGCTGCGACAGATCAGGATCACCGGGGAGCAGGGGTTCTCCTCGGTGCAGACCGCGCCGCCCAACAAGAGCTTGCGGATCTCGGTCTCGAAGTGGGGATTGACGGTCCAATCCGGCTCGTCGATCCAGGGGACGTGGACCGCCCCGCTCGGATGGCCGACGAAGAGGTATTCCATGGTCGAGCGGATGTCGACCAGGATCGCTTGGGGGTCGTCCTGGAGCAATTGCCATGCCTGCTGAGGGTTCAGCGTCTTGGGGTGGTCAGTGGACATGAGCAGGCCCTCGCTTGGGGGGTTGGTCTACCTCGAGGTCGCGCGCGGCGCGCTTCGCGTCCCCCCTCGCCCCCTGAGGGGAGGGCGGGTCGAGGGGAGCGGCCATGGCCGCGAGCGCTGCGAGTCTAACCCCAGATTCGGATCGATGTCGCCCAACAAGATGACAACACCTGGGCAAGTCGGGCCTTACCCTTTGGCGCGGCCGGCGACCTGTGCGCCGGCTCGGGGTGTGCTCGCGGGGGCTCGCCGCGCCCGCTTCGGCGCGCCGCTCGACAGGCCCGAGCGGACGCTCGAGGGGGATGATGGCTAAGGCCAAGTCAGGCCGCAAGCCGCTTCCGCCTTGGGTCGAGGCGGTGCTGGGCGCGCTGCTCACATCGGTCGCCCGGCTGCCGCTGCCGGCCGCCCATCGCATCGGCCAAGTGCTGGGTTGGCTGATGCTCGGTGTGCCCAACAAGCAGCGCCGCAACGCGCTGATCAACATCCGCGCCTGCTTCCCGGAGCTGGACGAGCCCGCCGCCCGCGCGTTTCGGCGTCGCTCCCTGCCGGAGTACGGCAAGACCTATCTGGAGATCGCCTACCTCTGGCTGCGGTCCGCCGAGCAGGTGCTGGGCTCCATTCGCGACGTGCGCGGGGTCGAGCTCTTGCGGCGGGAGGATGGGCGCGGTGTGATCGTGCTGTCCCCCCATCTCGGAGCCTGGGAGCTCGCCGGGCTCTATCTCTCGTCGCTGGGTCCGACGACGACACTCTATAAGCCCCAGCCGGTGCTCGACGGGTTGATCGCCAAGGCCCGCGCCCGTCGTGGGGCACTGGTGGTACCGATCACCCCGCAGGGGATCAGGCAGCTCTTGCAGGCGCTCAGGCGCGGCGAGTATGTGGGGATGCTCCCGGACCAGGAGCCCAAGGCCGATCGCGGCGCCGTGTTCGCGCCCTTCTTCGGTGTACCGGCCTACACCATGCTGCTCGTCAGCCGTATGGCCCGCAAGACGGGCGCGCGGGTGGTCTTCTTGATCGCCGAGCGGCTACCTCGGGGCGGCGGCTACCGCATCCACTGTCTCCCGGCGCCGGTGGGGATCGACTCGGAGGACGATCCGACCGCCGCCTCGGCGCTCAATCAGGGTGTGGAGTCCTGTATCCGGATCTGCCCGGAGCAGTACACCTGGCCGTATAAGCGGTTTCGCATGCGTCCGGACGGGTTGCAACGGCTCTACCGCGGGCCGCTTTGAGAAGGCCCCAGGCATGGGGTCGTTCCACCGACCCATTCTCGTTCTCGTTGTCGTTGTCGTTGTCGTAATCGTAATCGAGCTCATCCAAGCGCCCCCGGATGCCCTCACACCTCTCGGCTTCGCTGTCCGAGCCTGGTCAGCATCGCAACGATCCGAATCCCGATCGTCTCCCCTTGCCCGTTTTCAGCAGCAGTCCGCATCCGGAATCGATCCGCATTCCAACGCCAAGCCGCGAGCGAGTGGGAAACAGCGGCGCTGATCGGGCAGGGCTCCCTTGCCGTCGCCTTCGGCGGTGCTCGGGGGGATCGCTGGTGAGGCGCGCAGCGGTGCCGCGCGTGACCATCGCTGCCTCGCAAACGCTTGGCGGTTTTGCACCGCCAAGCCACCGGCCGGATCGAGACCCGGTGGGCATCGAGCGGCTAACGCCCGAGAGGCATCGGTTCTTCGATTACGATCACGATTACGACAACGAAAACGACAAGGACAAGGATTGTGTGCGTTGTTCAACTTGTTTTTGACTCGTCCCTTAGCCACCCACGGGCCACAAAAACGAAGGAGCCGGAAGACGGCGTCTTCCGGCTCCGTACTGATTCATGGCCAGGATGGCCAATCAATCAGCGTCTTCCTCAGGAGATCGCGGCGGTCTCGCTGTCGCTGTCGCCCTTGTTGTCACTCCACTTGAGCGTGATCTCGTCGCCCGGCTCGGCGCCGGAGAACTTGAAGGCGAGATAGGGGTTGGTCGACACGGTCCCGCCCCAGTGGGCAGTCATGACCGTCTGGTCCTTCAACGTGCAGGCGACCTCTTGAATGAAGTGCGCGGGGATCAGCTCGCCGGTCTTCTTGTCCTTGCGCGAGCCGGTCTCCATGGGGTGCGTGATCAGGGCCTTGACCTCGGTGACACCGCCGGTGGCCTTGGCGCGAACTTTGATTGTTCCGGTTGCCATGTTTTGCTACCTCTCAGTCGTATTCGGGTGAGACGGATCAGCCGCCGCAGCCGCCGATGGTGACTTTGACTTCCTTCACCGCGCTGTACACGCTGTCGCCCGCCTTGACCACGGCGACGACGTCGGAGGTCTGTGCCATCTTGATACGCGTGGAGACGAAGCCGACGGCGTTGTCGCCGAGATCGAACGAGGCGACCAAGGGGCTGGTGTTGCCCGCCGCGAAGATAGAGATGGAGTCGAGCCCGCCAAGATCGGTTTCGACCGTGATGGGGACTACCGCGCCGTTCTCGGCGATATCCGGTGCCTTGATCTTGACGGCATCGTTTGCCTCATGGCTGCTGCTGCCGAGCAAGGCGCTGAGGGCCGCGTCCACGCCCTTCGCTTGGAATGCGGCCTCCGGCCAGGCGGCCAAGATGACCCGGGGGGTGAGCAGGCCCGCGCCGACGGCGACACCGACCGCACCGGCGGCCAGGGAGCCCTTGAGCAGGATTCTGCGTTTTGCGTCGATCATGAAAGTCTCCTGTCGAGCAAGGGTTGGAGATTGATGGGGTTGGTTGCCGACAAACATGCCTTGTCGTCGATCAAAACGATGCGACTCACGCCGCACCGAAGGGAGGCATCCGTTTTGGTCCGACACCAAAAGGGGTCGTGCGTTCCTCGTCTGCCGGTGCCCGCACCGCCGGTGATTGACCGATGGCAGGACGATCCATTTTTGGCCGGGGCCTGGCCGAGGGCCCGCGACTCTCTGCTGGTACAGACCATTTCCATCTTCTGTCCCGCTGGCCGTCTGCGGGTGCACGACCTCCCGGCGGGTGACAGCTCATCGCGATCGGCCGATGCCAGAAACGATGCCGGGGTTGCGGCGCTCGATGTGTCATGGGCCGATACTCGGAGCAAGCTTAACTCACCGGCCGCTAGGTGAAAACCGCTTTCATTTCGTTTGTAGTTAATTATATTAACCAGTATTGAAATACGCGCCTCGACCCGCGGGGGTCGCCAACGGCCCGGTCCGTGCGCGGCGCGTTACCCTAACGCCCGCGAGACCCCTCTTGCTCGGCTCATCGCGCGCCCTTCAGGAGCCCTTGGGCCTTCTTCAGCTCCTTCTCCTCTTCGCGCAACGCCTCGAGTCGGACCTCGATGCGCGAGGCCTCGTGGAAGTCGGCGTCCCGCTGTCGCAGGGCGATCTCGAGCTGACGGATGGCGGGCTCCAAGTCTCCGGTGGCGTAGAGGTGCTCGGCGCGGTAGCGATGGCTGGCGGCGAGCCTCCCGGACTTGCCGGCCGCATCGGAGAGGAGCTGGTAGAGGCGGGCGCGGTTCGGCACCCGTCGGCTGATGTCTTCGAGGGTCTCGAGCGCCGGGGCGGGCCTGCCGGCGGCCATCAGTGCCTCGGCATAGTGGATGCGCAGCGGCAGGTTGTCCGGCCTCAAGCCGACGGCGGTGCGCAGCTTGGCGAGTCCCTCGCTGGCCTTGCCGGCACGGCGATCGAGCTCCGCATCGAGCACGATGAGCTCGACCTGGCTCGGGTGAGCCGCGAGGAGCGCGCCGACCAGCGACTGGGCCTCGCCGATCTGGCCGGCCCGGGTGAGCGCCAAGGCCAGGCCGTAGCGCTCGGCCGGCTCGCTTCGATGTCGGCCGCTCGCCAAGGATGAGCGGAACTGCTCGATCGCCTTCTCTGGGTTCTTGTGGCTGCGCTGGCGCAGATTGGCGCGCACCAAGTGGAAGCGCAGGTCGTCGGCGCGCTGTTTGTGCCCGTAGCGCTCGGCGCGACCCAGGGCGTCGGCGGTCCGGCTGGTCGACATCGGATGGGTGCGCAGGTACTCCGGTGCGCCGCTCTCATAGATGCGGCTCGCCTTGGAAAGACGCTCGAAGAAGCCCGGCATGGCGAAGGGGTCGAATCCGGCCTCGGCGAGGGTGGTGATTCCGATGCGGTCGGCCTCCTGCTCGTTCTCGCGGGTGAAGTTGATCTGGCGCTGGATCGCGGCCGCCTGGACCCCGGCCAGCGCGGCCGCTCCCGCGTTCGAATCGACCTGAGCCCCGACGATGGCGGCGGCGATCAGCAGCGCCAAGGTGGGACCCGACATGCGCTTGCGGTCCTCGAAGGCCCGCAGCAGGTGCTGCTGGGTGACGTGGGCGATCTCGTGGGCCATGACGGCGGCGAGCTCGCTCTCGCTCTCGGTCGCCAGGATGAGCCCCGAGAACACACCGATGTGCCCATCGGGTCCAGCGAAGGCGTTGATCGCCGCGCGGTCGATCAGAAAGAAGTCGAAGCGACGCTCGGCCTGGCCGCTGGCGGCGGCCAAGCGGCCGCCCAGGCCTTCGATGTAGTCGCTGAGCAGGGGGTCGTCGATCACCGGCAGCGCCGCGCGGACGCTGCGCATGAAGACACTGCCGAGGCGCCGCTGCTCACTCGTGGAGAGCACGACGTCCGCCGAGCTGCCGAAATCGGGCAGCAGGATCGGCACGGGATCACTGGCCCAACCGGCCGTCGCCGCGGCGAGCCCGGCCGCGGCAGTGAGGATCAGGATGCGCGCAAGTTTCATACCGGGATGGGAGCCGCGCTTGGGTTAGGAGTTCCCTTCGCAGCCGTAGGGTTTGGCGATGTCTCGGCCGCGGTCTGCCGCGGGGAGCCGATGGCCGGGCGCAGGGCGGGCGCTAGTTGAGCTGGATGCGCTCGCCCCAGGGGACCTTGGCCCACCCCTTGACCAGCCAGACGACCGGGTAGGCCGGCTCACCCGCGGGGAAGTCGCCCTGGGCGTCGGTGAAGTAGACGAGGAGATCGGGCCTTAGACCCTGCCGCTCGACCCACTCGAAGACCGGCCGGAAGCTGGTCCCTCCGCCGCCCTTGATCTCCTGCGGGCGGCGGAGCTCCTCCCAGGGCTCGAACACGAAGGGGGCGCCCTCGCACAGTCGGGCGTCGCAGGGGAGCAAGGCCACGCGGGCGCGGACCTGTCCTTTGAGGGCGTCGATCTCGTTGATGAACTCCTCCAGCTCCTCGTCCTTGATCGAGCCCGAGGTGTCGACGGCAACGACCAGATCGAGCTGGTGGCTGCGCAGTGTCGGCAGGATGAAGTCGCCCTCGCGGCGGGAGGGACGCATGTAGCTGTAGTCGTCGCGGGCGATGGCGCTCATGTAGCGCGCGAGCAGCATGCGCCAGGGGAGCTGGGGCTGGAGCAGGTGGTCGATCATGCGCGCCAGCTCGCCGCCAAGCTTGCCGGCCTGCATCGCCTGCTGCGCGGCGCCGGCCATGCGCTGCTGCCACTGGACCGCCAGCGTGTCCTGCTCGTCGGGGGTGAGCGGCTGGGGCCGGTCGGCGCCCCCGCCCGGCTCGGGGCTGGCGGACTGGCCGCGGCCCTCCTCGCCGGGCTCGGGGTTGGACTGGTCGCGGTCGCGTTGGTCAAGGTCCTTCTCGGTCATCCCCGAGCCGCTCCCGCGGCTCTCGTTGTCCTGGTCGTAGGCGTGCTTGTCGAGGGTCTCGCTCTCGTCGTTGTCGTCGATCAGCGGGTAGATCTCCTCGGCCGTCATGCCCTTGTACGCCGGCATCTGCAGGGCGTTGGGCGGCGGCGTGAGGCCGTCGTCGATCAGCAGGGGGTTGATCGCGTAGTCGCAGGCCAGGTCCCACTTGTGGCGCACCCGGTGCTGGCGGCGCGCGAAGTGGGACAGTGCGCAGTGCAGCGCCTCGTGGGCGAGCATGAACTGGGTCTGCTCGATCGAGAGCGCGGCGATGTACTCGGGGTTGTAGTAGAAGCCGCGGGCGTCGGTGGCCGTGGTCGGACACCAATCGGTCTTGGCCGCGTGCATCGGCAGCCGCAGGACCAGCGCACCCAGGAAGGGCTTGTCGAGGATCAGCCGGGTGCGGGCGGCGGAGAGCTTGGTCTCGATGGCGTGGAGATCGAGGGGCATGTGTACGCCCTCACTCGTAGAGCATGACGTCCGAGATGGCCTGGGCCCAGTCGGTGAAGGCGGGGACATCGAAGAGCTCGTTGCCGATCGCCCGGTGCAGGTCGGAGACCAGCATCACCCCCATCTCGCGCTGCGGGAAGCGCCCGGCGTAGACCAGGATGTTGCCGATCACGCGCTGGGCGTCGGCGTCCTGGCGCGCGCGGATGGCGCGCCCGACCAGGGCCGCCGCGACCGCGTACTGCAGGTCGATCTCCTTTGGCACCGGCACCTCCTTGCCATCCACGATGTCGTCCAGGCTCGGCATCTGGTCGAGGCTGTTGACGAAGGCCGTGAGCTCGATCCCCGCCGCCGGCCCCACGCAGGCCTGAAGCGTCCCCTGGAGCAGCTCGGGCTGGTCCTCGAACTTGCGCAGCCCGCGATGGGCGAACTCCCAGGAGCGCGGGGAGGGGAAGGCGACCGGGTTGTGCGCCGGGTCGAAGTCGAACAGGAGCTCCGGGCGGAAGCGCAGGAAGGCGATGACTCGATCGTCGATCCCGTTGCGGTAGGCCCAGGACACCCAGTCGTCGAGGTGCGTCTCGACCTCGAAGTGCGAGA
>Ga0114946_10003745_pt1 | contig 10167 bp, 9 predicted proteins | sample WalLakDeSediment_FD_88676 | JGI IMG/M metagenome (GOLD analysis project Ga0114946, IMG submission 88676) | Lake sediment microbial communities from Walker lake, Nevada to study Microbial Dark Matter (Phase II) - Walker Lake 11/02/13 Deep Sediment | ecosystem: Environmental > Aquatic > Freshwater...
TGGCCGTTTTGCCATTAACCTCAGTTTTAAGTTTTAACATTCATGCCAGTGAGATTATCATTGCTTTATTCACTGGGAATCACATTATGGCTTCTGGCAGGTTGCGTGCCTGAACAGCAGAAAGTTGTATTTCAGGGGCAAACCCAGGGCACATATTATGCGGTGACCTATTACGATTCCAGGGGAAGGGATTTCCAGCCGCAGATAGACTCTATTCTCAGGGCTTTCGACCTGTCGGTATCGATGTGGGAACCCGCCTCTGTGATCTCACGGGTGAATGCCGGGGACACGACTGTTCAACCGGATGAATGGTTTATAGATATTTTCAGGTTATCGGAGGAAATTTCCGCTAAAACGGGAGGCGCTTTTGATTTTACCGTTGGCCCGCTGGTGAATGCCTGGGGGTTTGGCTTCAAGGGGAAGATGAAGATGGACCAGGATAAGGTCGACAGCCTGCTGTTGTTTGTCGATTATCGCGCGGTGAACCTGGATGAACGGAACCGGGTCGTCAAACCCGAAGGCTTCCGTTTTGATTTCAACGCCATTGCCCAGGGGTACGCCGTGGATGTGCTGGGCGGCTACCTGGAATCTCATGGGATTGACCATTACCTGGTCGATATCGGCGGGGAAATCCTGGGAAAAGGACATAAACCGGGAAACCAGCCGTGGATCGTCGGCATTGAGACCCCCGCTGCCGACAGCCTGGCCGAACGCAGCATCCATACCCGCGTCAGACTGGTGGATAAAGCGCTGGCCACCTCGGGGAGCTACCGCAAATACCGCGAAGAAAATGGTTTTAAGTATTCCCACACCATCGATCCGCATACCGGCTACCCGGTGCAGCATACCCTGCTGAGCGTTTCAGTCCTGGCCGACGATTGCGCATCAGCCGATGCCTACGCCACCGCATTCATGGTAATGGGGCTGGAAAAATCACTGGAATTCCTTGAAACCGAACCCCGCCTCGAAGCCTTCTTCATCTCCGACGGCGGCAACGGCATTTTCCTGATAAACACAACCGAAGGATTCAAAAGAATCATTCAAGAATAAAATAAGCCCCTACTGTCCTACAGTCTTACAGTCCTACAGTCTTACAGTCCTACCGTCTTATTCTCACAGTTTTCCCCGCCGTCTGCATGCCCGCAGGAACAACCGTAACTCTTGCCCGTCGCCGGATCCACACTGGCGCAGCTCTTTTTAAACTCCCCCTTTTTGGATAGCAGCATTTTGATACCGAAACCTGCAAATGCCAGGCCGACAAGGACTATGGAAATGATGAGTATTTGTAACAGTGCCATGGATGTGGGTTTTAATTTTAAACAATATACAGGATTAAAGGTTCATTGTGTCAGCCGCGACGCCGGTACTCCCAGCAAAGGATCCCTGCAGCTACCGATGCGTTCAATGACTCTGCTGTGACTGAAAATGAAGGGATCCTGATCCTGTGCTGCACCAAGCGTTCCATCTCTTTTGATATCCCTTTCGACTCATTTCCGATCATGACCGCCGCCGGCAATGCAATGGAGGAATTCCGGATATCTTCTCCATCGAGAAAGGCGCCTGCTACCTGGTGGGTGCCGGCAATAGTATCAATAAAGTCAGGAAGGTCATGATAAATGACCCTGACACGGAAGATGGATCCCATGGTCGCCTGGACAACTTTTGGATTATATACATCTACAGTGCCCGGAGAGCAGATGATATACCGCACACCGAACCAGTCGGCCGTGCGGATAATGGTTCCCATGTTGCCCGGATCCTGCAGCTGGTCCAGCAGGATTACCAGGTCGCCCGTTTGATCAGGTGAGGGGAGGGATGTTACGGGAATGGATGCCACGGCTAAAACTGCATTGGGCGTTTTCAGGCTGCTGGCTTTCCGCAGCTCATCTGCCGAAATTTCATGAAAATCAATATTTTTTTCCGCGAGATTCCTTTTCCCGGAAGAATACCAATCCATGAGTCCATAAATAGCATGTACCTGATAATCGCTATCAATCAGCTCATCCACCATCTTGACTCCCTCCACGATGAACAATTGATGCTGATCCCGGAACTTTCCCAGCCTGAGTGAATGCAGGTATTTCAATTGGTTTTTGGAGAGCATGGCCGGACTTTAATAGGTCTTTGTCATTGTAGACGGAACACACAGGATGAAATCGGCCAGCCCCATGTTTTCATCTTCCAGGTTCTTAACGCTGTCCTGCTCGACGGTGGCAATGGTCAGCATTTTCACCTCCGGATTGTATTGGCGGATATACCAGACGATCCCTTCGAAATTATTGGTATGATAAGTGCCGTTGTAATGGATGAACAACTGGCCCGGTTGCCGGTTCTGCAGGATGAAATGGGCCATGGTGGCATCTTTCAGCGCCTGCGCTTTGGCAATGTTGGATGTGGCATGCCCGCCTGCGCCCGCCATCATATCAACCATGTCTTTATAACCTTTTAACTCCGGATCGTATGGAATTGGCAGCGGGGCGATCAGTTGCAATGCTTCGGGAGAAAGGGTTTCCAACCCTTCGAAACCATCCCGGTTCACGATGGCGGCATATCGCCGGGGTACATTGGTGGCGATGAACGGTATATTATTGTCTAAAGCATACTTTACCAGTGGTTTGTAATCGGTCTTATAATTGTTCCAGAGCCTGGCCTCCTCCTCGAAATTGCGTTCCCTCACCTTTCCGGATAAATATTCATTTAAAACAAGCTGGTTATCCGACTCGAACATCTCGGCACCCATCACAATTTGATCCGGTTTCACAAGATGGAGATCGCGCGTCAGCTCAAATTGCAGCCAGTGGCAAATGGGATTATTATGCAACTCACCGAAAAATACGATGTCCGTATTTGAAGCAGCCTTCAGTAAATCCTTGTAATTCGCTTTTTTCCCTTTATGGTCAAACAACTGGTACGCCGGCTTGTCCGGCTTCATGGCAACCAGCAGAACAAACGAAATAACCGCAAAAAGTAACGTCTTCTTCATATTATAAAATAATAATACCCGAACTCAAACCGACGGGTTAACCCGTCGGTTTATACCCGTCGGTTATTTAAAACTTCTCTTCTTCAGTTCTTCCAAATAAAAAGCCAGCGGCAACAGGCTTTCGATGCCATTGACGATCAGAACCGGGCCGTTCCCGTTGGCCATGATGATCCGGGCTTTGCATTGATGCCGGAATTCATATTCTGCCATCACCTGCCGGCATGCGCCGCAGGGGGTCACCGGCTTTTCCATGGTGAATTCTTCTGTCGATGCATAAATGGCTATGGATTCAACAGCCGATCCCGGGAATTGTGACTGGGCGTAAAACAAAGCCACCCTTTCGGCGCATAAGCCGGAGGGATAGGCGGCATTTTCCTGGTTATTCCCGGTGACAATATTCCCGCAAGACAACCGGACAGCGGCTCCTACCCGGAAGGAAGAATAAGGAGAATAGGTCTTTTCGCTGGCTTTGATGGCATGTGTGATTAAATCCCGGTCTGCCGGGTTTAACTCGGCCAGTGAAGCATATTCTTCAAACTGGCAGGTGATTTTTTTTAGTTCCATATGCTGCTAATCTTCGTCCTGAACCTTCTCCGGTTTAAATTTGCCATCCAGGATCGCCAGATAACTGTCATTTCTTTCAAGTAGTTCCATCGCTTTGGCAATTTCGGGATCATCTTTCAGGGAGGTGACGATCCTTCCCCTCTGGTAATAGTACCGGGCAACGATCTCATCCTTGAGGATCAGTTTCACTTCGTCTTTGAATGTGATAAGGTCCTCTTGCTTATCATGCAGTATCTTGGTTTTGAGTGCCTCATATTCTTCCCTGATGGCTTCGTAATAATTCTCCCTGATGGCGCTGGCCTTAAGTTTTTCCAGAGCTTCCTCGCTGCCTGTCTGATAATCATAATCCTTGTCTTTCAGAAAATCGATCAATCCCTGAAAGATTTCATCTGTTACTTCAAAAGTTTCCGGTGGGGGGATATGGTCATGTTTGAGCGCGTAGGCGTTGGCAAAATCAAATAGCAGGTATTTGGTGATAAGGGTTTGGGTGATCTTGCTGACCCTCATGGGCTTCATACTGATATCGGGCTGTACGCCGCCCCCGTCATACACTGCACGGCCATTCTTTGTCTTGAATTCAGATATGAGCGAGTCGGGTATCTTGTCGTAGTTTCCGTTGTCATCCTTGTGAAAATAATCGACCGACTGGATGCACCTGCCGCTGGGAATGTAATATTTGGCCACGGTGATCTTGACCTGGGAATTGTAGGACAGGGGGATAACGTTTTGCACCAGTCCTTTGCCAAAGGTGCGCTGCCCGATCACCACGCCGCGGTCCAGGTCCTGCACGGCGCCGGCCACGATTTCAGATGCCGATGCGCTGTTGCGGTCGACCAGCACGGCCAGCGGGATCTCCGTGTCAACCGGTGCAAACCTGGTGAAATGATCCTGGTTACGCGCAGAAATTTTACCTTTTGTGCTAACAATCAGTTGTTTTTGATCTAAGAATATATTGGCGACATTCACCGCTTCGTTCAGCAGTCCCCCGCCGTTCCCGCGCAAATCGAGAATAATACCCTTTAGCTCATGACTCCCTTTCAGGTCGAGGAAGGCTTTTTTGACCTCGTTGCCTGCTTTCTGGGTGAAGTTGGAGAGCTTGATATAACCAATATCATTATCCAGCATACCATAGTATGGAATATTGGGGATCTTGATCTCTTCGCGCAATACTTTTACCTGGAAAGGTTCCCGGCCGGCCCGTTCGATCAGCAGGGTGAGCTCCACGCCGGGTTGGCCTTTGAGAATTTCGCTGACTTCGTCCGATCGTTTATCTTTCATCGATTTGCCGTTGATCTCCAGGATCTTGTCGCCGGCTTTCAGTCCTGACTTCTGTGCCGGGAATCCTTCGTAAGGCTCCGAGATCACCACGTAATTACCTTGCTTGTGGATAAGCGAACCGATCCCGCCATATTGTCCCGTTGTCATCAGCTTGTAATCTTCGGCATTTGACTCGGGTATATAGACCGTATAAGGATCCAGCGATTCCAGCATCGCTTCGATAGCGGTTTCGGTCAGTTCGCCCGGTTTGATCTGGTCAGCGTAATTGCGGTCAAGCTCCTTGAGCAGGGTGGCGAAAATATCGAGGTTTTTCGAAATTTCAAAGTTGTTCTGGCCCTGTCCGAATACAGATACGGTGGAGATCAGAATACAAACCAAAGCAATGGTCAGGCTCAGGCGGATTTTTTTCATAGTCATCATGTTATTTTAGGTAGACAAAGCAACAGGCGGATTGTTCAGTTCCCTGTTGATCTCATAAAACAAACGTTTAAAGATAGCATTTATTTTTGTGTCCATTTCGCCGCGTTGCGGTGGCGTTCTCGCGGTGTAAATAATGCACAGTATGCATTGCCGATCAATCCCGTTCAGGTAGCCGTAAAGTTCATGTTTTTGCAGCCTGTAGGCCTCCCTGATCTGCCGTCGCACCCGGTTCCGGTCGACAGCGTGCCGGAAATTCCTTTTCCCGGCAATGAACATGACCTGCGCCGGTTTACCCGTATCGAGCGATGTCAGGAGCCATAAAACCTTGCAGGGGTGAACAAAGAATGATGATCCCTCTTTGAAAAGCTGGTCTACGCGTTTTTTTCGCCTGAGAATCTCATCTTTCGAGAAGGAGAAATCTGTCATATTCTCCTGATTTCAGGTTGGTCACCTGGATTTTTTGTTGTTTTTCTGCAAGAATTCTTCAATGGCCATGGTCATGGAAGGGGCTGTTTTCGTCGGCGCTTCAATGGCAAGCGTCAATCCCGATTCCTTGACTGCATTGGAGGTTGTCGGGCCGAATGCCCCTATGACTGTATTATTCTGAATAAAACCCGGGAAATTTTTGAAGAGTGAAGCGATTCCGGATGGGCTGAAAAATACCAGCATGTCATAATGCTTAATATCCAGATGGGAAAGGTCACTGGCCAATGTTCTGTAAAATACCCCCTTGGTATAGTTAATGGAATTTTCATCTAACAGTTGTGAAATACTGACTTTATGGATGTCGGAGCAGGGGAGAAGGTATTTTTCATCCTTGTGTTTCCGGATGATCTCCAAAAGGTCTTCAAAACTCTGCCGGCCATGGAAGATTTTCCTTTTCCGGTATTGCACATATTTCTGCAAGTAGAACGCGGTTGATTCTGAAATACAAAAATATTTCATGGTCTGCGGAATTTCAGCCCTCATCTCAGCGGCCATTCTGAAGTAATGATCTACAGAGTTCCGGCTTGTAAAAATAACTGCGGAAAAGTTGAGCAGGTTTATTTTTGATCTCCTGAATTCTCTTGCCGGGACGCTTTCGATTTTAATGAATTTATGAAAATCGATATTCACATTATACTTCCTGGTAAGTTCACCGTAAGGGGATTTTTCAATGTCGGTCGGTTGTGGTTGCGATACCAGAATGTTCATAAGTTATCTTGTTGATCTTAAGTTAATATTACATTCTCACGGCAACCATTTTTTCCATTTCAACATGGGAAAAAATATTTGCTAAAAAATTTTGCCGCGAAAACCATTGGCAAAATTTCGAGGGTGCAAAGATATAAAAATAAATGGTACATTGAATATTTCGTGTCCGATAAACCGATGGCAACCCCCCTGATGAGTCGCAAAAGCATGACCATAAGTGCAACACCGGCAGTGATATACAGGAAAATTTCCGGATATGTATAGCTGATAAGCAACGATAATGAAAGGAGAATGATACCCAATGCCAGGTTGAATATTACAATTGTCTGGATATATTCTGAGCCTGTTTCCCGGTTCCTGAATATCACACTTATCAGGTAAATGAAAATGATTTTCGCAAGGAAGGCCAGGAGATAGAAGCCTGCTATCTGCAGGTAGACGATTACGTTATTTATTTCCCCGGAGAAGCCAGGGATTACTATTCCCATTACCAGGTGGGTCAGGATAACGAATGAAATGACGTAGATGAGGAATAGTGGAATAAAACTTTGATGTGCATATACAGGGCTTTCCCGGATGATTTGAAGCGCTGCAGATCGTTTAATAAGGGAAGAAAACAGCAGTTGCAGTCTTTTCTGGTAATAATGCCGGGTCATCGCAAGGAGGGCAAAGCCCAGGAAAATGAGCCAGAACACCCAATGCTGTTGGTGAAGTGATTGGTTGAGCGGTTCAATGATAAACATTTCGGGGCCGGTTTGCAGGAATGGCCCGGGGGCTTGTCCACCGGTCGGACGGTGATAAATTTCAAACAATCCGGGATCAAGAAACTCACAGATAGACCTGCCCCGGTATAAAAACAAAGTATCGGTCAGAACTTCTTCCAAATTAAAGATGTATAAAATGATTCCGTTGGGCTCAGATATCAAGCGAAACGCTCACCCCGGTATCCTGGCTAAAGACCACTGTAAAGCCCAGTTTTTTAAATACTGTGATCATGGCCTGGTTATCTTTCGTGGTCTCTGCCACAACACGTTTCAGGTTCCATTGCCGGGCGATCTCCACGCAATATTCGGTCAGAATGGTACCCAGTTCCCGTTTCTGCCATGCGTCGGAGATCAGCACGGCATATTCCACGCTTTCATGATCCAGGTCAGCGATCAGACGGCCCACTCCGATCAGCTTTTTCCTGCCTTTTTCGGTAATTTCGGCCACGATGGCAATCTCCCGGGCGTAATCGATAAAACAGAATTGGGTGGCAATCTCATGTGAGTCATAATGGAAATTATACCGGAACCGGGAATAGATCGATTCTTTGGAGCAACTGCCGAGCAGTTCCAGCCATAGCGGTTCGTCTTCCGGCTTGATGGGGCGTAGCAGGATCTTGCTTCCATCGGCTAATTTAGCCGGCTTGGTGTATTTATCCGGATAAGGATGAATGAGCAGATGTGAAAATTCCGGCAAGTCTTTCCCGACCAGCTCCTGGTCGATCACAATGCGTGCATCCAGGGCGATCACGTCGCTGGTGGTGACCAGCAACGGGTTGATATCCAATTCGGTGATTTCCGGGTAATCAGCAGCCAGGTAGGAAAGACGGATAATCACTTCGATCAGTTTTTCGATATCTTTCGCCGGGGCGCCCCGGTAGCCTTTCAGGAAGGGGTATATCTTTAATGAACGGATCATGGAACGGGCCAGTTGTTCATTCAATGGAGGAAATGCCAGCTTGGTGTCCTGGAATACCTCAGCCCCGACGCCACCCATTCCCACGAGCATTACGGTGCCGAAAACGGGATCTTTTTTAATGCCCAGGATCATTTCCGAAGCATCTTTGACGTTCACCATAGGTTGAATGGTTACCCCTTCAATCTTGGCTTCGGGCATCTTTTCCTTAATGCCGCGGGTCATGTTCTTGAAATTGTTCCAGACGCCGGCTTCATCCTTAATATTCAAAACTACGCCACCGACATCCGATTTATGGGTGATGCTGGGGGAGTGAATTTTCATGACGACCGGGTAGCCGATCTTATTGGCTATATCAGCCGCATCGATCGCCGATTTAGCAACCTGCGGCTGGGTGGTTGGAATACCGTAAGCAGCAATCAGCGCTTTGGATATATCTTCAGAAAGGATACGTTCTTTCGTAAAATGTTTTCCGACAAATTCTTTCCTGACCTTTTTCCGGTCCAGGGTAAATGACACCGGGAAATCCTTCGGGGTTTCAAAGAGGGAATCCAGGTTGCGGGAATAGTTGGCCAGGGTCATGAAGGCACGGATGGCGCCTTCTGGGGTATCATAAGTGGAAATGCCAAGCTTATTGAAGATATTGATCCCTTCGCGCATGCTCTGGCCGCCCAGCCACGCCGCCATGATCGGTTTGGTGGTATGTTCGGATAATTTCGCCACTTCCTGGGCCGACGCGGTTGGATTGGTCATGGCCTGCGGGGTCAGAATGACCAGGACGGCATCTACTTCCGGATCTTCCAAAACGATCCTGGTGGCGTTGGCCAGCCGCTCCGGTGAGGCGTCCCCGAGTACGTCGACCGGGTTGCCATGCGACCAGAATGGAGGTAAAAACTCATCCAGTTTCTTCATCGTTTCATCGGAAAGCTTAGTGAGCTTGCCGTTCATGGAGATCAGGGCATCGGTGGCCATCACGCCCGGGCCGCCTGCATTGGTGATGATCGCCAGGTCCCTTCCCCTGGGGATATTTTTCCGGGCCATCAGCTCAGTGAAATTGAAGATGTCGCCGATATCAAACACCCTGGCTACCCCGGCACGTTGAAATACCGCGTCATAAACAGCATCCTCGGAGGCCATGGCGCCGGTATGCGATGCCGCCGCCGCGGCCGATTCCGGATACCTTCCAGCCTTGTAGACGATGATGGGCTTCTTCCGCGCAAAAGCACGGGCGGCCGTCATAAACTGCCTGGCCTTTATAATCGACTCCACGTAAAGGATAATGGAGCGCGTGTTGGGGTCCTGTCCGAAAAAATCGATCAGGTCGCCAAAACCGACATCCATCGTATTACCGATAGAGACAAAGTAAGAGAAACCTATATTTTCTTCCTGAGCCCAGTCTAATGCGGAGGTGCACAGCGCACCCGACTGGGAGATAAAGGCCACATGGCCTTTCCTGGGCATCCCGGAAGCGAAACTGACATTCATATTATTCCCCGGAACGATGATCCCCAGGCAGTTCGGGCCAATCACCCGCATGCCTTCGAATTTCTTCACTTCGGCCATGACCTGCTCCTCGAGCTTCATCCCCTCCGGACCTGTTTCCTTGAATCCGGCCGACATAATTATGATGCCCCTGATGCCTGCTTCCCCGCATTCTCTCACGATACCTGTCACCGATTTTGCGTTGGTGCAGATAACCGCCAGGTCGGGGACTTTGGGAAGGCTTTTGACATCCTTATAGCAGGGGATGCCCATGACCGCTTCGTGTTTGGGGTTAACCGGGTATACAACACCCTGGAAGCCGCCACCGACAAGGTTTTTCAGCGTTATGCCCCCCACGCTGTTCGGATCGTTCGAAACGCCGATAATGGCGATCCGCTGCGGCCTGAATATTTTTTGCAAAGTTTTTACTGCCATTTTTTATGATAGATTAATGTAATTCTTCAGTGGAATGCAAAGTTACTTTTTTTTGTGAAAAGATTAACAGTGTGGGAAAATTAAGAGTTAACAGAAGTTAGAAGATAGAAGATAGAATTTAGAAGATAGAA
>Ga0114946_10003746_pt1 | contig 10164 bp, 11 predicted proteins | sample WalLakDeSediment_FD_88676 | JGI IMG/M metagenome (GOLD analysis project Ga0114946, IMG submission 88676) | Lake sediment microbial communities from Walker lake, Nevada to study Microbial Dark Matter (Phase II) - Walker Lake 11/02/13 Deep Sediment | ecosystem: Environmental > Aquatic >...
AAGAAGGCCGCGCAGGCCGAGCCGGGGCCGGAGCCGGAGCCAGAGCTGGAGCCGGAGCCGGAGCCGGAGGACGAGGGCCCGGAGGCCCCGGCCCAGCCGGCCAAGCGCGTGCGCAAGAAGAAGGCCGCGCAGGCCGAGCCGGAGCCGGAGCCCGAGCCCGAGGGCCCGGAGGCCCCGGCCCAGACGGCCAAGCGCGCGCGCAAGAAGAAGGCCGCGCAGGCCGAGCCGGAGCCGGAGCCGGCCGCTGAGCCGGAAGCGGCAGCGGCGGCGCCCGAGATCGAGATACCCGAGAACGCGCTGTGGTACGTGGTGCACACGTACTCGGGGTACGAGAACAAGGTCAAGCAGAACCTGGAGCATCGCATCGAGTCCATGGGCATGCTCGACCAGATCTTCCAGGTGGTGGTGCCGGTGGAGGAAGAGGTCGACATCAAGGACGGCCAGCGCCGCATCGTGGAGCGCAAGATCTTCCCGGGCTACGTGCTGGTGCGCATGATCCTGACCGACGAGTCGTGGTCCGTGGTGCGCAACACGCCGGCCGTGACCGGCTTCGTGGGCTCGGGCACCGACGCCTCGGACCGCCTGCGGCCCACGCCGCTGCGACAGGACGACGTCGACCGCATCCTGCGGCGCATGGACGCCGAGGAGCCCACCATACGCGTCACCTTCCGCACGGGTCAGAACGTGCGCATCGTGGACGGTCCGTTCACGGACTTCCACGGCGTCGTGGACACCATCGACATGGACCGCGGCAAGGTGCGCCTGATGGTCAACTTCTTTGGGCGCGATACGCCGGTGGAGCTGGACTTCTTGCAGGTAGAGAAGGTCTGAGGCCCGGCGGCCGGGAGCGCCCGGCCGCACCAGGGTCGTCGCGCTCGCACGGCGGGCGTCGGAGTCATCGAGGGAGCGACCCGCCCGGGGGCGGGCGCGCCACCACCTCACGAAAGGACGAACGACACGTGGCACAGAAGGTCATGGCCATGATCAAGCTGCAGCTGCCGGCGGGGCAGGCCACGCCCGGCCAGCCGGTCGGACCGGCGCTTGGTCAGCATGGCGTCAACATCATGCAGTTCGTCAAGGAGTACAACGCGCGCACGGCAGGCATGGTCGGCGACATCGTGCCGGTGGAGATCACGGTCTTCCAGGACCGGTCGTTTTCCTTCGTCACCAAGACGCCGCCGGCCGCCGCGCTTCTCAAGAAGGCGGCCGGGGTCACGCGTGCGGCGGCCAACCCGCGCACCGACCGGGTGGGGTCCATCAGCCGGGCTCAGCTGCGCGAGATCGCCCAGAAGAAGATGGTGGACCTCAACGCCTACGACGTCGACGCCGCCATGGCCATGTTGGAGGGCAGCGCCCGCTCGATGGGCATCCGCGTGGTGGAGGACTGACATGGCACGCGAGACCAAGAACCGGGCCCAGTCGCGCGCTCGCGTGGATCGCACGCGTGCCTATCCTCCGGCCGAGGCGGTGAGCGTGGCGCGCGCCGCCGCGTTCGCCAAGTTCGACGAGACCGTGGAGCTGCACATGCGCCTGGGCGTGGACCCGCGCCACGCCGACCAGCAGGTGCGTGGCGTAATGACGTTGCCGCACGGCACGGGCCGCGAGGTGCGCGTGCTGGTGTTCGCCGAGGGCGAGGCGGCGCGCATGGCCGCCGACGCGGGAGCGGATCACGTGGGTAGCGAAGACCTGGCCGAGCGCATCCGCGGCGGCTGGTCGGAGTTCGACATCTGCGTGGCCACCCAGCCCATGATGCGCGTGGTGGGCAAGCTGGGCCCGGTGTTGGGCCCGCGCAGACTGATGCCCAGCCCCAAGGCCGGCACGGTGGTGCAGGACCAGGACGTGGGCCGTGTGGTGCAGGAGATCAAGGCCGGGCGTCAGGAGTTCCGCATCGACAAGACGGCCAACCTGCACGTGAGCATCGGCAAGGTGAGCTTTGACGAAACGCGGCTGATCGAGAACCTGACCGCGGCGGTGGACGCCGTGGTGCGGGCCAAGCCCAGCGGCGCCAAGGGCACGTTCGTGCGCTCGGCGTTCCTTACGACCACCATGGGCCCGGGCATTCGGCTGGACCTTCCGAGCACCCTGGCCCTGGCCGACTGATCCCACGCGCGCCGGTTGGCGCGCCCGGCGCCGGATGGTAGAATCCGGCGCAACGCACAACCCATCGGCCACAGACAGCAGGTGCGCGGCGTGGCGGCCGCGCGTAATTCGCCGCAGGCGAGCCTGCCGAGGCGCGCAACCAGGTGACTCGCGCCGCCGCCCGTTCCGGCGGCCGGCGCGGTACAGGCCCCCGCGTGCCGTTCTTGGCCGCGGGGTCTGCCGTTTGCGAGCCAGGCGCCGGCCCGGAGGGCCGGCACCGCACGAGGAGGTGAGAGGACGTGCCACTCCTGCGCAGACAGAAGGAAGCGGTGGTGGCCGCCATGACCGAGCGCCTGACCCAGGCACACGCCATCGTGGTGGCCGACTACCGTGGTCTGGACGTGGCCCAGATGAGCCGGCTGCGACGCGAGCTCAGGCCGAGCGGGGCGGTCATGCACGTGGTCAAGAACTCGCTGGCGCGCCGGGCGCTCGAGGCGGCCGGGTTGGACACCATGGACGAGCACCTGGTGGGCCCGACCCTGATCGTGTTGCTGGGCGAGGACCTGGCGGCACCCACCAAGGCGGTGCTCAAGGCGGCCAAGGACACGGATAAGCTGCGCGTCAAGGGCGGCCTGCTGGGCGGTCGCACCATCGACGCCAGGGCCGTCGCGGCACTGGCCGACTTGCCCTCCCGCGAGGAGCTTCTGGCGCAGTTCGTCGGCTTGCTGGAGGCGCCGCAGCGGCAGCTCCTGGCCGTGCTGGAGGCGCCGCAGCGGGATCTCATCGGCGTGTTCCAGGCCCGCATCGAGGCGGCCTGATCCGCCCTTCGTGGGGACGGCTTGCGGTCGGTCGCCGTCTCCGCCAACCATCATCTGGCTTCGAACTACTACAAGGAGAAGGAACCATGGCGGATCTCGAGACGATCGTGACGCAGATCGAGGCGCTGACGCTACCCGAGGTGGCCGAGCTCAAGTCCATGCTGGAGGAGCGCTGGGGCGTCACCGCCGCCGCGCCCATGATGATGGGCGCCATGCCCATGGCGGCAGGCGCCGGCGCGGTCGAGGCGGCCGAGGAGCAGACCGAGTTCGACGTCGTGCTCGAGGAGGTTGGGGCCGAGAAGATCAAGGTCATCAAGGCCGTCCGCGAGATCAACCCCGAGCTGGGCCTGCGCGAGGCCAAGGAAGTGGTGGAGAGCGCCCCCGCGCCGGTGATCCAGGCCGTCAACAAGGACGATGCCGCGGCGGCCAAGAAGGTGTTGGAGGAGGCCGGGGCCAAGGTGTCCGTGAAGTAGGCGCGTGGCGCCGTCGCGGAATCGTCACGGGGTGACCCGGGGGGTGGCATGAGGGCCGTCCGGCGTTCTTGTGCCGCCCTCCCGGCCCCCGTATAATGTCGGCCGTCATGGGCATGTCCGAGTTGGGCGCCTACCTGCGGCGCCATCGCGAGGAACGCGGCTGGAGCCTGGATGACGTCGAGGCCATGACGCGCATCCGCCGCCGGTTCCTGGTGGCCCTGGAGGCCGGTGACTGGGACAACCTCCCGCCCGGCGTGTACACACGGGGCCTGCTCCGCAACTACGCGCGCGCGCTGGGCGTCAGCGTCAACGGCGTCGGGCGCATGTACCTGAAGGAACGGCCCAGCGAGGCGCGCCCGTCCGAGCCGCAGCTCATCTCGCAGCCGCTCACCACCGAGCCGCGCCTCAGCTTCGAGTTGGTGCTGGCCGGCGTGCTGCTGGTGGTGGCCGTGGGCCTTATCGCCTGGGTCCTGGGCACGCAGCTGCCCACCTACCTGGACGCCTCGGCCGCGCGGGATGCCGGCCAGGTGGCGGCCGCGAGCACCGCAACGCCCACCGCGGGCCCGACACGGCCCGTGCCCGGGCCGCGGCAGACCGCCCAGCCGGCCCGCGCGCCCGACGCCGCCTCCGCCGAGCCCGCGGTCGGGGCAGAGGAGGCCGTCGCGGCGACCGGCGACGCACCTGACTCCGCCTCGGAGCCGACCGGCGGGGCTGCCACTGCGCCCCCCGGCGTGGACGTGGGTGTGGACCTGGACCCGGTGCCGGAGACCGAGACGGGCCTGGTGCTGCAGGTCGTCGCCCTCAGCGATGCCTGGGTGCTGGTGATGGCGGACGGCCGCGAGGCCTACTCCGGCTTCGTGCGCAGAGGTGAGTCGCGCACGTGGCGCGCCGGGGAGCGGGTGGGCTTGCGCACCGGCAACGCCGGCGGCACGCAGATCACCCTCAACGGCAACCGACTGGAGTTGCTGGGTGGTCAGGGGCAGGTGGAGGAGCGCGAGTGGCGCCTGCTGCCCAACGGCGACATCGAGCAGCGGTCGCTGTAGCGTGACGGCATCGCGCCGCCTCACGGTCGCGGTGGCCATGAGCGGTGGCGTGGACAGCGCCGTTGCTGCCGCGCTGTGTGCCCGGTCGGGCGCGCGCGTGTTGGGGCTCATGCTCCGGCTGTGGTCCGAGCCCGAGGCGCAGTCCGGCAACCGCTGCTGCACGCCGGATGCCGTGGACGACGCGCGCGCGGTGGCCGACCTGCTGGGCATCCCGTTCCAGGTGTTTGACGCGCGCGAGGTGTTCCAGCAGCACGTGGTCGAGCCCTTTGTTGCCGCCAGCGCCGCCGGCAGCACGCTCAACCCCTGCCTGGCCTGCAATCGGCACGTGCGCTTCGGCACGCTGCTGCGCCACGCCGTGGGGTTGGGAGCCGACACGTTGGCCACGGGTCACTACGCCCGCGTCTTGCGTGACCGGGAAGGCGTGTGGCGGCTGCTGCGCGGCGTGGACCCCACGCGCGACCAGTCGTACGTGCTCCACGTCCTCGGCCAGGCCGAGCTGGCGCGCGCGCTGTTCCCGGTGGGCGAGATTGCCAAGGCGCGGGTGCGCGAGCTGGCGCGTGAGCTCGGCTTGCCCGTGGCGGCGCGTCCCGACTCGACCGACCTGTGCTGGGTGGGGGACGGCGGCGTGGACGGCTTCCTGGAGCGGCGGCTGGGCGCCGGAGCCTTGCCGCCGGGGCCCATCCTGGACGGCGCCGGGCGGCGGCTGGGCACGCACCGCGGGCTGGCCCGCTACACCGTGGGCCAGCGGCGCGGACTGGGGCTTTCGGCCGGCCGCCGGATGTACGTGGGGCGCCTGGATACGGAGCGCAACGCGCTGATCGTGGTGCCGGAGGACGCCCTGGGCGCGCGGGAGGTGCGGGCCTCCGACTGGCATTGGGTTGCCGGAGCGCCGGCCGGCCCCGCTCCGTGGCGGGTGAGCGCGCAGATCCGCTACCGCGCGCCGGCTGCGGCGGCCTGGCTGCGGCCCACCGCCGACGGGATGCTCGCCGTCTTCGACCACGAGCAGCGCGCGCCCACGCCCGGCCAGGGGCTCGTGGCGTATGCCGGCGAGACATGCCTGGGTGGCGGCCTCGTTGTCGGCCCCGGCGGCCCGTGATATACTGGCCGCGCGGCCGGCCGGGACCGAGCGGCGGCGGGGGTGGAGCGCGTGGACGGGGCCTGGCACATCGTGTTGCGGGACATCATGGTCATCCTGGCGGCGGCGAGCGTCGTCGTCTTCATGTTGGTGGCGGTGCTCGTGCTCTGGCAGCTCTACCGCCTGGCCGTGGAGCTGCGGCGGGACGCCCAGCCGGTGCTCGGCGCGGTGCGGGACACCGTGGAGACGGTGCGCGGCACGGCCCATTTCGTGAGCAGGAGCGCGGTGCCGCCGGCCGTGACGGGCGTGGGGCTGGGCCTCGGAGCGCTGCGCGTCATCCAGCAGCTCGGCGGGTTCTACCGCGGACTGCGCGCCACCGGCATGGACGGGCGTACCGCCGTCGATGCCGGAGAGGGCGGTGACGGAGCGCCGCGAGACGGCGGTGCCGGTTGACCGGCGGTCGGCTCCACCACCGCGGCTCCGCTCGGGAGGAGTTGCACGGACCATGCGCACCATAGCGAGCATCCTGGCGTTCTTCATGGGGTTGGTGGGCGGCGTGGCCCTGGGCTACGGTCTGGCGCTGCTTCTGGCGCCGGCCGAAGGCTCGCAGGCCCGCGAGCGGCTCCGCGGCGAGGCGCGCGCCCTGGGCGAGCAGCCGCGCGAGTTGGCGCAGGGGGTGCGGGACCGAGTGGAGGCGGCCGTGGCGGAGGGCCGCCGCGCCGCCGCGCTGCGGCGCGCGGAGCTGGAGACGCTGGCCTACGCCGACCGGCCGCCGGCTCAGACGCCGGACCGGCTGCCGCCGCTGTAGGCCCGCGCTTCGGTGACCGACGCCAAGGCCGAGGAGGGCGGAACCGGCGGGCTGCCGCCCGGTGCCGCCGTCGACGCCCTCGACGAGGGCATGCTGGCCTTCATCTCCGGCGACGACGCCGCGGCAGTCGCCGCCTTCACGCGGGCCCTCGAGGCCAGCCCCGCCTACGACGACGCGCTGTACATGCTGGGCATGGCGCGGGCGCGGCTGGGCGACACCACGGGCGCGGTGGACGCCCTGAGCGCCGCGTGGCACGCCAGCGACAACGTCATGCTGCGCGACTACGCGGCGCGCAAGCTCGAGGCGCTCGGCGAACCCACCCCAACGCCGTAGCGCCGCGGGTCCTCAACGTCCGCCCCGGCCGCCGGCGGCGCGCACCTCGGTCACACCGTGCCCTCGTGCACGTCGCTCATGGAGATCTCGTCCTCGATGGGCTCCAGGTGCGTGGTGACGATGGCGTCGCCCAGCGCCAGCCGCACGTCGCCCTCGAAGTCCTCTGCCACGTGGTGGGCGTCGTGTACCGTCCAGTCTCCGGGCACCAGCATGTGCACGGTGATGAAGCGCCGCGAGCCCGCCTGGCGCGTGCGCAGGGCGTGGAAGTCTACGCGCCGGGCGCGATAGGCGCGCATCACGCGCTCCAGCGCCGCCTGCTCCTCAGCCGGCACGGCGGCGTCCATCAGACCCGCCACCGATCGCGCCACGAGGTGGTAGCCGATGACTGCAATGTGCACGGCCACCGCCGCCGCCACCAGCGGGTCCAGCACCGCCCAGCCCGTCAGCCTGACCAGGCCGACACCAAGGATGACGCCGGCCGACGTCCAGACGTCCGTCATCAGGTGCTGTCCGTCTGCCTCCAAGGTGATGGAGTCGTGTTGCCTTCCGGCCGCGGTGAGCGTGCGCGCTACCACCAGGTTGACCGCGGCCGCGGCGGTGAGCGCCAACAGGCCCAAGCCCACGTGCTCCAGCGGCTGCGGGTCCAGCACGCGGCCCAGCGCCGTCCACAGGATGGCGAGCGCCGCCAGCAGGACGAGCAGGCCCTCGACGATGCTGGAAAAGTACTCGGCCTTGCTGTGGCCAAAGGTGTGGCCGGCGTCGGCGGGCCTGGCGGCAATGGTCAGCACGGCCAGCGCCAGGACGGCGCCGGCCAGGTTGACGCCCGACTCCACCGCGTCGGACAGCATGCCCACGGAGCCGGTCAGGGCGAAGGCCGCGCCCTTGAGGCCCATGGTGACCAGGGCGGCGGCGATGGAGAGAGCCGCGTAGCGCCGCAGCCAGGACCGATCGCGGCGTGCGGTCACGCCGGGTGCCGCACCCGCCATCGGTCCTCCGTGTCGCCGCGGTCGACCAGCTCCAGCGCGCGGCCCGCGAACGCCAGCACGTCACTGGCCGTGGTGGCGCGGGCGCCGACCGCCTCGGCCGCCATCCGGCCCGCCAGGCCGTGCACGAACACGGCCACCACCGCCGCCTCGAAGGCGTCGAGTCGTTGGGCGAGCAGGCCGCCGATGAGGCCGGCGAGCACGTCGCCGGTGCCGGCGCTGGCCAGCGCCGGCAGGGCGCACGGGTTGACGGCCGTCCGCCCGTCCGGCGCAGCGACGACGGTGAGCGCGCCCTTGAGCACCACCACGTGGCCCCACTCCCGGGCCGCGTCGCGCGCGGCGGCCAGGCGGTCGGACTGGATGCTGTCCGCGGTGCGGCCCGTCAGGCGCGCCATCTCGCCCGGGTGGGGCGTGAGCACGCAATGGGCGGGAAGGTCGGACAGGGCGGGCGGCGCGTCGCCGGTCGTGGTGCCCTCGGCCAGCAGGTTCAACGCGTCGGCGTCCACGACCGCGCGTGGCGCGGGACCCTCGTCCGGCCCGGCATCGCCCCCTCGGTCGCCGGCCGTCGCCGCCGGCGCCGCAAAGCCCATGCCGTGGCGATGTGCGGTCGACTGCCGGCCCAACAGGTCCGCCAGAAACTCCGCCGCCGGGCGCTGCGTGGTGAGGCCGGGACCCACCAGCAACGCGTCGGACGCTAACCAGGCCTGGCGCACCAGGGGCGCGGCGCCGCGCGCGATCACGCCCAGGTCTTCCGGCAGCACCAGGAACGTGGCCTCGGGCAGCAGCCCGGCCAACACCGGCCGCACGCTGGCCGGCACGGCCGCGGTCACCAGGCCGCAGCCGGCGCGGTAGGCGGCGGCCGCCGCCAGATATGCGGCGCCGGTGTACGTGACGGAGCCCGCCACCACGAGCAGTCGGCCGAACGTGCCCTTGTGCCCGTCCGCCGGGCGCGCCGGGAGGAGCGAGCGCACCCAGTCGGGCGTGACCATGGCCGCGTCGCCCGCGAAGCGCTCGGGGCCGAGGCCTATGTCGTCGAGCACCAGTTCGCCCACCGCGCTGGCGCCCGGCATCCGCAGCTGGCCGTGCTTGGGAAAGCCGAACGTGACGGTGAGGTCGGCCGGCACCGCGAGCGGGTCCAGGGCCCCGCTGTCGGCGTCGAGGCCGCTGGGCACGTCCACCGCCACCAGCAGCGAACCGGGACGCCGCGCCCGTGCCTCGGCCAGGGCGCGGAGCACCGTCGCGAGCGGGCCCTCGATGGGACGAGCCAGGCCGGTGCCCAACAGGCCGTCGATCCACACGTCCGCCTCTGCCAGCCAGGCGCGCAGGAGGGTCGCCCCATCGCTTCCGTCCACGACCAGGCACGGCGCCTGCTCCAGTTGCTCCGCCACCTCCGGCGGGCCCCCCAGTCCGTCGCGATGGCACAAGGCCACCCGCGCGTCGTAGCCGGCCCCCCGCAGCAGCCCGGCCGCCACCAGCGCGTCGCCGCCGTTGTTGCCCGGTCCGCACAGGGCGACCACCACGCCCCGGTCGGCTCGGCGCTCCACCGCCCGCGCCACCGCGGCTCCGGCCAGGCGCATCATGGTCTCGTAGGTGTGCCCGTCCGCGTGGGCCTCGGCCTCTATCCGACGCATCTCCCGGGTGGTCAAGATGTGGCGCGCCGGGGCTGGGAGCATGGGGACACCTCGCGGCTGGGTACGGGCGGACGGTGACGCGACCGCGGGCGGGACCGTGACACGCCGGCCGGCCGGCGAGCGGCCGCCGGCCGGCGTCTGACGGTCCGATCATGCTATCATCGCCCGGCCAGTGCAAACCGCTCGCGCCGGACCCACCTGGGCAATGTTCCGCCTTGCGGCCGTGGCCGTCCTGTTGGCGGCCTTCGCCCTGCGACTGCCCGTGTCGGGCACGCCGCCTCCGGGCCTGTACCGCGACGAGGCCTACAACGGCCTCGACGCGGCCGGAATCCTGGAGGGGAGGCTGCACGTGATCTTCCCCGCCAACAACGGCCGCGAGCCGCTCTTCCTGTACCTGACGGCGCCGTTCGTGGGCGTCCTCGGCCCCTCGCCCGCCGCGCCGCGGCTGGCAGCCGCCTTTGCCGGCACGGCGGCGGTGGCGGCGGCGGTGGCGCTGGGCGCCGCGCTGTTCCGGCCCGGCGTGGGGTTGCTGGCGGGCGCCTGGCTGGCGGTGGCGCCGTGGCCGGTGCTGCTGAGCCGTGTCGGCTTGCGGGCGGGCCTGCTGCCGCTGGTGCTGGCCCTGGCCGTGGCCGCCACCGTCCGGGGCGCCCGCCGCGGCGAGCGCCGCTGGGTGCTGTTGGGCGGCGCCCTGGCGGGGTTGACTGCCGCCACCTATCTGGCGGCCTGGGCGGGCCCGGTCCTGGCGGCGCTCGTGGCCTGCTGGTGGCTGACCACGGGCCGCACGGCGGGCCGGCGGGCGCCGGCCCCGGGGCGCAAGGCGGACCGGCGGGCGCCGGCCCCGGGGCGCAAGGCGGACCGACGGGCGCCGGCTTTGTGGGCGGCGGCGGCGCTCACCGCCGCGCTGCCGCTTCTGGTGGTCTA
>Ga0114946_10003747_pt1 | contig 10164 bp, 9 predicted proteins | sample WalLakDeSediment_FD_88676 | JGI IMG/M metagenome (GOLD analysis project Ga0114946, IMG submission 88676) | Lake sediment microbial communities from Walker lake, Nevada to study Microbial Dark Matter (Phase II) - Walker Lake 11/02/13 Deep Sediment | ecosystem: Environmental > Aquatic > Freshwater...
GACGCCGACCTCGTCTGCTGGGGCAAGGTCATCGGCGGCGGGCTGCCCGTCGGCGCGTACGGCGGCCGGGCCGAGGTCATGGACCTGGTGTCCCCGCTCGGGCGGGTCTACCAGGCGGGCACGCTGTCGGGGAACCCGCTGGCGATGGCCGCCGGCGCCGCGACGCTCGACGCGATCGACGCCACGCCCGGCCTCTACGCCGGCCTCGAGGCGGCGGGCGAGCGGCTCGCGGGCGGCCTGCGCGAGGCGGCTGCGGCAGCGGGCGTTCCGGTGACCGTCAACCAGGTGGGGTCGATGCTAACGGTGTTCTTTACTGAGGACGCCGTCACCGACATGGAGACCGCGTCTCGCGCGGACACCGGCCGCTTCGCCCGCTGGTTCCACGGCATGCTGCGGCGCGGCGTCTGGTGGCCGCCGTCGCAGTTCGAGGCGGCCTTCCTCAGCGCGGCGCTCGACGAGGCGATGATCGACGAACTCGTGACGGCTGCCGCCTCGGCGTTCGCCGAGGTCGCGCGCACCGACCGCTCCTGACCTCGGGGGGCGAGCCGCGCCCCCGGATCTACACCGTCCGCGAGAAGCGCGGCTGCGCGTCGTCGTGGCGCTTCAGGTAGGCGTCGAAGGTCATGCACACGTTGCGCACGAACAGCCGGCCGTCGGGCGTCACCTCGATCGCGTCGGCGTCGCGACGCACGAAGCCGTGGGCGACCGGCCCCGCGTCGAGCTCCGCCAGCGCATCGGCGAAGTAGTCCGCGAACTCGATCCCGTGCGCGCGCTCGATCGCCTGCACGTCCAGGTGGAAGTTGCACATCAGGCTCTGGATGACGTCGCGGCGGATCACGTCGTCGCGCGAGCGCTCGAAGCCGCGCTCGACGGGCGGCATGCCGTCGGCCAGCGCCTCCTCGTAGCGGGTGAGCTTCTTGGTGTTCTGCGCGAACGCGCCGCCGAGCTCGCCGATGGCGGAGACGCCGAAGCCGACCGAGTCCGAAGCGGGGTGCGTGGTGTACCCCATGAAGTTGCGGTGCAGCGTCCGCGCCTCGGCCGCCCGTGCGAGCGAGTCGCTCGGCAGCGCGAAGTGGTCCATGCCGATCTGGACGTAACCGGCCGCGGTGAAGAGCTCGTGCGCGATGCCGAAGAGCTCGAGCTTGACCTCGCGCGGCGGCAGGTCCTCGAGCACGATCGCCTTCTGGTGCGCCTTGACCCACGGGACGAAGGCGTACGAGTACACCGCCACGCGGTCGGGCCGCAGATCGACCGCCCGCTCGATCGTGTCGCGGAACGAGGCGGGCGTCTGGTGCGGCAGCCCGTACACGAAGTCGAAGTTGATCGACTCGGTGCCGCGCTCGCGCAGCGCCAGGTGCAACTCGCGCGTCTGGTCGTACGTCTGGAAGCGGTTGATGGCGTCCTGCACGCGCGGGTCGAAGTCCTGGACGCCCATGCTGACGCGGTTGAAGCCGCGCCCGACCAGCCAGGCGACCTGCTCTGGCGACGTGACGCGCGGGTCGACCTCGATCGCGACCTCGGCCCCCGGCTGCAGCTCGAAGTGAGCGCCGAGCGTGTCCCACAGGTGGGCCATCTCCTCGACCGTCAGGTAGGTCGGGGTACCGCCGCCCCAGTGCAGTTGGACGACGCGGCGGCGCTCGCCCAGGTGGCCCGAGACGATCTCGATCTCGCGGTCGAGGTGCCGCAGGTAGTCGGCGGCGACGCCGCGCTTGCGGGTGATGATGACGTTGCAGCCGCAGAAGCTACAGCGCTCGGCGCAGAACGGCAGGTGTACGTAGAGCGACAGCGGCTCCTCGGGCCGGCCCGCCGCCTCGGCGAGCTTCTCCAGGTAACGCTGGGGCGTGAAGCCGTCATGGAACTCGATCGCCGTCGGGTACGAGGTGTAACGCGGGCCGGGACGGTCGTAGCGGGCGAGGCGTTCGGCGGTGGCGGCGGCGAGCGTGGCGCTCACGCGTCACCGCTCGGACGGACGGGTGGGGCGGGGTCGACCATGCGCCATTCTACGGGCCGACCTCCCCGAAAAGCCGCTCGCCATCGACGTAGGCGTCGGCGATCAGGGCCGCGGCCGCGCTCCACCCCATCGGCGCGGTGCCGCCCGGCTCGTGGGTGCGGCCATGCAGGTACTCCGAGAACGACCACGGCTCGCCGTCGCGCTCGCGGCGGTTCGCCGCGTGGATGGCGTCGCGGATTTCGCGGGCCCGGTCGTCCCGGCCACGCCGCGCCAGGCTGGCGGCGTAGAAGCCCGTCACCAGCGGCCACAGCCCGCCGTTGTGGTACTCGTGCGGCTCGTTCTTGAAGGTGTACGAGAACGACATCTGGAGTTCGTCCCAGTACTCGTCGCACGGCGTGATCACCGGATCGAAGGCGGGCACCAGCAGGACCTCGTCGTCCAGCAGATCGTCGACGTACGCGTCGACGGCGCGCTCACGGTGGTCGTCGGAGACGCCCAGCAGCGACACGAGCGCGTTGGCCATGCCGTCGAAGCGGGTGCCGTACCCGAGCGGCGAGAAGAACGGCAGCCAGTACGATCCGCGGCAGTGCTCGGCGGCGTCGCGCCCCTTGCGGAAGAGGACCTCGTGGTAGACGTCGGCGGGCAGCCCCTCCTGGTCCGCGTCGAACCAGTAGTTCGCGCGCAGCAGGTGCGTCAGCCGCGCGATGCGCTCGTCGAGCGCGTGGTCGGCGCCGCCGTGAAGAGCGGCATGCACGGCGGCCATGCCGCGCTGCGCCTGCAGGTAGAGGAGCTGGTCGTACAGCACGTACCCGCTCTGCACGTACTCGTCCGCCCAGTCGCCGGTGGGCGGCACGTACAGCAGCCCGCGGGCGTTGAACTCCCAGGCGCCGAGCAGCGACCGCAGGCGCTCCAGCGGCTCGAGCACCCCGTCCAGGAAGCCTTCGTCGCCCGTGCGCCGCCACAGCTCCACGCAGCCGATCGCGAACCACAGCCCGGCGTCGACGCGGCCGGTCGTGCCGCCGTACGAGACGCGGTCTGCGGCGGGATCGACGTTGCTGGGGATCTCGCCGTGCGGCCCCTGGCGCTTGGCGAGGGTCGTGAACGTCTGGCGGGCGGCGTCGATCAGGTCGTCGGAGCCGCTGAGCAGCGCCGCCAGGCTCATGATGCAGCCGTCTCGGGCCCAGATCCGCCGATAGTTGTCGCGCTCGGCGGGCGACGCGAGGAACCCATGCTCCGTCACGCACGATCGCAGGACGGCGAGGGCCCGCTCGTGGCCCTCTTCGGCCAGCGGGGTGGCGTTGGCGCCGTCCGAACTCATGGCCCACCTCGATCCGACGCCGGGCCGGCTCGCGGCGCGACGGCGCCTGGCTCCAATGTTAGACGAACGCGTGCCGCGCCCCCACGGTCACGGCCGGCGCGTGGTTGAATTCGCCATCGCCCGGAGCACGGCACGGCCGCGCGGCCCCGCAGGGGCCGAACGCGGGTCAGGAGGAACCCGATGGCTCACCGCCCGTCACCCCGTCCCCGCTCGCGCACCCTGGCGCTCGCCCTCGCCTGCGGCCTGTGGCTGACAGCCACCGCCTCAGCGCAGGTCACCGCCGGCGACCGGCTCGTCGACGAGGGCCGCTTCGAGGAGGCGATCGCCGCGTACGAGACGGCGGTCGCCGCGAACCCGAACGACGCCCGCGCGCACTACCAGCTCGCGCGCGCCGCGGTGTACCTGGCCGACGCCTTCCCCGCGGAGGCGGAGACCGACAAGGAGGCGTGGTTCGCGCGCGCCGCCGACGCGGCCGAACTCGCGGTCGAGCTGGCACCGGGCGACCCCGACGCCCACTTCGAGGTGGCGCGGGCCCTCGGGCGCCTCGCGCAGTTCCGCGGCGTGCTGCAGTCGTTGAACCTGGCCGGGCGGGTCTCGCGGGCGCTCGACGCGGCGCTGGAACTCGACCCGGAGCACGCCGCCTCGTGGCATGCGCGCGCGCTCTACCACCGCGACGTGCCGTGGATCGCCGGCGGCCGTGCCGGCCAGGTGATCCCGTCGTTCGAGCGCGCGATCGCCAGCGAGCCCGACGTGATCACCCACCGCCTGGAGCTGGCGCGCGTCCTCATCGAGCGCGACGAGACCGTCGCGGCGCGTGAGCAGCTGGAGCTGGCGGTGACCTTCTCGGCGCGCACGTACCACGACCGGCTCGACCTGGAGGCGGCCACCGCCCTGCTCGCGAGCCTGCCCTGAGGTACGGCCGACCCGCCAGTGCGCTCAGTGCTCGGCGCCGTCGGGCCACAACAGGCGCGCCGTCGGCTCGTCGACGATCAGCGTGTTCACGAAGCCGCCCGTCAACGCGGCCCGCACCGCCGCCGCCTTCTTCTCACCGGCAACGATGCAAACCGACGCCTTGCGCGCGCCGAGAGCGATCAAGTCTGGGCCGCTCGAGCGCTGGTTCATCGCCAGGTCGAGGTAGCTGCCATCAGCGCGGAAGAACACCGTGGCGATGTCGCCCACGGCGCCCTGCTGCAGCAATGCCGCGAGATCTTCGCGCTCGACGTAACCCGCCCGGTAGATGTACGAGTCGGCGTCGGGCACGCCGATGCTGAAGAGCGCGACGTCGGCACGCTCGGCGAGGTCGCGGACACGGCTGATCGCCCGCTCGCGGAACATCGCCTCCTTGGTGCGCGGGTCGTCGAAGTAGGCCGGCACCGGTAGCAGGTGAGCGCGGGCGCCGAAGTTCTCGGCGAACGCCGCGATGATGTCGGCAGCGTAGGTGATGCCCTGGCCACTGTTGCCCGATCCGTTGAGTTGCACCACGTCGACGCCGGTCAGCGGCTTGGGGATCAGACGCTGCGCCAGCAGCGACACCGTGGCGCCCCAGGCGATCGACACGGTCATGCCCGGCCCGAGTAGGCCGTTGAGGTAGTGGGCCGCGAAGCGCGTGACGAGGTCCTGCCGCTCATCGACCGTGGTGTCGGGGTGGGCGGGGACCACCTTGACCTCGCCGATCGCGTATGCACGTTCCAACTGCGCCTCGAGCCGCAGCTGTCGCTGCCGGTGATCCAACACGCGGAACTCGACCAGGCCGTGGGATCGTGCCCACGACAGGAGCCGCGACACCGTGGGCCGCGCGACGCCGAGCTGCAGCCCGATGTCGGCGGTGGTCAGGTCGAGGTGGTAGTACATCCGCGCGACCTTGAGGGCATCCTCGAACGTCTTGTCGTCGTAGCTCGCGCCCGGGGGCGTCTTGGCCTTCATCGTCCACCTCTAGGTTCAGCCTTGGGGTACTAGGCCAATGTCCCGACTCGGCGCAGGTACTGGTGCAGGACCCTCAGGTCGTCGACGACGAGGTCGGGCACGTAGGGCGACGCGAGCAGGTCCTCGCGGGTCGCTTCGCCGGTCAGCGTGAGGACCGCCAGGAAGCCGTGGTCGTTGGCCATGCGAACGTCGGTGTAGAGCCGGTCGCCGACGAAGGCGACGGTGCCCGCCGCGGCGCCGAGGCGCGCCCGGATGGCGCCTGCCATGGTCGGCTCGGGCTTGCCGAGCACGGTTGGCCGGGCGCCACTGGACGCGTGCAGCAACGCCGCGAACGCACCGCAGTCCGGGATCGGCCCCGACGGCGTTGGGCACACGAGGTCGGGGTGGGTGGCGAAGTACGGCAGGCCGGCACGAATGAGGTCATTGCCTCGGCGAAGCTTGTCGTAGGTCAGCGTCGTGTCGAAGGTGAGCAGGATCGAATCCGGCTGGTCAGCGGCGAGTTCGAAGCCCTCGGCGCGGTACTCGGCCTCGACCTCCGGCGTGGCCACCAGGTAGGGCCGCCTCAACGACGTCCCGCGCAGGTACGCGACGGCAGCGTCGTTCGACGTCAGGACCTCCCGGCGCGTGACGCGAAGCCCGAGCGACCGCAGGTGCTCGACGTACTGCGCGCCGGTCTTCGACGAGTTGTTGGTCGCGAAGAGGTAGGGCACGCCTGCGCTCGCGAGCGCCTCGATCAACTCGCGGGCGCCCGGCAGGAGCTTCGAACTCAGATAGACCGTACCGTCGAGGTCGAACGCGACGGCCGCGACCGGCTCCGCCCCGGTAGATGCGGGGGACCTGGCGCCACTCGGTTGCGGCGAGATGCTCCGGGTTTTTGACATCTGTGCCGTTACGATACACGAACGTTCGTAAGCCTGCGTCGCTGCGCCGCACCAGCCGCCCTGCAAACCTTCGACCGCGATCGAAGGGTACCGACGGATATCGTCCAGGACACCTCATCTGGCCGCAAGCGGGGGCCGTCGCCCGCGTGGCCAGCGCCGACGTTGTCCACGTTGCCTGACATGCCCATGACGGTTGGTCATCCGTTCTGCTATCCTCGTCGCGTGTAACAACCGGTGCTTCGGTCACGCCCTAGGGCGCGGCCCGGCATGACGTGGACGGCAGCGAACGCCGCCACGGAACACGCCCTCGCGACCGCGCCCCTTCGGGCCGGCGCCCAGGAGGTCCATGTGAACGTCGACACCGCCCCCCGTGCCCTGATTCGCCTGCTCGTTGCCGCGCTCGTGGCGGCCTTCGCCTTCGCCATGACACCGCTCGCCCAGGCCCAGGACGACTGCAGCAACCGTGGCAAGCTCGACGTCATGTTCTGCGACGACGACTTCGACCTGGTCGCCGACGCGCCCGCCGACCCGAGCCAGTGGGTGAACCCGGACACGTTGATCTTCGCGTACACGCCGGTCGAGGACCCCGCCATCTACGAGGACATCTGGGACCCATTCCTTGAGCATCTCGCGGCCGTCACCGGCAAGAACATCCGCTTCTTCGCCGTGCAGTCGAACTCCGCCCAGGTCGAGGCAATGCGCTCCGGGCGCCTGCACATCGCGGGCTTCTCCACCGGTCCGACACCGTTCGCGGTCAACCTCGCCGGCGCCGTGCCCTTCGCCCTCATGGGCTCCGACGAGGGCCAGTTCGGCTACACGCTGCAGGTGTACACGCGCGTCGACAGCGGCATCGACACGATGACCGACCTGATCGGCAAGCGGGTCGCCCACACCGCGCCCACGTCGAACTCGGGCAACCAGGCGCCCACCGCACTCTTCCCCGGGCTCGGCGTCACCCCCGGCGAGGACTATGAGCTGCTGTTCTCGGGCAGCCACGACAACTCGATGCTCGGCGTGGTGGCCGGCGACTACGACGCCGCCCCCGTGGCGTCCGAGGTCGTCGAGCGGATGGCGGCCCGCGGCCTGTACGACCCCGCCGAAGTGAAGATCATCTACGAGACCGACCCCTTCCCCACCACCTCCTACAACTACGTCTACAACCTCCACCCCGACGTCGTCGAGCTGGTCAAGGAAGCGTTCTTCACCTTCGACTTCGCTGGCACGGCACTGGGCGAGGAGTTCGAGGGCGTCGACAAGTTCATCCCGATCAACTACCAGCAGCACTGGTCCGTCATCCGTACGATCCAGGAGTTCAACGGCGTCGAGTACACCGAGGCCGGCCTCGACTGAAGGCACCCGGTCGCGGGGGTCGCGTCTCGCACGCTCGCTAGGCGAGCCAAGGCACGCGGCCCCCGAGGCCACCCGACCCAGGGGCCCGGGCGCCCGGCGTCCCCCCGAAGTATCTCGCCACGACGTGGAGCCTATCTGACCGTGCTGAAGATCACCGACCTCAACAAGCGCTACGGCAACGGCGAGCTCGTCCTTCGGGGCCTGAACCTTGAGATCGACGGGGCGGGGCTGACCGCGATCGTCGGCTCCTCCGGCGCCGGCAAGAGCACCCTGTTGCGCTGCATCAACCGTCTCATCGAACCGACCTCGGGCTCGATCGTCGTCAACGGCGTCGACATCACGACGCTCAAGGGCAAGCCGCTGCGGCACGCCCGCCGCTCGATCGGGATGATCTTCCAGGGCTTCAACCTCGTCGACCGCCTGTCGGTCATGGAGAACGTCCTCTCGGGACGCCTCGGCTACGTCAACGGGCTCCAGGCCCTGACCCGCCGCTTTCCCCAGGCGGACGTGGACCGCGCCTTCGCCTTGCTGGACCGCGTCGGGCTGCAGGACTACGTCAACAAGCGGGCCGACACGCTGTCCGGTGGGCAGCGCCAGCGCGTGGGCGTGGTGCGGGCGCTGATGCAAGAGCCCAAGATCCTGCTCGCCGACGAGCCCACCGCGTCCCTCGACCCCAAGACGTCGCAGCAGATCATGGCCCTCACCCGCGAGCTGAGCGACGAGCTCGCCCTGCCCGTGCTGGTCAACATCCACAACGTGCACCAAGCGAGGACCTTCGCGGACCGCGTCTTGGGCATGCGCTACGGGGTCATGATGTTCGACGGCAGCGGCGCAGAACTGACCGACGACGTCCTCGACGACATCTACGAGGGTACGGCGGGCCGTGGCGACGAGGAGCAGGGTGAGGCCGACGACGGCTGGCGCGCGGAGGCGGCGTCGTCGTGAGCGCCCCCCGCACCTGGCGCAAGCCCGCGGCGATCGCCAACCCCGTCCTGCGCTACGGGCTGTTCGTCGTGGTGTTCGCCTACGTCTACTGGGCGGTCGCGTCTCTGCCGATCAACTGGGAGCGTGTCGCCCAGGGCCTGCCGCGGGCCGTGCGCATCTTCAGCAACGCCTGGCCGCCCGAGTTCGCGCGCCGCAGCCTGATGATCTCGGGCTTCACCGAGAGCATCCAGATGGCGATCATCGCGACGCTCCTCGGCGTCGCCATCAGCATCCCGGTCGCGATCATGGCGGCCCGGAACATCTCGCCCATGCCCGTGTACAGCCTCGGCCGAGCCATCATCATCATCGCGCGCAGCTTCCACCCGGTCATCGTTGCGATCATCTTCGTCAAGGCCGTGGGCTTCGGCGCGCTGGCCGGCATCCTGACGCTGACGCTCTACTCGCTCGGCTTCGTGGGCAAGCTGCTCGCCGAAGCCGTCGAGGAGATCGACCAGGGCCAGGTCGAGGCCATCCGCGCCAGCGGCGCGGGGTTCTTCAAGATCCTGGTGTACGCGGTCTTCCCCCAGATCCTACCGCGCCAGGTGGGGCTCTCCATCTACCAGCTCGACAGCAACCTGCGCGCGTCCGCCGTGGTCGGCGTCGTCGGCGCCGGTGGCATCGGCGGCACGCTGATGAATGCGTTCCGCCGCTTCGACTACGACTTCGCCTTCGCCATCCTGATCGTCCTGATCGCCATCATCCTCGTCAGCGAGGGCGTCAGCGGGCGCCTGCGCCGGGGGCTGTCGTGACCCGCGGCGCCACCCCGGAGCGCTACGAATGGCAGCGCTACACGCTGCCGCAGCGCCTCGGCCGCTTCTTCGCGTACCTGCTGGCCGTCACGGTGGTCGTTTGGGCCGTCCGTACGCTCGACATCTTCTGGCCCTGGGTGTGGTCGGCGCCGAACGAGATCGCCGACATGTTCAACCGCATGAGCCCGCCCGACCTGCGGCGCGGCGACGAGATCCTCCGCGCCATGATCGAGACGATCCACATCGCCACGATCGCGACCTTCCTGTCGCTCTTCCTGGCACTGCCGACGGCCTACATCGCCGCCCAGAACACCACCCCGAACACGTTCACGCTGTGGCTGGGGCGGTTCATCCTGGTGGCGACGCGCTCGGTCAACACCATCATCTGGGCGCTGCTGTTCGTCGCCATCTTCGGGCCGGGGGTCATGGCGGGCATCCTGGCGATCGCCTTCCGCTCGATCGGTTTCACCGGCAAGCTCATCGCCGAGGCGATCGAGGAGATCGATCGGAAGCCCATCGAGGCGATCACTGCGGCGGGCGGCGACAAGGGCAAGATCGTCATCTTCGGCATCATCCCTCAGGTGCTGCCCACCTTCCTTGCCGTCACCATCCTGCGCTGGGACATCAACATCCGCGAGTCGACCGTCCTGGGCCTCGTCGGCGCTGGCGGGATCGGATTGATCCTGCAAGGGGCGATCGACACCTTCCAGTGGCGCACGGCCTCGACCATCCTGATCGCGATCCTCGTCGTCGTCGTCCTCGGCGAGGTCGTCTCCGGCGCCCTGCGCAAGCGGGTGCTCTGACGTCATCGTCTCGTGGCGCGCACGCCACGGGACGCCCACTCTGTACACCGCTCGCGGCGTCGTGGTAACCTCCCGCGGTCGTCGTCCCGGACGGAGTCTGCTAGACTCGGGGGCGCGAAGCGTGGTGGATGTAGCTCAGCAGGTTAGAGCACCGGATTGTGGTTCCGGGGGTCGCGGGTTCAAATCCCGTCATCCACCCCACCGC
>Ga0114946_10003749_pt1 | contig 10162 bp, 11 predicted proteins | sample WalLakDeSediment_FD_88676 | JGI IMG/M metagenome (GOLD analysis project Ga0114946, IMG submission 88676) | Lake sediment microbial communities from Walker lake, Nevada to study Microbial Dark Matter (Phase II) - Walker Lake 11/02/13 Deep Sediment | ecosystem: Environmental > Aquatic >...
TTAAGATCTTCTAGCAACTGAGTGAGCTCTTCAGGTAGGTCCGCTTCGAAAGTACGTGGTTGGATTTCTCCTGGCAGGGTTATCGACAAGCGGGCAGCATGAAGGAAGTGCCTCTTGATCGGTATACTGGGCTTTCGCAATCCGTAGATGGTGTCACCGACCACCGGGCAACCAATAAAATCGAGATGGATACGGATCTGGTGCATTCTGCCTGTGATCGGGCGTACTTCCAGGTAGCTGTGCTGGGAGAATTTTTCCAGGGTGCGATATTCGGTTATGGCAGAGCGCCCTTTTTGCGGAACAACAACGGCCATCCTCTTGCGAGAGGTGGGGCTACGACCGATAGGAGTCTCAATTCGTCCCTCGGGAGTGGGTGGGTGCCCATCGACCAGAGCCACATAAATTTTCTCAACCCTGCGGGCGCGGAATTGATCCTGCAACCAGCGCTGTGCCGGGGCGTTCTTGGCAATGATGATCAATCCAGAGGTGTTTTTATCCAGACGATGTACGATACCCGGGCGCTGGTTGTCTTGCAGCACACTCAGCTCTGGCGAGTGTGCTAAAGCGGCCTGCACCAGTGTACCGCTGGCGTGCCCTGCTGCAGGGTGAACAACCATACCCGCCGGCTTATTGATCACGATCAGATTTTTATCTTCAAATACAAGGTCTAGGGGTATCTCTTCTGGGATAAGTGCGGCTGACTCTGGCGCTGGGAGACAGACTGATACCGTTGTTGGTCTTTCCAGGATTTGACCGGCCTTCTTGGCAGGTTTTCCATTCACCATCACAGATCCGTCACGAATTAACTGCTGTAAGCGTGAGCGTGAAAAGGCTGGTAGCCGTTCCACCAGGAACCTATCCAGCCGGTTTCCGCCTTGCTCGTTGTATTCCAGGAGAATTCGGTCCTCAGTCACCCCAATATTCCTCAGATAGGCCCTTTTGCTTAATTTTTGGATTCTCCTGAGAATCGTCCTTGGTTGAATCTGCCAGCCGGTTATCTATTTCGTCCAACATTTCTAGATCGGTATCCGGCGGTTTTTGGCGGTCATTGATCCAAACCCCGATGACTAGCACTGCTACGCCCAGCGATATGCACGCGTCGGCGATGTTAAAAACGGCAAAATTGAGCACGGAGATAAAATCCGTAACGTGTCCAGAAAACAACAATCGGTCGATTAAGTTGCCGATCGCCCCACCAAGTTGAAGTCCTAAAGCTAACCTGAGCGGCCAGTCTCCACTAGGGATACGTGGATAGTAATAAATGATCGCAACAGAAACCACAATCGCAAGCACTGTGAAGACGATGCTTAGATCCTGAAACATGCCAAAGGCTGCGCCGGTATTTCTCCAGTGGACGATCCGGGCGTACTCCTCCAGGCCAGAAATCGGAGCCCAAATTTCCCCAAAGGGGATATTCCTGCGTACCCAGGCTTTTGTCCATTGATCCAAAAAGACAATTATGCCCGCAATCAAAATCAATAAGCCATATGTCCGTAAAATAAATTTCAATACCACAATTCCCAAACCTTTTTCTTCATAGTGTGTAAGTCCTGGTTAGATCAATTGATTACTCATTTTACCAAGGATATCTATCTGGTGAGCGATATAAACCAATTCTGAGCGCCTGATCTGAGCATGGCGGGTATGTATCCATTGTTCCAGGTCTTTCTGATTAAGCAACGCATTACTTTGCAAGGAAGCATGGATTGTGTGAATGATAAAATGCAGGAAGTCGGCATCTCGGTCTGGATACCCGTTTACTCCTGGAAATACAACCCAATCGGATGCCCCCGCAGCCAGGATTTGCCCACCCGCCTGTCGAATATACGCGAAAAGATGCCGCCCAGATTGGCTGTCCCCGGATGGCAGGTTGTTGGTAATACGTTCGTCCATTGTGTGGTGGTACAAATCAAGGACCAATTGGTCGAATTTTGGATCGATTACCGGTTCCAGGATGGTTACGCCGTCAAAGTTAATACTGAAGTAAAACAGCCCCTCCCTCTTGAGCAGGCTAAACAGGCGCGGCAAAGCCGTGGGGATGTCGGTCAGATCTAAAAATGCGTTGGCAACTAGCAGATCGTAAGCCGACCTGTTCTGAGGCATGGTTGCAAAAGTTAGGATATCGCCATGCTTGAATCCAGCCTCAACCCTTTGGCTTCCTTTTTCCAGGAGATGGATACCCTCAGCAAGTTGCTCAATCTTGAAACCACACTCTCCTGACCAAACTGGCAAACAATTGTAGGCATGGGCAATATTATTTAGATCAATATCGAGACCGGTATAATCAGCGTCTTGTAGAAGCTGAGTCTCAAGCATTCTTTCAAGCATTGTTCCGATCCCAGCGCCTGCTTCAATCACCTTCACAGGACGAGGAATCGTTGGCTGGCTGAGATGTTCTGCTAAACCGCCCCACACTCTGGCGTTTAAAGATCGATCATCAATATATTTTTTTGCTTCCAGGTAGCGAATGAAAGGTATAAATTCCATATCGGACACGCTTACATTTCCTGAAGACGAGCGTAAATATCTCCTGAGGGATCTGCTGGGGAGAGCGATCGCAGCCAATCAGCCATATCCTCTCCCGAGAACCAACCCGCACCGGAGAGAGACGGATTTTCCCCAATTGACCATTGGAAGCGATATTCTCCCAAGTAACACAAACGAGAGATGCATGCGAGCGCGGTTTCTATTGCCGCTGGTATATATTCAAACGACAAGCAGGTCAAAGGCCGATTGATGCCTTTTAATACTTCGTACTCAAAGCCCTCTACGTCAATTTTGCAGAATGATGGCTGACCATATTGGTTAATTAATTCACTGAGTGTGGTTACTGGTACGGTGAGGGTTGTGCTCCAGCGCTCCTTCGAGAAAGAAGACAGAAGTCTTACTTTCATGATCCAATCAAGGGATAGCGTAGCTACAGTCGGGTTGCGAGGGTCCACAAAAAGGGTCATGTCACCCTTTTCTGCGCCAAGTGCGCTTTCGACCAAAATAACGTTTGATCGTTTGTGATACATCATTTTGAGAAATTTCATCGCTACAGGCTGGGGCTCTACGGCAACGATGCGTGCGCCTAATCGAGACCAGGCCAGGATACGATTGCCCAAGTGAGATCCGATGTCGAAACACAAGTCGCCCGGGCGGATGAACTGGGCATAGAAATGGGTCAACCTGTGGATGCGGAATGGAATCCCGTAGTAACGCAAGATTGAGCGAAAGAGGCCATAATAGGAAAGCAAAGATGATCCAACCATACTCACAGTGTATTTAAGAATTCCCGTATGCGATTTGCAGTGGTAGCCCAGTTGGGATGAGTCAAATAACGGTTTTTGGCAGCTATGCCCATCTCTGTCAATAAGACTCGGTTTTGAGTTAACTGCAACAGACAGGTTGTCAAACTTTCGCTATCCCCAGGTTGGATAAGGAAGCCATTCTTTCCATGTTGGATGATTTCCTGCGCTCCGCCGGCTGCGCTTCCTAAGGCGGGCAAACCGAAGCCCATACCTTCCAGGTAAGCAATACCATAGCCTTCGTACGATGATGGAATTGCAAGTACATGACTGCTTTCAAGTAAACCTGCCAGCCTTTGATCAGAGATTGAGCCCAGGAATTGTACCTGTTGGGCAATTCCATCTTCTTCTATTTGGCGCGATACACGAAATGTATAAGCCGGATCAATATCAATATTGCCAACAACAATCAGATGCCATGAGCCTAACGCCAGCCCAGATAGCGCTTTCAAGAGTACATGCAGGTTCTTGCGTGGGATCAGGTTTCCAAGGAACACCAAACGGAGTGGACCCGCTGCGTGTGCCCGGATGCGGATTTGATCATCTGATATATGCGGTTTGAAACGATCACCCGCCGGATAAGCGACCAATTCCGGGCGATTTATTCGAACCAGGCTTTGCACGGACTGCTGAGTAGCCCGGCTGTTGTAAACAAATGCATCCACTGAAGTCAGATATTTCCCTTCAACCCAGCGGTAGATTATTTTCTGCCAGGCAGGAAAAGGCTCGCACGTACGCAGGTGATGGACTATGGTCACAAAGGGGTAGGCAGCCACTTTGCGCAACCGCCGGTTTAACCAAAACAATGAAGGATGATTAAGCTCATCTTGTAGGAGGATATCTAGCGGTAGCTCCCGCAGGCAGTTGACCAGAGCAGTCGAGAAGTTATCCCCCAGGTGATGAAGATAATCCTGGTGTCGAATTGACACAATGGTAACCCGGTCACCTTTTTGGTTAAGATATTCAACCAACTTTTGATCATATAGATATCCCCCGGAGCGAGTTTGCAAACTTCCATAAATAACCAGCCCAATATGCACAAAAGTCTCCACTGGGTCGATCAGCGCTTGAGTTGATATGAGGCCCAAGCGATGTCGTTCTCCCAAATTTTGACCTTAATCGCTGTCAATTTTGGGGCTTCTAAGCCTGCAGAAAATCCCTCCGAAAAAATTCGGGCAAAATGTTCGATACTTGGGTTCAAGCCCGAGAACTCAGGAAGCTCATTTAAGATTTTATCGCGATAGCCTTCCACCAGAGATTCCAACCTGCCTTCAATATCGACGATATCGACCAGGTATCCGTGTTGGTCCAAGAAGGCGCCTTCAAGCTGTACTTCAACCCGGTAATGGTGGGCATGCTCGTAATTTTCTGCCCCCCAATCTCCTCCTACCAAGAAGTGCCGGGCAATAAAGTCCCTCGATACAGAAACAGTGTACATATGTGTTATTCCTCAATTGATTGTCGTCGTTTTATTGTAATCCAGTACCACTTGAATTGCATTTTCTGGTTCTCGGTCGATCAATTGATAAGCCAGCGGCGCTTCTTCGAGTGGGATGCGTTGCGTGATCAGGCGGGAAGGGCGCAACGCAGCCAGTGCTTCCCAGGCCACCTGCAGGCGACGTGCTTTATCCCAGCGCCCACTCAACTCTGGCGTCAAGCTGCTTACCTGGCTGCTAATCAGGTTTATTCGTTCCCGGTGGAAGCGCCCTCCCAATTTAAGCTCAGCCAGCTTTGTCCCATACCAGGAGCCGACGATTACTCGACCTGAGTGGCCTGTCAATTGGATAGCCTGGTTCAATACTTCTGGGTTACCAGACAGTTCAAACACCAAGTCTGCACCTGCAGGGAAGATGCGCTCCAGGTTCTGGGCAGTTTCAGGCGAGTCTGTATCCAGGCTTTCATGGGCGCCAAGTGTCAATGAGGCCTGTCTGCGCAGCGGATAGCGGTCCAAGGTGATAAGCTTGGAAAGGGGATACCAGGCTAACAATGCCGTGGTCAGCAGGCCGACAATACCCTGGCCCAGTACAACCACGCGCTCCCCCAAAATCGGTCTGCTGTCCAAAAGGAAATTGACTGCCGTTTCCATATTCGGCAGAAACAACGCATCTTCAATTGAAAGAGCGGCAGGGAGAGGATGTAATTCTTGCACAGATGTGATGAAGTGGCTTTCATGGGGATGAAAGGCAAATACCTCTCGGTCTGTCCAGATTGGATCTACCTTTGATCCAATTTGGATGACCTTACCCACTGCAGCATAACCGTATTTGAGAGGGTACTTGAAGCCGCCAGATAAGTCAGGAATGTTTGCATCAAGAGATAACTCAGGGGGGAACTGTCCCCGGTAAAGCAGCATTTCTGTGCCAGGGCTGATAGCAGAATACCTGGTTTGTACCAACACCTGGGTTGGGCCAGGCATTGGGGTTGATTCTTTCCTGACGGTAACTTGCCCGATGTCTGTAAAATAAACTGCTTGACGTTTGATCTGTCTCACCATGTGGGAACACCCCAAACGATCAGATCATTTCCCACCTGATCGTAATTGACATCGTGTATCCTTGGCATTGGCAACAACTGTTCGGCAACAACCGCCAGACCGCCAACAAGGATTGGTGAGATTGTGATCACAACTCGATCTGCCAGGCCGCCTTCTAAGAAACTTGTGATCAGTTTTGCACCTCCCTCTACCATTAGGCTGCGGATGCCCTTAGATGCCAGGACTTCAAGAAAGTCAGGCAAGTCGACTTGTTGGCGAGAGTCAGCGGGACATTCAAAGATACACGCTCCATGCGCTTCGAGGAATGCTTTTTTATCTGGGTCGGCTGGGGTCACTGTTGCAATCCAGGGATGTCTCTCGGCTCGAATAAGCTGGGCTTGCTGGGGGAATGCCAGATGGCTGTCCAGCACTATGGGCTGTGGGTCTGAGCCAGTCACCAGGCGGACCGTCAGTTGAGGGTCATCAGCTAAAACCGTTCCAATGCCTACCGCAATGGCATCGTGAGCGGCTCGCAACCGGTGGGTCAGGCGCAAGGATTTAGGTCCACTGAGCGCCAAGGTCTCTCCCCGCCGGGTGGTCAGGCTTCCATCGATGCTTTGGGCCCAGGACAGGGTAACCAGAGGCCGTCCAGTTTGTCCTCTTTGATCACCTGTCTTCGCCAGCCAGGAATCAAGAGGAATTTTTCCCATTTCCGCTGATATCAAATATATCGGTAGTCAGGTTGAACAGGTGGTTCATGCGCTGCATTTTGGTGTTCAAATATTCGGCATTGTCACCGTTTACGGTCGGAAGGATCGGCACTCTTTCGGTAATGGTTATATTCTGGGACTCTAAACTTTGGATTTTCGATGGGTTGTTGGTGATCAAGCGGATAGAATCGACGCCGAGATCTTCCAAGATGCGGGCAGCAACGGTATAGTCACGTTCATCTGCCTGGTGGCCTAGCAGGATATTGGCCTCTATGGTGTCGTATCCCTCATCTTGTAAATTGTACGCGCGTAACTTTTCTAACAAGCCAATCCCGCGGCCCTCCTGGCGCAGGTAAATTAACACACCCTCGCCTTTGTCTGCAATCATCTGCAAGGAACAAGCCAACTGTTCGCCGCAATCACAACGCCGGGAACCCAGCAGATCACCGGTAAAGCACTCTGAATGAATGCGAACCAGGACGGCGGATTTCCCTTGCACCTCCCCTTTGACCAGTGCCAGGTGCTCTTTTGAATCCTGGTTGGTGTGATAGAGGCACAATCTGTACTCGCCGGTTGATGTAGGCAAGCGCGCAGACACCATCATTTGAATTTGTATTGGTTGATCATTTTCCTTCATATGTTCATTATATCCCCGCCAACTATTCTATTGACGAAACCGCCTGGCCTATCAGAGAAATGGCCTTCCCTGTGAAGACTTTTGCCGGAGCAGTTATCAAAATTTGTTTCAGCGATCAGAATCAAGCAATAAGGCCACAATCAAACCTGCCTCGATCAGCTTGGTTACATATCCTAAGATTTCACGAGCGCCGAGGAACACCCAGGCAATAATTGTGACAGCCGTAAAGGCGATCAGGCCCCAGCGGACCAGGTTATGCAGCGGTCTGAACTGTGGCAGGAAATAGGCCGCCAGTAGTACAAGAAATCCGATCCCATTCAGGGTGAATAGCAAATCTAATTTGCCCATCATGAGATTGAGCACAACACCGTGGATCACCGCGGTTGCCAGGCCAAGCAGCAAGATACTTATCTGGAGGGTTCCAAACCTGGTCTTGTTCTGAGGGTTGTGTTCTGTGTTCATCTTTGGTTTCTCCTTTGGATGTTAACATTAATCGGTTGTGCTACACCAGACGGTCTCATTGGACCGAGCCGCGTCAATAATCCCCCTAACCATAATCCCAAAACTCCCAAACTAAGGTCTCGCGCCCGGATCAATAAACTTACGCTGATGCCCAGGGCAGGCTCAACCCCCAACATTTGCATGGCAGCCACCTGCCCAGCTTCCAGTGCGCCCACACCGGCTGGAAACGGCAGTAGGAAGGCAATTCTCACAGCAGTAAGTGCAAAGATCACCTGGAACGGTTCAAGATGGATTCCCAGGACTCGCAATGCCAACCAATATTCAGCAATCATGCAGATCCACGCCAGCAAAGAGATGGTCAAGGCGCCGCCCAAAGCCTTTGGCTTATGACGCAACAATCCTGCCACCTGTTCCTCAGCTGATTCTACCGGCAGCTTGATCCGCCAGAATGCGGTTTTCCATTTTTCTAACTTCACAGGGCGGCTCAGGAGGGTCGTGAATGGGTGGTATCCCATTCTTAGCAGTAGCAAGTAGATGACCGGTAGCACCAGCATACCCAGCGTAATGAACAGCGTCAGGCTCGAGATTGGGCTGTGCAGCAAGCGGAAGTGGAACACAAGCATTAATCCAAATACCAGGAATGAAAAATTCACCAGTAGCTCAACCAGCTTGTCCATAGCCACTCCAGCCAGCGCGACTGATCCTGAGAGATGGTGCCGGCTTTGGACCAGGTGTACTTGCAGAGGCTCGCCTCCAAATTGTGGTCCGGGGGTGAAGTAAGTAATCCCAAAGGCAGCCAGGCGATAACCAACCAGCGAAAGGAAAGGCAGTCTATTACCCAGAGCGCGTATCAACAGCCACCAGCGGCTGGTCAACAAGAGAAAGATAAACCCATTCAATAGTGCTAGACCGAGCAATCCCAGTGGGCTGACCCCCAGCAGGGTATCATAAATCTCAGGTAACGGAATATCGCGTAATGACCACCACAGCAAAGGGATAGCGAGAAAAGCCAACAGGATTTTATACATGTCTAATGTCTCGCATGGCTGGTGTGGTCGTCCACGGACACTTGAACCTGAACCCGACCGGCCTGGTTGAAGATTAAACGGTCCTCGGGTTTCCACAGCGAATACTTCCCGGTTCCAAGGTAGAGGATGGCAGTATAAATGAGGATGAGTAAGTATTGGGCCAGGTTAAGACCTGTGTAAAACTGGTGAATGCCCAATAGGAGCAAGCCGGCAATAGCGGCTACCCGTCCCGCTACCCCAAAAACCAGGAAAAACAGAACCAGAATTTCAAACGCCAATATTAGAGCGCTAACGGTTGCGTTTGGGGCGCCTGTGCCAGCTATAGAAGGAACACCCGGGTTAAGATAAGTGTCGATTTGAGTAGCGGTGTGCATCGACAAGACGATCAAAACCACCAACCGGAGCACTATTGGGGCAATTGTTAGTAAGGGCTTGATGACTGGATTGGGCTCCTGAAATTGGTTTTGTCTCAGCAGGCCACAAACTGCCAACCAATCCATGGCAAATCCCACCAGGAAGGGAAGAGCAAAGATAAAGGCGGCTACAGTTGTGCCTGGAGGGGTGAAAACAGGCCAAAGCATTGATGAAAGAAATCCCATCTGCACTGCTGCAAAGGCTCTGCGTCTCACGCTGGGATTTAGCTTGTGGACCACCAGACCTTTCTTATTTCTCCAGTTGATTCCAGCCAGGAACAGGAAGCGAGCCAGCGGAACTGCCAGGTACCATACCGGCAGTGTTCCATATTGAATCGCCAACACAGAAGCGATCAAGATTCCCAGACCATCTAAACTCATATCAAGAGTTTCCCCCAGGCGGGTTACATGGTTGGAAACGCGAGCTGCGTAACCATCCAGAAAGTCAACCGCGATGGCCAGGGTGTAGATGATCGCCGGCGCCCAGGCCAGATTTTGCTCCGGTGAAGGTGAGAGGATAAATCCCGCCAAACCTGCCAGCAATGCTCCCCGCAGCAATGTCAGGCTGTTCCCAGGGCCTAAGGTAGGCAGCAAGCTGACTTCATCTGGACGGTGATTTTGTTCAAGATTAGACCACAGCGTTTTGACCAGGTACACCATTCCCATGGTAGATATCGCCAACCATCGCAGAGCATACCTTGGTTCCCATAAGTGGTTCAGGAGCAGAGCAGCACATCCCAGCGTAAAAATGGCAACCGCCGTGAAAGCAATCCAACGTTTTTTTAAGTGTGGCAGTGCGTCCTGAGGGTGATTAATGTTTGATATCGCTGTGCTCATATCCGTCCATCTTCAGCTAAGCTGCGTAATTCCTAATGTGATAATTATACGCAAATTACGCAGAAATGGATGGGCGACTTGTTGATCCACACGCTCCATCCCTCTGGGATGATTTTCTATAGATCCCGTTGGTTGAATTGGCGGATAGCGAATATCAGGGCTGCCATTGCGTACAGGATTGCGTACCCCACCATCAACGGGCTGGGCACGGATTGAGCCGAAAACGGGCTGAAGTTTCCCATCGCTCCGGCAATCGGAGATTGCATCTCATAAGCAGCACGCTTCCACAGGGCTTCCGCCGGCAGGATCAAA
>Ga0114946_10003751_pt1 | contig 10158 bp, 11 predicted proteins | sample WalLakDeSediment_FD_88676 | JGI IMG/M metagenome (GOLD analysis project Ga0114946, IMG submission 88676) | Lake sediment microbial communities from Walker lake, Nevada to study Microbial Dark Matter (Phase II) - Walker Lake 11/02/13 Deep Sediment | ecosystem: Environmental > Aquatic >...
CCCCCCCCCCAGGGCACCGGTAACTCGATTTGCACCTGTCGCGAGAAGCTGGTTATCCAGTTGACACCTGCCCCAGTGCCCAGGCGGGGCAGGGCGTGTCTAACCAAATAAGTTTATTAGGCTCTCTGGTCTCTCAGTACCTGGCCCGAAATTTGCTAAGCGCTCGATGACCGCGCCGTCCCGGTGCCGGCCCCTTCCGAACGAGAGGAGAGCCCAAGGTGGAAACCTTTTACGAGGTCATGCGGCGTCAGGGCATCACCCGCCGCAGCTTCATCAAATACTGCAGCCTCACCGCCACCGCCCTGGGGCTCGCGCCCAGTTTCGTGGGGCGGATCGCTCACGCCATGGAGACCAAGCCGCGCATCCCGGTGTTGTGGCTCCATGGGCTGGAGTGCACCTGCTGCACTGAGTCCTTCATCCGCTCGGCCCACCCCCTGGTGAAGGACGTGGTGCTCTCCATGCTCTCCCTGGACTACTCCGACACCCTCATGGCCGCCGCCGGACACCAGGCAGAGGCGATCCTTGACGAGATCCGGGAGAAGTACAAAGGCAACTACATCCTGGCGGTGGAGGGCAACCCACCCCTCAACCAGGACGGTATGAGCTGCATCATCGCCGGGCGGCCCTTCCTCGAGCAGTTGAAGGAGGTGGCCAGCGACTGCAAGGCCATCATCTCCTGGGGCTCCTGCGCCTCCTGGGGCTGCGTTCAGGCGGCGCGACCCAACCCCACCCAGGCGGTCCCGGTCCACAAGGTCATCCACGACAAGCCCATCGTCAAGGTGCCGGGCTGCCCGCCCATCGCCGAGGTCATGACCGGGGTCATCACCTACATGCTGACCTTCGACCGCCTACCGGAGTTGGACCGCCAGGGCCGGCCCAAGATGTTCTACGGCCAGCGCATCCACGACAAGTGCTACCGCCGCCCGCACTTCGACGCCGGCCAGTTCGTGGAGGCCTGGGACGACGAGGGGGCGCGCAGGGGCTACTGCCTCTACAAGATGGGCTGCAAAGGGCCAACCACCTACAACGCCTGCTCCACCGTCCGCTGGAACAATGGGGTCTCCTTCCCCATCCAGTCCGGCCACGGCTGCATCGGCTGCTCCGAGGACGGGTTCTGGGACAAGGGCAGCTTCTACGACCACGTGACCGACACCCATGTGTTCGGCGTCGAGGCCAACGCCGACCGGGTCGGCCTCGCGGCGGTCGGCACCGTGGGCGCGGCGATTGCGGCCCACGCGGCGGTCTCCGCCATCAAGCGGGCCAAGCTGCCGGGCGAATCCACCAAGGGCGACCAGACCAGCGCAGGTGACCAGTCATGAGCATCCAGACCCCCAACGGCTTCACCCTGGACAACTCCGGCACCCGGGTGGTGGTGGACCCGGTGACCCGCATCGAGGGCCACATGCGCTGCGAGGTGAACCTCGACGAGAACAACGTGATCCGCAACGCGGTCTCCACCGGGACCATGTGGCGCGGGCTGGAGGTGATCCTCAAGGGCCGCGACCCGCGCGACGCCTGGGCCTTCACCCAGAGGATCTGCGGGGTCTGCACCGGCACCCACGCGCTGACCAGCGTGCGGGCGGTGGAGGACGCACTCGGCATCGCGATCCCGGAGAACGCCAACTCCATCCGCAACATCATGCAGCTCACCCTCCAGGCCCACGACCACCTGGTGCACTTCTATCACCTCCATGCCCTGGACTGGGTGGACGTGATCTCCGCGCTGCAGGCGGACCCCAAGGCGACCTCCGAGCTGGCCCAGTCCATCTCGAGCTGGCCGCTGTCCTCGCCGGGCTATTTCCGGGACATCCAGAACCGCCTCAAGCGCTTCGTGGAGTCTGGCCAGCTCGGGCCCTTTATGAACGGCTACTGGGGCAACCCGGCCTACAAGCTGCCGCCGGAGGCCAACCTGATGGCGGTCACCCATTACCTGGAGGCCCTGGACTTCCAGAAAGAGATCGTCAAGATCCACACCATCTACGGCGGCAAGAACCCCCACCCCAACTGGCTGGTGGGCGGGGTGCCCTGCGCCATCAACATCGACGGTACGGGCGCCGTCGGCGCGATCAACATGGAGCGGCTGAACCTGGTCTCCTCCATCATCGACCGGACCATCGAGTTCATCGACCAGGTCTACATCCCCGACCTGATCGCCATCGCCTCCTTCTACAAGGACTGGACCCACGGCGGTGGCCTGGCCAGCCGATCGCTCCTGTCGTACGGCGACATCCCCGACCGGGCAAACGACGACTCGGCGGACAACCAGCTCCTGCCCCGCGGGGCCATCATCAATGGCAACCTGGCGGAGATCCACGAGGTGGACCTGCGCGACCCCGAGCAGGTGCAGGAGTACGTGGCCCACTCCTGGTTCAGCTATCCGGACGAGTCCAAGGGGCTGCACCCCTGGGACGGCATCACCGAGCCCGACTTCACGCTAGGTCCGATGACCAAAGGCACGCGGACCCATATCCAGGTGATCGACGAGGGCGCGAAGTATAGCTGGATCAAGGCGCCGCGCTGGCGCGGCCATGCCATGGAGGTGGGTCCCCTGGCCCGCTATGTGATCGGCTATGCGAAGGGGATCCCTGAGTTCAAGGAGCCGGTGGACAAGGTCCTCACCGACCTGGGGCTGCCCCTGCCAGCGCTCTTCTCGACCCTGGGACGCACAGCGGCCCGGGGGCTGGAGGGCTCTTGGGCCGCCCACAAGATGCGCTATTTCCAGGACAAGCTGATGGCCAACCTCAAGGCGGGGGACAGCGCCACCGCGAACATCGAGAAGTGGGACCCCGACAGTTGGCCCAGGCAGGCCCGCGGGGTCGGGACCACCGAGGCGCCGCGCGGGGCACTGGGGCACTGGGTCGTCATCAAGAACGGTCGCATCGACAACTACCAGGCCGTCGTACCCACCACCTGGAACGGCTCGCCGCGGGATCCGGCGGGCAACATCGGGGCCTTCGAGGCATCCCTGTTGAATACCCCGGTGGCGGTGGCCGACCAGCCCCTGGAGATCCTGCGCACCCTGCACAGCTTCGACCCCTGCCTGGCCTGCTCCACCCATGTGATGAGCCCAGACGGAGCGGAGCTGACCCGGGTCCGGGTCCGCTAAGCGGCAGAGAGGCACGACCATGAATACCCCCCTCCCAACCGTCAAGCGGACCGCCGTCTATGTCTACCAGGCCCCGGTCAGGATCTGGCACTGGGTCAATGCCCTGGCGATCCTGGTGCTGGCCCTCACCGGCTATCTGATCGGCAGCCCGCCCCCGTCGATGCCGGGGGAGGCGAGCGATCACTTCCTGATGGGCTATATCCGGTTTGCCCATTTCGCCGCCGCCTACATCTTCGCCGCGGGCTTCCTGTTCCGGCTCTACTGGGCCGCCGTGGGCAATGAGCACTCGCGCCAGCTCTTTACCCTGCCGTTCTGGCGGCGCCGCTTCTGGATCGAGCTCTGGCACGAGGTGCGCTGGTATGCCTTCCTGGAGCGGGAGCCCAAGAAGTACATCGGCCACAACCCGCTGGCCCATCTCTTCATGGTCGCCATCATCACCGTTGGGGGTCTGGTGATGATCGTGACCGGCTTCGCCCTCTACTCGGAGCAGACGGGGCTCGGGAGCTGGCAGGACATCTTGTTCGGCTGGGTCATCCCTCTGGTGGGCCAGAGCCAGGACGTGCGTATGTGGCACCACTGGGGCATGTGGGTGATCCTGGTCTTCGTCATGCTCCACGTCTACACCGCCATCCGCGAAGACATCATGTCCCGCCAGAGCCTGGTCAGCACCATGATCAGCGGGTGGCGGATGTTCAAGGATGATCGGCCGTGACGACGAGGAGCGGCGATGGCCGGAGCGAGGGACTGCGGGTGCTGATCCTGGGGATCGGGAATCTGCTCTGGGCCGACGAGGGGTTCGGGGTGCGGGCGGTGGAGGAGCTGGCCGGGCGGTACCGCTTCGGCCCCCATGTTCGGGTCCTCGACGGGGGCACCCAGGGGATCTATCTGGTGGACCAGGTGCGCTGGGCCGATGTGCTGGTCGTCTTCGACGCCGTGGACTACGGGCTCCCGCCGGGCACCCTGAAGCGCGTGGAGGGGGCCGAGGTGCCGCGCTTCCTCGGGGCCAAGAAGATGAGCCTGCACCAGACCGGCTTCCAGGAGGTCCTGGCCCTCGCCGAGCTGATGGGGGAATACCCGGAGCACCTGCTCCTGATCGGTGTCCAGCCGGTGGAGCTGGAGGACTTCGGCGGCAGCCTGAGGCCCGAGGTCAAGGCCCGCATCTGGCCCGCCATCTCCCTGGCCTGCGCCTATCTGGAGGGGCTCGGCGTCACCTGCGAACGTATGCAGGGGGGGCCTGCGGGATCCTTCGGCGAGGACGCCCGAGCACAGGACCTGCCGGACCCCGCCCTGGGCATGGACCGCTACGAGTCGGGGCGCCCCAGCGCGGCGTCGGCCTGCCGGCACGGGGACGCTCGGGTGCTGACCCGGCTGGGTGCACCCTGATGTGCATCGGGATCCCCCTTCAGGTGGTCCGCTGCGAGGGCCATTCCGCGCTCTGCCAGGGCCGCGGGGCGGAGCGCTGGATCGATCTCTCCCTGGTGGGGGCACAGGCACCCGGCACCTGGCTGCTGACCTTCCTCGGGACCGCACGGGAGGCGATCGGCGCCGACTCCGCGGCACTCATCAACGCCGCGCTCGATGGCCTGGAGGCCGCCATGGCCGGTGAGACCGACCTCTCCAAGCACTTCGCCGACCTGATCGACCGGGCGCCCGAGCTGCCGTCCCATCTCAGAGGACCCCTGCCATGACCTCACACCCGTTGATCGCTCGCCTGACCGAAGACCTTGGCTACCCGAGGCTCGACGCCGCCAACCTGGACCCCTTCCTGGAGGGCGCGGGGGACGGGGTCATCTTCTGCGGCGGCGACCCGCTGCAGCATCCGGAATGCCTGGACGTGGCGGTGGTCCTGCCGGAGCTGCTGGGGGCCTTCCCCGGCCGGCTGCGTGCCGCGGTGGCCGATCGCGCGCTGGAGCCGCTGCTGCAGGCCCGCTTCGGCCTCACCCGCTGGCCGAGCCTGCTGTTTGTGCGCTCGGGGTCCTATGTCGGGACCCTCGCCGGGATGCTCGACTGGCCGGCGTATCTCGCGCGCATCCAGGACCTCCTGGCCGGCCCGGTCGGCCGCCCGCCCGCGGTCGGCATCGCCGTCAAGACGGCGTCCCCTACTTGTCACTGAGCCCGAGGAACGAGCCCCGCCATGAGCCCCTTTCCGATCCCCGTCGTCGCCCTCGGTCCCGGCTCCCAGCCGGAGGACGAGGCCCTCCACTACCTGCCCATGCCCCGCGAGATGCGGACCTTCCGCGACCCGGTCCTTCCCGAGCCCGAGCTGCTTCGGAGCCTCTCCGGCGCCCGTGCCGTCCTCCGGCGGGCACGCGACGCCGCCCGGGACTGGACTCCCGGCTCGGGGACCGTCCAGATCGACCTCGCGGGGCTGGCTGGGTCTGACCTCGGGCTGCTCGATCAGGTCCTGGGGGAAGGGGAGGTGAGCGCCCGGATCGAAGGTCCGAGCGACCTGCGTATCCAGGAGAGCGTCTTTGCGGGCGTCTGGCGGGTGCGCTCCCTCGACCCCAGCGGGGTCTGCGTGGAGGACCGTCTGGAGGTGGGGGCACTGCCGGATGTCGTGATCCGCGCCGGCGGCTCCGGTCGCGCCCTGCCGACCCCGCCACGCCAGATCCCCGCCGGGGCCAACAGCGCGCCCGCCCTGCTCGCGGAGATCGCCGAGCACCTGGGGGCGGGGAGCGCCCAGCACGTCATCAACCTGACCCTGCTGCCCTTCTCCCCCGAGGACGGGGACGCCCTGGAGGAGGCCCTGGGCCGCGGAGGCCTTTCGGTGCTCTCCCGCGGCTATGGAAACTGCCGCGTCACCGCCGCGGGGGTCGCCCGGCTGTGGTGGGTGCAGTACTTCAACTCCCAGGACCTGATGATCCTCAACACCCTGGAGATCACCGAGGCGCCGGAGGTGATCCGCGCTGCGCCCGAGGACCTGGAGGACAGCGCCCTGCGGCTCGGCGAGCTGATGGACTGGCTCCATTGAGCGCACCGGAGGCCCTGATGAACGGTTACCCGAGCACCGGCCTCGATCGCGCCCGAGGGCACCCCGAGGATGCCCGCTTGGAGTGCGGGATCTGCTGGTATGTCTATGACCCCGCGGTGGGTGACCCCATCGCTCAGGTCCCGCCGACGACGCCCTTCGCGGCCCTGCCCGCGACCTGGCGCTGCCCCCAGTGCGATGGCCCGCGGGACCAATTCCTGCGCTTGGACGACGCGAGCGGGAGCGCCCTTGACTGACCCCTCCGCGGCCCTGCGCCTGGCGGAGATCTTCCAGGCCATCGCCGAGACGCGCATGGCCCGGCTGCCCCTGTGCAACCCCGCCCTGCAGGTGGAGGCCGTCGCGTTTCGACCCTGGCAGGACGGCAGCGCCGGGGTCCTGATCACACCCTGGTGCATGAACCTGGTCTTCCTGCCGGGCCCCGGCTCCAACTGGGAGGAGGCCCAAACCGGTACGGAGGCAACCCTGGCGTTCCCCTCGGGTGACTATGTCTTTTTGGTCGCCCGAGAGGCCAGCCTAGGGTCTAATTTCGGGTCCTATCTGGCGAGCTCCCTCTTCTCGCCCATGTTCGAACTCTCCAACATGGACGAGGCGAGGGCCGTGGCCGAGTCGGCGATGGCCGAGGTCTTTTCCGAGGCACGGGCGCCCGAGGGGGAGCCCGCCAGCCCCCGGCCGGGCACGCAGGCCCAAGGAGGCATGAATCGCCGGGGCTTTCTCGCCGCCTGGATCCCCAGGGGCGAGGGGACCTGAGGTGCGATGCCCGCGGGGAATACCGGAAACAGTCTGGGGTGATGCATGCATGAGATGGCCCTCGCGGAGGGTATCCTTCAGGTGGTTGAGGATGCGGTTCGGGGCCAGAGGGTCAGGCGGGTGACCGAGATCCGGCTCGAGATCGGCGCCCTGGCGGGGGTGGAGTTGGAGGCCCTGCGCTTCTGTCTGGACGTGGTCCTGCGGGACAGCCTGGCGGAAGGCGCCGAGCTGGACCTGGACCTGACCCCAGGGGAAGGCTGGTGCCTCGCCTGCGGTCAGCGGGTGACCATCTCTGAGCTCTTCGACGCCTGCCCGCTCTGTGGCGGCTACCAGGTCCAGGCGACGGGGGGCACCGAGATGCGCGTCAAAGAGATACTCGTCGACTAGGAGAGAGATCAATCATGTGCACGACCTGCGGCTGCGGCCAGGGCGAGACCCGGATCGAGGGCGACGACCAGGAACATGCCCACACCCATGAGCATGCCCACGAGCATGTTCACGAGCACTGGCATGAGCACACCCATGCCGACGGGACCGTGCACAGCCATGCCCACACCCACAGCCACACGCACGGCCACGCCCACAGCCACGGGCACGGAGACCAGACCGAGCGTCCCCATGACCACGAGGGCTTGCACGACGCGGCGGCGCCCCATGGACATCCCCACGCCGATGCGGACCTGCATGCCGGCGCCCAAGGCCGCCATGAGCACGGCCATGGGCAGGAGCAGGGGCAGGGGCAGGACCTCCATTACGGACAGGGCCCCGCCCACGCCCATGCCCCGGGCCTGAGCCAGGCGCGCATGGTGCAGATCGAGCGGGACATCCTGAGCAAGAACGACGCCTATGCCGCGGACAACCGCCGGCGCCTGGCCGAGCGCGGCATCTTCGCCGTCAACCTGGTCTCCAGTCCGGGCTCGGGCAAAACCACGCTGTTGGTGGAGACCATCCGGCGGCTCAAGGGGCGGGCGCCCATCGCCGTGGTGGAGGGGGACCAGCAGACGACGACCGACGCGGACCGCATCCGCGCCACTGGGGCCCCGGCCATCCAGGTCAACACCGGCAAGGGCTGCCATCTGGACGCCCATATGGTGGGGCATGCCCTGGAGCGGCTGGCCTTGGCCGATGAGAGCCTGCTACTGATCGAGAACGTCGGCAACCTGGTGTGCCCGGCCGCCTTCGATCTGGGCGAGGCCTGCAAGGTGGTGATCCTCTCGGTCACCGAGGGGGAGGACAAACCCCTCAAGTACCCCAACATGTTTGACGCCGCCCGGCTCATGCTGCTGAACAAGGTGGACCTGCTGCCCCACCTGCGCTTCGACCTGGAGGCCTGCCTGGGGTACGCCCGCCGCGTGAACCCAGGCCTTGAGGTCCTGCAGGTCTCCGCCACCACCGGACAGGGGATGGACGCCTGGCTGGACTGGCTGATGGCCGGCCTGGACCAGGCACGGACCGCTCGCGCTCAAGACATGGCGGCGCTGCGGCGGCGGATCGCCGAGCTCGAGGCCCAGTTGGCGGCGCGCGGGTGAGGCCGCAATGGCTGAAGGCCGAGCAAGGAAGAAGAGAAGATTGTCCGCGAATGAACGCGAATGAACGCGAATGAACGCCAATAAGGGGTCGATGTGTCAGTCCATGGGGCTGATCCATCCAGTCGCCACGGGCGCCGAGCGAAGGGCGCCGGCGACGAGGCTTCGCGTTCTTCGCGGACCCTTGATCCGCGGCTAGCGATGGCGGCACCTGCGGTAAGGGGGCGCCGGACGCGCCCGGTGCACGAAGACCCCGTCGAGGGAGCTGGCGCCGCCCTGCGTCGCCGGCTGCGGGTCACCGGGATCGTACAGGGGGTGGGGTTCCGTCCCATGGTGTGGCGGCTCGCCCGCTCCCTGGGGCTCCAGGGCTGGGTGCGAAACGACTCCGCCGGGGTGGAGATCCTGGTGGAGGGGGAGGCGGGGCGGGTGGAGACCTTCACCCGGCGGCTGCCCCTGGAGCTGCCCCCCCTGGCGCGGCTGCGGGACCTGACCTGGATCGACGGGGTGGCCGAGGGGGGCCTGGCGGGGTTCCGCATCACCCAAAGCGCCGCCGGCCCGGCGGCCACCATGATCGGCCACGACACCGCCGTCTGCCCCGACTGCCTCTCGGAGCTCTTCGACCCGCGCGACCGGCGCTGGCGCTACCCCTTCATCAACTGCACCCAGTGCGGGCCGCGCTATACGCTCACCCGCGCGCTGCCCTACGACCGGTCCCAGACCAGCATGGCGGTCTTCCCCCTGTGCCCGGACTGCGCCCGAGAGTATGGGGACCCCGAGGACCGGCGCTTCCACGCGGAGCCCACCGCCTGCCCCGCCTGCGGGCCCCGGCTCGCGCTCACCGATCCCAGCGGCCGGCCCATCCCCTGCGCGGACCCCATCGCGGAGACGATCAGGCTCCTGCGCGCCGGCCAGATCCTGGCGATCAAGGGGCTGGGTGGCTTCCACCTGGCCTGTGACGCCCGCAATCCGGGGTCGGTGAGAACCTTGAGGACCCGCAAGGACCGGGACGAGAAGCCCTTCGCCCTGATGGCCGCCAATCCCGAGTCCATGGGGCCCTGGGTCGCCGTCGGCACCGCAGAGCGGGCCCTGCTGGAGTCGCCCGAGCACCCCATCCTGCTCCTGCCCAAGGGGCCGGAGGCCGACCTGGCCTTCCCCGGCATCGCCCCGGGGCTGGCCTCCCTGGGCCTGATGCTGCCATTCACGCCGCTGCACTGGCTCCTGTTCCACGAGGCCGCGGGACGCCCCGCGGGCACCGACTGGATGGGGGAGCCCCAGGACCTGGTCCTCGTCATGACCAGCGCTAACCCGGGGGGCGAGCCCCTGGTGATCGAGAACGGGGAGGCCCTCGAGCGCCTGTCTGGTATCGCCGACGCCGTGCTGATGCACGACCGGGCGATCCTGGTGCGCTGCGACGATTCGGTGGCCCGCGCCGGACCCGACGGGGGACCCCGGTTCATCCGCCGGGCCCGGGGCTACACACCCCGGGCCATCCGGCTAGCCTGCTCTGGCCCACCCGTGCTGGCCCTGGGCGGCCATCTCAAGACCACGGTCTGCGTCACCCGGGGGGACGAGGCCTTCGTGTCCCAGCATGTGGGCGGCCTGGACAACCCGGCGACCTGCGACATGCTCATCGAGGTGACCCGGCACCTCCTCGCAATCCTTGAGGTCCAGCCCGCGGCAATTGCCCACGACCTGCACCCGGACTTCTTCAGCACCCGGCACGCCCAGGACCTGGCCGCCGACTGGGGGGTGCCTGCCATCCCCGTCCAGCACCATCAGGCCCATATCGC
>Ga0114946_10003752_pt1 | contig 10156 bp, 10 predicted proteins | sample WalLakDeSediment_FD_88676 | JGI IMG/M metagenome (GOLD analysis project Ga0114946, IMG submission 88676) | Lake sediment microbial communities from Walker lake, Nevada to study Microbial Dark Matter (Phase II) - Walker Lake 11/02/13 Deep Sediment | ecosystem: Environmental > Aquatic >...
AGCGCGCCGGCTGTCCCGGTCGCCGCGACCCTCGATGTGCTGCGCCGCCATCCGGATCTCCGGGCGATTCTCGTCGGCCTGCCCGACGAGATCGGCGCACTCGTCGAGCATCGCTCGGCGCGCTTGCGCGATCGGGTCACGATCCAGCCGGCCAGCCAGGTGGTCGCAATGGACGAACCTCCCGCCGAGGCGTTGCGCCGCAAGCGTGACTCGTCCATGCGGATCGCGATCAATCTGGTCCACGAAGGCCGGGCGGTTGCGTGCGTCAGCGCGGGCAATACCGGCGCGCTGATGGCGACCGCGAAGTTCGTCCTCAAGACCCTGCCGGGCGTCGACCGCCCGGCCATCATTTCGGCGATCCCGGCTCTCGGGGGCCAGACGCTGATGCTCGACCTGGGCGCCAACGCGGTTTGCACCGCGCGCCAGCTTTGCGAGTTCGCCGTGATGGGAGACATCGTGGCCTGCGACCTGCATGCCCTGGAGCGGCCACGTGTCGGGTTGCTGAATATCGGTACGGAAGACATCAAGGGAAGCACCACGCTGAAGCAGGCGCACCAGTGGCTGCGCGCCAGCCGGCTCGACTACGTCGGTTTTGTCGAGGGCACTGATATCATGTCGGGCAATGTCGACCTGGTCGTCACCGACGGCTTCACCGGCAATGTTGCCCTGAAGACCATCGAGGGAACGGCCAGGATGATGGCGCAGGTGACCCGTGAGGAGATCAGCCGCAGCATCTTAAGCCGCGTCATGGCGCTCGGCGCGGCGCCGTTGTTCCGATCCCTCGCCGCAAGGATCGATCCGCGGCGCTACAATGGCGCGAGCTTCGTCGGCCTGCGGGGCATCGTGATCAAGAGTCACGGCGGCGCAGACGAGACTGCTTTCGCGCACGCCATCGAGACGGCGGTGCTGGAGGCGCAGAAGGGCGTGCCGACACGTATCGGCCGGGTCATGGCAGAGCAGTCCTTTCCGGAGCATTCAGAGTGATCTATTCCCGCATCATCGGCACTGGGCGCTATCTTCCGCCGACGATCCTGACCAATGCCGACCTCGAAAAGATGGTCGACACCAGCGACGAATGGATCAGGTCGCGCAGCGGCATCGAGCGCCGCCACGTCGTCCAGGAAGGCGAGGGGACGACCGACCTGTGCGAACACGCCGCGCGCGCGGCGCTCGAGGCGGCCGGCGTCAAGGCCGATGAACTCGGCCTGATCGTCGTGGGGACGACCACCCCGGACCAGGTGTTTCCGAACGCGGGCGTGCTCTTGCAAAGCCGGCTCGGCGTGCACGGGTGCCCCGCCTTCAGCATCGAGGCCGCTTGCACCGGATTCATTTATGCGCTGGCCGTGGCCGACAAGTTCATCCAGACCGGGGCCGTCAAGACAGCGCTGGTCGTGGGCGCCGAGACCATCACCCGGATGCTGGACTGGACCGATCGGACGACCGCGGTGCTGTTCGGCGACGGCGCGGGCGCCGTCGTGTTGCGCGCGGACTCGGCCCCCGGCCTGGTTTCGACTCATCTGCACGCCGATGGGAAATACAAGGACCTGTTGTATTTTCCCAGCGGCGTGGGGACCGGCATGAAGCCGGTCGGGGGGGACAACTCGATCCAGATGAAGGGCAACGAAGTGTTCAAGGTCGCCGTCAACACGCTTGGGCGGATCGTCGACGAGACGCTGGAGGCCAACGGGCTCACCAAGCAGGACATCGACTGGCTCGTGCCGCACCAGGCCAATCTCCGCATCATCCAGGCCACCGCGAGAAAGCTGGACATGCCGATGGAACGCGTCGTGCTCACCTTGCAGGACCACGGCAATACCTCGGCGGCCTCCGTGCCGATGGCCCTTGACGTCGCGGTTCGCGACGGACGCATCAAGGCGGGCGACCTGCTGCTCCTGGAAGCCTTCGGTGGCGGGTTTACGTGGGGCTCAGCGCTGGTACGCTGGTAGGCGAGGGCGCGCCACGATCGCGGTAAGGCGGATCAGCGCCGGCAGCGCCACGGCCCAGCACAGCCCGACCGCAGCGCCATACAGCCAGGCGGGGATTGCGGCTTCGACCGCCCCGATTCGGGCGCCGACCCAGTAGGAGAACCCTCCGCCCAGCAGGCCGAACAGGCCGGCGAGTACCGGCCGGGGTCGAAGCCAGGCCAGCGAGTGGCCGATGGTCAGGGAGAATGCGGCCCACAGGGTCACCAGCCAGAGCGGCGCAAAATTGCCCGCAGGCCATGGCGCGGCATAGCTGACCGCCCCGGACAGCGACCAGGCGCTGTCGATCAGCAGCCCTGCCGTGGCGAAGACGCCCATGGCGGCCAGGTCATAGCGCGGCCGCGCCGCCATGGAGACCTGGATGGTGGCAAAGATCAGCAGCGCGGCCGGCCCTGCCCACGCGAGCCCGCCGGCGGCGCCGAACACGGTGATGATCCACACGAAATTGAATCCGATCGCGTTGGCCGCGGCCGGGAGCCAGGCAGGGGCGGGCTGTACGAGCGTGTTCATGTAAGCTAGTTCGCCAGGGACCGCTATGCGGATTCGGGAATCGTCGGCAGGAGGTTTCGGGACGATGAGCGAAGTCAAGGAACAATCGGATCAATTCCACAACTGGCGGCCGCATCCATGGCACGGCCTCATGCCGGGCCTGAACCCACCGTTCGAGGTCCGGGCCTACATCGAGATCACGCCCTTCGACCTGGTCAAGTACGAGGTCGACAAGGAGTCCGGATACACGATCGTGGATCGGCCGCAGCGTACCTCGGCGGCCCCGCCGGTGCTGTACGGATTTATCCCCCAGACCTACTGTGACGAGCGGGTGCGGCGCCTGACGCCGGGCGCGAAGCGCGCCGACGGCGATCCGCTCGATATCTGCGTCATCAGCGAGCGCCAGATAGAGCGCGGCGACATCCTGCTCAATGCGCTGGTGATCGGCGGCATCCAGATGATCGACGGCGGCGAGGCCGACGACAAGATCATCGCCGTGCTGCGCAACGACAACATCTGGAGCGAGGTGCACGACGTTGGCGATCTTCCGCACGTGATGATCCAGCGCCTGCAGCACTATTTCAGCACCTACAAGATGGGTCCGAACATGACCTCCGGTGTGGAGATCACTGCGACCTACGGCCGCGAGCACGCCGCCAAGGTGGTCACAGCGGCGATCCGCGACTACCTGGAAGTGTTCGGGCCGAGCCATCGCGCCTGGGAGAAACTCGAGGAACGCGTGAGGCTCGGCGACGACGACGAGCTGCAGGCGGACTGACCGACAGCCCGGGCGGGGTTCGTGTCAGCTTTCGAGTTCGTCGAACAGGGCGACGAACTCTGCGGTGAGTTTGTGGCGCGGCGCGAGGTGGATGAGCGGCATGCACTGTTCATGCGACTCGCGCATTTTCACGCTCGACGACAGTTTGGTTTCCAGCACCGGGAGGCCTTCCTCGCGCAGTTCGTCGACGAGTCGCTGTGGCAGGTTGGCGCGCGACAGGAACTGGTTGATCACGATGCCTTCGACATGAAGGTCCGGGTTGTGATCGGCGCGGGTCTCTTCCACGTTGTCCAGCAGCGTGTACAGCGCGCGCCGCGAAAAATCATCGCAGTCGAAAGGAATGAGGCAGCCGTCGGCGGCGATCAGCGCGGAGAGCGTATAGAAGTTGTAAGCGGGCGGAGTGTCGATGTAGATCGCATCGAACTGCTCGGACAATTTCAACAGCAGTTCGCGCAGCTTGTAGATTTTGTGGCGCGACTCGAGCTTGACCTGGAGCTCAGCCAGCTCGGGCGCGGACGCGAGGACGTGCAGTCCCTCGTGCCGGGTCGGCGTGAGGTAGCGCAGCGGATCGCGCGGCAGGATCCGGATCGACAGCACGTCGTTGAAGAAGGCGGCAAGGTCGCTTTCTGTGGATTCCCACGCGTCGCCCAGCAGGTACTGGCTCGAGTTGCCTTGCGGGTCGAGGTCGACGACCAGCGTGTCGCGACCGCGCACGGCGCTGATTGCGGCAAGGTTGGCCGTGATGCTGGATTTTCCTACGCCGCCCTTCTGGTTGAAGATCACCCGCCGCATGGCGCAGGCCCCCATTGCTGTTGATTGCTGCGGAGCAACAAAGTCTCGGTCACGCCCGGGCCGGCGTCAAGGTGTCGTCGTGGAGGGGCGTGGTCAGAGGACCGGTGTTCCTTCGCGGTCGCGCCTGCGGGCGGCGCGTTCCCGCAGCTGTTCGCGGCGTGCCTTCAGCTTTTCGGCGCGGACCTTGGGATTGCGCCGCAGGTGGAACCCGGCATCGTACTTGCGGCGATATTCGCAGAAGTCCTGGTAGGCCTCGACTTCATGTTTCAGTTCGCGGACGGCCAGCTCGATCATGATGGCGTCGTCGAGAAAACCCAGTCCGGGGATGTCGTCCGGGATGAGATCCTCGGGATCGCAGAAGTAAACCAGCGCCGAGAGGATGCGCTCCTGTTCGCTCCGGCTCATCTGCCATTCCCTGTCCTCGACCATGTCGACCATGGCCTGCAGGCGGTCGATGCGTTCGCGCACGTAGGCGGGGATGCGGGCTGAGCCGACATCGGCAAACAGCGTGCGGGCCGCATCGATGATGTCGGAGTCATCCGCGTCCCGCACCGTGTGGCGCGCCTTGCGCATCGCCTCGCGAAAGTGCTTCACGTCGTTAGGACTGAGTTCGAAAGATATCCTGAGGCCCATGGGAAGCTCCGTCGGCGGAAGCGGGAAGCGTACGGGGCACCCGGGGAAGCGTCAACCGGGCCGCCGTCGCGGCGACCGGCCGGGTGTGAACAGGCCCCGGTCGATGGCGGTAGCGTCGTTGGCAGGTAGAATGGGTCCCGTGCCGCCGTTGGCGGCGGGCCGGAAGGCGAATACATGACGACAATCAGATCCGTGATGGCAATGCTTGCGTCGCTCGGGCTGAGCGGCGGCGTGGCGGCGGCCTCGTTCGTGCTGCCGCCGGAAGGCACGGACCTGGTCGGCGTACCCGTCTGGATTCACACCCGCTACGAGGACACGCTGCTGGATGTCGCCCGGGACTACAGCGTCGGTTACATGGAAGTGCAGCGCGCGAACCCCGGCGTGAACACCTGGATTCCCGGCGTCGGCACGCGGGTGCTGCTGCCGACGCGCTATGTGTTGCCGCCGGGTGCGCGCGAGGGGGTGGTGATCAATCTGCCAGAATATCGTCTCTACTATTTTCCGAAGCCGAAGAAGGGCGAGCGGGCACAGGTCATCACCTATCCGATCAGCATCGGCAAGATGGACTGGAATTCCCCCATCGGCACGCACCGCATCGTCAGCAAGCAAAAGAACCCGACCTGGTACCCGACCGAGAATATTCGCCGCGATCACGCCAGCCGCGGCAACATCCTTCCTCGTGCCGTGCCCCCGGGCCCGGACAACCCGCTCGGCGCCTACGCCATGCGCCTCAACCTGACGACGTACCTGATCCACGGCACCAACAACCCCGACGGGGTGGGCATGCGCGTGACCTCGGGGTGCATCCGGCTTTTCCCGGAGCACATCGAGAAGCTGTTTCCGCTCGTGGACGTCGGCACCCCGGTGCGCATCATGAGCGAGCCGATCAAGGTCGGTTGGGCCGCGGATGTGCTTTATGTGGAGGTGCATCCGCCGCTGGAGGAGGAGAGCGAGTCGCAGCTGCGGATGCGCTTCACGAACCTGCTCAGGGAGGCGGCGGTGGCGCGCGGCCTGGAAATCGACTGGCCGCGGGCGGATGCCATTTTCGCGGCCGCGACGGGCGTGCCTACGGAGGTGCCGGTCCGGCAGGTGACAGTGGCGTCCCAGCGCTGAGTTTGACGAAATAATGGGGACACTGCGCTGACGAGCGGCGTCGCCAAGAAAAAGGCCGCAGCAAGCTGCGGCCTTTCTCGTTTGAGCGATCTCGTCCTTACTTGGACATGGAACGCTGGAACATCCGCTCGATGCGATCCGTGTTGGCGGCGCAGCAGGCCTGAGCCTCGCTGGCGGCCTGGGCGGCACGATTGGCGGTGTTCTGGGCGTTGGTCGCGACGCGCTTGGCTTCTTCCGCACCGGCATTCGCGGCATCGGCAGTGGTCTTGGCGGCGCGGGCCTCGCTGAGGGCCTGTTCGGCGGTGGCGCGTACGGCATCAAGGTCGCCCGTGGCACAGCCACTCGTTACGCCGAGCGCAAGGACGGCGACGCCGACATACAAGAAGTTCTTCTTCATGGATTTAAATCCCCTGGTGATCACAATGGTTTTTTCGCATGCGGAAAGGGCGGCGGAATCATTCTGCCGTTACATAATCGCGCTACTAAGTTACAGAATGCGGCGTTTCAGATCAAGCAGCTAGCCGGCTTCAGGCCAGGCTGCAGCAGGCGGCGTCCATGGATCTTGCCGTTGGAGCAAGACTGTATATAATCGCATATACTGTTCATTCCTACAGAGATCCGGACATGCGAGACAAGCTCACCACGCGGCAGCGCCAGGTTCTCGACCTGGTAAGAGAGATCATCGAGGAATCCGGCATGCCCCCGACCCGGGCGGAGATTGCCACGGCGCTCGGCTTCCGTTCCGCCAACGCCGCCGAGGAGCACCTCCGGGCACTGGCGCGCAAGGGCGCCATCGAACTGGTGCCGGGCGCGTCCCGCGGCATCCGCCTCAGGCAGTCGCCGCGGGAGGCCGCCGGGCTGCCGCTGGTCGGGCGGGTTGCGGCGGGCCGACCGATCCTCGCCGAAGAGCACATCCAGGGACGCTACCAGATCGATCCGGCCCTGTTCAGGCCGCGCCCGCACTACCTGCTCCAGGTCCACGGCATGAGCATGAAGGACGCCGGCATCCTCGACGGCGACCTGGTCGCGGTGCATCGCACTCCGGAGGTGCGCAGCCGGCAGATCGTCGTCGCCCGGCTCGATGACGAAGTCACCGTGAAGCGCTATCGGCAGGAAGGCAAGATCGTCTGGCTGCTGCCGGAGAATGCCGACTTCGAGCCGATCCGCGTGGACCTCGACCAGCAGGCCATCATCATCGAGGGCGTCGTCGTCGGCGTCGTTCGCAAGGACCTCGCGCAGCGGATGTGACGCACTGTCATGAGCGGGTCATTGCACGAGCTGCTGGACGATCCACGCCTGTGGCGGGCGGGATGCCGCGAACGTCGCTGGCCGACGCTGTCGAGCGGCTACCCGGAACTCGATGCGCTGCTGCCCGGCGGCGGCTGGCCCGCGGCGATGCTCACCGAAGTCGCGGTGGAACGCTGGGGCAGCGGAGAGCTGGCACTGTTCATGCCGCTGCTGGCCCGGCTTTCGGACGCCGGGAACACGCGTGCCACCGGCTGGATCGCCTGGATTTCGCCGCCGTTCCTGCCTTATGCGCCGGCGCTCGCGGCGGCAGGCATTGGCCTGTCCCGGATGCTGGTGGTGCGCGGCGGGGATGATGCCCAGACGCTCTGGGCCGCCGAGCAGGCGCTGCAGTCGGGCAGTTGCCGGGCCGTGCTGGCCTGGGCCGGGCGGGCGGACGGGCGCCGCCTGCGGCGCCTGCAGCTCGCCGCCGAGAGCGGTCACACGCCGCTGATCCTGTTTCGTCCCCCCGCGGCGCTCGCGGCGCCATCGCCGGCGGCATTACGACTCAGCCTGGTCGCCGGCGCCGAGGGCGCTTGCCTGCGCCTGGTCAAGCATCGCGGCGGCGCGTCGGGCTCGCTGCCCGTCGCTGCCTTGCACGAGCGATGAGCAAGGCGGCGACGCAGCCGTGCCCGGGCCTTCCCGGGCAGCCGGCGCCCGTACCGACGGAGTGCGTCATCGGGCGGACGCCCGCATCGCCCTTGTGGCTCTGCCTGGGACTGCCGCGCCTCCCGCTCGAGGTACGCAGCGGCGGCTGCGCCGAGGAAGACGCACGCGTCATCGTGGACCACGCGGGTCGGGTCGTGCAGGCCAGCGCGCCGGCTGCGGAAAGCGGCGTGGCGCCGGGCCTGCCGCTGAATGCAGCGCGTGCGCTCTGCCCGGAACTCGTCGTACTGGAGCGCGACGAGGCGGCGGAGCGCGCCGCGCTGGCGCGTCTCGCGGCCTGGGCCGGCGCGTTCACTTCGGTCGTCAGTCTCGTGTCACCGGCCGCGTTGTTGCTCGAGGTGCGCGGCAGCTTGCGGCTGTTCGGCGGGCTCGAGGCGCTGCGCCGGCGGGTTCGCGACGCGCTGCATGCGACGGGGCATGCATGCCGGGAGGCGGTGGCGCCGACCCCGCTGGCGGCGTTGTGGCTGGCACGTGCCGGCCAGGCGCAGGCCGTGACGGACCCGGCGGCGCTGGCCGGCCGGATCGGCCGGCTGCGGCCGGCGGTGACCGGCTGGCCGGAGGCGACCCTCACGATACTGCGCGGTCTCGGGATCGAGTCGCTGGCCGATTGCCTGCGTCTTCCCAGGGACGGTTTTGCGCGTCGCGTCGGCAGGGAACCGCTTGCCGATCTCGACCGGGCGCTGGGCCGGATACCGGATCCGCGCGCCGGGTTTCGTCCGCCGCCGCGTTACCGGGGCGAGCTGGAACTGGCGGCGGAGACCACGGCCACGGCGTGCCTTGCACATGCGCTGCGCGGCCTGTTCGTCGAACTGGAAGGCTTTCTGCGCGCGCGCCAGCGGGCGGTCAGCTGCCTCGCCATCAGGCTCGCACACCTGCGTCATCCCGCTACCGGGCTGGAGCTCGGACTGGCCCGGCCCGGCCTGGAAGCGGCGCATTTCGATGCGCTGTTCGCGGAGCGGCTGGAGCGGCTCGCGTTGCCGGCGCCGGTGATCAGCGTCGCGCTCGAGGCGGTGCCCGGCGAGCCTTTCGATCCCGCGCTTGCCGGCCTGTTTGGGGATGAGTCGGGGAGCACGGCCGGGTTCCGGCTGGTCGAGCGGCTGCGGGCCCGGCTCGGGCGCGAAGCCGTGCATGGCCTGTGCCTGCTCGATGAGCATCGTCCGGAACACGCCTGGCGGGTCGCGGAGCCGGGGAGCGATAGCTATGCGGCTGCGCCTGCGGGCGAGCGGCGGCCAGGCTGGTTGCTGGCGCCACCACGGCCGCTGCGCAGTCGTGAGGGCCGACCCTGGCTGGCGGGCGCGCTGCGCATGGAGAGCGGCCCCGAGCGGCTCGAGACCGGCTGGTGGGACGGCGACGAGATCGCGCGGGATTACTGGATAGCCAGGACGCCGGCCGGTGCGCGGCTGTGGATTTTCCACGAATTGTCCGGCGAGGGGCCGGGCCGGGGGCACTGGTTCCTGCACGGCATCTTCGGATGAGCATCCCGGCCTATGCGGAGTTGCACTGCCTCTCGAATTTCAGCTTCCTGAGGGGCGCATCGCATCCCGCGGAACTGGTGCAGCGCGCCGCAGAGCTCGGCTATGAGGCGCTCGCGCTCACCGACGAGTGCTCGGTCGCCGGCGTCGTCCGGGCTCGGGAGGCGGCGCGCGAATACGGCCTGAAGCTGATCATCGGCAGTGAGCTGCGCCTCGAGGACGGCCTGCGGCTCGTGGTGCTGGCCACCGACCGGGCCGGCTACGGCCGGCTGTGCCGGCTGATCACGCGCGGGCGTCGCGCGGCGCCCAAGGGCGACTACCGGCTGTCGCGCGCAGACCTGGAAGATGGCCTGCCCGGTTGTCTCGCACTCTGGCTGCCGGGCGAATCGCCTGTCGAGGCCGACGGATGCTGGCTGGCCGGGCAGTTCCCCGGGCGCGCCTGGCTTGCCGTCGAGCTGTTCGCCGGCGGTGGCGATGCCGAGCGCCTCGCGGTGCTGGAGGCACTCGGACGCAGGCTCGACCTGCCGCGGGTGGCGACGGGTGATGTCCACATGCACGATCCCGGGCGGCGGCGCCTGCAGGATCTCGTCACCGCGATCCGCCTGAACACCCCGCTGCACGCGCTCGGGCGCCGGCTGTTCCCGAACGGCGAGCGCTACCTGCGCAGCCGCGCAAGGCTGGCGAGACTTTATCCCGCGGCGCTGCTCGAGACCGCGGCGGAGATCGCGCGGCGTAGCAGCTTCACGCTGGACGAACTCGACTGGCGCTACCCGTCCGAACTCGTGCCGGCCGGCGAAACGTCCTCCTCGTGGCTGGCGCGGTTGACGGAGGAGGGCATGGGGCGCCGCTGGCCCTGCGGCGTGCCGGCGGAGGTCGCACAGACGGTGCAGCGTGAGCTCGCGCTGATCGGCGAGCTCGGTTACGAGGCCTATTTCCTCACCGTGCAC
>Ga0114946_10003753_pt1 | contig 10154 bp, 4 predicted proteins | sample WalLakDeSediment_FD_88676 | JGI IMG/M metagenome (GOLD analysis project Ga0114946, IMG submission 88676) | Lake sediment microbial communities from Walker lake, Nevada to study Microbial Dark Matter (Phase II) - Walker Lake 11/02/13 Deep Sediment | ecosystem: Environmental > Aquatic > Freshwater...
GTCGTCCGGGCCTTCATGGACATGGCCGAACGGACGGGCATCATCAGCATCATGGGCGACGGCAAGCAGTTCCGCGAGTTTCTTTACGTCGGAGATCTCTGCGACGGGCACGTCCAGGCCCTCAAACCCCTGGCTGAAAACAAGGTTTACAACCTGACCGGCCAGAGGCCCATCACCATCGAGGAAATCGCCAAGGAAGTCGTCAAGCATTTCCCGGCCAAAATCGAATACATCCCCCAGGCCCGGGTTGAACCCAAGATCAAGCGCGTCCATAACTGGCTGGCCGAAAACGAACTCGGCTGGGTCCCGCGCACCTCCCTCGAGGAGGGCATCCGGAAATGCGCCGAGTGGTGGAAAACGCTGAGCGAGGCGGAAAAGGCCGAAGAATACTGGTGCTGAACCCTTTTCATGGTTCACGTCATCATCCCGGTTTTCAACAAGGAGGCCGAGCTCGAACGGAACGTCCGGGCCGTCCATGAGTTCCTCGGACGGCGCCTCGACGAAGACCACGAAATCATCCTCTGCGACGACGGCAGCCGGGATGCGTCGCCGGACATCGCCGCCCGGCTGGCCGCCTCCCTCCCCCGGATCCGGGCTCTCGGCTATGCCCGGAACATGGGACGCGGATATGCCGTAAAATTCGCCGGCCGGACCTGCCGGGGTGAAAAGATCCTCTTCATCGATCTCGACTTTCCTGAGACCACGGCGCTCGAAAAGCTCCTGGATATGGCGGTTTGCCTGGAGTCCCGCCCGGTCGTCATCGGCTCCCGGTTCCATGCTCTTTCGAAGACCCGGAGATTCCGCCTGCGGGCCTTCGTCGGCGGGAGCTACCGCCACCTGGTTCGGTTGTTTTTTCCCGGCCTCGGCGTCAGCGATCCGGATACGGGTTTCAAGGGTTTCCAGAGGCGGGCCTTCGAAGCCGTCAACCGGGCCGGCCGGATGAACCGCTGGCCCTGGGACCTCGAGGTGCTGATCATCGCCCGAGCCCACGGCCTGACCGTGACCGAAATCCCCGTCGATTGGGTCGAGACCCACGGCCGGCATGCGACCTCCGTGAAAATCCTCAGGGACAGCCTGGAGGAACTGGCCGGGATTCTCAAGATCCGCTGGAATCTTTTCCGGGGCGTCTACCGGACCTGAAGACGACGTTTATTGCGCGGGGCGGAGTCGCACCGGGCGGATGGAAAAAAGAAAGGGGTTTTCGGCCGTCGACACGTCCGAAATCCGGTCGAGTTGAATCGCGATCCGGTAGAGATGGGCGTTTTTCCAGTTGTAGACAGGAGGCGAAGGCAGGGATACGGTCCGAATCTCGTTTTCGACCTTGTCTTCGAAAAAGATGTGGTCGAAAGCCGTCAGACGGACGTCGTAGGTCCCCGCTTCCGATCCGAAGACGATCTCGAATTCGCCGATCTCCCGCCAGGATGTGAAATAAAACATGTAGGCGCGGTCGGCCTCGCGAAGCAGGAACCGGCCGGGTTCCACCATGCGGCCGGCCCGTGAGAGGGCATAAAACGTGATTTTGTCTCCGGACGGATATGCGGCTGGAGCAGGATAGAGCAGCAAGGGGCGCGGATAATAGACCAGCCAGAAGAAAAAGACGAGGTTTGCGGTCAGGACAAGGGCGACGTGGTGGGCGAACTTGAGACGGATGTCGCGTTTCCCGAAAAGGACATAGGCCGCGACAAAAAGGAGCAGCAGGCCGGGCCAGACGAAATTCGGAGTCCACCGCCATTCTTCCACCTTGATGAATGAGGGCAGGATGTCCGTCAGATGGAAATGGGTCTGGCTCAGGAGATAGAACAGCCCGCCCTCCCGCTCGGTCTGTCCGACCGTCGTCTCCTGGTACTGAGTCAACGGATTCTTCAAGAGCAGGAAGGCCAGAATGAAGCCGATTCCGGCGGCGCCGTTGAAAAGAAGCCGGAACATCCGGCGGCCGCCGTTGGCGAGAAACGCCCCGATCAGGATCCCCAGGGCCCAGATGACGGGAACCAGCGGCCGGGCCTGGGGGGCATATCCGGCCCTCTGGGTCATGAAGGCATAGTTCAGGACAAAGGGCCCGCAGAGAAAAAGCAGAAGCCAAAGATCCTTCGCTTTTTTTCGCGCCAGATCGACCAGGCCGAGGAAAGCGAAAAAATAGATCGGCGCATAAAACAGAAGACCGTCCCGCTGGTCGAAGAAATACCCGGCCAGCGAATCCAGCCTGAACCGGAAGGGAACGTCATGGACCAAACCCCGGACGAAGGCCGCGGATTCTTCGCGCGACAAAACGCCGGTTACGGAAACGGCGGAGGGAGAAAAGGACCCATAAAGAGAATATTGGAAAAAGAAATACGCGCCGCCGACCACGGCGAACGGCGCCAGAACGAGCGCCGCGGCGCGATAATCCCTCGGCCGCCGGACCAGGAGATTCCAGAGGATATAGAGGACAAAGGGACCGACGAGCGGAGCATACTTGAGAGCATGAAACCAGATCAGGGAGGCCAGCAGAATTCCCGAGGCCAGGTTTTGCCATAGGGGAGGGGCCGGGTTGAATCGATAGATCCGGAAGACCGTGAGCAGGATCAGGGCGACGACGATTTCGGGATAAACATGAAGGGAATAAAACAGGACCGGCGCCGAAAACGTGAACACCGCCCAAAGAACCAGGGCGGTTTTCTCGCGCCTCCAGGCTTGGCGGGCGAAAAGAAACAACTGAAGCCCGAGAAGAGCGCCGAACAGGCTCATGCCGAACCGGAGGATGAGAGCCAGCCCCGTCTTGCCGAAAAGCGAACCGGCCGCATAAAACGGCAGCATGAGAAAGGAGATCCCCGGGGAATGGAAGGAATAGGCGCCTTCCGTTCTGACGCCGGGGGCCAAATGGGGGCTGATGAAAGCATAGTCCGGCATGAAGCGCGTGTAATCGCGGTCGGCGTAGTTGTTGGTCAGATCGAAATCCCCGTCATGGAGCAGACTGTGGGTGATCAGAAGAAAATGGGGCTCATCTCCCGAAAACAGGGCGTCTTCAGAAGTCATGACGAGGGAACCGGTATTGATGACGACAAGCGCCGCAATAAAAAGCAGAAGACTCTTTTTACCGGGCGACAGGGCCGCAGCCCGCTCGATCCCGAGCCGCAACGGATTGGGAGTCTCCATGACCCAGGGCCGGACAAGCGCGATTTTCAGATAGACAAAGGACCCGCCCACGGCCAGAACCAGAAACTGCATACGCTCGGCGAGATCGTCGGAGCTGATGTAGTTGCGCCAGGCGAGCGGCGCCAGGGCCAGGGCCAGGAGGGGCAGATAGGTCAGAAAATCACGGGAGAGGACGCGGGGGTAAGCCACGTATAGAACCGTAGAGACGGCTTTGGAAAAGATCGTCCAGGAGACGAGAAGCATCACGAAAACGACCAGGGTGCATCCCAGCATATCGACGGCCGTGGGAGCGAAGACCCTGTCGAGGATGGTGAAGCCCGGGAGATCCCGCCGGAACAACATGAAAGCACAGCAGAGGAATGCCAGGGGAAGAAAAAGCAGGGCCCGGGGACACCATGTCTTGAGTTTCATTGTCCTGACGTCTCTCCGTGCCTATGCCTCGTAAATCAGGGTTCTGAAGACGGGGCGGGATGCCCGCGCCACAGGCGGCGCGGATTCTGAAGCGAGCCGGGAATCCGGCTAGCCGGGGTTTTCGGATTCGGGCGGAGAAGCCTCTTCGCCGTCCTCCTGCGGCTTCATCTTGCCCAGGCGCCTCAATCTTTTTTCTTCCTGTTTCTTCAAGCGCTGCAGTTCCTTGCCTCTCTTGGCTCCCTTATAGTTTCTGTTGGCTCTTCCCAATAATTCGTCCTCCTTCGATTTTTTTGGCTATCATAGCACAGTTTCCCTTCGATCGGCACCCCGGAGACCGAGATTCTTGACAAATCGGCCGGCTTCCGGCCCGGATCGATTTCGAGGTGGCCAGGCTTTTCAGCCGGCCGGGTTCGTCATGACTCGGTCCTCAGGAAGACCATCCGATGGACAGACAAAAAAAAGGCGGACTCCCCCTTCGGGGTGTCCGCCCTCGGTTCAATTCCGTTCAGTCGATCGGTTCAGCCGTCAGTAACGGCCGCGTCCGCCGCCGAAACCGCCGCGGTCGCCGCCGCGTCCGCCGCCGAAGCCGCCGCCGCCGCCGCTGCGCGGACGGTCGGTCCGGGGACGGGCTTCGTTGACCGTGATGTTCCGGCCCTTCATGTCCTTGCCGTTCAGGGACGACACGGCCTTGTCGGCCTCGTCTTTGTTCGGCATCTCGACGAAGCCGAAGCCCCGCGAATCGCCGGTGAACTTGTCCTTGATGATGGCCGCGGAGGACACATCGCCAAAGGCCGCGAAGGCTTCGCGAAGTTCAGACTCGGACAGGTCTCTGGACAGGTTGCCCACATAGATATTCATACTTTTCTCCCTTCCACCGTGAACGCCGTCGTGGAAGGGAGCCCGTGCTCGGAGTTCATTCGCCCTCTTCCTTACCGTATCGCCCGGTGTTTAAATAAGCCTTCGGACCGGATCCGTGGGAGACGATGTCCCCCTCCAGCCGATCCGTCTCTTTCTTAGCCATATGCATTATAGCATATCTATAGATAAAAAAAACCCGGCAACATCCTACTCTCCCACCAAGTTGCCCTGGCAGTACCATCGGCACCAGAGAGCTTAACTTCCGAGTTCGGAATGGGTTCGGGTGTTTCCCCTCCGTTATGGTTGCCGGGATTATAATCCCGTTTTTCTGAAACATGGCGTTTTTTTGTCTTGATAAACTTTATGGTCAAGTCTCACGGGCTATTAGTACTGGTCAGCTTCACGCGTCACCGCGCTTTCACACCCAGCCTATCAACCTCGTCGTCTTCGAGGGCCCTTCAGCCCTTTCGGGAGGGAGATCTAATCTTGAGGCGCGCTTCCCGCTTATATGCTTTCAGCGGTTATCGCAACCGAACGTAGCTACCCAGCGATGCCCCTGGCGGGACAACTGGTACACTAGAGGTTCGTCCATCCAGGTCCTTTCGTACTATGGACAGCCCCTCTCAAATCTCCTGCGCCTACCGCGGATAGGGACCGAACTGTCTCGCGACGTTCTAAACCCAGCTCACGTACCTCTTTAACCGGCGAACAGCCGGACCCTTGGGACCTGCTTCAGCCCCAGGATGAGATGAGCCGACATCGAGGTGCCAAACAGTCTCGTCGATGTGAGCTCTTGGAGACTATTAGCCTGTTATCCCCGGCGTACCTTTTATCCGTTGAGCGATGGCCCTTCCATACGGGACCACCGGATCACTAAGCCCTGGTTTCCCACCTGTTCGACCCGTCGGTCTCACAGTCAAGCTCCCTTATGCCTTTACACTCTACGGCTGATTTCCAAACAGCCTGAGGGAACCTTAGGGCGCCTCCGTTACATTTTAGGAGGCGACCGCCCCAGTCAAACTACCCACCTAACACTGTCCCTCATCTGGATCACAGATGCAGGTTAGAAGCCCAGAACATTAAGAGTGGTATCTCACCGATGACTCCATCCCTCCCGAAGGAGGAACTTCAAAGTCTCCCACCTATCCTGCGCATAATGAACCGAAATCCAATGCTAGGCTGCAGTTAAGGTGCCGGGGTCTTTCCGTCCAGCGGCAGGTAGCCGGCGTCTTCACCGGCTCCACAATTTCGCCGTGCCCCTCCTTGAGACAGCGCTCCAGTCGTTACGCCTTTCGTGCGGGTCGGAACTTACCCGACAAGGAATTTCGCTACCTTAGGACCGTTATAGTTACGGCCGCCGTTTACCGGGGCTTCGGTTCAAAGCTTCGCTTACGCTAACCTCTCCCCTTAACCTTCCGGCACCGGGCAGGCGTCAGACCCTATACGTCGTTTTTGTGACTTAGCAGAGTCCTGTGTTTTTATTAAACAGTCGCCAGAGCCATTTCTCTGCGGCCTCCTCACGCTTCCCGGACGTAGGCCCGGTACCACGCTAATGAGGCACCCCTTTTCCCTAAGTTACGGGGTTAACTTGCCTAGTTCCTAAAAGAGGGATCACACGTGCGCCTTAGAATACTCTTCTTATCTACCTGTGTCGGTTTACGGTACGGTCACCCGAAACACTCCTTAGAGGATTTTCTCGACAGTATGGAATCAACAAGTTCGGAAGCCCGTAGGCGACCTTCCCCGCCGTGCTCAGGGTTATGAGCTCCCGGATTTGCCTAAGAGCTCCCCCTACCTGGCGGCCGCACACATCCAGACGTGCGTATGCTTATCCTCCTGTGTCCCCCCATCGTACAAACGTCTCTCGGGTGGTGCAGGAATATTGACCTGCTCTCCATCGGCTACGCCTTTCGGCCTGGCCTTAGGGACCGACTAACCCTGGGCGGACTGACCTTCCCCAGGAAACCTTAGATTTTCGGCGTTGCGGGTTTCAACCGCAATTTTCGCTACTCATGCCGGCAGGGTCTCTTCCAAAACGTCCACCGGAGCTCGCGCCCCGACTTCACTCGCGTTGGAATGCTCTCCTACCAAAAGCGGAATCCGAAGATCCCGCCAGTCCGTAGCTTCGGTAACAAGCTTAAGCCCCGTTACATTGTCGGCGCAAGAACGCTTGACCAGTGAGCTGTTACGCTTTCTTTAAATGATGGCTGCTTCTAAGCCAACATCCTGGTTGTCTACGTATCCTCACATCCTTGCCCACTTAGCTTGTATTTAGGGACCTTAGCTGACGGTCTGGGCTGTTTCCCTTTTGACCACGGAGCTTAGCCCCCGTAGTCTGACTCCCGTACAGTGGTTAAGGGAATTCGGAGTTTGGTTGGATTTGGAAAATCTTTCGACCCCCTAGGCCATCCAGTGCTCTACCGCCCTTACCATTCATACGAGGCTAGCCCTAAAGCTATTTCGGAGAGAACGAGCTATCCCTGAGTTTGATTAGCCTTTCACCCCTACCCTCAGCTCATCCGAGCTGTTTTCAACCAACACCGGTTCGGACCTCCCTTCGGTGTTACCCGAAGTTCATCCTGGCCAAGGGTAGATCACTCAGCTTCGCGTCTACTCCGCGCGACTGAACGCCCTATTCAGACTCGCTTTCGCTACGGCTCCTCCTGTCTCCAGGATTAACCTTGCCGCGCAAAGTAACTAGCCGGCTCATTATGCAAAAGGCACGCTGTCACCCCGGTTGCCCGGAGCTCCAACTGTTTGTAAGCATACAGTTTCAGGTACTGTTTCACTCCCCTAACAGGGGTTCTTTTCACCTTTCCCTCACGGTACTTGTTCACTATCGGTCGCAGATGAGTATTTAGCCTTGGAAGATGGTCCTCCCGAATTCCCACAAGATTTCTCGTGTCCCGTGGTACTTGGGAACACAGCCGAGAGAGACGACCTTTTCGCCTACAGGACTGTCACCTTCTATGGTTGCCCTTCCCATGGCATTCGACTAAGTCCGTCTTTTGTAACTCTCCGGCCTCTTTGTGCCGAGGCCCGGCCGGTCCCATGACCCCGCCCACACAACGCGCACAAGCTTACATGTGAACGGTTTAGGCTTTTCCCTGTTCGCTCGCCGCTACTGAGGGAATCGCGGTTGCTTTCTCTTCCTCCAGGTACTGAGATGGTTCACTTCCCTGGGTTCGCTTCTTCGCCCTATGTATTCAGACGAAGATATACCGGCTTCTCCGGTATGGGTTTCCCCATTCGGAAATCTCCGGGTCAAAGCCTGTTTAGCGGCTCACCGGAGCTTATCGCAGCTAGCCACGTCCTTCATCGCCTATCTGCACCAAGGCATCCTCTGTATGCTCTTAGTAACTTGACCATAAAGTTTAGTCAAGACAAAAAATGCCGCTGTTTCATTGTCAAAGAACCGTCATCTATTCCAACCCCAATCCTTGGGGTATCGGAAACCGGGTTAACATCCGTTAGGATGTGGAGCTGGCCGGAATCGAACCGGCGGCCTCCGGCTTGCAAAACCGGCGCTCTCCCGACTGAGCTACAGCCCCGAACTTTTCTCTAAGAAAAATCAGGCCGTCAGCAGACGGAAAAGTTTTGCGCCGCCGAGTCCCGGGCCTGCCCTACGCCTGTCATCATGAGAATATGGTGGGCCTAAGTGGATTTGAACCACTGACCTCACGCTTATCAGGCGGGCGCTCTAACCAACTGAGCTATAGGCCCGATCCCAGCCGTTCATTCACTGGCTAGAGACTCCATATCTCTATGACCAGCGTAATATAAAACAAGCGGAGCGACTCAATGAATTTGCCTCCTTGCAATCCTTTGAAAGGAGGTGATCCAGCCGCACGTTCCCGTACGGCTACCTTGTTACGACTTCACCCCAATCACCGACCATGCCTTAGGCGCCTGCCTCCCTTGCGGGTTAGCGCAACGACTTCGGGCACAACCAGCTTTCGTGATGTGACGGGCGGTGTGTACAAGGCCCGAGAACGTATTCACCGCGGCGTAGCTGATCCGCGATTACTAGCGATTCCAACTTCACGCAGGCGAATTGCAGCCTGCGATCCGAACTGAGGACGGTTTTAGGGATTTGCTCCACCTCGCGGTCTTGCGTCCCTCTGTACCGCCCATTGTAGCACGTGTGTAGCCCTGGACATAAAGGCCATGCTGACTTGACGTCATCCCCACCTTCCTCCCCGTTATCCGAGGCAGTCCCCTTAGAGTGCCCGACATGACTCGCTGGCAACTAAAGGCAGGGGTTGCGCTCGTTGCGGGACTTAACCCAACATCTCACGACACGAGCTGACGACAGCCATGCAGCACCTCTGCCGGCTTCCTGGAAACCAGGATCGTCACCCTTTCGGGTTTCTACCACCGACGGTTCAAGCCCAGGTAAGGTTCTTCGCGTTGCGTCGAATTAAACCACATGCTCCACCGCTTGTGCGGGCCCCCGTCAATTCCTTTGAGTTTCAGACTTGCGACCGTACTCCCCAGGCGGGACACTTAATGCGTTAGCTGCGACACTCCCGCTTGAACACGGGAACATCTAGTGTCCATCGTTTACAGCTAGGACTACCGGGGTATCTAATCCCGTTTGCTCCCCTAGCTTTCGTGTCTCAGCGTCAGGTGTAGCTCAGAGAACCGCCTTCGCCTCTGGTGTTCCTCCCGATATCTACGCATTTCACCGCTCCACCGGGAATTCCGCTCTCCTCAACTACCCTCAAGCCCGGCAGTTTCAAGGACCATTCCGAAGTTAAGCTTCGGGATTTCATCCTTGACATACCGAACCGCCTACACACCCTTTACGCCCAGTAATTCCGAGCAACGCTTGCCCCCTACGTATTACCGCGGCTGCTGGCACGTAGTTAGCCGGGGCTTCCTCTGAGGTTACCGTCAACCCCTTGCGGGGCTTCTTCACCTCTGACAGGAGTTTACAACCCGAAGGCCGTCATCCTCCACGCGGCGTCGCTGCGTCAGGGTTTCCCCCATTGCGCAAAATTCCTCACTGCTGCCTCCCGTAGGAGTCTGGGCCGTGTCTCAGTCCCAGTGTGGCCGTACACCCTCTCAGGCCGGCTACCCATCATTGCCTTGGTAGGCCATTACCCTACCAACTAGCTAATAGGACGCAGGCTCATCCCCAAGCGCCTTGCGGCTTTGACTTCGAAGACTTATGTCCCGGAGTTTTATGCGGTATTAGACCCGCTTTCGCAGGCTTATTCCTCACTCGGGGGGAGATGACCCACGTGTTACTCACCCGTTCGCCACTATTTCCGGGTGTTGCCACCCGAAAACCGTTCGACTTGCATGTGTTAGGCACGCCGCCAGCGTTCACTCTGAGCCAGGATCAAACTCTCCAATTATCAGAACCCTTGCGGGCTCTTAGCTTGAGAATTTAATGCAGATTGGCTCATCCACTGGTCGCTCCGCTTTGTTTTCAAAGAACCTATTTCTTTCTAACACGAGAAAGAAACGCCTGTATTCTAGGCTTCGGTTTGTGTTGCGGCCCGTATGACCGCATTTGAAAGCCTGAAAGGCTAGTACATAATAGGCGGAACGCCCGCGTTTGTCAAGACCGTCGGCAAAATATTTTTAAAAAAAATTCCGTCGCCGTTTGTTGACGGGATTCTCCTTTGTTTTCTATCGTTTATCACCGAGTGTTGACGCCGGGTCCGGCCCAAGTCGCCGGACGGCCTGAAAAACTTTTTTTTGAGTCTGGCATATCTTTTGCAATAACGCCGGTCATGAAGAAC
>Ga0114946_10003754_pt1 | contig 10153 bp, 9 predicted proteins | sample WalLakDeSediment_FD_88676 | JGI IMG/M metagenome (GOLD analysis project Ga0114946, IMG submission 88676) | Lake sediment microbial communities from Walker lake, Nevada to study Microbial Dark Matter (Phase II) - Walker Lake 11/02/13 Deep Sediment | ecosystem: Environmental > Aquatic > Freshwater...
ACTGGTCCAAGCCCTAGGGGATCTCCCTACTGAGGCCGGCGCGGCATACCAAGCGCACAAAGAATTCTTGGATGCCCTTGAAGTGACTCCGATGAGCAAGAGCTTCAAGATGCTCGTGCTTCTGGGGGCCTTGAATGAAGACAAGTTCCCGGGCGAGATCGACATCGGCACGCTTGCCAGAGCGGCGCGCCGGATCGCCGCCCGATCGCCAGACCTTCGTGCCGAATTCGGCGACGTCTTCGAGGATGAACAGGCGTTCCGGCGATCCCTGGAAAAGAACCCGGTCGCAGCCTGGATTGGGGGCCAGGGAACGGGAGGGCGAAGCTACTTCACTTACGAGGACCAGAAGTTTGCCACGAAGTTTGCGGTGGCCGGCGCTCACCGTGGAGCACTACAGGATCTGACCAGGGAACTGGCTGAATGGCGGCTAGCCGACTACCAAGCGAGGCTCATAACAGGCGCAGGTGAAGGAAAGTTCGTATGTAGGGTCTTCCACTCGACTGGCAAACCAATCTTGAAGCTTCCTGATCGAGACGCAACGCCAAGTTTGCCGAGCGGCTGGGTGAAAGTGCGAACTAAAGACGGGGAGTATGAAGCCAATTTCGCAAAGATCGCCGTCAACCAGCTCCGGGAGCCTGATGGGAGTTCCAACGTCCTAGCGCAGGTGCTGCGAAAGTGGTTCGGTCCTGACGCGGGTTTGCCTGGGACGCGATTCGAAGTCGCGTTCACGCCCGAGGACGAGGGCTATCTCATGGAGCCGCGAAACCTCCCCGCAGGAGCGACCTCGGAAGCTGAGTTATGGAAATCCTATTCCCGGGAACAGATCCCTGGTTTGTTTGGACTCTCTTTTTCCCCGATGCAGTGGAATCAAGGATTCATTCCGACGCCGAAACATGTGTTCTTGCTTGTGACTCTCGATAAGTCCGCTATGGCCCAGGCGCACCAGTATCAGGATCACTTTGAGACGTCTGAGCAGTTTGCGTGGCAAAGTCAGAATCGGACGACGCAGAAGTCAAAGCATGGACAGCTGATTAAAAATCACGCGGCGGAGAATGCTGCTGTGCATTTGTTCGTGAGGAAAAAAGCAAAGACTGGGCAACGCGCTGCGCCGTTCGTTTATTGCGGGCAGCTTGAGTTCGTCGATTGGCAGGGAGAGCGACCGATCAGTGTGACGTGGCGGCTGTTGAGTCCGTTACCGGAGAGAGTGTGGACCCAATTTCTGGAGCCGGGTCTTCATAGTCCCTCGGAGGACCTCATTTAGAGCAGGTAAGAAGCTGTGAGGCCTACCACGAGAAACAGCAGATATTGCCCCGATTTGGGTTAAGTGGTTGAAGGGGAACGGGAAACAGGAAGGTCGGTATTGGGTCGGACGGCCCTGCCCTGAGATTGTTTCTTGTTTTTTTTCTGTGAGTTACGTTGAGATAGCAAGGGAATGGGTATGCCACTTACAGCGCCGCGGCTCTCCTGCCTTTGCTCGCTGGGGCCTTCCGCATAGGGGCTTTCTTCGCCGGCTTTGCTGCGGCCGATGACTTCGGCTTGGCTACCCGAGATATAGCTTTCTGTTTCCCTGCTCCACCAGAAGCCGTGAGCTTCTCCACCTTCGCTTCGAAAGGCTTCGGGTCCAGGACTTCCAAACCGCGCCTCCTCCCTTTCAATATCCGCAGCCACTTCTCATGCACAAATGCCGCCATCAGGAACGCCGGCGTGTTCACCGATGTAAACCAGCTGCCGGACCTGACCGTAAAAATGCCTGGAGACACGGTAGCGCTCGCTGGGATACCTGCGACGTTACTTTGATTGCAGGAATGAAGAGGGGGTGATTGGTATCGGCAGAAAAATTCAATCTTGTGAAGCCACAAGCCGCAAAGAGCAGGCTCACCCCCCGAGCCACATATCAGGTTATCCTTTCCCCCGGTTTGCCATGAACCGCTAAAGGGCGGACGCGAATGGACAAGCGCGCTCTCAGCGAACGGGACAGCTGCACCAGGTTCATCTTCACAAGGGAGTGTATCTAGATGAGTTCCGCATTCTCGGCACCTCTCATTGTTCGTTCGGACTCTACCTCTCAGAAGCTAGTTCGCGTGCCCTTGTCGGGAGCTGCATCCACTGATGCTTACTCTGAGGCATGGCTCCAAGATCTGCTCTATCAACATCCCGACGCATTGCCTATTGCGGAGATCGATGACTCCTTCTCAGGGATGATTCCCGTCTGCCGCGAAATGGAAACCACGGCCGGTCCTTTGGATGTTCTCTACGTCACACCGGGCGGCAGGTTGGTCATCGTGGAAGCCAAGCTCTGGCGCAACCCGGAAGCGCGGAGAAAGGTGATCGGGCAGATCCTGGATTATGCTAAGGAACTCTCCCGGTGGAATTACGAAACCCTTGACGCGGCGGTGCGCAGGGCGAGACGCGCGGAGGATCGTAGCGAGGCGAAAGGGCTGGCGCAGGTTATGGGTCTAGCGCCAAACTCGTTCGAGGAAGCGCGATTCTTTGACTCGATTACACAAAGCTTACGCCGCGGGGACTTCCTGCTGTTGATTGTCGGTGACGGTATCCGTGAGGGTGTTGGCGCTATCACGGAGTTCCTTGACGGCCATGCCTCCCTGCATTTCACGTTCGGCCTCGTGGAGATGGCGATATTCCGAATGCCGGATGGCAGTCAGCTGGTGCAACCGCGGATATTGGCGCAATCAACGATTCTGAAGCGTTTGGTTATCGAGCTACGACACGACTCCATGCAGATTCAGGATGAATCATCCGACTCTGAGGGAATCGAATCTGGACCCGATCCAGATGTGATTGCAATCCGCGAGAGGTATCAGAAGTTTTGGGGAGTGTTTCTGGATAAGCTCAAGCTAGATGACCAAAGCCAGCCCATTCGCCCACCGGCAAAGGGCACCAACCAATACTTTGATATGCCAAAAGGATCTAATGCTTGGGTGAGTGCGTATCTGCATGGGTCGGTAAATCGCGCGGGCGTGTACCTGACATTCTATAAGGGGCCTATTGGCGATCGGTTTTATGAGGCCTTGCTGAATGAGAAGGATGAGATCGAGCGATCAATTGGCATTCCCATCAGGTGGGATAGTGATGGTTCAAAGCACTGGATAACATCATGGGACACTTATAAAGGGTCTTTGCTTGACGATCATGCTGAGGCGTTGCAGGAGATGATGATCGATCGGGTAAATCGCTTTGTAAATGTTTTCCGGCCACGTTTGGCGAAGCTGGTTAGCGAAAGCAGTTGATTGATTGGACGATTCGTTAAATGCCTTTGGTTCAGGCTCAAGGATCAAGTACTTCTGAAATTGTTCGCGCTGCCCGTCGGAGGATTAATAGAGTGGAACCGCATAAGAGAAAGAGTGAGCTAGCAGATTTAGCCAATTCTCTTGAACGCTTCGCCAAAGAGCGCGACTGGCAGCAGTTTCACACGCCAAAGAACCTTGCCATGGCTTTGACCGCAGAGGCCGGCGAGCTGCTCGAGATTTTTCAGTGGCTGACCCCGGAGCAAAGCCTCGCTCTCGGCGACGAAAAGCGAGCCGAGCTGGCCGACGAGCTCGGGGACATCCTGATCTACCTGGTCCGCCTTTCCACAGTCAGCGGTATCGACCTGATGGATGCGGCAAGAGCGAAGCTGGAAAAGAACGAGCAGAAGTATCCCGCCAGCAAGGTCACGGGAGATCCGAGGAAGTACACGGAGTACTAATCGATGCTCGTCTACGCTGAGACTCGAGAGCAGTTCACCAAGGATGTATTCAGCAATCGGATAGAGAACGTCATCCTTGAGGCGTTCAGGCTTCGCCTTGGTATCTCGACATCCGAAAGCGAGATCAGGTCGTGGCGCAACTCAATGCAGTATGTGAACAACGTGCTGCTCAGCGCAGACATCGCCACAGACGCTGGGGTAGCAGTCGAGTTCAAGATCCCTCTTACCTCGCGCCGTATCGATTTCATCCTGACCGGCACTGACGAGGCGGATCGGGACTCGGCCATCATCGTGGAGCTAAAGCAATGGAGCAATGCGAGGCCAACTGCGAAAGATGGAATTGTCCAAGCCATGGTCGGCCGAGGTTGGCATGAGGTTACGCATCCGTCCTACCAGGCGTGGACCTATGCGGCGCTAATCCGCGACTACAATGAAGCAGTCCAGACCGACGACATCCAGCTTGTTCCATGTGCTTATCTCCACAACTGTGTTGACGGCACTGCCCTGAAGTCAGATTTCTATGCTCAGCATACGGACCAGGCACCGGTCTTCATTCGTGATGATGTCGAGCGGCTAGCAGCTTTCATCAAGACCCATGTCCGCCACGGTGACCGGAACAAGGTTCTCTACCGGATCGCCAATGGGCGCTTGAGACCCTCCAAGAATCTTGCGGACCACCTCGCTTCCCTCTTGAGTGGCAACCGCGAGTTCACGCTGATCGATGACCAGAAGCTCGTGTACGAGCATGCGCTGTCGCTTTGGCCTAGAGCGGCGAGCGGCCGCAAGCAGGTCTTCATCGTGGAAGGCGGCCCCGGGACAGGAAAATCCGTTGTCGCCATAAACCTCCTGGTGGAGTTGACGCAACGTCAAAGGGTTGTCCATTACGTGACCCGGAACGCAGCTCCCCGCGCCGTCTATGAAAGCAAGCTGGCCGGCACCCTCAAGAAGACCCGCATCACCAATCTCTTCAAGGGCTCCGGCTCTTACACCGAATGCACGCCCAATATGATCGATTTTCTTGTTATCGATGAGGCGCATCGGCTGAACGAGAAATCAGGGATGTTCAAGAATCTCGGCGAGAACCAGATCAAGGAGCTGATCCAGGCAGCCAAGATTTGTGTCTTTTTCGTTGATGAGGATCAGCGGGTCACGACCGATGACATTGGGACGACAAAGGAGATCGCCCGGTGGGCGGAGAAGCTCGAAGCCGATGTACATACCGGCAACCTTACGTCCCAGTTCCGCTGCAATGGGTCCGATGGTTATCTAGCCTGGGTCGACCACAATCTGCAGATTCGGCAGACCTCTAACGAGACACTCGAAGGCATCGATTTTGATTTCCACGTCTGCGATTCGCCAAATGAGTTGCGGGACCTCATCACGGCAAAGAATCTCGCGGCCAACAAGGCACGCATGGTGGCGGGCTATTGCTGGGACTGGAAAGGCAAGAAGGATCCAGCGGTGCGGGACGTTGCGATTCCTGAGCATGGGTTCGCCATGCGTTGGAACCTCGACAAGGACGCTGGACTTTGGATTCTGCAGCCCGATTCAATAAATGAGATCGGATGCATCCACACTTGCCAAGGACTGGAACTGGATTATGTCGGTGTGATCATCGGTCCGGACCTGGTTGTCAGGGACGGTCAGGTCATTACCGATTTCAGGAAGCGGTCCTCTCAGGACAGATCGATCCGCGGCCTCAAGAAGATGTCCCAGGACGAGCCTGAGCGAGCCAATGAGATCGCGGACAGGATCATCAAGAACACTTACCGGACGCTTATGACCCGGGGGCAGAAGGGTTGCTACCTGCTCTGCACGGACCACGAGACGAACGAGTATTTCAAGCAGAGAGCGGCTCGCACACCGGAACACCAGGCTGATGCAGAGCGATACCTCAGGGTCGCTGAACCTGCCGGTTGGGAACCTGGCTGACCATGAACCTGTTCAAGGGATACATCGGGCTTACGGATCCGGACTGGTACGAGTTCCTTTCGACTCAGCCGGCGGTCGATGAGGTCAACTTCTGGCAGCCTCATGGCAACCGCTCGTTTCGCGCCTTGAATCCTGGCGACCTGTTCTTCTTCAAGCTCAGAGCCCCTCTAAAAGCCGTCGTTGGCTTCGGCTTCTTTCAGCGATTCGAATCACTACCTGCCTGGCTGGCATGGGAGTCTTTCGACGCCATGAATGGTGCGCCGACTGCCCAGGAAATGTTCCGTCGTATCGCGAGACTGCGCGGCGACGACGCATCCGAAGATGGCAACTTCAAGATTGGTTGCATCATGCTAGCGGCGCCGGTGTTTTTCCCAAGAGACCAGTGGGTCCGGCCGCCCGAGGATTGGGCCAAGACGGGCATTCAACAGGGCAAGACCTACCCGCTCGATTCTGGCGAGGGGAAGCGGGTTCTTGAGGACTGTATCACTCGGGCGGGGTCAACGCCTTACTGGAATGTCGATCGCATTGAAGATGCCAGAGAACGATACGGCAAGGAGCTCTTGGTTCGTCCTCGGCTTGGACAAGGCCTCTTTAGCGTGGAAGTTCGCCAGGCATATGAGGGTGCATGTGCGGTGACCGAAGAGCACTCGCTACCCGCGCTTGAAGCCGCACACATCGTCCCTTACGGCCGAGGTGGGCAGCACAGGATCGACAACGGGCTCCTTTTGCGGAGTGATCTGCATCGATTGTTCGACAGGGGCTATGTCACCGTCACCCCTGACTACGAGTTTCAGGTGGGCGATCGATTGCGGGCCGAATACCACAATGGTCGCAGCTACTACGATCTGCATGGCAAGAAAATCCATTACCCGAGTCGTGCTGACTGGCGGCCGAATCGGGATTTTCTGGAATGGCATCAGCGGGAGATATTCCGCGGCTAAGTGGGCCACGGCTCTCGTGAGCCCCCCAGCTTCCCAGGACTCAGCCGGGCACCTATCCCCACCCCAAGGGACTCTAATCCCCCGGTCTTCCGGCAAAGGCCATCTTCTCTACAGCCAACTGGTACAAACAAGCTGGCAGATCAGCCCATTGAGATGCTTCACTCCAATGTTGGCACCTGAGTCCCGGTGGAGTCAGAGGAAGATGCTTCGCGTACTGCCTCCACTTCCTGGATGACCTCGACCACATCGTTCTCAGGGGACAGCTCGGGCCGTTCAGCGAGTTTGGGAGCCTTTGCCACCCAGTTGGTGACGTTCTGGACCACATCCCGGTAGTACTTCGGGAGTTCCTGCTTGATGTCTTCCACAAACGTGGCGGCGCCTTTGAAGCGAACAGCCAGGTCGACCACGCGCTGTACATCAACCGAAGTGGGTAGCTCTTTCCGGTCATCGGGGACGACAGTTTTTGGATCTCGAACGGCATTCGCGATAGTCGCCACAGTATCCGGCGTGCGCCGCGGCCAATGAGCGCGCAACAGCGTGTCCGTCGACTCCTTCAGCAGCGGTAGCTGGCGCGTCAGCCAAGTGATCGATGCTGTTGGACGAGCTTTGTCCTGCGGGGTGTTGATGTTTGTCGAGAAACGAACACTACGCCTGAGAAAATCAGCTTGTACAGTAATCCTCGATGCGACTCCCGGCACACTAAGTTCCGTTTCGAGCGTGTGCGTTGTCGAAAGGGATGCGACATCCGAGTCGCGGCGCAACGTCGGATCGGCTAGCTGGCTCTTGGGCATCCAAACAGACACTGGCCTGCCCACTGCGACACTCAAATCCAGAGCAAGAAAGCGTGAAAGTTGGTGCCAATCAGCGACGGCGGCGAGTGCGGCTGGGTCCGATTTAGCAATAGGCGTTCCGGTTTGCACCTTCATGCAAACATCTTTCCAACAGCTACTCATCCTCGACATCTCGCATATGCCAGATGACGGATGGTTTAGAAAGCGGATCAGTTCGCGCAGCAAGAAAGCTTGCTCCGGATCATCCACCTGCTTGCTCTGGCCGATGAGCGTTGCCTTCGTTAGCAACGCAAGCCAGGAAAAGTGGTACAGCTCGACCGAGCGCAGCTTCTGCTTATTCACCGATACCGGATGGTGAGTCGGGTTTGGGGCGAATTGATTGGAAATCGTAATTACCGCGTTTATCCCGAGGTGCTTGGCGATATCCAGATAGTCCTCAATCTGCTTCGCTGAGAGCTCGGCATTGCCGACTTTAGCTTCGACCAAAGCGCTCCAAATCTTACGACCGCTGTCGACGATGATCAGCCCATCCGGGCGAAGCTTGCGGTCGCTCGGACCATCCTTGAAAACCACCTGTGAGAAGCACTTGATTCGTGCGCGCTGGTTTGTCGGTCCGCCGACTTCTTCAAGCATCGAGTTTGCGAACACCGGGACGACAGAAAACACAGCGAGAAGCGGACTGACGGCGCGCTCCTCCTTGCTCATATCGGCGACTACGGGAATCAGCCTTGAGCGCTCGCCCGACTTGATCATGTCAACAACGCTGGTGTTACCCATATCCCGTGGCCCTCCATAGCGATACGTCTAGGTCGGCCCTTGGGAGTATATGCACAACTTGCACGCCCGCGCGGTGATTACACACTCCCAGCTCCCCAGGAGCCCAGCGTCCCGCCGCCCCGGGGGCAGTCGCTCGGGCAGCTGGCTATGCCCACACCAAGGGACTCCAATCCCCCGGTGTCCCGGCATAAAAACCTAAGCCGTTGAAAAGGTTCGTGGGCCCACCAGGACTCGAACCTGGAACCAAGGGATTATGAGCACCAGGCACAAGTGCCTGATTTGGCTAGATAATTAGAAGAAAACTAAGGGCTTTTTCACTGCCCGCATCAGCCGGATTCGCCCGTCCGAACTGGCTTCCGAACCGCCGTCCGAACTACTAGCCCGAGACCAGTGGACTACTGATCCCTTGGTGTAACCCGGTCAACGGGTTAGCAACGGCCCCCGCCTGGCCCGTCCGAACCTGGGCCGAGGTCGATCCGAATTCGCCCGAGCATCGTCCGAACGGGCCGAACGACGCTTGCTCTGCAGCTGCGAGATCGCAGTAGCGACTGATGCGACCGATCAAACCGACCTCCCCAATTTGTGGGATGCGCAATACAGGCAACGATCCATAAGCTGTCGACATTCGGAACCTTGCGGCACGCGATGCCGATGATTCAGTGAGACCGGTGCGATCCAACCAAAGTCGTAAGTGAAACTCCCTATCGTTAGCCGTTCGCACTTGAGCTAGACACTTCGAATCGTCACTGCGAAATTCGCATACCAAAAGTGGCGTTGCAGGACCACGGGCGAAGGGAGTATCGCAACAGGTCTATGACCAACGCGCCCGCGTTGGGGGACATTGGGGGGGAACCGAGCGTATCGGGTTAAAGGCGAGGTAAGGGTGTGCCTCGTAAAGTCTCCTGCGTGAGGCAAAGACCTCGTCGAAATTTCCGCTTGGCCCGCCTCGAACATTTGAGGCGAAGAGGAGGCTTACGTCTACTCTGGTGGTGACCGAGCCAGACACGGTCAATCAGCACAGTGATTCGCCAGATTCAAAACGGCCAGAAATCCCAGGTCTCATTGGTGATCCTCGCTGTCGATTTACGTGAACAACCTTGATTGACTCGATGGTTCTTCATCACGGCTGGGCAGTCCATGACGCGACTCAGTGCGGGATGGGTGATGTGAAGGATTCGATCGGGATGTTTTGATCAGAATTGAAAGGTTTAGTGATGATTCAGGACAGAGTTCTTTGGAGGTCGATATGAACAGGATATTCATGTGTGCGGCCCTGCTGTCAATTTCAGCCTGCACAACAACAGGGGGAAGGGAGTTCGAGACTGCCGACGTGACCAAAATACAAGAGGGCGTAACGACCACCGCGGAAGTAGAGCGCCTTCTCGGTGTGCCGATCAGGAAGGATAGTTGGGTTGATGGCACCGAGCAATGGACTTATCACTGGACCGCAACCAAACACACGCCCACCATGATGAGCTTGGTCAGCGCAGATCTAAACCGGGCTCAGCGACAGGACAAGCAGGTCGAGGTGAAGTTCAAGGGTGGTGTTGTTACTGAATGCGTGTATGCCACTTTTTCCAATGAAGATGCACCTGGCCAGACTTTCACAAGTGCATTGTATATGGAGGGTCAGACGCATCGAATGCGTTGTCAGGACGCTCGTTGAGCTGACTGTTTGACGGTTCATTGATTGAGGTCTTAACAGGACCTTTTCTGCAGGAAGCGTATAGGGAACCGAGCACATGAACTCCATCTTGTATTTCGACAAAATGATCACACCCAGGATCATCACGCTGATCTATTGGCTGCTTGCACTTGTGGCGATCATCAGCGGGCTTGCATCCATGTTTGGCGGCTGGGAGGGATTTACCTTCGGGAAGTTCCTGTTTGGCGTTGGAATAGCAGTCGGCGGGATCCTTGGCGCTCGAATCTGGTGCGAGCTACTGATCGTGTTGTTCAAGATTCACGAGAACACGACCAAAATCGCGGAGAGATCTCCCTAGCTG
>Ga0114946_10003755_pt1 | contig 10151 bp, 5 predicted proteins | sample WalLakDeSediment_FD_88676 | JGI IMG/M metagenome (GOLD analysis project Ga0114946, IMG submission 88676) | Lake sediment microbial communities from Walker lake, Nevada to study Microbial Dark Matter (Phase II) - Walker Lake 11/02/13 Deep Sediment | ecosystem: Environmental > Aquatic > Freshwater...
CAAAGCGTCCACCAGCGGCACGCCGCCGCTGAACAAGGTGGACAGGGTGCGGGCGAAGCGGGCGTTGGCCGAGGTGGCGACCAGATCGCCGATCAGCGGAACTTGCAGGACTATGCGGTCCAACCATTGGTAGAAGGTTCGCGAACGCTTGCGCGCTTCCAGGAAGCCGACGATGGCCACCACCGGCGTTCCCAGAATCAGATACCAGTACTCCTGGAAAAACTGTGAAAGATCGATGACGAACCGGGTCAGGGCCGGCAGCTCGGCGCCGAAGCCCTTGAATAGATCCTCGAAGGTCGGAATCACGAAGATCAGCAGGATCGCGGTCACCACGAAGGCGAACACCAGCACGATGGCCGGATAGGTCAAGGCTTTCTTGACCTTGGCTTTCAACGCCTCGGACTTTTCCAGATAAGTCGCGATCTTGTCGAGCAGATTTTCCAGCGCGCCGGCTTCCTCGCCGGCATGCACCAGACTGCAATACAGGTCGTCAAAATACAGGTGATGCTTGGCGAAGGCCTTGGACAGCGAGGTGCCGCTTTCCACCTCGGCCTTGAGGGCGAGGATCAGTTCCTTGACCTTGGGTTTGCGGTTGCTGTTTCCGACCATGTCCAGCGCCTGCACCACGGCGATGCCGGAAGCCAACATGGTGCAGAGCTGGCGGGTGAACAGCATGATGTCCTTCGGCACGATGTTGTTGCCGAAAGTAAACAAAGGCTTGGCCTTCTTGCGGACCCGCAGCGGGACGATGCCTTGGCGGCGCAACTCGGACTTGATCAGGTTCTGATTGACGCCCCGCAGTTCGCCCTTGACGCGGACGCCCCGCTTGTCGGTGCCTTCCCACTTGAAGGTGGGTTCCTCTTCTTTCTTTTTGGCTTTCGCCAGGATTGCTTGTTTAGCCACGGCCGTTATTCCGTCGTTACTCGGTTGATTTCTTCGAGGCTGGTGAGTCCCGCGCGGACTTTTTCCAGCCCTGACCGGCGCAAGTCGTTGACGCCTTCCTTGCGCGCCTGATCGGCGATCTGCAGCGCGTTGCCGTTCGCCATGATGATCCGCCCGATCTCCTCGGAAACCGGCATCACCTCGTAGATGCCGACCCGGCCCTTATAACCGTGGTTGTTGCACTGATCGCAACCGACGGCCTTGTAGATCGTCAGATCTTTCAGTTCATCCTCGCGAAAGCCTTGATTAATCAGCTCTTCCCGAGGGATTTTGATTTCTTCCTTGCAAATCGGGCAAAGCCGCCGCCCGAGGCGTTGCGCGATGATCAACGTCACGCTGGAGGCGATGTTGTAGGGCGCCACGCCCATGTTCATCAAGCGGCTGAGGGTTTGCGGCGCGCTGTTGGTATGCAAGGTGGACAAGACCATATGGCCGGTCTGGGCGGCCTTGATGGCGATCTCGGCGGTTTCCAGGTCGCGGATCTCGCCGACCATGATGATGTCCGGATCCTGGCGCAGGAAGGAGCGCAGGGCGTTGGCGAAGGTCATCCCGACCTTGGGGTTGACGTTGACCTGGTTGATGCCGGGCAAATTGATTTCCACCGGATCCTCGGCGGTGGAGATATTGACCGCGGGCGTGTTCAGGATGTTGAGCGCCGTGTACAGGGACACGGTTTTGCCGCTGCCCGTGGGGCCGGTCACCAGCACCATGCCCTGCGGTTTGTGGATGGCGTCGAGAAACAGATCCCTCTGGTGCTCCTCGTAGCCCAGAGCCTCGATGCCCATCTGGGCGCTGGCCGGATCGAGCAGGCGCATCACCACTTTCTCGCCCCACATCGTGGGCAGGGTGTTGACGCGAAAGTCGATGGCTCGCTGCTTGGTCAGGTAGAGCTTGAGCCGTCCGTCCTGCGGCACCCGACGTTCGGCGATGTCGAGCTGGGCCATGATCTTGAGGCGAGCGGCCATGCGCGGCGCCATGGTGACAGGGGGTTTGTAGAGTTCGTCCAGCATGCCGTCCTGGCGCAGGCGGACCCGGTAGGTTTTTTCGTAGGGTTCGAAGTGGATATCCGAGGCGCCGCGATTGATGGCTTGCAGGATGACCTGATTGATGAACCGCACCACCGGGACGTCGTCGGCGTCCGACTGGCTCAGGGTCTCGATTTTTCCGGCCGCGTCGGTTTCGCTGCTGTAGTCGAGATCGCCCATGTCGCTGTCGGACAAGGCCGAGGTGGGCGCTTGGAGGGCGTTGTCCAGCGCCTTGGTCAACTGAAGTTCGCTGACGACGACCGGTTCGATATCGAGTCGAGTCTGGAATTTGATATCTTCCAGCGCCCGCTGGTGGGTAGGATCGCTGACGCCGACGAACAACCGGCGGCCGCGCTTGTGCAGCGGCAGCGCCCGGTGTTTGCGGAGCAGCTTTTCATCGACGAGGCGCACGACTTCGGCGTCGACCTCCAGGGCGTCGATGTCGAACAGCGGCAGGTTGAAGCTGCGCGAGGCGATGCGGGCGATGTCTTTGTCGCGCGCCAGCTTGTTGTCGACCAGATAGGAAACGAAGGAGGTATTGTCCTTGCGGGACTGTTCGAAGGCCTTGAGGGCGGCGGCTTCATCGAGCAGATGATTGAGCACGAGCTGGCGGGCCAGCCCGATCAACTGGCCGCCCGGCTGGGTGATGGCATTTATGGGATTGGTAGCCATGGCTTGACGTCATCCTCTGGCGAGTCAACGTGGCTGATTTTTGGATTGCCCAACTTTAGCCTATGTGGGGCACCTTGGAAAGGGGCATGATGGATTAAATGCTCAACTTGCGGGACATCTGGCTTTTGCGCCGCAGCCGCCCCCCCCGCTGGTGGCGCGTCTTCCACCGAACGGTGGGCCGAATCGCCCACCCCAGGCGAGGCGGCGCGCCGAGCGCTGGCTATTGCGGCGAGGGTGGCAAACCGGTTAGCGTTATTCCATGCCATCGCCATCATCGGCCACATCGACCCCCGTCGCCTTGCCCGCGAGAGGGGCGCGCAAAACGCAATACAGGGGGCTCTCATGGAACTCGCTTGTCTGGACCTGGAAGGGGTCCTGGTTCCGGAAATCTGGATCAATGTCGCCGAACGCACCGGTGTCGAGGCGCTTCGGTTGACTACTCGGGACATTCCCGACTACGACCAGTTGATGCGGCAGCGACTGGCGCTGCTCGACCAGCATGGGTTGAAGCTGTCGGACATCCAACGGGTGATCGCGCGCATGGGACCGCTGGAGGGCGCGCGCGAGTGCCTGGACTGGCTGCGCGAGCGGTTTCAGGTCGTGATTCTGTCGGATACCTATTACGAGTTCGCCCTGCCACTGATGCGGCAACTCGGCTGGCCGACGCTGTTTTGTCACCGGCTGGAAGTGGTGGACGACCGGGTGGTCAACTACGTGCTCCGGCAGACCGATGGCAAACGCGCGGCGGTGCGGGCGTTCCATGCGCTCAATTTCCGGGTGATCGCCGCCGGCGATTCCTACAACGATACCGCCATGCTGGCCGAGGCCGAGGCGGGCATCCTGTTCCGGCCACCGAGGAACGTGATCGAAGAATTTCCCCAGTTTCCAGTGGCCCGGACCTTCGAGGAACTGCGCGAAGCCTTTCGCGCGGCCAGCGTTCGTTCCTTGTAGGCAGGCGCGAGGCGGCGTAAAGCGATTGCAAGCCCGGGAGCAGGGGCATTGGCCCCGCTTGTTGCGATCAGTACGCCTCGAACGTGAAGCGCGCCGCCCCGATCATCAACACGTCGCCGGCCTCCAGAGCCAGCACCTCGTTGGTGGCCAGACCATGGCAACCGATCCGAACCCCGCCCGGTCCCGCCAGGTTCTGAATCCAGTACATGCCATCCCGAAATAGCAGTTCGGCATGTTGGGGCGCGACCTCGGGGGCATTGATGCGCAGTCCTGCTTCGGGGGAACTGCCCAGCGGCAACCATTTGGGCACGTAGTAGTGAACGATCTGCCGGCGCGCCGCGTCCTCCCGTTCGAACCGAGCGTAGAGCAGGGAACCGGGGTTGCCGACGCCGTTCAATTGCGCCACCCGTTCCTGCATGTTCAGCAAGTGCAGATAGCGCTTTTTCAGCACCGCCCGGGTGTCCTCTTTGCTGGGCGAAGGGTCGCGCTGGTGCAACACATCGACCAGATCGAGCAGATAGCGACCAAATCGGTCCCGTGGTTCCAGGGGGTCCCATGCCAGCATCTGGCGACCCCAGGGACGGTCCCGGACCAGGGTCAGCCGCAAGTGATAGAGGTCGCAGATATCCAGGACGTCGTCCGTGTCCAGCAGGCGCCAGGTTCCGCGCTCCAGCCGTTGGCCATTGCAGCCGGTGTAAGTGTGGCCTTGATTGCTGGCGGGCATCAAAGCCAGTTGATCGCCCAGCGCGCAAATCACGCAATGCAGTCGGGATATTCGGTTGTATTTGGGCACAAAACCCAGGGTGAAGTCGCCAAACCCCGTCCCGGCGGCGGAGCTGTGGCGGCCAAAGATCATGAACGGACGTGACGCCAGTTCGATCCGCACCGGCGCCTGAGCGGGATTTTCAGCCAGCAACAACGCCCGCGTCAGCAGCGTGCCGCGCCCGAGCATCTGACCGGTCGCCGCCAACGCGGCCCGCAGGCTGTAGGTTCGCTCGGGATCGGGTTCCAGTTCGAGCGGCAACGTACAAGCCAGATCGCCGGCTTCCTCTTCGCTGGCCGGGATCAACCAGGCTCCCGCGGCGGCGGTCGCTTGCGCCGGTGGCGCTTGCCAGAAGCGCTCGAAGGGTGGCTGGGGTTCGATCGTCGGGTCGGCGGCGGTGTCCAGCCGAATCTCCAAGCGATTATTGTAAGCGTGCCACTCCCCGCGATGGTCGCGGAGATCGATTTCCAACCAAAGCGTGGTTGGTCCCGGATTGAGTTGTAAATGGCGGTATTCAACATAGGCCAGATGGGCATCCCGACCATCCAGCAGGCGAACCGGCGGGATTTGCCCATCGTTAGCGAAACTGAGATCGGAACCGCGCAGGCGCAACCGGATTTCCCGATACAACCACCAAGTGGGATTGAGCAGCAGGACGCAAAGCACGCCATCTGCTTCCGCCGGCCACTTGGCGAAGGTCGCCAGGTGTACCAGCAGCAGTTGTTGGGTTTCCGCCAATCGGGCAATTCGTTGTTCCAAGACGGCGCGTCGGACCGGCTCGTGGTTCTGGGCCAACCCCAGATACCAGTTCCGAACCCAGTTCAGCGCTTCCCGATCTCGCGGCGCCCGATGCTCCTGCTTGGCCACGGTTTCATTCAACAGTTGCGCGAAGTCGCGCAGCGCCGGCGCGAGCGGCGGCGCGGCTGTTGGTTTCGAGGGATCGGCGTCGGCTTCCTGGACGGTCGCGGGAATCGTCCCGGTCGGCGCCTTCGCTTCCGGCGCGAACCGGTTCGCCGTCCCTGGGGCCAATTCCGGAGCGGGCGCTTGGCGCGGGTCGAGCGCGGCGGCCGATAACGCGAGTGATTCCGCGGTCGCGATCGACAGTTCGGTCGGCGCCCCATCATCCAGCGCATCATCAAGTCCAAACTCAAACCCGGGTATTCCCAGGTCGAATTCCTCCAGACCGTCACCCGTCGCGGCCCCGTGGTTGGATGCGCCGTGTCGGATGGGTCCGCCATTGGGCATCGGCCAACGGGACTGTTCGCCGAGAAAACAGCTACGGGCCGCTTCGTCGATGCGTTCCACGGTAATCTCATGTTCCGCCTCCAGACTGGCGAACAGAAACACCGTGTCGCACAACATGGCAATGGCCCGAGGAATGCCCTGGCAGTAGTCGTCAAGCCGCTCGATGATGGCGGGGGAGAGCAGCTCCCGGTTCTCGTGGCCGGCGACCCTGAACTGGTGCTGGAGAAAAAGACCGGTTTCCTCCCGGCTCAACCGCTCGAGACGGCAACGAACCTGGATGTGCTCCTGGAGCGGCTGTAACTCGGTTTGCCGCAGCTTGCCTTCAACTTCGGGCAATCCCGCCAGCACCACCTGCAGGCGCTGGGTGGGAATCACCGGGGTTATCACGAACTCCCACAAGCGCTGCAGTACGGCGATGCGCAGATGGTGGGCATCATCGACGAGCAGAGCGACGGGTTGGTTGCGACGGGCGTAACCGGCGAGCGCATCCTGCAATAATTGTGGCTGTTGCGCGACATCCAGATGGTCGGTCGGCAACTCCAGGTTCGAGCATAGATAGTTGATGACATCAGGCAAGTCGAGACTGGCGTTGGCGAGCATGACGAAACGAATATCGTCGGCCTCCGCCATGCAGCGCCGCAAGGTCAAGGTCTTGCCGACCCCGGCTTCTCCGGTCAACAGGATAAAACCACGGCGTTCCCGGATTCCATCGAGAATGTCCGCGCAAGCGATATCAAAATTGGCGTTGCGATAAAAATCTTTTGGAACTCTCGGTTTGAAGGGTTTACTTTCAAAACCGAAGTGGGTGGTATACATACCCCTCTCCTTGCCGCCCAGCTAATATCGGCATTTATGACACAAATACTCTTTTCCAACAATTCCTTTGACGCGTTGATCCACGACATCCTTTCGCCGACGGCGGGGGCGCGCATCCCAGGGTTGCTATACTGTTTTACCCGACTCAATCATCCATCGTCTCCGCGAGGATTTCAGTACGTCACCCCATCCCCCCGCTCCATCAGACTCATCCGCGGCTCGCGCCGCGTCAGCGGAGTCAGCCTCAGAGGCGGTTTCAGCGGCTTCGTTTGGTCTGCTGACCGGTTACCGGCAACTGTGGCGGCGATTGCCGGCGGTCGGCGGGCAACTGTGTGGGTTGTTGGCCGGTAAACTGGTCGCCTATGTTCGCGACCCACCCTCCAACGGGCGGCGTGGACGCTCGTCCTGGTTAACCCGGCGGCTGGCGGCGCTGGCGGCGCGCTGGCTCGACCCGGCGCTGGCTGCCCTGCCGTTCGCCACTCAACTGCGTCATCGACTGGTCCAACTTGGTCCAACCTATATCAAGTTAGGTCAGATTATGGCGGTCCGCGAGGATATGTTGCCGCGCCGCGTCACCGATGAACTGAAAAATTTGTTCGATCGGGCCCCCGCCGCGCCTTTTCCAGCAATCCGCGTCCTGATCGAGACCGAACTGGGGCGACCGTTGACCGCCCTGTTCGCCAGGATCGAGGAGCGGCCGCTGGGCTCCGCGTCCCTGGCGCAAGTGCATCGCGCCACCACCCACGACGGTCGGGATGTGGTGGTCAAGGTGCTCAAACCCGGCGTCCGCGACCTCGTGCTGGCCGATCTAACCTTGCTGCGCGGGCTCGGGCGCATCCTGGACTGGCTGGCGCCGCATTACCAGCCCGCCGCCATCATCGAGGAATTTCGCGCCTACACCGTCCGCGAACTGGATTTGACCGTCGAAGCCGACAACGGCGAAATGTTCGCCGCGCACTTCCACGGCACCCCCGCCATCGTCTTCCCGCGCATGTATCGGGACCTCAGCAGCGTCAACGTTTTGACCATGGGCTATCTGGACGGCTTCAAGCCCGGCGATCCGGCGACCTTCGCGCTGGATCGGGCGCAACGGGATCGGGTGGTCCAGTTGGGCGCCCAGGCAATCTTGCAAATGTTATACCACCATGGCTTTTTTCACGCCGATTTGCACGCCGGCAATCTGCTGATCCTGCCTGGTCCGCCGCTGGGCGTCGGTTTCGTGGATCTGGGCATGGTGGGCCGCTTCGAGGATGAAACCCGGCGTCGGCTTCTGTACTACTACCATGCGCTGGTGGTCGGCGATGTCGAGAAAGCGGCCCATTATCTGGGCGGCATCGCCGAAATCGGTCCGGGCGGCCGCCCGGAGGATTTTCGGCGGGCGGTGGTGGAACTGTCGCGGCGGTTTCTGCTGCGCGCCGGCCGGGGCGAGTTCAGTATCGCCCGGCTGATTCTGGAGTCGATGCGGCTGGGCGGCCGCTACCGGATGCGGTTCCGGGTCGAACTGGTGCTGATGGTGAAGGCGTTGGTCACCTTCGAGGGCGTCGGGCGGATGGTCGATCCCGATCTGGACGTGGTGGCGGTCTCCCAGGCTCAGGTCGGCCGCATTTTCCGCGATCAGTTCCGACTGGCGCGCCTGCGGCGGGAGTTGGTTCGCAACGGCCCGGAATGGTTGGATCTGGCCGGCCAACTGCCGGAACTGGTCCCGCGACTGGCCAAGATGCTGGTGGAACAGTCCAAACAGCCACGTCCGCCGGTCGATACGCTGGCCGGCTTGCGCGGCGCGATTTTCGCCGCCGCCTGCATCCTGGGTGGGGTGGTGATTTTGGCGCAAACGGATGCCTGGTTGCTGGGTGGCGGCCTGCTGCTGGCGGGGTGGTGGGGCTATCGGCGGAGCGCCTGACCCGACGTTTCCGGAATGGCCGGTTGGCCCAGGCGCGGTTGGTCGGATGACGTTAAACTCAAATCCTGTCATTGGATTCAGGCTTTCCTCAATGCGCTTTCCGAAACCGTCGCGTTGCATTTTGTTGCTGCTGCTGGCGCTGGCGTCCGCTCTGGTCCGCGCCGGTAACGATTATCCGCTGGTGCTGGTCCACGGCTTCATGGGCTGGGGCCGAGAGGAGCTACTCGGCTTCAAGTATTGGGGTGGCCCGCGGGATTTGCAGGAAATGCTCGACCGGGCCGGTCATCGCACCCATACCGGGGTGGTCGGACCGTTCGCCAGCAACTGGGACCGCGCCTGCGAGTTGTACGCCCAGATCAAGGGCGGCACGGTGGATTATGGCCAAGCCCACGCCGCCGCGCACGGCCATGCCCGTTACGGCCGGACTTATCCCGGTTTGTATCCGGAGTGGGGCACGGTGGACGAACACGGGCGGGTGCGCAAAATCCATCTGATCGGCCACAGTCAGGGCGGTCAGACCGTTCGGGTGTTGACCGCGCTGCTGGAGCAGGGCGCGGCGGCGGAACGGGACGTCACGCCAGCCACCGAGCGATCGCCGCTGTTCGCCGGCGGCAAAGCCTGGGTTCACAGCGTCACGACCCTCGCCGCGCCGCACGACGGGACCAGTCTCGCCGCCGGCGTCGATTCCCTGTTGCCTCTGGCGCGCGCCGGATTGCTGGGCCTTGCCGCTCTCGCCGGGGTTCAGCCCGACGCCTTGCCCTACGATTTCAAGCTGGAGCAGTGGGGTTTGCGCCGCGAACCGGGCGAGTCGTTCCCCGATTATTGGCGGCGAGTCGAACAGAGCCCCATCTGGCAATCCCGTGACGTCAGCGTCTGGGACCTCAGCCCCGACGGCGCCCAAGAGTTGAACCGGCAATTCCCGGCCCAGCGGGAGGTGTATTACTTTTCCTGGGCGACCTCGGCGACCGTACCGCTCTGGCCCTCCCGCCATCACGTTCCGCTGCCGACCCTGCAACTGCGTTTCTGGGCCAACGCGCTGTTCATCGGCGCCTACACCCGCGACGAGCCGGGCCTCGTTGCGATCGACGCCGGGTGGTGGGAAAACGATGGAATGGTCAACACCCGCTCGATGGCTGGGCCGACTCTGGGTTCGTCCGACCGGATCGTGCCTTATCGCCATCCACCCCAGCGCGGCGTCTGGAATCATCGGGGCGTGCTATCCGGCTGGGATCACCTGGACATCGTCGGCATCGGCACGGTGCGCGACGTGGACGGCTGGTATGTGCGGCGGGCGCGCGAACTGGCCGATTTGCCGCCGTGAGGGACGATGGGCCGCCACTGTGTCTCGTGGCCTGCGGACCCGAGCGCCTCGACTGTTGAGTGGGTAACTCAGTATGTAGAGCGATGTAGAGCGTGGCCGTTTGAGAACAGGAACCACCAGAAAGAAAAATCGCTGATCCCTGCATTTTGGGTCTGTTCCATGGCAATCTTGTTTATACCCGACATTCCGCACACCTCTCAGCCATCTCCAGAATAAATTTGGGCTCTTTGGGAATTGCCGGGGTATAAATTCTTTTTAAAAACATTATGCTACCGATCCGCAGTCATTTTTTACCCCTCAATAAATTCAGGCTCTCTGGTATTTCAAGGTGTTGCGAAGTATAATACTATCAATTAGTTGTCAACATCAAGCGAGGATTTTATGATGGATAACTCATTAGAGGGTCTGAAGAATGCCTTTAATGCACTTTTAGACATTCCTAATATTGAGGTCGATGAGGTAGAAGTCGACCGAGATGGAAACTATCGGGTGACTATCCATAGTACGGAGTGCGGA